>JAEEGL012288541.1_pt1 | contig 45127 bp, 37 predicted proteins | sample 9134231 | NCBI WGS metagenome assembly JAEEGL01 (sample SAMN16246548, study PRJNA631951) | gut metagenome | biome: gut microbiome; feature: rumen; material: fiber-attached | host: Bos | place: Iran: Karaj | collected 2018-10 | reverse complement strand
TAATATCACTGGGAGATAGCATATTCCAGGATTGCACAAGTCTTACAAGCATACAGATACCCGATGGGATAGACTACATTCCAGACAGGATGTATTCCGGATGTATAGGACTTAAGATTTTTAATCTGCCGGAAAACGTGAAAGCCATACGGCAGTATGCGTTTGAAAACTGTTCCGGACTTGATGAAATTTCATTTTCAAGCGGCTTTAACATAGGATACGGCGCGTTCAGCAGATGTACCGGACTGAAAAAAATAACGCTGCCCATCGGAATAACGGCGGCCGCATCCGTTTTTGAATACTGCACGAGCCTCACGGAGGTGACCATTCCCTCCGACTGGACGGAAATACCGGATGATTTTTTCTGCGGGTGCTCCTCACTCGGGAAAATCACCTTTACCTCTGAAATCAAAAAAATAGGCCGCGGCTCTTTCCTCAATACCGCGATATCAAGTCTGGACGCTTTTGCCGGCATTGACGCGGTTGGAAACAAAGCTTTTTCATGGTGCGACAAACTGACGGAAATAACTATACCCAAGAAAAGCTGGTACAACGTTTCCGGCACTCCGAATCTGTTTGCCGAATGCCATAACCTTCGTTCGGTGTCGTTTGCCGGCGAAGTAAACGAAATAGGTTTCGGATGGTTCCAGTCGTGTACGGGTCTGACGGAGATAGTTTTACCTGAAACCATAACCCGTCTTTACATGCAGGCGTTTGCGGACTGCACAAATCTCAAAGCCGTAACGATTCTGAACAAAACGATGAGTCTCGATAAGTCGTCGTTCATGAACTGCTCGGGAATTGAAACGATCAATTACGCAGGCACCGTTTCGGAATGGGAAGAATTAAACCGTTCGGAGTATTTCGACATCTGTACCGATCATTACACGGTACACTGCTCCGACGGAGATATTGTAATATAACGCGCCGGCAATATTGCATTTTTGCGCGTTCTGCGGTATAATGTCCGCTCAGAAAAAAATCAGAAGAAGGTATCGGCTATGGCCAGAAAGATAAAGAAGATAGGCGTCCTCACCTCCGGCGGGGATTCACAGGGAATGAACGCGGCGGTCAGAGCCGTCGTTAGATACGGCCTTTCAAAGGGGCTCGAGGTTTACGGCATATACGGCGGATACGAAGGCCTTATGAACGGCGGAAACGGCATAAGAAAGTTCACGTCCGCCGACGTTTCGAACATAATCGACAAAGGCGGAACAGTGCTTTACTCCGCGCGTTGCCCCGAGTTCAGGGAGGAGGCCTCCATGCAGGCGGGCATCGCAAACTGTAAAAAGCTCGGGATTGGCGGCCTGATTACGATCGGCGGCGACGGGACGTTCCGCGGAGCGTCCGACCTGACCGAGCGCGGTCTGCCCTGCATCGGCATTCCGGGCACGATCGACAACGACATTACCTGTACCGACCGCACGATCGGATTCGACACCGCGACAAACTTCACTATGCAGTGTATCGACAATCTTCGTGAAACGGACGAATCGCACGCGCGTTGCAACGTAATCGAGGCGATGGGACGCAATTCCGGCTTTATTGCGGCATATGCAGGCATGGCGTGCGGCGCCGTCGGCATCGTGGTGCTTGAGGATCACAGCTATTCCGAAGAAAAACTGCTTGAGAAAATAGCCGCCTGCCGCGCTCATGGCAAGCGTAATATAATGGTCGTTGTGTCCGAGGGCGTTCTCGGCTATTCCGAAAAGCTTGCGGAGAAGATAAAAGGTCTCGGCATCGAGACCAAATTCGCACGTCTCGCGCATATCGTGAGGGGAGGTTCTCCCACGCTCGCCGACCGCATTCTCGCCACCGAGATGAGCACTGCGGCGGTGGATTTCCTGCTCGAGGGCCGCAAAAACATTTTCGTGTGCGAACGCGACGGAAAGCTTGTCGGCACGGATATAAAATACGCGATTGCCACCGACAAATTGTACAAATCGACATTTATCCCGGGAGTCAAGGCCCCGACGGATGATGAACTCAGCCGTTTTACGGCGAAACAGATAAAAGAAATGAGGGAGCTTTGCGCTCAGCGTGCCGCTGAGATAAGCAGAATGCTCGAAATCGCGGACTCGGTCTCTGCCTTCTGACAATGAACGATTACGATCCAATAAGAAGATACAAGAAAAAACACAAGCCCGGAGAACACGAAAACCTCTGGATACTTCTGCTTGTGCTCATTGTCCTCATAGGAGCGGTGCTTTTCGCTATGTCGCTTGCCGGGCTGGGCCTTTTCAAAGGGAGAACCGAGGTGACCGACACTGAAATCGTGCCGGTCTCGGGCGATTCTCAGGACGTGACTGAAACCGACGTTCCGCCCGATACCGAAACCGAACGCGGTATGCCGACAAACGTCGAATACACGCGAATTACCCTCCCGTACTCCGATGTTGCAAAGGGCGATCTGCTTCTCCTTAACGCCGACCATGAGTATGTTTTTCCTAAGATAAAAGAATGTAAGACAATAAGTGACATCGAATCTCTCGACAACAGCGGAGAAACGCTAGGTCAGCTTGACGTCGACAGGATTACAAAGGAAATCATTGACAATTTTAATTACGATGATATACAGAACAAGGAAAAATTTCTCGCGTCAGTTATCATAAGCAAATATTTTTACGGAGGAAACAATGACAGCGGGACATACGGACGTTATTATATTCTTCGGAACAAATACCGCATTCTCCGTCTCGACGTCATTTATCATCTCCGCGATATGATGGCTGACTTTTCGACAAAGACAAAAATCACGTCGGCAATGCTGTACAGCACATACCGTTCATACGACGATCAGAAAGATCTTTACGATGCATATCCGGACACGGCGGCAAAGCCGGGATGTTCGGACTACCATCTCGGGACGACCTTTTCGTTCGGGCAGATGAACACTGACGGAACTATCGAGGATTCTTTTATTTCGAGAAACTCGGCGGCCGGTCTCTGGCTGAAAAACAACATGGCAAACTACGGATTCATAATGAGATATCCGTCATATTCGCATGAAATAACGGGATATTCTATACCGGATCAGCTCAGATACGTAGGTATACCGCACGCGACTTATATAATGAAAAACGGTCTGTGCCTTGAAGAATATCTTGACGAGATGCGCTCTACATATTTGTTTGATTCGCCGATGCTTATCAGCTGTGCCGACGGATGGGATTATCTCTGCTATTTTGTTCCCGCGGTCGCAAACGGCGATACGTCAGTTCCCGTTCCGTCAAACTGTGAATATACGGTAAGTGGAAACAATGTAGATGGCTTTATCGTCGCTATAATGGCTCGCGAGACCGAAACAACCTGAATTTAACAAATCAATTCCGGGCCGGAAAAAAACTCCGGCTTTTTTTATTTTCGACACCTCCAAAGGTTGACTCGGTGATAATTATATGTTATAATATATTATTAAATAATGGGGGCGGTCTATGTCAAGATCAGGATCAAAATCGACAGATCAGGATAAAACCCTTGCCGCAGTGTGGACGGAGTTCCGTTCGGCAATCAAAAGAAAATATTCTCTTATTGACGAGGTTATGCGACTCTGGTTCGATGACGCCGTTCTTTCTCTGCTCACTAACGAAAAAGCGGTCATAACAACGTCGACAAATTTTAAAAAGGGTATTCTCGAAACACGGTTTATGAATCAGATTTCGGATACGTTTGCCGATCTTCTCGGTCAGCCGCTCGGCAGTATTGAAATAAAGTCCGTCGAGGACGAAAAAAAGACGGCTCGTGCTCTGGAAAACGCGGCAAAAAAATCAGATCTCGTAAAAGTAGACATAACTGGTGACGGAAAACCGGATATTTATACATCTGTCGGTCAGACGCAGGTTCTTAATCACGCGGCCGTTCCGAACGCTTTTGATTATACTTTTGAAAACTTTGTCGTCGGAAAATCAAATCAGCTCGCCGCCGCGGCCGCAAACGCCGTTTCGGAAAACCCTGCGACACTATACAATCCCCTGTTTATATACGGCCCCTCCGGGCTTGGAAAAACTCATCTGCTTTATGCAATAGCCGGAAAAATGTCGGGACTTTTTCCGGGAGCACGGCTTGTGTACGTAAAAGGCGATGATTTTACAAATCAGCTTATTCAGGCGATAGCAGACTCCAAAACAAACGAATTTCATGAAAAATACCGTTCATGTGACGTCCTCTTGATCGATGATATTCAGTTCATAGCGGGTAAAACAGCCACACAGGAAGAATTTTTTCATACGTTCAACGCACTTTATCAGAATAAAAAACAGATAATTCTCGCATCCGACAGACCGCCGAAGGACATTGAACTGCTTGAAGACCGTCTTACCACTCGATTTGAATCCGGTCTTATGGTTGATATCAATCCTCCGGACTACGAGCTCAGATGTGCAATTGTAAAGAAAAAAGCACAGAGCATAAATCTCACTCTCCCCGATGACGTGACGGCATATATAGCCGAAAATCTCCGCTCGAACGTCAGGCAGCTCGAAGGCGCGGTTAAGCGTATTTCGGCAAAACATCTCCTTACTGGCAGTGAGATAGATCTCGACATGGCGATTGAGTGTATTTCCGATAAAATCACAGCCGCCGAATCTGTAAAAGTCACTGCAAAAAAAATACTCAGTATCGTTTCAAAAAGATACGGTATTACTCAGGATGAGATAAAAGGAAAGTCACGCAGACAGAACATAGCGCTTGCAAGACACGTCAGCTGTTACTTTATGAGAAAGTATACAGACATGTCTCTTCCCGCGATAGGGAGCCTTCTCGGAAGGGATCACACAACAGTCATCAACTCAATTGAAACGGTTGAAAAACGGATTGAAAACGATAAATTGTTTTCAGACGAACTGAACCAGATTTCACGTGAAATCAAAAAGAGCTGAGTTTTACACTGTACGTCTTTGTTTACATACAGAGTTTTCAACACAGCTGTTTAAAATTTTTCAGGCTTAAGACTCTAAATAAAGCGTCATACAGGCCAGATAATCTCAGACGGGCTGAGATATCAACATTTTCCACAGCCCTACTAATACTGATACTGAAAATATTATTAATAACTCACTGAGCATCGCGGGCGGAGCCCGCAGGAAAGGAAACCGATATGAGGATTTCAGCAGACAAACAGACAATTTTAGGAGCTATAGTTCCGGCGGCCGGATTTGCGTCAAGAAAGGCCACGATCGACGTTGTGGAAGGTATTCTTTTCAATACTACCGGAAACGACAGTTGTGAGATAAAGGCTTACGACCTTGAAAAAGGTTTCGTCAGGGAAATGGGCTGCCGTGTCGAAGAACCGGGATGCTATGCAATCAACGCCGCTCGTCTCGTTCAGGTCATAAAGACAATGCCAGAAGGGACTATTTCGATAGCGGTCAACGAAAAGAGTCTGAGAGTTATTATCTCCGGCGGAAGATCTGTCATGGAACTTTCCGCCCTCCCGGGAGACAAATTCCCGGTATTTCCGGATTTTGCCGGTGACAGATCTTTTAAGATCAGTCAGAAGACGCTAAGAAACATGTTCGGCAAAACTCAGTTTGCAATAGCGGAGAACAGTGAAAAACCGGAACTGAACGGTCTCTTTATGAAAGTGAACCGCGAGGAAATCATTGCCGTTTCGTGCGACAGAAACAGAATTGCTGTTTATTTCGAAAAAAACAATCTTTCAAATACAGGCGAAAAAGAACTTGAGTTCAGCGTCATTATTCCCGGAAAATCCGTGGGAGAGATTCTCAGATTTCTTAACGAGACGGATAGAGAAATAAAAGTTATAATCGGCGTTAAACATGTTATCTTCATGTTTGATAACTTTACTGTCTTTACGAGAACCATTGACGCAAACTATCTCGATTACGAAAGATTTATGCCGAAAGCGCCGAAAACTTTTGTGGTATTGAGCGCGGGAGATATAATATCATCGCTTGAAAGAGCGCTGTTCATAACCGAAGAAAAAATACAGGGTCAGATAAAACCCGCCGTCATATGCGATTTCAAACAGGATACGCTGACTCTTTTCTCACAGTCGACCGTCGGACGCATAAACGATGAGATACCCACGAGCCATGACGGTGATGAAATTGAAATTGGATTCAACTGCCGGCTGCTTTACGATGCGATTAAAAACGTAGATACGGAAAACATCAAGCTTTCGCTGACAAGCCCGCTTATGGGAATGCTCATTGAGCCGGTTTATGAAAGTCAGAACAAACATTTCACTATGCTCGTCCTTCCGGTCAGACTTCCCTGACTGATGACGGAACGGAATGCTCATCAGAAAAATCAAAATTAAAAATTTTCGGAATATAGGTGAGGCGGAACTGGAGTTTGGAACCGGTACAACGGTTTTTCATGGGAAAAACGCTGAGGGAAAGACAAATCTAATCGAGGCGCTTTATCTTCCTGTTGCCGGACGAGCTTTCAGGACAAAACATGACGCGAATCTGATAACCTGCGGGGAAAGCTTTTCCGATGTGACGACCGAATGGGAGGCCGGAGGAAGAAATCAGACAGTTTCCGTCAGATATCTGAAAGAAAACGGAGAAGTCCAGCGCGCAGTATTTGTAAACGGTGTAAAGATCACCCGCCTGTCCGAACTTTTTGGACGGTTCAGAGCTGTTCTGTTTTCACCCGGCGATCTCTCGCTTGTGACCGGCGGACCCGGAGAGCGGCGCAGATTTGCCGATATGGCGATATCAGGTATCGACGGCATATATCTGAAGAGACTTCAGCATTACGGGCGCGTACTCGAACAGCGAAACGCTATGCTTAGGGACGTGAATAAAAAACTGAGAGAAAAAAAAACTCTTCCCGACCTGAAAATCTTTAACCCGTGGAACGAACTGCTATCGGAAGACGCAGAGATTATTTCAAAAAAAAGGAATGAATATTGCGCAGTTCTTTCCGAAAAAGTCGACCGCAAGGTCGGAGAAATGTCTCATGGAAAAGAGGGCGCCGCCGTAAGATGCCGTTCCGCAAGGGACAGAAACGAATTTCTGAAACAGTTTACAGAGAATCTTGAAAACGAAATAAAGGCCGGCGTCACGCTTTACGGCGTACACCGTGATGACCTTACGCTCGAGATAAACGACAGAGACGCCCGCGAGTTCGGTTCCCAGGGACAGCAGCGCTCACTCGCGCTCGCCATGAGGATTGCCGAAGGCGAGATTATTTACGAAAAAACAGGCGAACGGCCTGTCTGCCTGCTCGATGACCTGCTGATAGCTCTCGACGACGACAGGCGGAGATATCTTCTCGACACGTTTGACGGAAAACAGGTTTTTGTTACGTCATGTGAAAACGTAAACGTCGGAAAAGGAGAGGCGCTCGGCGAGCTTGTTCGCCGTGGGGCTGACGTTTATGAGGTATCCGGCGGTATTTTTGAAAAACACGCTTATCTGAACGACAAGGAATGAAATAAAAATGGCGAGAAAAGACGAAATAATAGATTACGAATATCCGGAACAGAAGATTGTCGACATCGGAATGGAAAAAGAAGTTTCCAATTCTTTTATCCAGTACGCGATGAGCGTTATTGTTTCACGCGCGCTTCCCGACGTGAGGGACGGGATGAAACCAGGCCAGCGCAGAATTCTCTATTCAATGTATGAGGATCATCTCACTCACGACAACCCGTTCAGAAAAGCCGCGACAACTGTCGGAAACGTGCTTGGACGTTATCACCCGCACGGAGACGCCGCCGTTTACGGATCTCTTGTCAGAATGGCGCAGAGCTTTTCATACAGATATCCGCTTGTTGAGGGACACGGAAACTTCGGAACTGTCGACGGCGATCCTCCAGCCGCTTACCGTTATACAGAGGCGCGCCTGGCGACTATTGCCGAGGAGATGATGGCCGACCTCGACAAAGAAGTCGTTAAAATGGATAAGAATTTCGACAACACAAGGGACGAGCCGTCCGTTCTGCCGTCGAGATTCCCGAATCTTCTGGTAAACGGAGCTGTCGGAATCGCCGTCGGAATGGCAACAAATATCCCGCCGCACAATCTCGGAGAGGTCATTGACGGAACGATTTTCCGCATGGAAAATCCCGACTGTACAGTCGCTCAGCTGATGGAGTTTATCAAAGGCCCGGATTTTCCGACAAAGGGAACCATATACGGCATAAACGGAATTGCCGAGGCATATACTACAGGGCGCGGCCGGCTCATGGTCAGGGCTACGGCAGCAATAGATGAGGAAAAACGCACGATAACGGTGACGGATGTCCCTTACATGCTTTCAAAATCCTCTCTTATAGAAAACATCGCCGATCTTGTCAAAAACCGTAAAATCGACGGAATAACCGATATCCGCGATCTTTCAAACAAAGAGGGCGGTATCAGGATAGTTATAGACTACCGCCGCGACGCAAACGGCGAGGTAATACTCAACCAGCTTTACAGAATGTCCAGGCTTCAGGACACCTGTTCAGTCAATATGCTGGCGATCGTCAACGGTGAGCCGAAGATTCTTTCGCTGCCCCAGGTGCTCGACAGATATATAGAGCATCAGGAGCAGGTGGTCACCGCGCGTACGGAATACAACCTTAAAAAAGCGCGTGCCAGAGCGCATATACTCGAGGGATATATAATCGCGACAGATCATATCGACGAGATCGTTGAGATCATGAAAACATCCGAGTCGATACAGTCTGCCAAGGAAACGATTATCGGGCGTTTTGAACTCAGCGACATACAGGCGCAGTCCATCGTCGAGATGACTCTCGGCAAGCTGACCGGGCTCGAACGGCAGAAGACCGAAAACGAGCTCGCAAAACTCATAGACATGATTGACGAATACATCGATATTCTCGCGAATCCCGAAAGAATCAGACAGATTATCAAAGAAGAGATGCTCGAGATCAAACGGAAGTACGCCGATCCGCGTCTTACGGAAATAGTCGCAGCGGAGAAGGAAATTCTTTACGAGGACCTCATAGAGCGACACACGGCGGTCGTCACCCTGACAAAGGACGGTTATATAAAGAGACTTTCGTCCGATGTGTACCGTGCTCAGCGCCGCGGCGGTAAGGGCATTATAGGGATGAACACAAAACAGGATGACATCGTGGACAAGGTAGCCGCGGTCGATTCCCATTCCGTGCTGATGCTGTTTACTAACTTCGGAAAAGTATTTTCGTGCAAAGCGTACGTTATTCCCGAGGCGTCGAGAACCTCGAAGGGAAGCTACGCCGCTAACGTTGTCGGGCTTTCCGACGGAGAAAAGATCACGTCAATGATCTCCGTTCCCGGCTTTGACGAGACGCTTACCATAACGATGGTGACAAAGAACGGCGTCATCAAGAGGTGTTCGCTCAGCGATTTCGAGCGCAACAACAAGGCGGGCAAGCGGGCGGTCAGCCTGAGAGAAGGAGATGAGCTTGTTTTTGTCGGTCTGACTCAGGATGATGATGAGCTTGTTATGGCGACGTCGGACGGATACGCGCTGAGGTTCCGTGCAGGAGCCGTGCGCGTTATGGGCCGCACAGCGACGGGCGTGCGCGGAATGAGGCTGAGAGAAGACGAGGCGGAGGTCATCGGCGTCGCGGTCGTAAGGGACGGCAAAGCCCTGCTCACAGTCACGGAGAACGGATACGGAAAGCGCACCGATTTCGAAGAATTCACTGCTCACGCAAGAGGCGGCAAGGGAATGAGGTGCCACAAAATAAATGAAAAGACTGGCAGTGTCGTTTCGATTGCCGAGGTTTCCGATTCCGATGAAATACTCGTTATAACCGATACCGGAGTTATGATCCGGACGGCGGTCGGCGAAATATCCAATATCGGAAGAAGCGCCTCCGGAGTCAGGGTAATGAAGACCGGCGACGGCAAGGTGAGCTCGCTCGCCGTTCTTGAAGCCGCGGAGGAAGAAGAACCGGATATCGACGGAGAGCCGGACGAAACCGAGCCGGTTCCTGTTAGCGACGAAGACGATGAGATCTGACGCGGAGCGGGAACACAATGCTTCAGACAGTTAATTCGGCAGGATTGAACGGCGTTGACGGTTTTTCCGTCACCGTCGAATGCAACCGCACCGGCAGAATGGCCAGGTTCGAAGTCGTTGGGCTTCCGGACCTCGCCGTTAAAGAGGCAAAAGAACGCATAAGAGCGGTCACGGAAAACTGCGGCTTTGATTTTCCGGACGCTGAAATAACCGTAAATCTCGCTCCGGCGGACAGAAAAAAGCAGGGATCGTCATACGATCTTGCCATGTTCGTCGGGATACTGGGCAGCTCGGGGCTAAAACAATTCGGAGATATATCAGAGTGCTGTTTCATCGGCGAGCTCTCACTTTCTGGAGACGTCCGACCGGTGAACGGAGTGCTTTGTATGTGTCTCGCTGCAGTCAGGGATGGCAGAAAGAGAATATTTGTGCCGAAGGCAAACGCCGCGGAGGCGTCGGTCACAGCCGGCGCCGAGGTCTACGGCATAGGAAACGTGCGCGAGCTTCTTGCTTTCCTCTGCGATGGAAAGGAACTGCAGCCTGTTTCGTTTGACAGGAATCTTTTTGAAAACGAAATCCGGCACGGAACTCTCGATTTTTCGGATGTAAAAGGTCAGCAGAGAGCCAAACGGGCGCTTGAGATCGCCGCTGCAGGCGGACACAACGTGCTGCTTATCGGCCCGCCGGGTACAGGGAAATCGATGCTCGCGAAGCGTCTGCCGACGATTATGCCGCCTCTGACATTCGAAGAGGCGATAGAAACAACTAAACTTCACAGCGTTGCCGGGATTCTTCCGGAGGGGGTGTCGCTGCTGACTGCGCGGCCCTTCAGGTCTCCGCACCATACGCTTTCGCCCGTCGCGCTCGCCGGCTGAGGAACGTACCCTCAGCCGGGAGAGATCTCTCTTGCGCACAACGGGGTGCTGTTTCTCGATGAGCTGCCCGAGTTTTCAAAAAGCGCAACGGAAGTCCTGCGTCAGCCGCTGGAGGACAGGCGCGTGACTATCACGCGCGCATCGGGCAGAATAACGTTTCCGTGCGCGTTTATGCTTGTCGCGGCTATGAATCCGTGCAGATGCGGATATTACGGGACAGAACGCTGCACCTGTAAAAAAGACGACATCCGCGCATATATGAGGCGTATAAGCGGTCCGCTTCTCGACCGTATAGACATTCAGGTCGAGGTCGGTCAGCTCACATTCGACGAGCTTTCCGACAGATCAAAGACTGAAACATCGGAGGATATCCGCAAACGCGTCGTAAAGGCGCGCGACATAGCTGTTGAGCGGTTCTCGAAAGAGCCGGTGCCGATACACGCAAACGCGGAAATGACTACGGGGCAGATACGCCGGTTCTGCAGACTCGACGACGCGGGTGCAAGAATACTTCGCGGCGCGTTTGACAGCATGGGACTTTCCGCGAGAGGACACGACAGGATACTGCGCGTTGCACGGACCGTCGCGGATCTGGACGGCGAGGAACTGATCGGAGCGAGGCACGTGGCCGAAGCGATTCAGCTCCGTTCGCTTGACAGAAAAAATTTCTGAAGCACGGCGGATACAGATAATGAAGCTTTCCGTTCTTATACCGATGTATAACGAGTCGGCGATAGTCGAAGACTGCGCCAGGCGCCTTTCGGACGCTCTTTCCGGAAGATTTGACGACGGCGACTGGGAAATACTGTTTGTTGATGACGGCAGCACCGACGGGTGCCGCTCGAAACTAGAAAGCTTTTCCTTTCCCGGAGTCCGCGCCGAGGGGTATGAAAAAAACAAAGGCAAGGGCGGTGCCGTCAGATACGGAATCCCGCTGTGCCGCGGGGACAGAATAGTTTACACCGACTGCGATCTCGCGTACGGAACCGGCGCTGTGACGGCGATTTACGACGCCGCCGGAGACAACGACATCGAAATCGGGTCTCGTGCCATAGCCGAAGACGGATATTTCGGATATACCTGGCTGAGAAAACTCATGTCAAAGGTGTTCGTTAAGATAATAGGGCTGTTTGCCGGATTCAGATATACTGATTCGCAATGCGGGCTCAAATGTCTGAAAAAAGGCGCCGCAAATGATATTTTCTCACGGTGCACCGTCGACGGGTTCGCATTCGATCTTGAAATGCTGATCGTCGCGGACAGACTCGGATACCGCGTCGGAGAGTTCCCGGCAAAGATTATTCACAACAGGGAAAGGGGCTCAAAGGTGAACCCGATCAGAGACACTTTCCGCGTGCTGAGGGACGTCGTCAGGATAAGAAAGGCGCACAGAAATCTCAAATGACAGACAGAAAATACGGCTTCACTCTGCTTAAAACCGAGGGGAGAGCCCGCCGAGGAAGATTTGTGACTCCGCACGGCACCGTCGAGACACCGGTATTTATGAATGTCGGCACGAGCGCGGCGATAAGAGGCGGCGTGTCGACGGATGACCTCAGACAGATCGGCTGTCAGGTGGAACTTTCAAACACATATCATCTGCACATAAGGCCAGGGGACGAACTTATAAGGCGCCTCGGAGGGATACGCAGGTTTTTTAACTGGGACAGACCTGTGCTTACCGATTCCGGCGGATTTCAGGTTTTTTCGCTCGCGAGACTGAGAAAGATAACCGAAGAAGGCGTGAGTTTCAGCTCTCACATCGACGGGGCGCACATTTTTATGGGCCCTGAGGAATCTATGAGGATACAGTCGAATCTTGCCTCAACGATCGCAATGGCGTTTGACGAATGTGTAGAGAATCCCGCCGAATACGGATACGCAAAAAAATCGTGCGAGAGAACATACCGCTGGCTTCTTCGCTCGAGGGCCGAACTTGACCGGCTGAACGGACTTGATGATACGCTGAACCGCGAACAGATGCTTTTCGGCATAAATCAGGGTTGCACCTATACTGATCTCCGTATCGATCATATGAAACGCATTTCGGAAATCCCCTGCGACGGTTACGCGATTGGCGGTCTTGCCGTCGGAGAGACCGCCGGGGAGATGTATGAAATCATCGAGGCCGTCGAGCCGTTTGCCCCGAAGGACAAGCCGAGATATTTGATGGGTGTCGGAACGCCCGTAAACATTCTTGAAGCGGTATACCGTGGAGTGGACTTCTTCGACTGTGTGATGCCTAGCAGAAACGCGCGGCACGGCAATCTCTTTACATGGGAGGGCCGGCTCACAATACTGAACGAGGTGTTTCGCGAGGATTCGTGGCCGATCTCGCCGTCATGCGGATGCCCGGCTTGCAGGAGCTATTCGCGCGCGTATATAAGACATCTGCTGAAAGTGAACGAGATGCTCGGCATGCGGCTCTGCGTCCTCCACAATCTGTTTTTTTACAACGAGCTTATGCAGAGGATCCGCGACGCGCTCGACGAAGGGCGCTACGGAGAGTTTTACAAAAAATACAGAGACATTCTCGGAGAGAGAGTTGGCGGAGCCGCGCCTTCGCCGCGCGAGAAAAGAAAGCTGAAAAGAGAAAGAAAAATGACTGACAGTGAAAAAGACCTGATTGCCGGGATATGCGACGAATTCCCGGAGCTCGGACACATAAAAAGCGCCGAGCCGTACGGAAACGGGCATATCAACAAGACATTTCTTGTCGTCGGTGAAAGCGGAGAAAAATTCATAGTTCAGAAAATCAATACGGGTATCTTCTCAGACCCCGTCGGCCTTATGAGAAACGTTTCGATCGTTACAGATCACATTTCTAAAAAGACCACGGACGGGCGCGGAGTTCTGTCGATAGTTAGAAAAGCCGATGGAGGAGACCTGCTTCTCTGCGACGGCGGCGCGTGGAGAGTAATGAGGTTCATCGAGTCGGTTTCGCATGAGATTGCCGAAAAACCGGAGCTTGCCGGAGCGCTTGGCATCGCGGTAGGAAGATTCCAGAATCAGCTCGCGGACCTTGATGCGTCGCTCCTGACAGAGACAATTCCGTTTTTTCACGACACCGGAAAACGCTACGAAGCGTTCGAAAGGGCCGTTTCAGACGACATAGCGGGGCGCGCGAAGGATGTCGCGGCCGAAATAGCGTTTGTCAGACAGAGAAAGAACGAGACGACAGTTCTGACATCGCTTGTTGAAAAAGGAGAGCTTCCGCTCAGAATCACGCACAACGACACCAAACTCAACAACGTGCTGTTTGACAAAGAGACCGGCGAGCCGATCTGTATGATCGATCTCGACACTGTTATGCCGGGACTTGTGCATTACGATTTCGGCGACGCCGTACGTTTCTGCGCGGCGACGGCCGCGGAGGACGAGCGGGATCTGTCGAAGATGCATTTCAGCATGGAAAACTACCGCGCGTTCGCGGAAGGATTTCTGTCCGAATGCCGCGGAAGCCTGACGGAAAAGGAGACGGAGCTTCTGCCGTTTTCGTGCAGACTGCTCACGCTCGAGTGCGGAATGAGATTTCTGACCGATTATCTGAACGGAGACACGTATTTTTCCGTTTCAAGAAAGGGGCAGAACCTCGACAGGTGCCGCACACAGTTCAGACTTGTCAGCGAGATGGAGGAGCGGTTTGAAGAAATGAAAGCCGCTGTCCTTGAAAATGACCGGTAAAAACGACGGCGGAAAGCGCGGATGCGCGATAATTGCCGTTTTCATCGTCGCTGTGATAGTGATTGCCGCTGTGGTTGGATCATTGTCCGGAGGAGCGGCGGGCATAGGCGGATTTTTCGCTGACAGGATAGCCGACGTTTCGGTTTTTGCAAAAGTGCATCCGGTCGCGCTGATAATAATCGCTGTCGCGGCGGTCGCTGTTATAATCGGTACGGTAAGAAGGTAGAAAAATGAGAGACGAACTTACGGAAATAGATATAAAAAAGATGCGGGAAGAGATCGAGTACCGCAAAAACGAACTTGCGCCAAAACTACGTGCGATGGTCAAAGCAGCAAAGGAACAGGGAGATCTCAGCGAAAACGACGGATATCACAGCGCGCGCAGGGAATTCCGCGCAAATGAGACACGTATATCTTATCTCGAAGAGATGATAAAGAGCGCCGTCGTCATAAAAATCGACTCCAAGGACGACGAAGTCGGACTTTTCGACGAGGTCGACGTTCATTATAACGAGGACGACGAGGACGGAACCGTAAGGATCGTCACGACGCTACGCAACGACGTGACGAAAAACTGTATTTCCAAAGAATCTCCTATGGGGAAAGCGCTGCTTGGCAAAAAGACCGGAGACGTCGTGACTGTGAAGGTGTCGGACAGTTATTCATACACAATGACTGTTCTTGCGATAAGAAAGGGAGCGGACGACGACTCGCTCCCGATAAGCAAGTTCTGACGTGAAATTCATCGACGGAGTCAAGCTTGTTCGCGTTGCCGGATGCGATTTTCTCGTCGCGGGCAAGGCAGCGGCCGGGAGGGTGCCGGACGTCGTCGGACTTTCCGCCGGCAGTGCGAGGCTCGCGGAAGCTCTGCTCCGGCTCGCTGACGACAAAGCCGCGGCGGCGGAGACCGGAACAGAGGACGAGGCAGGCGAGTTTTTCGAAAAACTCAGAGGGCTCGGATACCTCACGGAGGAGGTCTTATGACGGCCGGCGAGAAACTTCTTATCGCAGCGCTGTCGGATCATCTGAGAGGTGTGCCGAAAACTGAGAGCGGCGAGGCGGAAATTGAGGAAGCTCTCGAAATATCCCGCGGCCACGGGCTTGCCGGAATCGCTTTTGCCCAGCTCGGTGGCGGCAACGGGCCCGACAGGGAAAGAAAAAAGCTCTCGGCGATCGGGACCTGTGCCGTCGGATACGTGAGACGGCGGGAAAACTATGAAGAGCTTAAAAACGCTTTTGAGGAAAACGGACTGTGGTTCGTTCCGGTAAAGGGTATTCTCATCGCGGAGGAATATCCGGAGCCCGCACTGCGCGTCATGGGCGACACAGATATAATAGTTGGAAAAAACGAGCGCAAAGCTGTGGAAAACCTGTTGAAAACTCTTGGGTACCGCGAGACTTCCAGGACGGGTGACACGGGATCTTTCGAAAACGCGACGGGTTCGCTCGATGTGAGAGCGGGAGACCCAGCCGAAACCGGCATAACGGTGCCGGAAGACGCTTCGGCGGGAGAGATCCTGCCTGACAGGACGGAACATTTTGTATATCTAATTGCGCATCTCGCGAATCACATAAAGGAAACCGGATGCGGAATAAGACAGTTTTTCGATATCGCAGTAATGACGAACTCGGGCGGTATCGACGGCGAAAAGGCGCTCGAACTCCTTAGAAAAAAAGGACTGGAGGATTTCGCCGGAAACGCGCTTTGCCTCGTCGAAAAATGGTTCGGGACAAAAGCGCCGTTTGAGATTGCGAAATGCGACGATGAAGTCATTTCCGCGCTTGAGGGCGAAACGCTTAAAAGCGGAGTTTTCGGGCGAAAAAACGAAAAAAACGAGCTACTGTTCAGCGCTCGCAACGCAACTGACGGAGCGGGACCGGTCAGACTGTTTTTCAGACGGCTTTTCCCGCCGTACCGGCAGATGAAGATGTTCGGCTACTGCGGCTGGCTGAACGGGAGACCGTGGCTTCTGCCTGCCGCGTGGATCGTACGTATTTTCAGATGCGTATTCACCCGTACACCGGGAGAATCGTGGAAAACCGCGACCGAACCGTTCACCCGCCGCACGGAAATAGAAGAGCGCGCATCATATCTTAAGCGGCTTGGAATACCTGTTGACAGGGAGTTTTTCTGATGAAAACTATCGCCTCCTTTTCGGTCGATCACGACAAACTGGCGCCCGGCATCTATGTGTCCCGGATCGACGGGGATATAACCACTTATGATCTTCGCACAAGAAAGCCGAACGCCGGAGACTATATGGACAACGTGACAATGCATTCTGTTGAACATATGCTGGCGACACTACTCAGAAACTCGGAGATCGGCGGAGATATTGTTTATTTCGGCCCGATGGGCTGCAGAACCGGCTTTTATCTGCTGGTTCGCAACGCTTGCAATGAAACAGTTCTGAAAATTCTTAAAGAATGTCTTGAAAAAACCGTCGCCCACAAAGGACGGGTTTACGGTCAGGCGAGAAAGCAGTGCGGGAACTGGCGCGAGCTGTCTGCCTCATCGGCGAGGAGAGAAGCAAAGCGATATCTGAAAGCGCTCGACGGAAGGGAGCAGACATTTGAATACGAAAAATAAGGCGGATTTCGGGATCGTATGCGCCATGGAACCCGAAGCGAGGCCGATTATCCGTTCTATGACTGGTGCCGTAAAAAGAAAAATCGCCGGTCTCGTATTTACGAAAGGCAAAATAGGCAACGCAAGCGTTGTCATCGGATGCGGCGCATACGGCAAGGTTTCGGCGGCGATATGCGCAGAAATTCTTATAATGAAATACGGCGCAGCGGCGCTTATTAATTCCGGGGTCGGCGGCGGGCTCGACCCGTCGCTTGAAATTGGCGACACGGTGGTTGCGACGGGGACGGTTCAACACGATTACGACACGTCGCCTCTGGGAGATCCCGTCGGGATGATATCGGGAATAAATCTGACAGAGATAAAAACCGATCCGGACATTTCGGACAGACTGTTCGCCGCGGCAATATCGATCGGAGCGCCGGTCAGGCGCGGGGTCATCGCGACGGGAGACAGATTTGTTGCCGACAGCGCAGACGGGGAAAGGATAGCCGCGACGTTCGGAGCTGTTGCCTGTGAGATGGAGGGCGGCTCCGTGGGGCAGGCTGCTTATATGAACGAAGTTCCGTTTGCCGTCCTGAGAGCGATTTCAGACAACGGTAACGGGAAGGCAGCGGAGGATTTTCCGGCGTTCACAGAGGCTGCCTCCGAAAGGGCGGCAAAAATACTTGTGACAATGATCAACGACATGGAACGGAAGAAAAATGGACAGCACTGAACTTGAAAACATAAAAAGCGAAGAATACAGCGAAAGCGACATAACAGTCCTTGAAGGCCTAGAGGCCGTAAGAATGAGGCCGGGCATGTACATCGGCTCGACCTCCGAAAAAGGACTTCACCATCTCGTCTATGAAATAGTTGACAACTCGATAGACGAGGCTCTCGCCGGATACTGCACCGAGATACATGTGACTCTCCATGAGGATGGATCCGTTTCGGTGAAAGACAACGGGCGCGGCATTCCTACGGGAATTAAGGAAGAGATCGGTAAACCGACTCCCGAGGTCGTCTTTACCGTGCTTCACGCCGGAGGAAAATTCGGAGGCAAAGGATACAAGGTCTCGGGAGGCCTTCACGGAGTCGGATCCTCGGTCGTGAACGCGCTTTCCGAATGGTTTTACTACGAAGATTCGCGTGACGGAAAATGCTACGGCCAGAGATTCGAGCGCGGCAACGTTGCGTCTGACTATTCCCTGATAAGAGAGACGGACGAGCATGGACTTTTCGTCCGCTTTAAACCGGACGCCGAGATATTTAAGGTAACAACGACTTTCGACTATAAAACGCTGCTCAGACGCATGCGCGAGCAGGCGTTTCTAAACGCCGGCATAAAAATCATTTTCCGTGACGAGCGCTGTCTCGATGAACAGAATAGAGAAATAATCGAAGAAGTTCTGCACTACGAGGGCGGCATCCGTGAATATGTCGATTACCTTAATTCCGCAAACCACAACAACCCGATAATAAGCGGACAGATCTATATGTCGGTCAACAAAGAGTACACGTCGTGCGAGATAGCAATGAATTATACCGACAGTTACGAACCTTTGATCGTGTCCTACGCCAACAATATTGTGACCCCCGACGGCGGAATGCACGAAACGGGGTTCCGCACCGCCGTTACGAAGGTCATAAACGAATACGCAAGGAAGCTAAAATTCTTAAAGCCGGATGACAAGAACCTCACGTTCGACGACGCGTCCGAGGGTATGACGGCCGTAATCTCTGTCGGTCTGCAGAACGCCGAGTTCGAAGGGCAGACAAAAGGCCGTCTCGGCAACGAGCTGATGAAGGGCTTTGTAAACAAAATCGTTTACGAAAAGCTGTCGGAATATCTTGAGGAGCACGCCGCCGAGGCGAGGGTCATCCTTGACAAGGCGACGACGGCTCAGCAGGCGCGCGAGGCGGCGAGAAAAGCCCGCGAGAACACGAGGCGCAAATCTGTTCTCGAAGGCTCAAGTCTTCCGGGCAAACTCGCCGACTGTCAGGATAAGAACAGAGAACTGACAGAACTTTATCTGGTGGAGGGAGACTCCGCAGGAGGCTCTGCAAAAGACGGGCGCGATCCGAGATATCAGGCTATCCTTCCGCTTCGCGGAAAAGTACTTAACGTCGAAAAAGTACGCCCCGACAAGGTTTACGGCAATCTGTCGCTCATACCTATAATTCAGGCGCTCGGATGCGGAATCGGAGAAGAATTCAATCTCGAAAAACTGCGTTACGGCAAAATCGTCATCATGGCGGACGCCGACGTCGACGGCTCGCATATAAGGATACTTCTTCTGACTTTCTTCTACCGGCACATGAGACCGCTTCTCGAGGAAGGACATGTGTTCCTCGCCCAGCCCCCGCTTTACAGGGTATACAGGGCGTCCGGGAAGAGCAAGGAGCAGTATTACGCGTTCACCGATGAAGAACGGGATTTCTATATCGAAAAAATGGGCAACGGAACAAACATCCGGGCCGACCGCTACAAAGGTCTCGGTGAAATGGACGCGAAGGAGCTTTTCGACACGACGATGAATCCGGCCACCCGCACGCTTCGCCGCGTCGACGTGACGGATGCTCAGCAGTGTTCCGAGATCCTGTCGCTACTTATGGGAACAGACGTTGTTTCCAGGCGGCAGTTCATAGAGGAAAACGCGAGATTTGCGGAATACCTCGACGTGTAACGCAAAAAGATCATTCCGGAAGGAGAACGGAAATGGACAAGCTTCTCAGACTTATTGAAAAAGACTGCCGGTATTCACCGGAACAGCTCGCCTCGATGTGCGGCCTGACCGCCGGAGAGGTGACAGAAAAAATCAGCGAATACGAAAGAAACGGCACGGTGCTCGGATACAAGGCGCTCGTCGACTGGGACAAAACGGACAGGGAGTACGTGTCGGCGCTCATTGAGCTGAAAGTCGCCCCTCAGAGGGACCGCGGATTTGACAAGATCGCTCAGCTGATCTACAACTACCCGGAAGTGCAGAGTCTCTATCTCATGTCGGGCGGATTCGACCTTATGCTGGTGATCGAGGGACAGACAATGCGCGACGTGGCGTATTTCGTAGCGTACAAGCTAGCGCCGATGGAGGACATTATTTCAACGGCGACGCACTTTGTACTCAAAAAATACAAGGACAAAGGCGTTATATACCGCGCTCCGCAGCGCGATGAAAGAGAAGAGCTGCTGTGATCAACTATGAAAAACGTCTCTCGCGCACGGCGCAGGATATAAAGCCGTCGGGGATCCGCAAGTTTTTCGATATGGTCGGAAGCCGCAGCGACGTGATCTCGCTCACCGTCGGGCAGCCGGACTTTGTAACCCCGTGGCATATCAGAGAGGCCGGGATCGACAGCCTCGTGACCGGAAAGACCTACTATACGTCAAACAGCGGCCTGATTGAGATGCGGAGAGAGATTTCAAAGTATCTTGCAAGGAGATTCGGGCTTTCATACGGCGACGGCGAGATCATTGTTACGGTAGGCGGATCCGAGGCGATTGATATCGCGATGAGAGCAACTGTCAACCCCGGAGACGAGGTCATAGTTCCTCAGCCGAGTTTTGTCTGCTATGAGCCGATCGCCCGTCTGTGCGGCGGGAAACCCGTTATCGTGACGACGGAGGAGAAAGATTCTTTCCGGCTTACGTCCGAAAAGCTGCGCGGAGCAATAACTGACAGGACAAAGCTTATCGTTCTTCCGTTCCCGAACAACCCCACCGGGGCCGTCATGAAGCTTGCCGATCTCGAAGCAATAGCTGACATACTGCGCGGGACGGAAATTTTCGTCCTGTCTGATGAGATATACGCCGAGATGACATACGGCGGAAAGCACGTTTCGATTGCGTCTCTGCCTGGCATGAGGGAGCGAACCGTTATTGTGAACGGTTTTTCAAAGGCATACGCTATGACCGGCTGGAGAATGGGATATACCGCCGCCCCTGCCGAGATCACTCGGCAGATGCTTAAAATACACCAGTACGCCATTATGTGCGCCCCCACCGTGTCGCAGTTCGCTGCGATCGAGGCGCTTAAAAACGGCGACGGAGACATCGGTTCAATGACCGATGAATACGACGTCAGGCGCCGTTTCCTGGTTTCCGGGCTGAGACAGCTCGGCATACCGGTTTTCGAACCGGAAGGAGCATTCTACGTCTTCCCGCGAATCGGAGTAACCGGGCTTGACAGTGAAACGTTCTGCTCCCGGCTGCTTGAGGAGGGCGGTGTTGCCGTCGTTCCCGGGACAGCCTTCGGTGAGTGTGGTGAGGGCTTTGCCAGAATTTCCTATGCTTATTCCCTCAGGCATATCGAAGAGGCCCTCAGGCGCATCGGCAACTTTATGAAAACGCTCTGATTTCGTCTGAAACGAAAAAACGCAGGTCCACAAGGACCTGCGTGAAAAAGCGCTATAACCTGCAACCCGTCAGGCAATGAGTTTAGTCGAGCGACGGTTTTTTGCCGAGAAATTTTGTGAAATGCTTTCCCTTGACGCCGATTGGATAGGCAATTCCGCAGACGACGACAGAGGGAACGACCAGCAGAAGATAAATCCACGGGTTAAGCGACGGGAGCGAGGCGATTATTCCGTTGTACATGCCTAGGAGCAGAGTAGCGACGATTTTACCGATGCCATAAATATTTTGCGCCCACGCCGGGGATGACGGCGAGATGCTGATTGCAAGTGCCCGTTCAGATGTTATCTCTCCCGCGGCGTCGCGCATTATGTATTCCGTCGCCGCGTAAAACCCTACGATGATCATTATTCCGAGGATTATATTGAGAAGGTTCGCAAGAAGCGACATCCATACGCCGCTTAGCGGAATGTATTTTTTTCTTTCGGATGTAATATGACGCGAATCTTCGAAGCCGCAGTCCCAGGTCATCGTATAAAGAAGAACCATGTAGAAGATCGCCGCGGCTATAGAGACGATAAGAAAAATTACGCTGTAGTTCTGCGTGGCAAAAGTCAGCGCCAGGCCGAATATAGCCATGGCAAGCTGATTTATTATCATCTTGAATATCGAATATGAGTTTTCTTTGATGAAAGAGAACATCTGAACCTCTTGAAGGGCGCCTTTCCGGCGCGCGCTATTATTTTATACGCAATCATTCATCATTTCAAGAGCAGACCGTGAAAATTTACATGCAGTATAAAATGTTCACGAATGGTTAAAAAAACACAGGAGAAGCAAAATGCAGGAAACCCCGCAGCCGATAAATGAATTTTTGCAGTATCTTCTTGTCATCAGGGGCAGGTCGAAGGGCACAGCGGAACAGTACCGCATAGACCTTGTCCTGCTTTTCAAATACGTTTACTGCGTCAGGAACGGGATTCCTACTGGCGGCGAGGAGTTTGATGAGATCGAAATCGGCTTGCTCGGGGACGATTTTGCATCCGGGATAACAAAAAACGAGATCATATCTTTTCTTGCGTTCGCATCAGCCGGCCGCGGCAACAACGCGAGGACGAGGGCGAGAAAGCTGTCGTCGATACGATCGTTCTACAGATATTTCTGCGGATCCGCCGCGAAATATCCCGTAAACCCGACAGAAAACATCGACAGCCCGAAAATACCGAAATCTCTGCCGAAGCATCTGACGAAAGATGAGTCTGCCGAGTTACTCCGCACGGTGATGGATGATGAGTCAAAGTTTGCGGAACGCAATTTCTGCATAATAACGATGTTTCTGAACTGCGGGATGCGGCTCAGCGAACTCGTAGGCATAAACCTGAGGGATATCGACCGCGACATGAAATCGCTGAGGGTAACAGGGAAAGGCGCAAAGGAACGGCTTATATATCTGAACGAAGCCTGCCGCGAAGCGCTGACCGACTATCTTAAAGTCAGGGACAAAACCCCTGAGCCGGGACATCGAGATGCGTTGTTTCTCAGTTCAAGACACAAAAGGATAAGTAAGCAGATGGTTCAGACGGTCGTTTACAAATATCTCAGGGAGGCGGGGCTCGACAATCGCGGTCTGTCGGTTCATAAACTCAGACACACGGCTGCGACGCTGATGTATCAGACGGGGCAGGTCGACATACGCGTCCTGAAGGACATTCTCGGGCACGAGCAGCTGAACACCACGCAGATATATACCCATCTGAGCGATGAGAGCATGAGGCACGCCATGGAGGTAAATCCGCTTGCCGGATTTGAGAAAAAGAAAAAGACCGCCGGAGGCGGAGGAGAGGAAGAAAGTTGAACCTCACAGAAAAAAGAGGAGCCCCTGTTTTCGGCCCAGGAGGAATATCCAACGATATGAGGGCGGCCAAACTGAAAGGGGCAGACGTTCCGTCGTGGCTGAAAAAGGCCGGGCTAACCGCGTTTGAATACGAATGCGGCCGCGGAGTTCCGAAAACTCCCGACGCATTTTCCCGCATCGGTGAATCCGCGCGCGAAAACGGAATTTCGCTCACAGTACACGCGCCGTATTTTATCTCGCTTTCGGGACTTGACGACGAGATCAGGATGAAATCGGTGGAATATATCAGGCAGACGGTTCAGTGTGCTGAGCTGATGGGCGCCGGGCTTATCGTCATACACTGCGGCAGCTGCGCTCATCAGACCCGCGCGGAGGCCATGGCAAGATCGGCCGATACGCTTGCCGCCGCGCTTGATATGGTCGGGACGGATGTCGTTTTCGGGATCGAGACTATGGGAAAGATAAACCAGCTCGGGACACTTGAGGAGGTCGTCGAACTCTGTGGCGCGTCGCCGCGCCTTCGGCCTGTCGTCGATTTCGGGCACCTGAACGCCCGGAATCTCGGCGGATATTACGTGACTGCCGATGATTACCGAAGAACATTCGACTACATCGGAGAGAAGCTCGGCGACGATGTTGCGAGATACCTGCACTGCCATTTTTCAAAGATCATGTATACGCAGGGCGGCGGAGAAAAAGAGCATCTGACGTTTGACGACAGAGAATACGGCCCGGAGTTCGAGCCTCTTATTGATGCTGTTGCAAAATATGGACTGTGTCCGGCGTTCATATGTGAATCTGACGGGACGCAGACGCGCGACGCGCTTATGATGGCGTCATATTACGGAAAAATAACGGGAGGCGAATAGCAATGAAACGGACAGTCTGTTTTCTTCTGACGGTGTTTTTTGTCATACTGTTCACCGCCTGTTCGGGTGCAGGAAACGGCGACGACACTCTGCCGCCCGTGAAAGTGATTGGAGTTAACGAGGACGAAAAACTCACATCCACTCTTGTAAAGGACGGGTTTTCGCTCAACATTTACTCGACTTACTCTGAGATCACGGGGTATACCGGGAGCAGTACCGTTCTTGAGTTGCCGTCAAATGCGGCAGGCATACCGGTGCGCAAGATCGCCGAAAACGCCTTCAAGGGAGACGGAAAAATCAAAAAAGTCGTGTTTTCTCAGGGGATACGGATAATCGACAGGTTCGCGTTCGAGGGATGCACGGCGCTTGAAGAAGTGATACTCAACGACGGTCTTGAGACAATAGACGATTATGCTTTCAGAAACTGCGCGGTGACGAAATGCGCCCTGCCCGATTCTGTCAGTACTCTCGGAAAATACTGCTTTTACGGGGCGGATCTCAGGGAAATAAAACTTCCCGAATCGCTGTCGATTGCCGGGAAATACTGTTTTTATGGCAATAAGAATCTGATTTCGGTGACCTTCAGCCGGAGGTTTTCCGAGGTCGCGGAAAATATGTTTTACAATTGTTCTTCACTTGTTATCGAAGAGATACCGCCGACCGTAAAGAAGATCGATTCCTACGCTTTCCGCGGGTGCGTGTCGCTCGGGCGGCTAATCGTTTATCCGGAAACGGAGAAAATCGGCGACGGGGCGTTTTACGGCTGCACCGGCCTGACGCTTGTCGGAAAAGAAAACTCCGCGATAATAAAAGCCGCCAGAAACAACGTCTGGAATTATGAGCTGAGTACGGAAGAATGAAGATGCCTGAACTTCTATCCCCTGCCGGGAATCCCGAAAAGCTTTCTGCCGCGCTCCGGTTCGGGGCCGATGCATGCTATCTTTCGGGGAAAGCTTTCGGAATGCGCGCTGCGGCGGACAATTTTACGCCTGATGAGCTGACGAGTGCAGTACGGTTTGCGCACAGTGAGGACAAAAAGATATATGTTACGGTGAACATTCTGCCTCACGGCGACGAGTACCGTGCTTTGGGCGAGCATCTTTCGTTTCTCGGGGAGATCGGAGCGGACGGCGTTATCGCCGCGGATCTCGGGGTCATTTCGCTTGCGAAGGAGCTTTGTCCGGCTGTCGCGATCCACGTATCGACGCAGACCAGCGTGACCTCGGCGCGTGCCGCAGAGGAATATCTGCGTCTGGGTGCTCGCCGTGTTGTTCTTGCAAGGGAGCTTACATTGCGCGAGATATCCGAGATAAGAAAAGGCACGTCGCGCGAGCTAGAGCTTGAAGCGTTTGTTCACGGTTCAATGTGCATATCCTGGTCGGGAAGGTGCCTGCTTTCAAACCATTTTACAGGTCGAAACGGCAATCACGGGGAGTGCGCCCAGCCGTGCCGGTGGAAATACCGGCTTTTCGAACTTGAGGAAGAAAAACGTCCGTCCGCGGATGAGCATATCTGTGTTACCGAAAACGATCTCGGAACGTTTTTTATGTCTTCGAAGGACCTCTGTATGATAGAACATGTGCCTGAACTCATTGAGGCCGGAATAGACAGCTTCAAGATAGAAGGCAGAATGAAAAGCGCCTATTATGCCGCCGTGACAGCTAACGCTTACAGGATGGCGATAGACGCGTGTATGTCACACAAACCGTTCGATCCGCTATGGAAAAAAGAGCTTGAGAGCGTTAGCCACAGACAATACGATACGGGTTTTTATTTTGCGGATCCGGGAAAAGACGCAAAAACAGTTGACGAACCAGGCTATATGAGGGAAAAGACATATGCCGGCACCGTTGACTGCTTTTCCGGCGGCAGGGTTTATGTCACCCAGCGCAACAAGATCTGCGAGGGGGATATCGTTGAGCTTCTCACACCCGGGCATCCAGGGGAATCGTTTGCCGTTTTGGGTCTGAGAAATGAAGAAGGCGCGCCGGTAGAGTCGACGCCACATCCGCTTATGAAATACAGCATGAAGTTGCCGGACGGCATGACTGCAAAGCCCGGCGATATGATAAGAAAGTGACGGATTGATATATGAAAATTGCAGTTCTGGCGGGAGGGTATTCTCCCGAGCGCGATGTTTCCCTGGTCTCGGCTGGTCTGATCGCTAAGGCACTTTGCAGAAACGGACACAGAGTCGCGCTGATCGACGCTTATCTCGGCGCGGATATTCCGGACGCGGGAGCCGACTCGCTTTTCGCGCGCGAAATAACGGAAGAGTACCATATTACTGAGAATGTTCCGGATCTGAAAAAGCTCAGGGAGACAAGCGGAAACGGCGACGCGCTAATAGGAAAAAACGTGATCGAAATCTGCCGCAGTGCCGATATCGTTTATATCGGGCTCCACGGAGCGACGGGAGAAAACGGACAGCTTCAGGCGCTGTTTGACTGCCACGGCATAAAGTACACCGGCGCGGGATATGTCGGGTGTGCGCTTGCCATGGACAAAGAGATGTCAAAACTGCTTTTCCGCGTGTCCGGCATACCGACGCCGGACGGCATAACCGCAAAACCGGAGACCACCCGGGAGGAGATAATTGAAAAAGTCGGCCTTCCCTGCGTTACAAAACCCTGTTCGGGCGGATCATCTGTCGGCGTATCGATAGTCAGGTGCGAAAATTCGCTTGAGAAAGCCATGAAAGACGCTTTTGAATACGAGGATCGCGTTATCGCCGAAAAGCTTGTGAAAGGCAGGGAGATGACTGTCGGTATTTTGTGCGGAGAAGCACTGCCTCCTATCGAGATAATACCAAAGAGCGGGTTCTACGATTATAAAAACAAGTATCAGAGCGGACTTACCGAAGAAATATGCCCTCCGGATATAACGAAGAGCGAAGACAAACTGCTGAGAGAAACCGCACTTCATGCGATGCGCGCCCTCAGGATCGAGGAGCACGCCTACTGCCGGGTCGATATGATTCTTGAGAGTGACGGAACGCCCCGTGTGCTTGAGGTTAACACTCTGCCGGGGATGACGCCGACGAGTCTTTTGCCTCAGGCGGCGAAAGTCGCGGGATACGGATACGACGAACTGTGCGAAAAAATCGTTATGAGCGCCTGGGAAAATCGGTAAAATGGACTGCAGAACGGAAATAGCCGTTGTTGGTGCCGGGCACGCGGGAATAGAAGCGGCGCTTGCGGCGGCAAGAATGGGAGTTGATACGGTCCTTTTCACGATGAATCTCGACGCCGTCGGAAATATGCCGTGCAACCCGTCGATTGGTGGAACCGGAAAAGGCCATCTTGTCTTCGAGATAGACGCGCTCGGGGGTGAAATGGGGCGAGCCGCAGATGCAGTGACACTTCAGAGCCGCACGCTGAACGACAGCAAGGGTCCGGCGGTGCGTTCCAAGAGGATCCAGGCTGACCGGCTACTTTACCGGTCGGTTATGAAAAGGGCGATAGAACGTACGGCAAATCTCCGGCTTTATCAGGCGGAGGTCGTATCGGTCGAAACGGATGGATCGCGGGTTTGCGGGCTTAGGACCTCTCTCGGCGAAGAATGGGAATGCAAAGCCGTTGTGATCGCCGCCGGGACATATCTTAACGGCAGAGTCGTCACAGGCGAAAACACAAAAAGCTCCGGTCCTGACGGAATGCTCCCGGCGACCGGGCTTTCCGCATGTCTTGAAAAGCTTGGCGTTAAGCTGATGAGATTCAAAACCGGCACCCCTCCGAGGATAAACCGCCGGACGGTCGATCTCGAGGCGCTTGGTGTGCAGTACGGAGAAGAGAGAGCCACTCCGTTTTCCTCAGAAAACGGGGAAAACTACCTTGACGGCCGGCCTCAGCTTCCCTGCTATGTTGCATATACAAACGAAAAAACACACGAGATAATCAGAAACAATCTTCATCGCTCCCCACTGTTTTCCGGGGTGATTCAGGGGACGGGGCCGAGATATTGCCCGTCTATTGAGGACAAGGTCGTCCGCTTCCCGGACAAGGAAAGGCATCAGCTTTTTCTCGAGCCGCTCGGACCAGATACGGACGAACTGTATCTGCAGGGCTTTTCGAGCTCTCTGCCGGTCGACGTGCAGAAAGAAATGCTCAGGACCATAAAGGGATTTGAGCATGCCGAGATCATGCGGCCGGCGTACGCGATAGAATACGACTGCTGTGATCCTCTTCAGCTCCTGCCGACGCTCGAGTTCAAAATAATTGAGGGACTTTATGGTGCCGGACAGTTCAACGGTACGTCTGGATACGAGGAAGCGGCGGCGCAGGGGCTTGTAGCCGGCATAAACGCCGCGCTGAGCGTTAAAGGCATGGAGCCGATCGTTCTTTCGCGCGACAGTTCGTATATAGGGACGCTTATAGACGATCTCACGGTCAAAGGGACAAACGAGCCGTACAGGATCATGACTTCACGCTCAGAATACCGGCTTCTTCTGAGGCAGGACAACGCGGAGGACCGGCTTATAGGATACGGAAGATACGCCGGGCTGATATCCGACGAAAGATACGTGAAATATCTGAAAAAGAAAACGCTCATTGAAGAAGAAACGAAAAGAGTGTCGGAGACGACAATTCCGCCGTCCGACGGGCTCGGCAGGATGCTTGAGGCGACCGGATACGAGCCGCTCACCGGCGGAATACGGCTTTCAGAGCTTATCCGCCGTCCGGGAATAAGCTACGGCATGACCGCACCGTTCGACGTTTCGCGTCCGAAGCTCCCGGATGATGTGACTTACGAGGTCGAGGTTCTGATAAAATACGACGGATATATAAAAAGACAGCTGCGCGACGCCGAGCGTATGAACAAAATGAGCGGGCTGAAGCTGCCGAAGGATCTTGATTATTCTCTTATAGAAGGCCTGAGACTTGAGGCCAGGCAGAAGCTGAACGAGATAAAGCCGCTTGATCTCGAGCAGGCGAGCCGCATAAGCGGGGTTTCGCCCGCCGATGTTTCTGTACTCGCAATTTATATGAAAATGAAGGAAAGCGGCAGATGAACGGCGTTCTGCGGGTCGACAAGCCCGGCGGGATAACGTCCCACGACGTTGTTTCGAAAATCAGGAAAATATGCGGAACGCGGCAGGTCGGCCATGCAGGGACTCTTGATCCCATGGCGACAGGACTTCTTGTCGTTCTTGTCGGGAGAGCCGTAAAGGCCTCCGAATACCTGCTTTCGGGAGACAAGAAATATGAGGCCGTTATGCGGCTCGGAGTCATGACCGACACCGGCGACGTGACCGGAAAGATAGTATCCGAGAGTGATTCCGTGCCACCCTTCAGCGAGGTACTTGCCGTTCTCGGTGAATTTGTCGGAGAACAGCTCCAGACGCCGCCAATGTACAGCGCGCTTAAAGTCGGCGGAATAAAACTTTACGAGGTGGCGCGCAAAGGAATCGAGATTCCCCGCGAGCCGAGAAAGATTACGGTTTATTCTCTTTCAGCGGAGGAGACGGACGATCCGCGTGATATAAAACTTTTCATTTCCTGTTCGGGCGGTACCTATATCCGGACGCTTTGCGAGGATATCGGGAAAAAGCTCGGTTGCGGCGCGACTATGGCGGCGCTCAGGCGCATTCGGGCCTGCGGCTTTGACGTTTCGGGGGCAAAGACTCCGGAAGAGCTTTCCGCTCTGACGGCTGAGGAGCTAGAAAAAGAGCTTATCCCCGTCGAACGGCTCTTTTCGGGTCTTCCGGAAGTGCGTCTGCCGGAGTTTTTTGAAAAGCTTTCAAAAAACGGTTGCCCGATATACCTGAGAAAACTCCCGAACGCTCCGGACCTTTTGGAGGGGGACAGAGTCCGCCTCCTCGACCGCTCGGGCGCGTTCTTCGCCCTCGGCGAAACCGCAGTCACCGATTCCGGCCCTGCCGTGAAGGCGATAAAGAGATTTGATGACAATTTGTGACGAACGAAGGCAGCAAGAGGTGACCAAGAGTGAAGATAATCTATAAATATATTGCAGGACTATCGGATTCACTAGTCGATTATTTGAATGAGCACAAACTCAATTACAAAATCATAAGGATCATTGGAAGTTCAAGAGTCATTTTTTGTTCGTTTGATGATTTGAACAATATACATGACAAGCGCATAGTCGACTGTAGGCTTACTGAAAAATATGCTATCTTTTCAGAAACCGAATGTGAGAACGCTGAATGGCTTTCTTTTTCCTGTTCAAAGTGCATTTTATCCAATGATATCATTGATAAAGCATTTGAATTTCACGAGCACACAATGATTCAAGTCAATAACGTTGTATTAAACAAAGAGGGATATAGATATCCTGTTATTTCTCCCAAAAACACTGGCTGGTTAATGTTTTGCAATTTGGAGTTTCGCAATTTTTGTAGGCAGTACGATCGTGATTTGTGCTTCAAGCGTGTTTTAAAAAATGACGGATCGATTAACAACAGTTTATTGCAGATTGATAGCGCAAGGAGGCTGGATTCACATGATTTCATTCTAAATTCTGCAGACAAAGAGAACAGAGCAACGCTTCACTGCTATGAAGACGTTAAAAAAATTTATGTGAAAAACCCGGGCACATATATACCAAATATTTACGCTTCATCTTTAACAGGCAGAGAAATAGTTTCGACTGATAACATCTGGGGCAACGGCTTTGGATATCGTATGTTTTTCTGCTCCCATTCCTTTCATGAACATGTACGTAATTCAAAGTTTTATAATTATTTCTCTTTCAAACCGGTAATTATTTCGAAATAAGCAAGAAGAAACACTAGATCAAAATATCTTTTGAGATATAGTTTTGTTTTAACCATTCTTAAAACTAAACAAAAATAACAGTATTAAGCAATCAACAAACTTAAAGAAATAATTCAGGAAATCGTTTGATATGCATGCCTAAAAGGATGGCCGCGCGGCATCGGTAGAGTTGAAGGAACCGTGCTCCATCTTGCCGCGTTTTAAATTATTTAATATGACATCAAAACCGCCGGCTGAGCCGGCGGTTTGCACTTTTTGAAGTTACTTTTGTACAGAGTCAAGGAAGCTGACAATGTCGCCAACGGTCTCGAACTCTGCGAGTTTTTCGTCGGGGATCGTGATCCCAAAATCCTCCTCGATAGTCATGAGGAGCTGAAGGATATCAAGGGAATCAGCACCAAGGTCTGCTTTTATCCTGGATGATTCGGAGATCTCCGAGATGTCCTTGCGGAGCTGTTTAGCGAGAGCTTTTTTTACTTCTTCAATCATTTTTTTCTGCCTTTCCGAGGAGAGATTCGACTTTTTCGTTCACCGAGGCGTTTTCCATACGGTACGCCTGCATTATACATTCCTTAACGGCGCGGGAGTTTGAACTTCCGTGCCCTTTCACGACGGTTTTCGAAGTGCCGAGCATGACCGAGCCGCCGTAGTTCTGATAGTTCATCAGCTCTTTTTCGTCCATGAACATGCGTTTCATAAACAGAGCACCGATTTTGTAGCTGAGCTTTGACTCGATGTCGTTTTTGAGCCGCTTCAGCAGGGCGAGGCTTGTTCCTTCAACGGATTTTATAAGAACGTTGCCGGAGAATCCGTCGCAGACGATCAGGTCGAAATCGCCCGAGAAAACGTCCCTTCCCTCGGCGTTTCCGGCAAAATGTATGTCCGGGCAAGCGGAGAGTTTTTTATATGCCTGTTTTCTGAGTTCGTCGCCCTTCTCTGCCTCGGCTCCCACGTTGAGAAGTCCGACGCGGGGATTCTCTATACCCATTGTTTCCGACAGATATACGGAGCCCATGACCGCGTACTGAAGCAAATGGTCGGGAGTTATGTCGACGTTCGCGCCGCTGTCGCATATGCCGAGCACCCCGCCGCGGAGGTTCGGCAGAACCGGACAGAAGGCCGGCCGGATGACCCCCGGTATTCTTCCTATCCTGAGCAGCGCCGCGGCGACGAGCGCCCCAGTGCTGCCGGTGCTTACAAGCCCGCTGACGGTCTCGTCTTCACGCAGAAGCTTAATAGCCTTCATCATTGAGCTGTCGCGTTTCAGGCGCACGGCGTCCGTCGGTTTGTCGTGACAGTCGATCACGTCCGGAGCATGGAGTATTTCTATCCTGTTTTTGTCGTACGAATACAGCCCGAGCAGTTCGTTTATTCTTTCCTCGTCACCCGAGAGGATGAGGTAAAGGTCCTTCTCAGCGTCAAGCGCCTGGACTGCGCCCTCGACGTTAACCCCCGGGCTTTTGTCTCCGCCGAAGCAGTCAACGATTATTTTAACCATTCAACGCGTCCTCCGTCGGGGCGAGCTTTTTTACGTAAGCGCGACGGCGCTTGTGGTTGATTGCGTCAAAGCGTTTCCACTGATTGCGTATCGCGTAATTGTCCTCGAGGTTCAGATTTGTTTCAGCGTATTCTATCTTCTCATCCTTAAGCATTTTTAAGAACGAGGAGATGAATACAGTCATAAGACCTCTGTTCAGATACTCGTGCTCGACACCGACGAGCCCGAGGTCAAGCACGCGCGGATGCTTTATGACCTTCAGGAGACGAGAAATTGTGCGCGGTGTGAGCTTTCCGGTGCCGCCGGCGAGAGCGTCGGCCATTCCGGGGAAACATACGCCGAGACACACAACGCGGTCGTTTTCGTCAAGCAGAACAGCGACAAACCGCAGGTCTATCGCGATGCGGAAGTTGTCTATGACCATCTTCTTCATCCCGTCGGTAAACGGGACGGTCCCGTAGAGCCCGGCATACGATCTGTCGAGCAGATCAAAAAGCTGATTGGCGTATTTTTTTATAAAGTCATTTACGTTTTTCGCTTCGCCGAAGCGCAGATGGTACCGCCTGAGGATAAAATCCGCCATTTTGTCGAGCTCCTCGACGACTGCGGGATCCTTCGGCAGATAAAGCCGGCTCTCGAGCCAGTCAACTTCTTTTTCGTAGCCCAGCGCCTCGAGATGCTTCATATAATAGTCAGCGTTGTACTGTTCTTCGAAGGTCGACTGCATGTCAAAGCCTTCGATAAGCAGGCCTTCGCGCTCAAGATCCGAAAAACCGAGCGGGCCGCAGACAGTGTCCATACCCTTTTCAAGTGCCCAATTTTCGACAGCGCCGAAAAGTGCTCTTGATACATCTAAGTCGTCGATGACGTCATACCGGGTAAAGCGGACGCGCTTTTCGTTTCTTATCCCGTTGGACGCTTTTTGAAGGATTCCGGAAATGCGCCCGACAGGACGACCATCGCGGTAAGCCACGTAATAGACGGCTTCGCACGTATCGTAATAGATGTATTTTTTAGAGAAAATCTTTTTCTCGTCGCCGTAAAGCGGCGGAACAAAACAGGGATTGCCCGCATAAAGTTTGAGCGGAAATTCAAGAAAATCCCTGCGCTCGCGCGCTGTTTTAACTTCCCTAACCTCTAGCATGCCGGATTATCTGTGCTTCGAATGGAATGCGACTCCCACGCCGTTCGGACCGCAGTGTGCGCCGGCCGTCGGGTTTGTCACGCATATCTCGACTGTGAGCTTTTCTCCGTATTCCTCAATAAGGCGGCGTTTGATTTCCTCGGCTATGTCAGGGGAATCCGTGTGTCCGATAATGACTCTGTGAGAAACGACGTCGTCTCCAAGCTCGCGCACGTATGAGAGCAGGCGGTTGATCGCTTTTGCGCGGCCGGTCTCTTTTCCAATCGAAACCATTTTGCCTTCGGCATTCATGTAAATTATCGGTCTGATGCCGATAAGCCCGCCCATCGCGGCGGCAAGTCCGCTGACTCTTCCGGATCGACGGAAGAATTTAAGGTCATCGGCAAAGAAATACTGCGAGAAGCAAGGGACTTCCGTTTCTGCCCACGCGACAATTTCTTCAGGGGTTTTACCGGATTTCAGCATTTCGCCGATCTCTCTTACGACAAGAAGACTGACGATCGTAATGCCCATGGTGTCGACAGAATAGAACTTTCTGCCCGGATATTTTTCGAGGAGCTGTTTTACAACCCCGTTCATCACGTCAAACGTCACCGTCATGGCGGCGGAAAAATGAACGTAAAGAATGTCGTTTCCGGCGGCGAAAACCGGTTCGAAGTAATCGATGTATTTCTGCTCGCTCACCGCAGAGGTCGTGGGAATCACGCCGCCGCGGAGCATATCGTAGTACGCACGGCTGTCAAACCGGTCGAAATCTTCATATGGATAGATCGTTTTTTTCCCGTCGATCGAATATGGCATACTTATGAGTCTGTAGCCGTATTCAGCGGCTATTTCCGGGGTAACGTCGCAGTCTGTGTCTGTAAATGGAACAAGCATTTGTCTGTCCTCGCTTTCGCTGGGTTTAAATAAGCACGGCAATATAGTCGTAAACCGACTGCCCGCCGTCAAGTTCTATGAGTTCGAGATCGGGATACTTTCCGGAAACAAGCGAAGCGAGACATGTCTCTTCGCTTTCCGGTACGTCTCTGCCCTTTATAAGCATAAGCACTCCGCGTTCGTCTGCGCCTGCCGCTCCGATCGTGCCGAGAACGGCGTCCGGCCTTGACGGCGAGTCAAACAGCACGCTTTTGCCGCAAATTCCGACGTAATCGCCGGTCTTTACAACCACATTTCCGAAAGTCGCATCGCGTGAGGCGGCGGATATGGTGCATGTGACGGAAGAGTCAGCCGCATCCTTCATGCTTTCAAGCAGCGATTCGACATCTGGGAGCGACACATCAGCGGAAGACATCGCGAGATACCCTTCGCCGAGCGATCTTGTCGGGAGTACCCGCACGTCGCCGTCAAAAAGGCCCGCCGACTGCTCTGCAGCGAGGATCACGTTGCCATTGTTCGGCAGTACGACGATATGATCCGCGCCGATTTTTTCGTACGCTCTGATGAAATCTCCCGCGGACGGGTTTTTGCGCTGCCCGCCGTCGATAACTTCATCAGCGCCGAGCTGCGAAAACATGTCTTTGATACCGTCGCCGTCTGCAACGGCGACAAAGCCGTATTTCTTCTTCTTTCTGAAGATTTCGTCGGAAGCGGGGCGGGATTTCTCCTGCTTCTTCATTTCCGACTCATGATGCTGAAGCGTCATATTTTCAATTTTAATTGTAAGAAACTCGCCGAACCGGCGGCAGTACGTAAGCACCTCGCCGGGGTCAAACGTGTGAACATGGACTTTTATGATCGAGCCGTCGCGAAACGCAACCACGGAGTCACCGACGCTGTTGAGCCAGGCGGTAAAATTCTCAATGTCAAATGAATCGATGTCGGTTTTCGCTCTCTGCAGACGTAGCAGAAACTCAGTACAGTAGCCAAACGTGAGCTCGCTGTTTTCGTCGAAAAGTGACAGATTCAAGGGCTGACGCGATGGCGCAGAAACATCTTGTTCGTGAGATATCTCCTTGCCGGCGAGAACGTCGCGCATGCCGCGCGCTATACAGATAAGCCCGGCGCCTCCGCTGTCGATGACTCCCGCTTCCGCGAGAACCGGAAGGAGCTCGGGAGTGTGTTCAAGCGAGATCTCGGCGCCTTCTATGAAATCGTCGAGCCATTTCGCGGCGTCATCGCCTTCGGTGAACGATCGGTTGGCGTGTGCCACGCCTTCGCGAAGAACGGTGAGGATGGTTCCTTCAACAGGGGTCGCGACCGCGCCGTAGGCCTCGTTTACAGCCGCTTCTGCCGCGCGCATTATGTCGGCGGAGTCCGCCTCAAGCGTGCCGGCGAAGCCCTTGGCAATACCTTTGAATATTCTTGAAAGGATCACGCCGGAATTGCCGCGCGCACCGACAAGCATTCCTCCCGCCGCCCGGTCTGCCGCCGCCGAAAGAGGGCCGTCCTCTCCGCCGGCACCGGCACCGGCGCTTATAGTCATATACATGTTGTCTCCCGTGTCACCGTCGGGGATCGGGAAGACGTTGAGATCGTTTATTTCTGTTTTGCGTTCGTTGAGTGCCGCCGCTCCGCCTTTTACGAGGGCGATGTACAGCCCGGCACTGAGTTTTCCTGACATATTCGGGTTTTGCTCCGTTGGCCTTTATTTGATTTCCCCGCGGAAAAACCGCGATACATTTTCAAACTAATATTATATATCAATTTCCCATTAAAGTCAAGAAAAAGAAAAAGAGGTTTCACCGGTCGAGGGCAAACGGATGGAAACAAACAAAAACCGCCGTGCGCCATTGCGCACGGCGGAATCAGTATCTGTTCAGTTAATATCGACGCTTGCGCCGCCGTTTTTGTTGAATGTCTTGTTGGCGTCAGCCGCGACTTTATTGTTTTCGATCACAAGCATATAGAAGTTTGTCTGTTTCTGCTCATAAGTCGCTGTCTGACGACGGTAGCCTGGTTTTGTTGAGTACGAGAAGGTGTTGTTGCGGATAATCGACCAGTAGTCCGGGTTTCCGACGAGGACACCTGTTTTGACTTCAGAGAACGTGTTGTTCTCAATTATCGACATAGCGGCGCCTTTTTCCTCGCCAAAATAAGAAATCCATTCGTTCGGGCTTCTGTTCCACCGGTTCGTTGTAAGTTCGGCGGAGTAGTCGCCTTTTTCGCATTTGTTTCCCCTAAACACGTTGCCAACGGCGTACCAGGCGTTGTAGTCGTCCCAGCCCTCGGGAGAGTTCTTGACGACGGATACACAGAAGAACGTAGCGTTATAGGTTGAGTCTCCTCCCTGCGCGGCGTCCGGACGCAGTTCGGTCATTCCCGAAAAACTGTTGTCACGAACTGTGTTCCATATGGTCGGACCTTTGAAACGCGCGTTTATCGCAACGCCGAAAGTGAGATTTTTGAACTCGTTTTCAGCGATAATATTGTATCCGCCCTGGAAGAAAAGCAGAACCCCGCCGGTTTTGAGTCCCTCATGAAGAATTACTTCTCTGTTTCCTATATGGTTTCCGTAAATAATATTGTGAGATGAGAAGGAAATCAGATCAACTATGCTGGTCTCGTCAAGAGGGACTGTGAACGGTCTGTCAAGAATAAATGTGAGCTTCCCGGCGGCTTTTTTATATCCGATAACCTTGCGTGATTGCCCAACCCCCTTGCCCGAATAGACATACAGATTGCCGCGATCGCCTTTTTCGAGACCGGAGAACAGGCGGCTGCCGGTGTTGTCCGATTTGGAATACGGGCTTGCTTCGCTGTTTTCAATGTTGTCGGTCCTGACAGTTACCGAATCGCCCTCATCTGATAAAACGTTGAAGATCCCCCCGGTGAAGTCGTTTCCGTGAATGAGTATCTGCTCTCCGGTATTCAGATCAAAGCCGGATTCGGGAACATTTCCGACGTCCTCCATTGTGTTGTTTGCGATGTACATCATTTCGCTTGTTGCGTTTACATATATGCTTCTGACAAGAAGCTTGCAATGCTCTTTGTCATAGCCGCGCACGGTATTGTTCTCGAATATGAGTCCCTGAAGGTTAAAGCCGATGAAACCGCGAGACAGCTCGCCGAGATCTCCGGCTGAGCGTCCGTCCGGAGCCGTGTACGGTCCCGCATAACCGTAAATATGGCAGCCGCGGATGCGCACGTTTCTCACGGTGCGCGAGCTATCGAAGAATCCCCACGGCCATATTCCTTCGATATTGCCGATATTTATTGCACTGCCCTGCTGATGAAATTCACAGTTGCTTACGGTTATTTCCGAACTTACGTTGTCAATCTCGAAATTGCATCCAACAGAGATTTCGCCGCTTCCGGCAAAATCGCGCAGGTCGGTCTTTACGAATCTGACCGAATCAAAGTTCAGGTTCTTTCCGCTTACGAAGACGTTGTTGCTGTTATGGTCACCGTTGTCGCCTCCAATGATTGTGAGCCCACTGATAAAAACGTTTTCACTTACAATCTGTATGAAATGAGATTTAACAGTCTCAGGTGACAAGAATTTTATAAGGGTATATGCACCGGTCAACCCTTCGTAATCGTATTCATCGTGACTGAGCGAGGAGCCCATATCGTAGCTGCCCATTCCGGCTCCTATGATATAAAGTCCTTTCGGGAATTTTGACGTTACCGCAAGCACGCTACTAAGAACATATTTTCCCGGCTTGAGTTCTACGACTCCTCCGCCCTCTTTTGCGGCGGCGGATATTGCGTCGCGGATGCCCTTGAGGTCATCTTCTCCGTCATCGGGGGTTGCTCCGTAATCCTCCGGATGGAAAACGTTAAGCTCATTGCGCGACAAAACAGCACTGTCTGCCGTTTTCACAGTAACAGCATCGCTCCAGCCGAAGTTTCCGCCAGTTCCGTTGTGGAGATAGAACGTAACATCGCCAGCCGGGATTTCTGTGCTGATTGCCGCCATGATCTGATACGGATCGGAATTCAGAATTCTGAGTGTTTCGGTCTTGCCGTTTGAAAACTCGGCAACGATAATTGGCGTTTTTCCGCTTATTGAAAGACCGCTGCCGAAGAACCTGATCTCCTGCCCGCTTTTTCCGCTGACAAGCGTGCCCGGGTCTGCCCAGTAAACGTCTGGTGCGTTTATCCTTACAGGTGCTCCAACGCCGTTTTCGTCATAAGGCCAAATAAGCGTGACGGACTTCGACATGTCGGAAGGAATGACGGCTTCCGCCTTGGTTCCGTCCGAGCGAAGCGGTATTACGGATTTGAGTTTGCCCTCAGACCACATTATTAGACGAAGGTTGTCAAGTCTGTACCCAGCGATGGCCAGTGTTTCGTCTGGGAAAGTCATGTCTGTGAGTTCCGAGATCACTGGAGCCAACGCCGAAGGTTCTGATTCCGTCGCAGGGAGTTTTGAACCGCCGGTTCCTTTGGATACATTTGGAACGTGCGCCACCGCAAATGGGGCAAGATTGTTCTGGGGGGCTTTCGGGTCGTTTTTATCAAACGTTGTAATCTCTTCGGAAAGAATGTCTGTCATTTCAGAAGAAGGTATCTCGTTTGAGCTGAACGGGTCTGTTGTTTCAACGCCGCCAGGCTGTGTGTTGCTGTTGCCATTCATGTCTGTCGTTGTGCCGGGAATTTTCGTTGTCCTAACTGGCCCGGTCTGACCGGAACAAGCGGTCAGAAGCAGAATGGTGGCAAGCACGAGAGCAACGGCGCACCGCGGCGGAACGCCATAGTTTTTCGTATGTTTCATCTGTTTTCCTTTCGCAGATGCGACAAGCGGCAGGCAGAGCGAAAAAGCTCCGCCCGCTGTTAACGTCAGCCGTTATAGTTGTTTATGTCATCGATCTTCGCCTGAATGTTGTCGACTACGGGATCGACCATAGATTTAATGTCTGTCATCCCAAGCGGGATCGCTCTGTCGATCGGTATAAGGGTGTTGAACTGAAGCCCCTGACGCCCGCCTATGTCGTAGAACGTGTTCGGAAGAATGTAGTCGAAAAGCATTTCAGCTGCTTCAGGCGTGCGCGAGTATATAACTCCGAGCATTTCTTCGACATAAACCTGTTTAAGACCACTGTCGGAGAGACCCATCATGGCTTCGAGAATCGTTCCGGTCTTTTCTACGTTTCCATTGGTATACGGGATGAAGAGCAAATACTGCGCACCGGAGTAGCTCCTGTACGGAGAGCTTTCGGTATACTTGGGCATCGGAAGAATTCCATAATCAAACGAATCAATGTTGCGCATGTTTGTCATGGCACCTATGCATTCGTGCAGAAAGAATGCCTCCTCATTAGCGAACATCTGATTGATCTCGCTGTCACCGTAATAAACACTGTCGGAAGCCGGGAGCTTTTCGGCGAGGTTCTGGGCGGTAGTTATAAAGCGTTCAAGCGTGCTGCTGTTCTCTATCTTGCCTTCGCTGTTGATCACACCGTATGTGGCGTCGTTTGTGCCCATGAAAGACGGAACTCCGTAGAAGGCCTGCGTCGCAAGGCCATAGGTCTCATTTTCAGAGCCGGGATTGTTAAGATTGTTATCGGCATCGGCTATGAGCTGGCACATTCTGTCAAATGTCCATGTTCCGTTCTTGACCTCGTTATAAAGGTTAATATCTCTGTTTATGTCGGATGCGACTTTTGAATTGAAATAGAGAACGAACACCTCATCCCAGCTGCTTATCATTGCGCTTCCTGATGAAATGAAATAATGACCGTTTACCGAGAATGTCTCATTCAGGTTTGAATCCCACCACGGCTTGTCAAGATTTATCGATTCGATATTTTTGAAATCGACCAGATAGTTGAGAACCGCCCTGGAAAGCGAGCTCCATGAATAATCGACACCCGCCTGATACTCATCCTCCTCTCCTGCCAGAAGAGAGATCCACAGTTCGCTGTTTGTGCTGTCGGCGTTTTCCTCTGTTATCTTACAGCGAAGCTTGTCTTCGATTGAAAGATTTCTGTTGTGGACAGACTGACTTATTTTCGAGCCAGTGTCCTCTGTTGAGAAATACGGAAAAGTTAGCCAGGTCGTAACGGGACCCATAATCGAAAATATCCGCAGTTCATAGCCTTCCAGATCTGCATCCGGAAGTTTGTAGACGTTCGGATCGTCGGCCGGTTTCTGATTGGTTGTTTCACCGGATGTGTCATTGCTCTTTGTGTCGTTTCCGGGATTTACAGGATTTCCTATGTTGCATGATACTGCAATCGAAATTATCAGAAGCAACGAAACGATAGCTACAAGGATTTTTGAAGTCTTTTTCATTTTTTGGATTCCTTTCGGTATTATATTTCAATCTCTCAGATAACCATTCCCGGCAAGTCTGTCACAAATCTGTTCAAGGATTTTCTCAACTACCTCGTCGGGGTTATTATAGTCGAACAATATGAACGCGTGTGTCTGGCCGGGGAGAAGCACAAGCTCGCTTACGACACCGTGTCTGACGAGTTCTTCGTGATATCTCAGCGTTTCTGCGGGATGCACGACGGGATCCGCTAACCCCTGAAAATGAATAACCGGCGAGTTGTTCTCTGAAACCCGATATATCGGGGAATAAAACTCCTCCTCGCGATACTTTGAAAGCCATTCTCCGGCTGTTGCCGACGATCTCATTTCTTCGTCGGTGTAAAATCTGTCGCAGAAAATGCCGGTCATATCGACGACGCCGTTTATATTCACGATGAGATCCGGACGCGCGCCGACGTCCGGAACTATACCGGGAGTCCCCAGGCAAAGCGCAAGATGACCCCCTGCAGACTCTCCTGCTACGCAGATCTTTCCGGGATTAATACCGAGCATTACGGCATTTGCCCGAATATAGCGGACGCAAGCGGCGCAGTCTTCGATCAGCAGAGAAATAGGGACGCCGCGGGTTTTCAGTGTGTATTCCACAGAAGCCGCAGCGGAGCCGCGTCGCACGATCTCGCGCATATGTCTTGTGTAAAGATCCGCAGAGCAGGAATCCCAGCCTCCGCCGTGAATAAAAATGATACAGGGGATTGCATCGGGAGAGTCCGGCCGGTCCCATAGAAACGAGAGTGGGTGGCCGTCGGGAGTTGGAACCGATATTCTTTGCGTCACGTCTTGGGCGGTTTTAATCATTTTTCTGTTTCAGGTGTTCCTTTCTGTATCTGAGCGGCGAAACGCCGAACCTGCGTTTGAACACCTTGCCGAAATAGATATTGTCGGATATTCCAACGTTGGCTCCGATCGCTGCGGCCGAATCGGTTGTGTCGATGAGGAGCTGAGCCGCTTCGGTGAGTCGCCTTTCAAGAATGGTATTGCATATTGTCGTGCCGAATTCAAGGGAGTAAACGTGCGCAAGATACGTTTTGTCAACGAAAAACGCACTCGCGACAGTGCTGAGCGAAATTTTCTGATGATAGTTCGCATCAATAAACGCTGCAGCATCGGTCGCAAGATTTTTGTGCACAGCGACGCGCATCTTCCTTTTCCCGTCTTTCGAGTAAGAACCGGTCTGTGCAGTTCCGCAGAGGTCGGAGCTTATGACATCCCTGTCAATCTTCAGTAGCCTGAAGTTTGCGGGATCGTGATCGAACACTGTCTCGGACGGCTCGAATCCTTCCTTTTCGAGGAACGAGAACACGTTATTTCTTAAATATGTCCAGTAAGCGGGGTTACCTACCGTTATTCCCTGCGCTGTGTCGCGGAAGATATTGTTTTCGATAACAGTCATGCATGCGCCTTTTTCATTTCCGAAATAGTCGTCAAGTCCGGAATTGCGCAGTTTGTGCCAACGGTTTGTTGCTGTCTCAGCCGCCGTGTCACAATTGTAGCAGGTGTTGTGCCGAAATGCGTTTCCAAGAGTGTACCAGATGTTATAATTGTCCCATCCGGCGGTCTCACCGGCATTGCCGACAACCGATTCACAGAAACAGGTTGAATGGCGAGTCGAATCGCCGCCCTGCATCGCGTCGCGGTATGCCTCCTGTATGCCGGTAAAGCTGTTATCACGGACGATATTCTGAGTGACCGGACATTTGAAAGAAGCATTAAGCGCCACGCCGAAGGCGAGATTTCTGAAATCGTTTTCGGCGATTATATTGCTGTACGAATCGAAGAAAAGCAGCACCCCTCCGGACTTGAATCCGTGTGCAAGCGTCGGAGACTCTTTCATTATGCAATTTTTGTAAATGATGTTTTCACGGAACGGAGCGGTTTCAACTATTATGCTCGTTTCGTCAGGTTCTACAGTCCACGGTTTTTCAAGGATGAAGATATACTTGTCCTCGAAAATCTCATAACCGTCGATCCTGCGTATCTGACCAACCCCGCGTCCGGCGGAAATGAATGCCATGCCGCGTCTACCTTGTTTGAGCCCGTCAGTGACGATGCTTCCGGCATTTGTTGTTGTATCCTCCGGACTTATGAGCCGACCGTTGTCATCATATAGTCGTATGTTATCGCGCCTGACCGTGGTGCGGCTGCGGCTGCTTGTTTTAACATTGTAAATTCCGCCGAGGTGGAAGCCACCGTGAAGAAGAATCTGTTCTCCGGTGTTGCCGTCGAAACCTGTCCCTGGTGTTGAACCGATGTTATACATCAGGTTGTGTGCAATGAACATGTGGTTTGCCGTGATCGGTATGTACATGCTCCGGGTGAGTACGATGTCATGAGGCTGATTGACAGCAAGGAATCGACAGTTTTCAACGGTCATTCCGTCGATGTTCATAGCGGTGATTCCGCGTGATATTTCGCCCTCGTCCCCCGCCGGTTTTCTACCGGACGGATGAACATACGGGGTCGTGTAGCTATAGAAATCACAGCCCGAGATATCAACGTGACGCACCTGCAGACTGTCGTCAAACAGTATCGGCTGAGCATAGCGCGGGCCGTCGTAGAAATTGATCCATATTGCGCTTGCTTTTGTGTGAAATTCGCATCCGCGCACCGAAATTCTGCGGCACGACCTGCCGATGAACAGATTGTTCGAGCAAAGAAGTGAAACGTCCATTCTTTCTGCCGGGACCAGGTCGCGAAGGTCGCATTTAATCATGCGGACGTTTTCAAGATGTATGTTGCTCCCGCTCAGAGTAACAGTGTTCCCAAATTTCATCGTGTAGCCGGTCACGTGACCGTCGGCGCCAAAGATCGTCATATCGCTGATAAAGACGTTGTCTGCCTTGACAACAAGTATGTTTTCCGGAACACGTCGCGGATCGGAAAATCTCAGCGAAGTATATTCTCCCCCAAGACCTCGATATTCATATTCGGTCGACCTGAGCCGCGAAACCATATCATAGTGTCCGCGTCCGCGCCCCCTGACAAACAGTCCACGCGGAAAACACCCTTCAATGACAAACGATTTTGAAAGACGGTATTCTCCGCTGCCGAAATCAATAACCGCGCCGCCGAGTTTCTGTGCCTCGGCGACCGCATTAATTAGCGCTTCCGAGCAGTTTTCGGTATATGTCGTCGCCCCAAAATCGGATACATTCAGGTGCGGGAGAACGGATGCATCGAAATCCGGTGAGTCCTTTACAGTAATGGCAAAACCGGCGCTCCATCCGAAAACTCCTCCTGTGCCGTTGTGTACATAAAGCGTGCAGATACCTGCCGCCGGCGGCTTTCTCACCAACACCGTCATGTCATAGCATGTCGAGCTTACAACGGTCGCATACTCGTGAGTCCCATCGGGAAAACGACAGACAACGCTTGGAACCTCGTTGCCAAGCGACAGACAAGAACCAAATAGCCGCACGGAAAAGCCCTCTCCGGCGCGGACAAATTCGTTATCGCACCACCAGACGGCTGGGGCGTTTATCCTCACGGGAGCACCTGTGGCCCCGTCTCTGAACGGCCAGATTAGAGTAACGGATTTTTTAGCATCGGGCGGTATGACGATCTGTAGTTTTGTATCGTCAGACCTTGCGGGATCAAGCCCTGAAATATTACCTTCTGTCCATACAAAGGCTTTGCTCCCCGAAAGTCCGTGACCGGTCAGTGAAACGGTCTCATCGGGATAAACCATTTCGGTCGCTGAAGTGAAAATCGGTTTCTCCGCCGGTTCGCTTCCTGTTCTGGGCAGAGCAAGACCGCCCGGAGACTGAAGAGTTTTTACGAAGTCGTCAACAGGGAACGAAGGCAGATAGTAGTCTTTTCTTTTCATAGGGATTTCCAGTGCGTGATGTGTGGAATAAGTCTTCAGTATATGCAAAACGTTTTGCATCGATATTATTATACACAAAAAGCCGCAGGGTGTCAAGCCCCGCGGCGTAAATAATTTAAGAAAAAATCATCATATTGAATCCCGCTCGATAACCTGCCAGTCGACGGACACATGAGAGGCAGATCTCTCCGCATTTACTCCCTTTGAGTTGCCGATAAGCATGTCAAGCGCGATTTTCGCCATGTCTGCAAATGGCTGAGCGACAGTCGTGAGGCGGGGCTCGATATATTCTGAAAGAGGGATGTTGTCAAATCCCATGACGCCTACCCTGCCCGGAACCTCGACCGAATGCTTTTTCAGTGCGCTGAGCAGTTTTATTGCGGCAACGTCATCCCAGCATATAAAGGCGTGACGCCGGTCCGGTTCGGCCTCGATAAGCGGCCCGGCAACGGCCCAGGCTTCATCTTCGGTGCACCCGGGCGTAGCATAGTGAACAATTTCTCCGGAGACATTTTCACCCTCGATCTCATCGAGAAATCCACGCTCTCTGATACCGTAAGTC
>JAEEGL015682186.1_pt1 | contig 45131 bp, 42 predicted proteins | sample 9134231 | NCBI WGS metagenome assembly JAEEGL01 (sample SAMN16246548, study PRJNA631951) | gut metagenome | biome: gut microbiome; feature: rumen; material: fiber-attached | host: Bos | place: Iran: Karaj | collected 2018-10 | reverse complement strand
GTGGACAAAATCCTCGCAAACCCTTATATTTCCTACTACTTACCACAGCATTGTTTGTATTTTTTCCCTGAGCCACATGGACATGGATCATTTCTACCAATCTTCTTTTCTTTCTTTTTAACTGTTCTTCCTTTAGCAGTATCATCTGAATCATTAGTAGATTTATTTTTTACTACTTCTTTTCTTTCAATATTTTGCCTAATTTCTGCCTTTAATAGATACATTGTAATGTACTTATCTATGTTTTCAAGCATAGTTTCAAATAGTTCAAATCCTTCTTCTGTATAAGCTCTAAGTGGATTATCTTGAGCATATTGCCTTAAGAATATCCCTTCTTTTAAATGTGACATTGTATTGATTTGTTCCATCCAATACTTATCTATTACATTTAGACTAATAACTTTTTCAAATTCATTAGTTACTTCTTCAGGAATCTCACTTATTTTCTTTTCATATTCCCCTACTACTAATTCATTTAAACCATCTATTATTTCATCTACTGATTTTTCCTCAAAGAAATTCATCTTTATTTTATTTCTTAGTAGATTAGAGTTAAAGTAATCAACTATATCTTTAACATCTCCTTCTCCAAGATGCTCATCTTCATCTAAATGAGATTCTACTGTATCAGCAATATGATTATAAATAGATTTTAATACTTCATCATGAATAGATTCACTATCCAAAATAACATTTCTCTTGCCATAAATTAGTTCTCTTTGTTTATTCATTACATCATCGTATTGAAGTACTGATTTACGCATATCATAGTTATTACCTTCAACTCTTTTTTGTGCCGAAGCAACTGATTTGCTAAACATTTTACTTCTGATAACCATTCCATCATCAATACCAGTACTTTGAAGAATATTCTTTATCTTTTCAGATCCAAATCTAATCATTAATTCATCATCCATAGCGATATAGAATTGAGTAAAACCAGGATCTCCTTGACGTCCAGAACGTCCACGTAATTGGTTATCAATACGTCTTGATTCATGTCTTTCAGTACCTATAACACATAAACCACCAAGTTCTTTAACTCCTTCACCAAGTTTGATATCGGTACCACGACCAGCCATATTTGTTGCTATAGTAACTGAACCTTTTTCACCAGCTTTAGCAATTATTTCAGCTTCACGTGCATGATTCTTAGCATTTAATACTTCATGAGGTATTCCTTTTTTCTTTAATAATTCACTTATCGCTTCACTTGTTTCAATTGCAATAGTACCTACTAGAACTGGTTGCCCTTTTTCATGACGTGCTGCTATTTCATCAATAATAGCCTTAAATTTAGACTTTTTACTAGCATAAATAAGATCAGCCATATCTTCTCTTATTACTGGTTTATTAGTAGGAATAGATATAACATACATGTTATAAATATCACGGAATTCTTCTTCTTCTGTCTTAGCAGTACCAGTCATACCAGAAAGTTTATTATACATTCTAAATAGATTTTGGAATGTAATAGTAGCAAGTGTTTTAGTTTCTTGTTGAATCTTAACACCTTCTTTAGCTTCAAGTGCTTGATGCAATCCATCACTAAAAGCTCTACCTGGCATTAAACGACCTGTAAATTGGTCTACTATAACTATTTTTCCATCTTTAACAACATAATCTACATCAACTTTTTGTGAATAATTAGCATGTAATGCCTGATTAATAAAATGTACAAGTGTTGAATTATTAACATCATATAGATTATCTACATTAAAATATTTTTCTGCTTTTTTAACACCTTCATCTGTAAGATTAGTTCTTTTTAATTTAGCATCATATACTATATCATTAATACTATTCAATGATTTAGCAAATCTATCTGCATCAATATATAAATTTTTATTTTCTAAGAATCCTCCAGAAATAATTAATGGTGTTCGAGCTTCATCTATTAAAATTGAGTCTACTTCATCGACAATTGCATAATTAAGTCCACGTTGTTGAACTCTATCTTCTTTTCTAATAGCCATATTATCACGAAGATAATCAAATCCAATTTCATTATTAGTAGAATAAAGTATATCTTTATCATATTCTGCTCTTTTTTCTTCTGGACTCATATCACGAAGATTAAGTCCTACAGAAACTCCTAAAAACTCATGAATTGCACCCATCCACTTAGAATCACGTTCTGCTAGATATTCGTTAACTGTTACAATATGAACACCTTTTCCTTCAAGTGCATTTAAATAAGCAGGCATAACTGATGTTAATGTTTTTCCTTCACCAGTTTTCATTTCTGCTATGTTACCATAGTGAAGTGCTAACCCACCAATTAACTGTACAAAGAAAGGTTTTTCACCAATAACTCTATAACAAGCTTCTCTTGCAGTAGCAAAAGCTTCAACTAAGATATCATCAAATGTTTCTCCTTCTTGAAGTCTTTTCTTAAATTCTTCTGTTTTTGCTTTTAATTCATCATCACTTAACTTTTGATATTCTTCATCAAGTGCATCAATATTAGTAGCTATTTTTTCAAATCTTCTAAGCTCTCTTTCATCAAAATCAAATATCTTTTTTAAAAATGACATAACATCATCCCCTCAACATATTATTTTATCATTAAAACGTATAAAATTAAAGAACAAAAATAAGTTTTCTATCTCTTATTAATGACTATTAATTATTATAACAGAAAACAACATAAAAAAAAAGGAATTATTTTATTAATTCCTTAATATCCAATAAGTTCAAAATTATTAATATCTTCTTTTAGTTTATTTACTAAATCAGGAACATCAGATTCTTCTATTAACTCTTTTATAGCATAAGGTTTTCTATAAAATAATAAAGTTTTTTCAATTAATAATTCTTTTAAATTATTAAAACCTAAAGATTTAAAATATTCCAATATTTCTTCTACATCAGAAATAGATGCCATTAATATAAACCTATCTTCATCATCTATAGAATCATATATATCTTTTATATCTTCTTCACTTAAACCAAACTCAGTTAAATACATCATAATCTGCGTTCACCCCTTTTTACTATTTCTTTAAGATTTTGATAATCTTCTGATTTTAAATATGTCCCATAACTTACTGCAAAGAATCTCATATCATCTTCATTAAATTGCTTTTCACTAACTAGGTTATGTTTTAACAAAGACTGATAAATTCTAAGAACTTTATACCTAGAAATCATATTACCATCTATATTATATAGATATGGCTCTGTTCCTTTTCTAGCAGGTACTAAATATAATGCATCAAGCATCCTAATAAAGTCACTTTCTAAAGTATATGCACTAATATCTATACCATATATGATACTCTTTTCCATTAAATCATATTTAGGCATATTAGATTCATTTGTTATTACTAAATCATGAGCTAAAGCAAAATTATCAAGTCTTATTTGATGAATAGCTTTTTCTGCGTTACCTTTTGCTTTTTTTAAATCATAACCCATATAAGATTCATAGAATTCAGTTTTTATAGTATCATCACGTTTTTCACTAAATATATCATCTCTTACAAAAGGTAAATCATCTAAATCTCCTTTTGTCTCATTTATAAACAAATCTTGTAATAATATTAAATGCCCTGTGTGATAACTAACTAATGCTCTTGCAGAATTAATATTAGCATAACCATTTTTAATACTATCTCCTTCTGATTCATTATAATCTGGTTTAAGCATTCCGCATTCAACAAAAGCATCAGCTTTTTCCGCAATAGATTTTTCAGATACAACAAACAATGATGGAGTGTCTGCATAATCCAAGTTATATTGTTGTAAAATATATAATCTCTTTTTAAGTTCTTCAAGACTTGATGACAAAGATTTTGTAACTCTTTTCTTATCTTTTACAATATTTATTCCAATATTATTAAAGAAATCTATTTTTTCAAACAATTCATCTAAATAAACTTTTGTAGCATATATTCTTAAAGTTTGTCCAGTATTAGGAGTAGGATCCCCTGATTTTCCAGCGCTTCTTCCTTTATTTTTTCTCTTTTTTGGTTCTACCCATAAACTTGGTAATTTTAAAACAAATTCTTCGTTTATTAAACTTGGACTATAATTAGACAATCTATCATAAGCATTTCTAACAGATTCTTCTGTACCATAAGATAAAACAGTTAATATTTCATCAAAACCAAATTTCTCATACATTTTCTTTTCTTTAAGAAAATTAATAATTCCAGAAGCATTATCAATATCAAAAACTTTAGATAGTTCAACTTTATGTCTATTAACAGCTTTATCAATTTTTCCCTTACGATCTTCACTAGATTCATATTTATTTATAGCATTAAGAACATCTTCAATATTTACATGTAAGTCTATCTCATAATCTTCAGAGTCCTCTACAGAAGATTTACGACTAGTATAACGTTTTCTATCTCTAGCTAACAAGCTATCTATTTCTTTAAATTCTGAATCTAAATCTAAAACTTCTTCTTGTTTTTCTTCTTTTACATCATTTGCATCAGCATTATATGAAATAAAATCTAATAAAATATTCTTTCTTTCTTTTAAACTCATAGAAGATATCATATCTAAAATAACATCAAAATCAGTAGCAGCAAGCTTTTCATGCTTATCAATTCTACTCATCATAGCATGATAATTAGATAAATTATCTTTTAATACTTTTTCTTTTTCTGTTTCTGTATTTAGTCTTTTTTCTAATGAATCAACAAGAACTTTTGCATCTTCACAAAACTTAAGTATTTCAGCTTTTTGATTTTCATCAAAATCAAAGAACGAAAGCCCAGATTCTCTTCTATCAGAAGCCATTCCACTTAGAACTTTAAGTCTATTTTTAACAGCTTTTAATTTTTCTTCATCAGATTCATATACTGAATCAGCAACAAATTCTACATCAAATTCATCTAAATCTTGTTGATTAGCACCTACTGTACTAATAAAATCATTTAATTGTTCTATTAATTCTACTGAAACATCATCTTTAGAATTATCTAATTCTTGTTGTAATTCTTCCAACTTTTTATTAACAATATCGACAAACATATAGCACCTCCTTACTGAATCCTTTCTTCTCTATCTCTAAGATGCGCTAAACTTTCAAAATATTCCGAACCTTCTCGTATTATTTTTGCAAGTTCTTTTACATCTTCATCAGTTAAATCAGTTTTCTTCATTAGTGTATCTATTTTTTCGATATATTTTTTACCATCTTTAACACTATTACATAAAGTTTCATAATCATGAGCATTTGCAAATCCGAAGATTACAATAATAGCATTAAATTTAACACCTAGTTCTGCTTCTAGTTTTTCTTTATTTTCTTGCTTAAAACCAAGTACATAATATGCTAAATAATCTTTATTTCCAGCAAGTTCATAACTATATGTATCTTTTTCATTTATTCTAACACTATCTTTTGCTTTTCCTCTTCCACCATTTCTTTTAATAACGTGTTGCCCTTTTTGCTGCAAAGTCTTCGACCAACTTTCATGTGAAAAAGTATTTAATCCAGATAACAAAACATCTACTTTTTCAAGCCTTTTACCTGCATCAATATTATTTAAAGTATTGTCTGCAACATATTTTCCCTTATTATTTTTAGCAAAAATTATAAGATTTTCTGGTCCTAAACCATAAGTTCCATCATCTTGAAACAATTCCTCTTCAACGACCTCTTCTTCAATCTCATCTGTAGGAAAAAACATATTATATACTCTTTGAGGAATTGCATTTGTTTCTAAGCAATAGTCTAAATTTTCTTTTATTTCAGCAATTGAAGAGTTTATATCTTCAATAATACCACCAAATAAGGATTGCAAATCTTCTTTAGGGCCTCCGAAAATTTCATTATCAGCACGTATTTCTGTAATATCCTTAATTCTATTACCAAGATCTCTAATTGCTTTAATTATGTCACTTCCATTAGATGGTAAATATTCATAATTATCATTAAATGATGATAAAATTCGCTTAGCATCAAGTACTGAAGCTTTATATCTTTCAAAAATAGTTTTTTCATCATTTTCAGCATATAAATTATTTCCAAGAATTTCTACTACATCCTGAGCAAGATCTATCATTGATTTTTCATCAGGTTGTGCTATTTCGACATTTTCTTCTTCAAATGATTCTTCTTTTACTGGTTCTACTACAACAGGTTCTTCTTCTACTGGCCCAGCAAAAGCAGGTTTTATATCTTCTTTTATTACAAGAACAGGTTTTACTTCTTCAGTTAATTCTTCCTCTTCTTCATAAACCATAGGTTCTATACTAGTAATTCGTTCATATCTTTTAAAATGAACTGCATTTGCTTTTATTTGTTGCTCTAATTCTTCAATCATATCTGATAAGAATTCTATTGAATTAGTAGTTCTAGCATTTTCAAAATAAGCTCCTATATAAGAATAAGCACCAGCAATTGAATTATAATTATTCATAAGATTATGTTTAATAGAATCATATATATCCATAACTTTTTCTCTTGTTTCAGGAGAATAATTAGCCAAAATTGCTTTAATTTTTTCATCATCTTCTTCGAAATTCAATGATTCTTTTTGAGCTAGTATTTTATTACAACGATCAGACAATTCATCAAACTGAGCTTTTAAAATCTTCATATTTATAGCTTTTTTAATAGATACTTTAGCCATAGTAACAAGAATATCATCAGCTACTTCATCTGGTAATTCCACTATTTCTAATAATTCTCCTAAAGATTTTAAATTATCCATTATACTATCTTCATCTTTATATTTAGAAACTAAAGATAACTCGCTATCTAAACTTTCTAATTCTTGTTTCAACTCTTCTTCTTTTTGAGTTAAAAGATCATCAATAGAAGATAAAACCCTTTGATATATTGAAGAATCAGTATCAGAAAAATCTTTTCCTTTACGCAAAAAATAATCCAAAAGAGACTCTACTTCAGGATGACTTATTCCTAGTTTTTGCAAAGGTTCTTTTAAATCAAAAACTGATAATCTTTCATTTCTAATACTATCAATGAATTTTTGACCTTTCTTTAATTCTTTACGTCTTGAAATACAACTTTCTCTTTTTGCATTTACTGCGTCTACTAAAAGATTTATTGCTTGTTTTTCATTCATAGAAACTCACCACTTTTCCTATTATAAATATTATCACAAACGGGTTATAAAGTAAATAAAAAAGCAGATGTAAATCTGCTTAATTCCAAAAATAAAATACTGTATAACTAACAATAAATACAAGTAATACTAATGCCACTGTAGCAAATAAAATTAATGTATCTGTAGTACCACTTTTCCACATTGATTCTTGATCACTACTAGCATTAAACACTTGTGGTTTATTAGTAACATCTGTTACTGGTGTACTAGATGAAGTAGAACTTGATGAAGAAAAAGGATTTTCTCTAGCTAAAACTCTTGTTTGGCCTTGGCTAGCACCACTTTCAATAGTTTTAATACTATCATCAATAACAGATGTATTTTGAGGCATAGTTTGAGCAACAGCAGGTGCTACCTTTTTAGTACCTTCCAAAATCACTTGTTCAGCAACTGAAAAATGATCTTTTCTTTTATCCATTATTATCACCGCCTACTGCCATATCTTCTGCCTTACGAACTATTACTTTAGTAATTCTTTTCATTTGTTCATCATTTAAATCATATAACTTAAGCGCTTCTTTTACTTCACCTTTTATAGTTTCAACAAAATTAGACTTATAATAATCAGAAAATGATGTTTCATAATCCATTCTTCTAAATACCCCAACAAAGAAATCTTGAAGCCACTCTGGTACCATACTCATATATGTATCAAAGTTTTCAAGTACATTTAAATCACTCATAATAGCACTTCCATCTTCAGAAACATACCAACCTAAAATCATTAGAGCAAGAGATACTCTTTTATGTTCCTTTGAACTTTTTCTATCTGCCACAAGACTAACACCAGTATTAATACCTGCAACAGTCTTATCTTCATCACTGAACAAAGTATCAGGAAGAACAATTTCTCCATTTGTAGTATTTATTTTTATTTCATCAAGGTTAATTCTTATAATATTTCTTTCTTCTTTATCAATAGCTTCACTTACTTTTTTCATTAGACGACAAAAAGTATGAATTTTAACATTAGAAAATTCATCTCTTCTATCTATAAATTGTCTAAGTGAAATAATGCTATCTGCCATATTATAGACCACCTATCATAAACATTATAGCATAAGGTCATGAAAATAAAAGGCTTTTTTCCATTTTTTTACGAATTCTAAGTAAAGTGTTGTCAACTTTTTTGACATTAATTTCAAGTAAAGAAGCAATGTCTTTATATGAAAAACCATTATATCTCAATTCAAATATTTGGGCCTCTAAAAAGGTTAAACTATGCTTAAAATTAATAATGCTCATAGAAAACTCATATTCATCATAAAAACTAGATATATCAATACTAGATTCAAATATATCTAAATTATCATAATTTTCAACTTCCATATAATTATAACAATCAGGAATATTAATAACTCTTTTTGTTTTACTAATAATCATTCTTTTTAAACAAAGTAATAAATATGAATAAAAAAGAATATCTTTATTGTAATCAAACTTATCAAGAACAACACAAAAAGTAATTCTACATTGTTGCATTAAATCTTCTACATCTAATCCCTTATGCTTATATATTTTTACAAAAGAATAAGAAAGCTTTCTAAAAATCGGTTCATACTTATTAAGTAGAACACGAAAAGCTTCCTCATCCTCTTTTATCATATAAATAAGTTCATAATCATTATATTCCATAAACCCTCCTACAAGCCTCTTTGTCTCACCACCTCATAAATAATTATTCCAGCAGCAACAGAAGCATTTAAACTTTCTTGTTTTTCACTCATAGGAATTGAAATAATATAATCTGATGACTTTTTAACTAGATCACTAACACCTTTACCTTCATTACCTATTACAATAGCTACAGCACCATCATAATTTAAAGATGTATAAATTTCCCCATCCATATCACTAGCATATATCCAGTATCCTTTAGATTTCAAATAACTAATTGCCTGATTTAAATTAGTTACCATACAGATATTCATATTTATAGCAGCTCCAACACTTGTTTTCATAACAGTAGAATTAACAGAAACACTCCTATCTTTAGGAATAATAATTCCAGATACGTTTGCTGCTAAACAAGTCCTAATTATAGCACCAAAATTATGAGTATCTTCTAAATGATCAAGTATAACAATTAAACCATTATCAGAAATAATATCATCAAGATCACAATATTTATAATCCCCAACATCCATAATTATACCTTGATGATTTTCATTTGCAAGTTCATCTAATTGAAACTTTTTACAAAAACGCGGCTTAATTTTTAAACTATCTATAAGAGAAATTAATCTTTTATCATCAAAACCAGTATCCAAATATAACGTTTTAACCTTTTTAAATTTTTTTAAATATTCATAACAACTATTTTTACCATATACAAGCATAATTATTACATCCTCACAATTCTTTTATATAATTAAATACTAAATTTAAGCGATTTTTGTCATTTAAATATAGATATCCTATCAAAATTTCAAATGCTGTAGCATATTTATATGTAATCATATCACAGTTTTTGGGACTTTTATGTGTTTTGATATTACGGCCACGGCGCACTAAATCAAGTTCGAATTCATCCAAAACATCATTTTTAGTAAGCATATCAAGGAAATAAGCCTGCCTTTTAGCAGTAACATAATCAAGCGTCAAAACTTGTAAATCATTAAGTTTAGCTACATTTTTTGAAATAATATACTCCCTAACTAAGAGTTCAAAAACAGCATCTCCTAAAAAAGATAGTTGATATAAACTCATAATATCACCTATCTCTAGTAGCACTTAAAATAAGTCTTACTATTTCAAGTATTGTAGTAATTAAACTAGCAACATAAGTAAGAGCTGCTGCTACAAGAACCTTACTAGCACCTTCTTTTTCAGAAGCAGAAAGAAGTGATAGTTTTTCAATATTAATCATCCCTCTTGTAGAAGCATCAAATTCAACTGGTAATGTTACTAATTGAAATAATAATATTGTCGATAACAAACCAATACCTATAAAGAATAAATCTGTAATTTGTCCAAATAAACCAATACCTATAGCAAGATAACCTATTTTTGAACAAAAATTAACAACAGGTACAAGTCGTGATCTAATTTTTATAAGAGTCATACCTTCCTTATGTTGAATAGCATGTCCACATTCATGAGCAGCTATTGCAACTGAAGCAATAGTAGTACCATGAAATACTGCAGATGATAATCTAACCACATTAGCATTTGGATCAAAATGATCAGTTAAATATCCTTGAGTTTCAACAATATATATATTATCAAGATCATGTTTTTTTAATATCTTTTGAGCTACATCAAACCCAGAAAGTTTTTTCTTGTTTTCTATTTTTGAATATTTATCATATCTAGCTTTAATAAGTAATTGAGCAAATCCAGATATACCAATAGAAGCAAGCAAAAGCAAATATATAAAAGTCATAAAATCACCTACACAATCTCATATTTTGTACCATCTTTAGTATCAATTAGTTTAATACCAGACGCTAATAATTCATCTCTAATAGAATCTGCTAAAGCAAAATCTTTTTCTTTTTTAGCATTATTTCTTTCTTCTATCTTAGAATTGATATAGTCTTCTGATAAAGACAATTCTTTGATAGTTGATTTAAACAAATCAAGCCCTAAAACCTTATCAAATTCTTTAATTAAATATATCTTAGAAGCATCATTTAAATCAGATTTCAAGACATCATACAAACAAGTAATCATCATTGAAGTATTTAAATCATTCTCTATTGCAGATTTAAATTTATCGAGATATTCTTCTATACCAGAAACTTCACCAATTTCTTTTAAAGATAAAACTCTATTTTTTAATTTATCAAGCGTTTTTGAAGCATTATCTAAAACATCCCAAGTAAATAAAATTGGATTACGATAATGAGAAGATAAACATAACATTCTATAGGCTAAAGGATCATATCCTTTTTCTTCCAAAGTAGCAACAGTTAAAAATCCTCCCTTACTTTTACTCATTTTACCAGTTTCATCATTTAAATGTTCAACATGAAACCAATAATTACACCATTTATGGCCTAAAAATGCCTCACTTTGAGCAATTTCATTAGTATGATGAGGAAATATATTATCAATACCACCACAATGAATATCAAGTTTTTCTCCAAGATGTTTCATTGCTATACAAGAACATTCTATATGCCAACCTGGATAACCAAGTCCCCAAGGAGATTCCCATTTAAGTTGTTGATCTTCAAACTTTGATTTAGTAAACCAAAGTACAAAATCAGTTTTATTTCTCTTATTAGGATCAATATCTACATCATCGCGAACACCTTCAAGAAGCGAATCATTAGTATGATTAGTAAGAACATAATAATCACTAAGTTTTGATGTATCAAAATAGATATTTTCTCCTGATTTATAAGCAAATCCTTTGTTTAAAAGAATTTCTATCATATTAATATATTCATCTATTAAATTTGTAGCAGGTTCTACAATTTCAGGTTTTCTAATATTTAATTTAGAACAATCATCAAAAAAAGCTTTTGTATAAAAATCTGCTATTTCCATAACAGTCTTATGTTCTCTTTTAGCACCCTTAACCATCTTGTCATCACCAGTATCTGCATCACTAGATAAATGACCTACATCAGTTATATTCATTACCCTTTTTACTTTATATCCTAAAAACTCAAAAGCTTTTTCAAGAACATCTTCCATTATATATGATCTAAGATTTCCTATATGAGCATAATGATATACTGTAGGCCCACAAGTATACATTCTTACAATACCTTTTTCATTAGGAATAAATTCTTCTTCCTTTCTAGTTAAAGTATTATATAATCTCATCTAATCACTCTCCTAAACGCTTAAGAACAACATCTTTTCCAAGAAGATATAAAGTATCAGGAAGTTCTGGTCCATGCATTACTCCTGTAGTTTTAATACGAATAGGCATATAAAGCATTTTCCCTTTTACACTTGCTTTTTCTTTAGTATTATTTATAGCTAAAGCAATATTATCTACAGACCAATCTGATATACTTTCAATTTCTTCTTTAAATACAGATAAAGTATTATCAATTCCTTCTTCTTCCATAAAAGAAATACATTCTTCATCAAAACTAATACTATCTTCAAAAAACATTTTAACTTCATTTATTATTTGTCTACCATAACTTATATGAGTTTGATAAATCTTAACTAAATGACGAACCCATTCTTCATCTTTATCTTCTACATTATAAATAGATTTTAAAAATGGATATATAAATTCATAATATTCTTCAAAAGGCATGTTCCTTATATAAATAGCATTAAACCAGTTAAGCTTTTTAACATCATATTGACTTGAAGATTTACTTATTCTCTTAGCATCAAAAGCCTTGATTAGCTCATCCATACTAAATATTTCTTGATTAGTTTCTGGACTCCATCCTAAAAGAACTAAATAATTAACAATAGCTTGAGGTAAATAACCATCTTCATATAAATCCATAAATGAAGCATCACCATTTCTTTTACTAAGTTTTGTACCATCTTCACCTAATACCATAGCAACATGGGCATATTCTGGTTTTTCCCATCCAAAAGCTTCATATAATAAATTATATTTAGCAGTTTGATCTAAGTATTCTTTACCACGAACTACTACATTAATATTCATCAAATGATCATCTACTACATTAGCAAAATTATATGTTGGATAACCATCTGATTTTATTAAAATTTGATCTTCCAGAACACTATTATCAATAACTATATCTCCATATACTAAATCAGAAATAACTGTTTCTCCTTCTTTAGGCATAGCTTGTCTAATAACATAAGGCTCTCCAGCTTCAATTCTTTGTAATGCTTCTTCTTTTGATACATTCTTACAATGACCGTCATACATAAAAGCTTGTTTATTAAGTCTACAAACTTCACGTAATTTTTCTAGTCTGTCTTCAGTACAAAAACAATAATAAGCAGCACCTTTATCAACAAGTTCTAGAGCATATTTTTTATACAAATCAAGTCTTTCGCTTTGAATATATGGACCATATTCTCCCTCATTTAAAGGTCCTTCATCGATATTAAATCCACATATTTTAAGAGTATCATATATAAAATCTACTGCTCCTTCAACTTTTCTAGTTTGATCAGTATCTTCAATTCTAAGAATAAAATCACCATCATTATGCTTAGCAATTAAATATTCAAATATTGCAGTTCTTAAATTACCAATATGCATATATCCCGTAGGAGATGGCGCAAATCTAGTTCTTGTTTTTGTCATATAAATCACCTGCCTTTATTATAGCAAAACTTTAATATTTATTAAAGGGCAAAGGTTAAACTTCTTGATTTTTATACTAATTTATGTTATAATATAGCGCGTTAACAAAAAGGGGGAAAATCATGAGAGACTTACCAAGTAGAAATTCAACTGATCCATTTAAAAACTCTGTTCATCAAAATATCCTAAGAGCAAGCAAACAACTACCTGGACAACTACCATCATTAACTATTACTTGTAGTTATAATAGATATGATGATTTCTTTAAAGTATTAGATGAAATACCAAATAATTATCCTATATCAGTAACATTATATGATGAACAGCGTAATTTAACTGAACAAACTTATACTAACATACAAGAATTAATAAGAGTTTTAAATACAAAAAGGATAAAAGAATTAAGAATATATATGTCTGATACAACTATGCCTTTATATAACTTATATATGCATATGAGAGAGTGGAAACATCAAGATAAGACCAAATTATATTTATCAATTGATAGACATCCACTGGAAGCAAAAAAAATGAATCTAGAATATGCATCAGGAAAAATTATCATGCCTGAAGAAAAACTAATATGGGTACCAGACTATCTCCTAAATAATTTAGACGATCGTATTGATCCTAGAGTATTTAAAGAAACAAAACAATTAAAACGTTTTTTAAAAACATTCAATAGGCTAGTAAAACAATGCTACAAATATCAAGAATTAACAGATATAGAAAAAACACTTATAGTATATGATTATTTAAGACAAAACATCAAATTTGCAATGGATAGAACAATGGTACCAGCAACAACAGGTATTCGTACTACAGTAAGAGATGAAGATAACTGGCAATCTAGACCATATGGAACTCTAGAACATAAAAGAGGCGTATGTGAAGGACAAGCTAGATTAATGACATGTATGTTAAACAATCCAGAAATGATGGTTGATGCTTGTGTTATAGGTGGAAGAATTCCAAGTGGAGAAAAACACGCTTGGGTAGGAATTCATACAAATAATAAGTTATATGAATGCTGCACAACTATGCAAGGACCATTTAAAAACCTACAAAATAGAGGTTATGAAATAGATGAAAATGAGCAATATCCAAAAGCTTATAAAAGATCATTTCTAACAGAAAAAGAATATACAGAAGCCTGTAAAGGTGTTTTAAGTAAAAAAAGATAAAATAGATAAAAATAAACAAAAAAAAGAACATCAAAAGATGTTCTTTTTATTAAGCTAACATCATTACTGCAAAAACAATAAATGAAATTACAAACAATGCTAGAAGAAGTTTCCAAATAAATTTTAACCAGTCAGTATACTTAACATCACTTATTGATAGTGAAACAAGAAGTAGTACACTTGTTGGTGCTACTAACATTACCAAACTATATAAGTTAACAAACATTACACTAATAATTGATAATGTATGTGCATCATCAAATACTTGAGGAATTCCATAAAGTACAGCATATGCTAAATAATAGTAATCAACATAGAATAAACTATTAATAATAGTATAAATTCCTGCTGTTGCTATATTAAATTCCTTAGTAGCAGATAAAAGTGCTGACATAACTGGAGTTATTACTGGGTTGTAGTATACAAATACAAATACACTACAAGCAAGCATTGCTAATATTGCTGGAACTATAAATGATTTAATTCCATCAACAAAACCTTCAAATGCATCGCTAAGTTTTGTTCTATAAAGAATCATAATAGCAACCATAGCAATAATTAGTAACAATGAATAAGTTTGGAATCTTGTAGGAGTAAGCCATGTTCCAAAAGCATCTACTCCACCAAATAACTTATCAAGAATTTTAAATTTACCAATTGTTACACCTGTCCATGCATCATGAGCAGTTTTAAACCAATTATCTTTAAAAATTCCTCCCCAATTAGTAGTACCTAAGAATGTTACTAACATTAAAATGCACATAACTACTAATGCAGGTCTTGCACCACGTTCTTCTTTAATTTTCTTTCCTTTAACAACCTTTTTAGCAGTTTTAGATTTAACTTCTGCAACTTTCTTCACTGCATTTTTCTTAACTGCTTGAGACTTAGTTGGTCCAAGTTTGTTATCTTTGACATATTTAAGTACAAAGAATAATAAAGCAGCAAGTCCTAATACAAATAATACAACTTTAGGAATTATTTGACTATACTTGTTAACACTAAGCACAGTTGTATTAGCACCATATAGTGTACCCGCAAAAGTAGCACCATACATACCAATTATTGTTGCTCCTACTGTAGCACTCAAAGCAACTAACTTATCATATCCAAGTTTAACAATTAATCCTATTAAAATTGGAAAAACAACAAGTAATCCTACATCAAGTCCACCAATAGAAGAAACTAAAGCCATTAAAACAATAATTGTAATTAATGTGCATTTTTCTTTACCAGTAGCTTTTTCAGTTAATGCATCCATAACTTTGTCATATGCACCTGTTACTTTAAGAACTCCATAGAAAGCTCCAACTAATAGTACATAAAGTACTAATGATCCAAATCCAGTAAATGTTTCAAGAATAACTGAAATTATTGAAACAAATCCAATTTGGTGAGAAACATCAGCTTTCCAGCCTCCGATACTGTAGATAATAGGTATAATCCAAGAACATAAAACATATGCAAGAATTACTATACCTACAGCTTTAAATAAATTGTTCTTTTTCATTTTTTGACCTCCTAATATAATTATGACACTTTTACCATAAAAATGTAAAGAAAAAACTGAAAAAAATACCTTTTTTCAGTTATCCATCAATTAATTTTTAATAGATTAATCTTTTTTCTTCATAGTTGGGAATAATATAACTTCACGTATTGTTTCAGCTCCAGTAAGAAGCATTATTAATCTATCGATTCCCATTCCCATACCACCTGCTGGAGGCATTCCATATTCAAGTGCTTCGACAAAATCTAAATCCATTTCATTAGCTTCGTCATTACCTAAATCCTTTTCTTTTACTTGTTCTTCAAATCTTTCATATTGATCAATAGGATCATTAAGTTCAGTAAATGCATTAGCATATTCTGCACCACAAATAAATAGTTCAAATCTTTGAGTAAATCTAGGATCCTTTGGATCTTTTTTAGCAAGAGGACTTATTTCAATAGGATGCCCTATTACAAAAGTAGGTTCTACAATAGTTTCTTCTACATATTTTTCAAAAAATGCATTAACTATATGACCATAACCAAAATGTTCTTCTAATTCAACATCATGTTCTTTAGCTAATTTCTTAGCTTCTTCTAAAGTCATATCTTCAAAGAAATCTATACCTGTCTTTTCTTTAATAGCATCTACCATATGAATTCTCTTATAACTAGGTTTTAATGAAATATCATGTCCTTTATAACTAATATCATAAGTACCAAGAACTTCCATAGCACAATTAGCAATAATATTTTCAGTAATTTCCATCATGCCATCAAGATCACTATATGCTTTATAAAGTTCAATAGAAGTAAATTCTGGATTATGTTTTCTATCCATACCTTCATTTCTAAAAATTCTACCTATTTCATATACTGCATCCATACCGCCTACTAAAAGTCTCTTTAAAGGAAGTTCAGTAGCTATACGAAGATACATATCAATATCAAGAGTATTATGATGTGTTATAAATGGTTTCGCAGCAGCTCCACCTAAGATAGTACCAAGCATAGGTGTTTCAACTTCAACATAACCTAAATCATCTAAATAATGTTGTATAGCACGAATAATTCTAGGTCTAGCAAGAGCAATCTTACGAGCATCTTCATTCATAATTAAATCAACATAACGTCTTCTAAAACGTTCTTCAGTATCAACAAGACCATGATACTTTTCAGGAAGAGGACGAAGTGCTTTTACTAAATGTTCAAACTTTGTAGCACGAACACTAAGTTCTCCCATATGAGTTCTCATAACTGTACCAGTAATACCTACTATATCTCCAAGATCACTCTTTTTAAATATTTCATATGATTCTTCACCAATATTATCAATCTTAACATATATTTGAATTTGTCCATATTTATCTTGAATATTAATAAAACCTGCTTTACCCTTACCACGTTTAGTCATAATACGACCAGCTATAACAACTTCTTTATTAATTGATTCAAGTTCTTCAACACTCTTATCATCAAATTCATCTCTTATTTCTTTAGTATTTGAAGTAACATCAAAACGATGCCCAAATGGATCAATACCTAAAGATTCAAGCTCTTTTGCTTTTTCCCTTCTTACTAATTCTTGTTCACTAAATTGTCTCATTTTATCACTCCTTATTTTAATAAAATAAAAAGTTAATGACAAAAGGGCGATTTACGCGGTACCACCTTTCTTATCATTAACTGATATCTCTTGTTTATAACGGATACTATCCGGGTAAAACCATCTCCATAGTTTTTAAGATTTAATAGCTTTTACTAAGTTTCACCAAACCCTAGCTCTCTACAAAAATCACTAATAAATCTTTGTCAAAAGACCTACTTCATCGATTCACGCATCTAATTTATCACTAAAATGCTTATTTGTCAAGAATAATCCTATCTAAGACAGATAAAAACTCTTCTTCTGTTTTGCAATTAATAATCAGATTTTTATATTCCTTAACACCAGTAATACCCTTTAAATACCAAAGGGCATGACTTCTTATTTCCAAAAAAGCACTCTTTTCACCATTAAATTCTTTTAAGAGATTATAATGTTTCTTAATCATAGATATCTTATCCTCAAAACTAGGTTTATCAATAACAGTATTAGATTCTAAATAACTATTACACTCTTTTATAAGCCAAGGATTACCTAAAAGAGCTCTTCCTATCATAACAGCATCACAACCAGTTTCATCAATCATCTTTTTAGCAAAATAACAATCTCTCACATCACCATTACCTATAACAGGAATAGAAACAGCTTCTTTTACTTTTTTAATAATATTTAAATCAGTACTTCCTCCATAACCTTGACTTCTAGTACGAGCATGAACAGTAATCATACTAGCACCAGCCTTTTCACATAAAGTAGCTATTTCTACTGCATTAATACTATCACTATCCCAGCCACTACGTATTTTAACAGTAACAGGACAACTAACTGAAGATACTACAGAAGATACAATAGCAAAAACTAAATCAGGTTCTTTCATAAGAGCACTACCAGCACCTGTTTTAACGACCTTAGGAACAGGACATCCCATATTAATATCAATAACATCAGGATGAACTTTTTCTTCAATTATTTTAGCAGCATCTCCCATAACAACAGGATCACTACCAAAAAGTTGAATAGCAAAAGGAATAGATAAAGTATCAAGTCCTTTAAGCATATCAAAAGTCTTTTTATTATTGCGAACTATTGCTTCACTACTAATAAGTTCTGTTACTGCATAACCCATTCCAAATTCTTCACAAATTTTAAAATAAGCAGCATTACTAACACCAGCCATAGGTGCTAAAAAAACATTATTTTTTATAGAAACATTACCTATTTTTAACATAAAATCACTGCCTTTTTAATATTTTACCATATCTAATTAAAACATCACTATATCCATTTTCTATAAGATAATCATCTTCATAAACATAATCATATCCCAAAGGTCTATAATTTATATCTTCAACAACCATAGAATCAGTTTCATAATCGCCTTCACTACCTGTAATTTTTACTACCTTATAGTCATAATCAAATTCTCTTGCTTGGCAAACCACAGTATCTATTCTATCAATCTTTTCATAATATTCATCAAAAACAAGTTCACCATTAACAAATCTATGTTTAGCAACTTTCGCTTCATAAAAATTATGAGGCATATCAACTACATCCATAATACGAACAATACCATTACTATCTAAAAACTGGTCAAGGTGTTCATTTTCTTTTATTTCTTCAATAGTATCACAAGACATCATAAAACTAGAATTAGCTAATATTATAGCTCCTAATACATAACATTTTAAATTCTTTATTTTCATCTATATCTCCCCGCAATGCACAAATAATAATATCACTATTTCAAAAAAAGTCAACAAAATAAAAAGAAGATCAATTAATCTTCTTTTTCGTTTAACTTATCATTTAACTCTTCCTTAGTCATCTTTGAATAACCTTTAATCCCCTTTTCTTTAGCAAGTTCTTTTAATTCATCTAAAGTAATTTCTTTTTCTTCAGATTCTTCTTTTTCTAAAGGTAGATGACCATTATCTACTATATAATCAATTTGTTCTTTAGTAAGAGTTTCATTTTCTAGAAGAGCATTAGCTATATTATCAAGAAGTTTTTTATTTTCTTTGATGATTTTAGTAGCTTCTTTATAACATCCATCTATTATTTTTCTCATTTCTTGGTCTATTTCATATGCAACTTGACTAGAAAAATTACGACTTTTATTATAATCTCTTCCTAAGAAAACACTACCTTCTGGAGTTTCTAATTGAAGAGGTCCTAAACTACTCATACCATATTCTGTTACCATAGCACGAGCAATCTTAGTAGCTTGTTCAAAATCATTATGAGCTCCAGTTGTAACTTCTCCAAATACTAATTCTTCAGCAACACGACCTCCTAAAAGACCGCTTATACTTTCAAGAAGTTCCTTCTTAGTAGATAAATATGTTTCTTCTCTAGGAAGCATTAAATTATATCCACCAGCATGACCACGAGGTATAATTGTTATTTTTTGAACTTCGTTTGCACCCTCAAGTCTTATACCGACAACAGCATGACCAGCTTCATGATATGCAACTGTTTTCTTTTCTTTTTCAGTATATTTATGAGATTGTTTCGCAGGTCCCATAAGAACTCTATCATGCGCTTCATCTATTTCAGCCATAGATATTGCTTCCTTATCACGACGAACTGCAAGAAGTGCTGCTTCATTAAGTAGATTCTCTAAATCTGCTCCACTGAATCCTACAGTACGTTTAGCAATATTTTTAAGTTTTACATTTTTATTAAATATCTTATTTTTAGCATGTACTTCAAGTATTTCTTCACGACCCTTAATATCAGGTAAATTAATAATAACTTGTCTATCAAATCTTCCCGGTCTAAGAAGAGCTGGATCAAGTACATCTGGTCTATTTGTAGCAGCAATAATTATAATACCTTCATTTTCACCGAAACCATCCATTTCAGTAAGTAATTGGTTAAGAGTTTGTTCTCTTTCATCATGTCCACCACCAAGACCTGTACCTCTTTGTCTACCAACAGCATCTATTTCATCTATAAATATTAAACATGGAGCTGTTTGTTTAGCTTGTTTAAACATATCACGAACACGAGATGCTCCAACACCTACAAATAGTTCTACGAAATCAGAACCACTTATATAATAGAATGGAACATTAGCTTCACCTGCCACTGCACGAGCAAGTAATGTTTTACCAGTTCCTGGAGGACCTACTAAAAGAACTCCTTTAGGTATTCTAGCACCAAGTTTTTGAAATTTCTTAGGATTTTTTAAGAAGTCAATTAATTCTTTAACCTCATACTTTTCTTCCATAAGACCTGCTACATCTTTAAATGTAACCTTATTCTTATCTGAACTAAGTTTAGCTTTACTTTTACCAAAATCAAATGATTTATTAGCACCACCAACTTGTCTAGTTAAAAAGTATCCAGCAAATCCTATAAATATAATAAAAGGTAAAACATTAACTAAAAATCTAACTATTGAAGAATTTTCAGGATCTTTATTAACATTAACCTTTAAATTCTTATCATTAGCAGTTTGAGTAATACTTGTAATCATATTATCAGAATATGGCATTCTCATAATAAATGTTTCATTTTTATCATAACCTTTTAATTTACCAGTAACTTCAAATACTGCAGAATCAGGTTTTGGTGTTATTTCTACTTCAGTAACCTTTCCATTATTTAAATTAGTAATAAACTTATCATATGACATCTTATTTACTTTAACATTTGCACCATTAACAAGCATCAATACTACAACAACAAATAAAATAAATAAACCATATGTTATAAAACTATTTTTAGTATTTTTTTTCATAAAGTGCCTCCTTTTTAATAATACTTTAGTATTATATCACACTTTTTATTTTTTGGAACATCAAACTTAGATTTTTTAAGACCAGGAATCCATACAATAACATCATTTGAATCAACAACAATAGGCCATAAATCTCTTTTATTAATAGGAACCTTAGAATCAATAAAAATATCTTTTACCTTTTTAGTACCATTAAGACCCTTTACCTTCATTCGATCCCCACTTCTCCTAGTACGCACACGGAGAGGTAACACAACATCTTCTTTACTAAGTCTACAATAGAAATTATTATTAACAGAAGAGTCTTCTACTACTTTAATATTTTTACCATTTGGTAAATTAGCAATATCAATTATTTCAATTTCATAATTATCTATTTGATCAGTTTGTGTTTCAAAATAGAATTTATTATAATTCTTAACACCTAAAACACCATTTGGTAAGTACACTCTACTATTAGCTTTTTTAGAATAAATTAATTTTTTAACCAACTCAGTATGAATATCAGAAATAAGAATCATATCATCTTGATAAAAATCACTTAATAAATTATTAATAATCTTATTTTGAATAACTTCTTCTAGTTCTTTAAATTCTTCAATATCAATACTATTACTATAAGATGTAACTTCTCTTAACGCTTTAGCAGCAACTTTATCAATAAACTCTTCATAATCATTTAAAGTTTTACTATATTTTAAAAACTTCAAATGAACATTTTTATCTTCTTTTTTCAAAAAAGGAAGAACTACTTTTCTATATCTATTTCTAGTATATTTATCTGAAAAGTTTGATTTATCTATTACATAACTAATATTGTTCTTTTTATCATATTCTAAAATGTCATCTTTAGTAACATAAACAAGTGGTCTAAGAATAGTATATCCGTCTTTTTCTATTATTTGTTTAAAGCCAGCATAACCTTTAATAGTAGATCCTCTAACTATTCGCATTAATACTGTTTCTACTAAATCATCACCATGATGAGCAGTCATTAAGTATTTAGCATTATACTTTTTTACTATACTTTCGAAAAATCTATATCTAATATTTCTTGCTTCGTTATGAAAATTATCATCACCATAGTTATCAATAGACATACTTTCGAATTTTATTTTGTGTTTATCACACACTTTTTGGAGCCAAATAAGTTCCTCATCGCTTTCTTTTCTAACTTTATGATTAACATGAGCGCATATAATTGTAATATTAAGTTGCTTTTTTATCTTGTATAAAAGATCAAAAAGCGCCATAGAATCAGGTCCTCCGGAACATCCTAATACTACAACATCTCCCTCACTCAACTTAGACAATAAAAAATTGTTAACCCTTTCCATCAATACATCACCACTCATTAAAGATTATATTATATCAAAAACTTTTTATTTTCAATAGAAAAATAATAACACAAGTGTTATTATTTCATTCTTATAATATATTCATTATCACCAGAGTAAAAGAATTTTTCTCTAGCATATCTAGCTACATAAACAGGATCTTTTAATTTATTAACCTCTGATTTTAAAACATCTTCTTCTTCTTTAAGTTCATCAAGTTTCACAACTAACTTCTTACTTTCTTTTTTCATTTCATATGCTTGATTAAAAATACTACCTATAGAGTAGATAACATATGCATTTATTGCAAGACAAAACAAAGTAACAAAGAATATTCTTCTGGCGCGCTTTCGTTTGCTTTTTCTTCTGTTTTTTGCCACAATATCCCTCCGTTCACATAGTATTTCACATTAAATATTACCAAACTGAATGATTATTTTCAATAAATCAAGACAAAAAAGATAAGACTTGACATAAAAAAATGTCTACTAATAAGATAAAAAGAAAGTAAAACAAGAATCAAAAACAAGTAAACAAAAATTTATAAAACTCGTTATTAACAAGAAAAAAAGCATAACAGTGCGTCAAATAACAAAAAAAAGATACAGTAAACAAAACTAAGCACAACGTGTAAATTAAGCACAAAAAAACGCCCTAAGGCGTTATATTCTATTCTTCAGCAGTATTATATGCTTCTAAAATAGCTTCTTCGAAAATTGCACGTGTTTCAGGGTTAATAGGATGTGCTATATCACGATATCCCCCTGTTGAAGTTTTTCTACTAGGCATTGCTATAAACAAACCATTATCTCCTTCAATAATACGAATGTCATGTACTGCAAAGCAATCATCTAATAGTACAGATGCAATTCCTTTCATACGAGATCCTTCTTTTTCAATCTTACGTACGTTTACTGATGTAATTTTCATCTAAATCCTCCTTCAAAAGCAAACTGCTTCTATAAATAATTCTATATTATTAAAAATGAAAAAGTCAATAGATTTAAGTAAAAAAATAGAAATTTCACACATCTACCCTATTTTTCTAATTAAAATCTTCCATGTCTTATATCACGATTAATTCTATCAAATTCTTCTTGATCATAATCATTCATACGAACAATATCTTTTAGACTATCGCCTGACTTTTCTTTAATTGGTGTATCAACAGGTTCTTCAACAGGTTCTGTTTGAACAATTTCTTCTACTTTTTCTTTTTCCCTAGGTAGAGTATCCATCAGCACTTTATCAATACTAATTTTAATTTCACCTAAAAGAAGTGTATCTTCAAACCCAGTTGTTAATAATGAACTATAAAAGCCATGTAATTTTCCTTCTGATTCATCCCATTCATCTTTAGACATACCTTTACCTTTAAAACTTCTATGTAGTTCTTGAGCAGCAGCAGCAATTCCATTTAATATTTTTTTAGCATCAGCATTTGCTGTACCAAACATAGCCTGAGCCAATTGATTATTAAGTTGATCAAAATCTTGTCTTTCAAACTCTTCCATAAAATATCCTCCTATAACTTATTTTACAATAATAGCAAAGATTTGTAAATGTCCTATAAATTATTAGAAATATCACAAAAAACTTCTAAAGGTAGGTTTTCTGCTCTTACAGATAAATCTAAATTATATTTTTTTAAAACAGCTTCTACAATATCTAAATTATACTCTTTCAAATTATTTCTTAATGTTTTTCTTTTAAATCTAAAACTATCTCTTATTAATTTATAAAAAGAAGAGGTATCTTTAACAAATGGTCTTTCTTTCTTATATAAAGAAATAACCATACTATCAACATTAGGTTTTGGATAAAAAGAGTTTCTACTAACAACAAATTCTTTTCTTATATCAAAATTATAATTTAAAAACACTGTAATAGATCCATAATTTTTAGTACCTGATTTAGCACTAAAGCGATCTCCTACTTCTTTTTGAACCATTACTCTAATCATATCAGCATTAAGATCTAAATCTATTATCTTTTCTAATATCGGAGTTGTTATATAATAAGGTAAATTAGCAATAATATACAAATTATTATATTTTTCTTTCTTTAAATCACTAATTACATCCCTTTGCATAAAATCAGAAAAATATATCTCATAATTAGAAAATTCCTTTAAGTTATTAAAAAGATTTTCTTTAACATCTTCATCTATCTCATATGCAATCACTTTATCAAACTTTTTACATAAATATTTAGTTAGTCTTCCATCACCAGGACCTATTTCTATAACTAATGATTTTTCTTTTATATCTATACCAGCAACTATTTTTTTTACTATATTTTCATCTACTAAAAAGTTTTGACCATATTTCTTCTTAAATTTAAAAGTTTCCATAAAACCACCACCAATAGTTTATCATTATAAAAAAAATAAGGCAATCATTTATGCCTTATTCTAATTCTCTTGTTTTATTAGCACCCATCTCATGTTTCCCTTGTTTATCTTTTTCTAATATATTACATATAAGAAGGATTATATTTGCAAAACCTACCATATATACTAATGCTTTAATTATTGCCAAATTATCTGCGAAATAAGATGGATTAAAATGGATTTGATATCTATGATATAAAATCATATTAGTATCAAACTTAGCTCTTAAACAAATAATAATTATAACAGTAAATACCAATACTGAAGTTAGATTAAAAAGTAAATTCTTACTAACATTTTTCCCGTTTATTACTAGAGAAAATATATAAGTTAAAAGAGCCAATATAAATGGTATAAAAACAGGCACAGCTTGAACAAGTGATTTTTCAAGTCTAGCATATGTAATCATTATTCCATAGAAAACCAAACCAAATGCAACAATTAATAAAATATACTTTAAAAAACCAAATAAACTAGATAATATATCTTTCATTAATTATTACCTCCATATTCTAAAACATACCAATTAGCTATATCATTTAATAATGAAGCCATTAACTTATAATTATTAATTGTTAATTTTATTTCATTATCAGTCTTATTAAAAATTCCTCTTCTTGTATTATCAGTAGTATAATTATAAGAACTATTAGCTAATTGAGCTCTTCTTAAATAATCAGCATTGTCAATAATAATTTTTGATTTTTCATCTACAAGTTTCTTAGTATTATCAAAAGATTTAGCATTTTTAGTAACATTACTAATGTTATTAGATATAAAGAATAAGCATTTGTTATTATATATTTTAATCATTTCTTCGTTAGCAGTATATATATCCATAGTTTTTAAACTAGATTTTGCACCAAATTTATCAAAAGCTCCTTCACTTATTGCTTTTGCACAACTATCATAATATTGAAATATTGGTTTCGCAGGACTACTACTACTATATTTTACTGATTTCATCTTATTATCTACTTGTTGTAATGTTAATTTATAATTTTTATAATCAACATTATCATTTAAAGTAGTAGGTACAGCATAAGTTATTTCTTTATAATGATATATATTTACAATAAGCAAAAAAGATGCAAATGCAAAACATATAATCAAAACACCATCTGCTAATAGTTTTAAAAACTCTGCAAAAAAATCTTTCATTTTTTATCCTCCTTACACATTTACATTAATTTTAAAGCTAAAACTTAAATCTTTTTTTATTTTATTGCCCCACAATACTATCTCATAACTATCATTTTTACCAGTATCAATACTAGTTGTGTAAATACTATTATTCATTGAATCACTTAATACTCCGGATTTTTCTTCTTTACCATTCTTTATTAATGAATAACTAATAAGTTCCATATTAACTTTATCTGATCCATATAAAGGATTAAATAATTCAATATTATACTTTATTGAAATTGGATTAGTATTACTAACAGAAAAATCATATGTATAGCCATTTTCTTTACTATTATATTTTTCAAAAGATGTTATAGTTCCACCATAAGATTTACTTGAATGTGTAACAACTACGTTATAGTTTTTAACATTATATCTATCTTTTTTTATTTTATCTCCCATCAGATTAAAGCCATATATTGCAGAAAACAAAGAAAGTAATATTAATAAACCACAAACAATCATCAATACCACAGATCTAACCTTACTAGCATCGCTTTTTATAAATATACGATCGTCTACATCTACTTTACTATGAAGTTCGTTTTCTGAAACATCTTCTTGAAATGTTAAAGATTCAGAGGGAATATTATTCTTTTCTTTCATTATCAATCACCTCTTCTTCATTCCCGTTTCTTTCTTCATTATTTTGAAAACTATTATTTATAGAATTATCTTTTTCTTTATTTACAAAAGTTTGAGTTTCTTCTTCAGAATCATCTTCTGTTTCATCATATAAAGTAAACGGTCTTTTTACATCCTCTTTTTCTTCAGAAACAGGCTTATTTACAACTTCAGGTTCATCCTCTACTTTTTCAAATGACTCCCTCAGAGCTTTTCTCGCTTCCATAACACGCTTTGATTCACCATCTTTTGGTTTATCATTAACACCAAACATTGTCTTAATAACTTTCATAATATCATATATAATTATTCCTAAACAAGGTAGAACAATAACTACAATCCAACCAAGCATACTTGATAAAAATTGTTGAATATAACCAATTTTAGGCAACTTCAAAACAACTCTACCAAAAACATTAGAGCCAGGCACTATTTCATTATCAGGAGTATTATTATTATCACCTTGTGTTCTATATGAATAACTATCATTTATACTATAAATTTCTTTTATTCTATGGGTAATAGTAATACCACCATTAGTATCTGAAATAAAAGTAATAATATCACCTGTATTATACTTATCTCCTTGTTCACGATAAGTAACAACAACATCTCCAGCCTTGATTGTAGGATACATACTTTGAGTTAGAATAGTATATATATTAAGTTTAATTTCTCCTAATCTGTCTTCTTTGGCTAAAACATTGATTCTAACGATATAGGCTATAATAACAATAATTATTAAAACTAGAATTATAAAAACTACAGTAGATAAAATCTTTAAAATTCTGTTAATTATATCCTTCACACCAACCAATTCCTTTCTATTTACTCATAATAAGCATCAACTGCAATCTTACAACTAAATTTTTTAGACTCCTTAAATATTGGGGCATTGTGGTCATACCACATTTTAAATACATAATTATAATTTACATCACTAGGAACAACTTTTTTATAAAGCAGTTTTGCCCCTCTACGGCGAGTACTATTAGGTAAATGTCCATATGTATTAACATCTCTTCCTGTAACAGAAACTTCATTTCCATCTTCTGTTAAATAAACTCTAAGATCGTTAGGATTAATTGTATTTCCTGCAATAGGAACAATTGATATTTCATAAGCTACATTATGACTAACATTTTCCATAGCAACTGAAATATTAAAATCAAATGTTTCACGATCTCCAGTTAAATGTTTACCAACATTATCTTCAGTAGGAAAAACATTTACCATATTTATATAATTAGATTTTTCAATAAAGTTAAAGGTAACAATACCATCATCAATATCTTCAGGTTTAACAGGTTTTTTTGTAGTGGTAGTTGTTCTTCTTTTTCTAGTAGTTGTTGTAGTTTTATCAGTAGTAGATTTATTATCAACAGTTTGTCCTTTATCTGTTTGATCTTTATTATCTTGATCAACATCTTTTTCTTGATCTTTATTCTTATTTTTAGCAGTATCATCTACAACAATATCTGCTCCAACATTAATGACATCTTTCTTCCCACCGTTATAATAAGTATCAAAAACAGCAAAAGATACGGAAGACACAAGAAAAATCAGACTAGTAAGAAACAATAAAACAAGAACGAAAAACAAACGATTATCCTCTTCTTTTACAGTTAAAATCTCGTCTGCTACTTTATCAGCAACTTCCTTTTCTTCAACAGTCATTTTCTTTTTGTAACTCATAATATCACCCGCTATATTATCTTACAATATTATATTAACACAAAAATTGCAAATTTAAAAGTAAATATTAAATATATTACATCTTTTTTTACACAAAAAAAGATTATTGATAAACATCAATAATCAAATTTCTAAATATTATTGTTGAGCAGCACTTACAGTAACTTTAAATGAATAAGTTTCAGCTTTAGTTGCTTTCTTATGAAGAGTTCCGTTTTGGTTATCTAAAGTTCCTGTTGATACTTCAGGACTAGTAGAATTAGCATTATCAACTGCTAAATCATAAGTATCAGATACATAAGCTAGTATTGTATAACTATCAATATCTCCACTAGTAGTCATAGTTCCACCAGTAAGACCATAATTTTGAATTAAATTATTTGGTCCTGCCACACTTGCCAAACTAGATACTGTAACACCACCAGTTAACTCATCATTAACATCTTTAGTACCTACTACAACATCTCCATTACCATCTAATAGAGCAACTTTAACATAATCACTAGTTAAAGTAGTTCCTGCTTGAATATTAGTAATACCTAAATCGTATACAATAGTCATTGGAGCATTACCCCAACTTGCAGTAATATCAAAATCAGCTCTATTATCAGTAGTAGGATCTACACCTTTATCATCACTCATTGGATAGCTATCATCAAGTTCTATTTTATTATTTTCAGTAGCATCGGTAAATTCCATAGTAACTGTACCAGTTCTAATTACGTTTTCTTTAGTACCAGTACCTGAAAATGTAAACATTGCAAATGATACACCTACAACTGCAATAACAAGTACCAAAATACCTACTATAGACAATATCAAAGCTCTTTTATTTTTATTGTTATTATCTTCCATAATTTTCTCCTTTCATACTTTTTTATCTCAATTATAATTAACTAATTGGATTAACAGATGAATCTACATTAACTTTTGCACGATACTCTTTAGAAGTACTTGCATCCACAGCAACATCTTTATCAATCCACATTTTTAAAACATAATTAGTTGTTTTAACAGTAGTATTGGTAGAAGTAAATACATCTTGAGTAGAATATAAAAGTTTTGAACCACTACGAACTGTTGAAGCAGTTAGATTACTAACTAAAGTAGGATTAACAACAGCAGTACCACCTTTCGTTAGATATACTTTTACTTCATTATCAGCTAAAGCTGTTCCTGAAGAAACAGATACCTTAGTTAAACTAATTTCATATGGTACAGTTAAATCACTAGTGGCTTGTGTAGAAACAGTAAAATCAAATGATTTTCCAGTTCCTGTTTGTGCTATTCCATCCGCATCAGCCATAGGCATTGCTTCATTAATATTAATTGCATTAGTTGGTTCAGTATAACTAACCATAATAGTACCAGTAGTAACAGAGTTTTCACCAGTATCAAAAGTAGCAGTATATGCTGCAAAAGATATACCTATAACCGCAACAACTAAAATAGCAACTCCTAAAATAGAAAGCAACATTTTCTTTTGATCATTTTCTTTCATATCCATAACTATCCTCCTTTACTATAACAATCATACTATATCACACAATAAAAATCAATGATTTTTTTCAAAAAAAAAAGAAAAATTATCACTTTTTTTCATATTACTTGACAGATAATTTTTCAATATTTAAATTAAACAAATTATTTGCATTAAAACTAGTAATTTTTGCTACCTCATCAAAAGGTATTTCTAATAAATCAGAGACATATTCACATATAGTTTTAACATTACATGGCTCGTTTTTTTCGCCTCTAAAAGGAGATAAATAAGGTGAATCAGTTTCAAAAATAACATTATTTAATCCTATCTCTTTTATAACATTTTTAAGTTTACTATTTTTAAAAGTAACAACTCCACCAATACCCAAATAATAACCAAGATTAATATACATTTTAGCACTTTCTAAAGATGCAGAAAAACAATGAATAACACCAGAAAGTTTATATTCTTTCAAAATATTATATGTGTCTAAAAATGCATCTCTTGTATGTATAACAACAGGTTTATTATACTTTTCAGCAATATCAAGTTGTCTTTTAAAAAGTTCTTTTTGCTTATCTATATCATCTTTTCCATAATGATAATCAAGTCCAATTTCACCAATAGCTACAATTTTATTATTATCCTTCATTAAGCACTCTTCCAAATAAGAGTAATCTTCTTCGGTAACACTAGAAGCCATATCTGGATGATATCCAATACTAAAAAACAAATTATTATATTTACTTAGAAGTTCTAAATTAAGCCTGTTATCCTCTCTTGAAGAACCACTAACAATCAAATATTTAACACCTGCTACCTTCGCATTTTCAATAACTTTATCTATGTCATAATCTTCATTAACTAAATGACAATGTGTATCTATAAGCATTATAATCACCCATAAAGATTATAACATAAGAAGTAAATATAACAAAAAAGAACTATAAAAGTTCTTTAAATAGGGCATTATAAGCCTTTGTTACATCAGTATCATCTTTATATAAAAGTTTAATACCAATTAAATCATTCTTATATGAGAAAACAAATTTTTTATTAATATCAAGAGCTTTTACAAATAATTCTTCATAATTAATATTTTGAGAAGTCTTTTTATCTAAGAATATTTCTCTATATAAATTATTATCAAAAACTCTGACAACCCCTAACTTCTTACATAAATTCTCAAATAATTGCTCGTTCATATAAGAAACAAGTTCATCATCACAAGGACCAAATCTATCTTCAAGTGTTGATTTAACTGAATCATACATTTCAAAAGAATCAATACTATTAATCATTTTATGAATTTCTACTTTTACATCAGAATCTGAAACATAACTATCCTTTATATGAGAAGAAACATTTAAACCATTTATTTCTTCTTGATCTTCAGCTACTTCAATACCTTTAATCTTATTTACTTCTTCATCTAACATTCTTAAATATAAATCAATACCAACAGTATCTATAAATCCAGCTTGATCACTACCTAAAATATCGCCAGCACCACGTATAGATAAATCACGTGCTGCTATAGCAAAACCACTTCCAAGAGCAGTAAATTCTTTAATAACTTTTAATCTTTTAACAGCTTTTTCAGTAAGCACTCGCCCTTTCTCATACATTAGATATGCATAAGCAAGAGCATCACTTCTACCTACACGTCCACGAATTTGATATAACTGAGATAAACCAAATCTATCAGCATCCATTATTATTAAACTATTAACATTAGGAATATCTATTCCTGTTTCAATAATAGTAGTACATACCAAAACATCAAATTTATGATCAACAAAATCATTCATAACATCTTCAAAAGTCTCTTTATCCATCTTGCCATGAGCATAATTAATAGTTACATCTGGTAAAAGTTCTTTAAAAAAGTTGACTTTAACATCAATATCTTCGACACGATTATATAAAATAAATACTTGTCCACCACGTGATACTTCTTTATATACTATCTCTCTAACAAGTTTTTTATCAAAAGGCGTAACATATGTCACAACAGATTTTCTATTTTTCGGAGGAGTTTCGATTAATGATAAGTTCTTTATACCCAAAACAGCCATTTGAAGAGTTCTAGGTATCGGAGTAGCAGTAAGTGTAAGTACATCTATATTACTTTTCATTTCTTTTATTTTTTCTTTTTGAATAACTCCGAAACGTTGCTCTTCATCAACTACTAAAAGACCTAAATCAGAAAAAGCAACATCATCAGATAAACCACGGTGAGTAGCAAATAAAATATCTATTTCACCATTTTTAAGTTTTTCTAGAGTCTTTCTAATTGAAGAAGCCGTTTCAAATCTATTTAAAATTCCTATATTAACAGGATAATTTTTAAATCTTTCAAGAGCAACAGTATATTGTTGACGACATAAAAGAGTCGTAGGACACAAATATAAAACTTGTTTGCTATCTAAAACAGCTTTAAACATAGCTCTAAAAGCAACTTCTGTTTTTCCATAACCAACATCACCACATAAAATTCGATCCATAGGACTATTACTTTCCATATCAGCTTTTATCTCGGCAGTAGCCTTTTCTTGATCGAGAGTAAAATCATAAGAAAATTCACTCTCAAACATTTCTTGTAGTGGTGTATCTTTACTAAAAGCAAAGCCTTTTTTTACCTTACGTTCTGCTTGTATTCTTATTAATCTCTCAGCTTCAATTCTAATTTTTTCACGAATACGCATCTTAGCTTTAGTCCAAGCAGTACTACTAAGAGAATTTATAGTAGGAACATATCCATCTTTTCCATTATATTTACTAATAAGTTCTATCTTTGAAGCAGGAATATAAAGCTTATCCTTTTTAGCATATAAAACTTCTAAATAATCACCAAGAACTCCTGCTTTTTTAATAGTTTTTATACCATTATAAATACCAATACCATGAAGACTATGAACAACATAATCACCAACTTCTAATTTAGATAAATCACGTATCCTAGAAGTGTTTTTAAATCTAGATTTCCTCTTCATAACAGTTTTTCTACCAAAAAGCTCATAATCAGTTAAAACAACAATATTATTAATTTCAAAACCTTCAGCTATCCTATTCTTAACAACATTAACTTTACCCGGTAACACATGATCCATATCTGTCATAACATAAGAAACATCAAGTTCTTCCAAAAATTTGTTTATATTAGCTGTATTAATAGACATAATAATAGTTTTATTAGCTTTTATATTTTTAGTTATAAATTCATTTATTTTATCAATGTTTTCTCCAAAAAGAGGAACACTCTTCGAAGCAAAATCAATAGTTTTACTTATTTTATAATCAGAAATATTACTATCAAAATCAAAATAGAAGATTCTATTATTTGACTTAACATCATAAAAATTAAAATAAAAATCACTAAAATTATATTCTAAAGCAATACTATCTTCTGCTAATTTTTCATAAGCAAACTTAATTTGTTCATAATCTTTATAAAAAACAACAGGACTATTTAAATAATCTATTATTGAAGCACTACCAGCTATTTCATTAAATGGAAGTACCACAAAAGATTTTATTTTATCAATAGACTTTTGACTATCTAAATCAAAATATCTAATAGAATCTATTTCATCTCCGAAAAATTCCACTCTAAGAGGATTATCAGCATTAATAGGAAATATATCAAGAACAAAACCACGAAGAGCAAAATCCCCCATTTTTTCAACAACTGATGTTCTATTATAACCAAAATCAGTCAAGGTTTTTAAAATTTCATCCTGACTGAAATCAGATCCTTTTTCAAAACATATATTTCTTTTTTCAAAATCCTTTAAAGATAACAACTTTCTTGTATATCCTTTAACATCAGTAATTACAATATGCTTTTTATCATCATTTAACTCTTTAAGCATATTAATTCTATCAACTTTAAGTTCGGGACTAACTGAAACTCCATCACTTAAACTTATTTCATCATCTTCAAAAAGAAAGATATCCTTATCGAAAAACTTATTATAAAGAGTTCTAGCTTCTAACATATTTGGAGTTACTATTAGAAAAGATTTATCATTTTCTTCAAATAATTTTTTTAATAAAAGCACGAAAAAACCACCGGATAAATTAAATAACCCCGTGTTATTTTTTAATTCAAAACTAGTTAGTTTATTAAAATCGCTCATAAACATCACCTAGATAAACTAATATGCTTCAAAAAAGCACTATCATTATACTAAATAAAAACAAAAAAAACAAGATAAAGAACAAAACCTTTATCTCATTTTTTCAAACTTTTCTTTCTTACCTCCAGTATAATAACCATACTCATAACCAAATCTTTCATGTTCAAAAGAACTACAAGATTTTGCAGGTTCTAATTCATATTTACTAGTATCAATTAAAAATATTCCTACCCCATTAGCCTCAGCTATTCTAACATCTTGTTCTCTTATTTGATCTACACAATATAAAGCCATTTTTTTTAACTTAGGTAACTCATCAGCATATTCAAGTGGCTTATTTCCAGCTTCCAAAAACAAAATTTCATTATAGGACCTACTAGGATTATTACCACTTTTTTCAATCAACTGCTGCGGAGTTAATAACATATTCGCTCTATCACTAGCTCTTGAATTAGACTTAAACGGTTGATAATACGTAAATGAATCATAAGGAAAAACATGAACTATCTGTCTTGGATTTATATCATCTGCTTCATATAAAAATGTATCAGAATGAGAAGGATCTCCAAAAACCGCAAAACCCTTATCACCTATTAACGAATAAGAATGACCAGCTGGTAAATATTCAATAGGTTTTACACCAGATTTTGCAATAGCAAAAAAAGGTTTTCCATCCATTAAATAAACAGGAACTCCATACTCCGCAGACAATTTTTTATCTTTATATTTTTGAAGTTCTTCATGTGTAAGAGAATAATCTTTTATAGCAGTACCAACAAGTTCTCTAGCAAAGGCCATATCATCATAAAAAATTTCTTTAATATTATACTGTTTTAATTGATTATGCAATTCAATTTTTTCAAATACAGATAAATAATCTATAGTAGCAATCTTATCATATAAATAAACATGTTCCTCATCAAGTGATATATTACCATCAAAATAATAACTCATTAGTTCATTTAAATCGACCATTACATTATAAAAATTAACTTCAAAATGATAATCAATAATATAATTTGATATAAGATTATTTACACATTTATCAACATATTCTCTAAGTCCATCCATTCCTTTTTCTCGGCACACTACTTGAATTTGAATAAACATATCGTCATCAAAGATTTCTCTAACAGTATCTCTTAATCTAAAGATCAAATCACTTAAATTATCAGATCCATTTTCTCTTGCTTTTTGCATTTCTTCTAACATATCACAAATCAAAGAACCTTTATTTATCAGAGATAAACCATTATCATTTATTAGTTTATCCTCTTTCTTTTTAATAAATTGCTCCAAATCATAGGTATCAGTACAATATTGAGCATTATCTAAAATTGCTCTTGCTCTAAAAATATCATAATTTTCCCATATTTCTTTCATAACATCATTAGTAATCATTGTACTAGGAATATGAATATACTCTTTTTCTTCTTCCCACAGATTTCTTTTTACCTGTGCATCAGCAAATGAGTTTTTTGCTTTTTCAAAAAACCTCTCCAAATTAATATTTTCATTAAGCAAATTTACTGGATAATTTTCAATAACGCTTTGAATAACTGCTGCAGAATGAGAATTTCCTACAATTTTATGCACCATTTCATCAGAAAAAACCTTCTTGTTTTTTATAAAATCAACTTGATAATCATCACTAAAATATGTAAATAACTGAACAATTTCATCCATATCAACACTAGATTCTAATGCAGTATTTAAAATTAAATCATAATTTTTATAAGTTAGACTACTTAAGCATGCATAATAATAAGATATATCATCAGAAAGAAAAACTTTTATAAATTTCTTGTTTTCCATAAGGTTTTGCGCATAATTAGACCACGAAAAAATATAAGAAATTCTTTCATTACGAAGAGTATGAGGACAACTTTTTAAAATTTCAATACCCTCATCATCAAATACTTTTAAAATTTCTCCAGTAGAATCATTTTGCAAAAAATTTAAAAAATCTCCCTTACTATAAGATTTTATTATCTTTTCTCTATCCAAAAAACATCACCATCATGAAACAATCATACAAAAATATCAAAAAAAAAGCAAATGACAAGCATTTGCTATTCACCAACATAATCTTTTAAAACAGAAGTTACTCTTAAATATCCTAAATTATTCAAATGAAGTCCATCAGTACTATATAATTCTTTTAAATTACCTTCTTTATCAGATAAAACATTAAACATATCAATATAAGTAACACCAGATTCTTCACATACTTTTTTAATTTTTTGATTTAATTCCATTACCCTTTTATTAGTCAAAGAAAATGCATAATCAACATTCTTTTCCTTAATAAGATTAGCATTAATAGGATAAACAGCTTCAACATAAATATCCGCACGATGTCTATTTGTTTTTATTCCTATTATTATATTTTGAATATTAAAAATAATATCTTCCTGATCGACATCACCACATAAATCATTTATACCAACAAGTATAAATACTTTTGATGGATTATATTCATAAACATCTTTGTCTATTCTTTCTAATAATGCACTTGTTCTATTGCCACTTTTTCCTTTATTAACTACCTTATGAGATGGAAAAAACTTTTCAATATTATATCCTTCAGTGATAGAATCTCCAAAGAAAATAAGACTTTCATCATTCTTGTATTTCACAAGTGGCTTATTAGTAACATAAAAGATATTCAATGCAACAGATGCTAAAAACAACATAACAAACAGCAGATATAAAAGTATATTTTTAACATTACTATTTTTATTTGATTCAGTTATTACCTTATCTTCTTTCTTCTCTTTACTATTTTTTATTTCTTTATTTTCTTTTACTACTTTAGTACTTTTACTATTTCTATTATCTTTCTTTTCATTATTAATTTCTTTATTATTATCATCTTTTTTCATATTCTGCCTCCGACTAGTTGTATATTATAACACAAATTCCCAGATTAATAGAAAAAAATTTACAAATATGCTAAAATTATTATATAAATGAAAGGAAGTATAAAATGAAAAGACAAACTAGTTTAGATTTAATAAGAAGTATTGCCGTTTTTTTCGTAGTATCAGTACATTTTTTTCTTAATACACACTTTTATCAAATGACAATAGATGGCCCAATATATATAATACCTATATTCTTTAGAACTCTATTTTTTACTTGTGTACCATTATTCTTATTATTAACAGGTTATTTACAAAACAAAAAAGAATTATCAAAAAAATACTATAAAGGTATCAAAAAAATAATAATATCCTATTTATTTATATCAATAATATGCTTATTTTTTAACAGATATTATCTGAATCAACACGGCTTAGCAAAGGGAATTATAGGAATTTTTAACTTCAAAACTGACGGATATTCTTGGTATATAGAAATGTATTTAGGTTTATTCTTATTAATACCATTTTTAAATGTCTTATATAAAAATTTAAAATCAAAAAAAGAAAAACAAGCTTTAATAATAACATTACTAGCACTAGTATCATTCGCACCTGTATTTAACTATCTAAAATATAAAGATTTATTTCTTTATCTAATTCCTGATTATTGGACATTGATATATCCTCTAATATACTATTTCATTGGCTGTTATATTAGTGAATATAAAATAAAAATCGATAAGAAAAAAGGACTTATAGCATTATTAGGCATTCTACTAATAACTACTATTTCATTATATACATATAGTACAAACCAAGTATTTTCATGGTCATTCCTAGGAACATATGGTGGAATAACAACAGTTATATCTTCAACACTAATATTCTTACTATTATATGATATAAAAATTAAAGAAAGTTTCACATCAAAAATAATACAAAATATTTCAATATTATCTTTGGACATTTATTTATTCTCGTATATTTCTGATAAAATTTTATATAAAACAATAACTATCCCTGATGATATTCATAAATATTTTATATTATATTTTATGACAGTTCCTCTAACTTTCACAGTGGCATGGCTAATGTCATACTTAAAAAGTTTATTCTTTAAACTATTAGCAAAAATAAAACCAATTGATAAAATTATAAATTAAAAAGCATCACATGATGCTTTTTTTATTATCAAAACAATTTAATTATATTTACTCATAACCTTTTCAAAATCAAGTTTAATAAAATCTTCAAGTATATCAACGGTTTTAGGTAAAAATTCTTCGATAGCTTTCATATCATCTTTACTAAATTTTCCTAAGACATAATCCTTAGTATCAATATCTTTATCATTAGAAATACCTATTCTAAATCTACGAAATCTATTAGAACCAAGACATCTTTCAATATCTTTCAAGCCATTATGACCTCCACTTGATCCAAATAATCTAAGTCTATAATCTAAAAAATCTAAATCAAGGTCATCGCTAATAACCAATATATCAGAATAGTCTAAATCAAAATAATTAGCAAAACTTTGAACAACTTCTCCAGACAAATTCATAAATGAAAGAGGTTTAACAAGTAATACCTTTTCACCATCAATAAGAATATCTACATATAAAGCATTAAATTTCTTTTTATCAATAGATAATCCTAAACTATTAGCAAAATTATCTATAACCATAAAACCCATATTATGACGAGTTTTTTCATATAATTTACCTGGATTTCCAAGTCCAACAATCATTTTCACACTAATCACCTACTTTTTATATTCAATAGTTATTACTTTAGAATCAGCTGTTTCCATCTTACACACTCTATTAAATACATCAACAGTTATTATTTTACCAGTCTCTCCATTAGAAACAACCTTATCTCCAACCTTAGGAAGGCCTTTTTTATAAACACTATAATTATCATTTTCATATGATAAGCAACACATAAGTCTACCACAAACACCATTTATTTTTTGAGGATTAAGAGCTAAATTTTGATTTTTAGCCATATTAATAGAAACACTATTTAAATCTCTTAAAAATGTTGAACAGCATAATTCTCTACCACATAATCCATATCCTCCAACAGCTTTTGCTTTATCACGAACCCCTATTTGTCTAAGTTCAATTCTAGTTTTATATATTGCAGCAAGTTTTTTAACTAAATCTCTAAAATCAATACGAGAATCCGCTAAAAAAGTAATTAAAAGCTGTTTTCTATCAAAAGTAAAACTAGCGTTCAAAAGTTGCATATCAAGTTCTAATTCAGAAGCAATTTTTATCGCATCATCTAAAGCTTTTAAAGAATCCTTTTTATTTTTGTTGTTAGCAGCTATATCCTTTTGTGTAGCTTTTCTATCAATATTTTTCAATTCCATTTTTAGTTTTTTTTCATCTACATCAATTATATCAGTAACAACTTTAGCAAATTGTTCACCTATTTCTGTAGTAACAATAACAGAATCATCTTTATTTAATTCTAATTTATTTGGTAAAAAATAATATATCTTTTTAGAATCAGCAAAACTTACACCAATTACCTTTTTCATATTAATCACTTCCCATACTAATAAAGAAATTATCTATAAATAAATTAATATTTACATTATATTTATAATTATGAATAAACTCATTAATAATTTCCATCTTCTTTATTATATCATGAGTATCATTTTTTTCAGTAATTTTTTTAATATCCAAATCAAAAGATATTTTACTATCACGTTCTAACATCAAATTTAATATTTCATAATATAAATAATAACCAAAACATAAAAATTCATAAAAACTATCTTTTAGATCATAGATACTAGTATCCGCTAAAATAGATACACCTATCTCTTCAAAACTATCATAAATAGAAAAGAATTTATTAACATATTCTAAAACAAAATCTTCATATCTAATATTAGATTCTTCATCATATAATGATACAAAAATTGACTCTAAATACTTATTATCATTAATAAGAGTAACAAGCTGACAGCGAGATACAATAGTAGGTAATACATTCATAGCACTATCACAAAGAAGAATAGCTATCACATTACCTTCTGGTTCTTCTAAAAATTTAAGCAAACTATTCGCAGAATTCTTATTCATATTTTGAACATCACGAATAATATATACCTGTCTCTTATCATCAGTAGATTTCATAGAAAACTCAGTTTTTAAAGAGGTTATTTCATCCTTTTTAACAGAAGAACTACTACCAATAATCTTTAAATTAGGATAATTACCATTATCTACTAAATTGCAGATTCTTTCATCATATATGCCATTACATAAGAAGAATTTAGCTAAATCAAGAGCTAAATTAAAAGAATAAGATACCCCATTACATTCAATCAAATAAGCATGCGAAATATGACCGTCCTTATTTATACGATTAAAATATTCATAAAACAATTTTTGAGAATCAGAGTACTTATCTAACATAAATCACCTATTAAACTAATATTAATATAAAAAAGAAAAGTTCTAAAATAGCCATAAAACTAATCTAAAACCTCTTTTCTATTCTTAAAAGCAGATTCCAAAGTAAGAGAATCGATATAATCCATATCAGCTCCAATTGGAATACCGTTTGCTACCCTAGAAATAACAACATCTAAATCCTCTAAACTCTTTTTTATATATAAAACAGTAGTATCTGCTTCAATTCCAGATTTAGTAACAAATATTATTTCCTTTATTTTATCCTTTTTAACCCTTTCAAAAAGTCCTTTTAAATCAATATCCTCTGGGCCAATATCATCAAAAGGAGAAATAAGTCCACCTAAAACATGATAATATCCAGAAAAACTTCCCACTTTTTCTAATAAAAATACATCTTTAGCATTTTCAACAACAACTAATTCTTCTTTATTTCTAGTCTTATCAGAACATACAAAACATAAATCTTGATCAGTAATACAATTACAAACTGGACAAAGTTTTATATCTTTTTTAACACCAATAAGACTCTTATCAAATGATTCAATATCATCATCATCAAAATCATAAAGTAAAGAAAATGCCATCCTTTCAGCAGATTTTTGACCTACGCCAGGAAACTTTTTAAAATTTTCAATCAAATCCTCTATACATTTAGGAAACACATTACATCAATCCATTCATCATACTAGAATATTTACCCATTTTTTGTTCAGTAGTACTATCAACTTTATTAAAAGCATCATTTAATGCAACCATAACCATATCTCCAAGCATAGAAATATCATCATTAGCAAGGTCTTTAGCACCATCAGCAAAATTAATTTCTACTATTTCCTTAGTTCCCTTAACCTTAACAGTTACTAAAGAACTAGAACCTTCAAAAATAGAATTATCTATTTCATTTTTTATACCAGTAATTTCTTTTTGCATAGCTTGAGCTTGTTTCATTAAAGCTTGCATATTCATAATAATCTCCTCCTTATTTCATCTCAACAATATCATCACCAAAGACATCTTGAGCTTTCTTAACAACCTCAGGGACATCTTCAGAAGATTTCTCATCCATTATAACATTTTTTTCAGGAATATGCTCTATATAATTATATTTTTTACCATCCTTGAGATCAGCAACATATTGATCCCTAAGTTTCTTCCATTCATCAGTCAAAACAAATACAAGATTGTAAGATTTTCCCATAACTAAATTAAACAAAAGTTCAAGTTTAGTAACATTCTTATTAGCATTATCAACAATTGAATCATAATCTGCAGAAATAATAATATCTTTTTCACCAACAACCTCTAAGTTAGAATCCAAAAAATATGAAACAAGCGAAGAAAACTCCTTATTATGGACATAATCATAAAAACCATTCCACTTATTAACAATTTCATTCTTTAAATTTTTATCCGCCAAAGCAAAGGCATTATTTATAATAATATCATAGTTTTTAGAAATTTTAACGAAATTTTGTTTGCTATCATTTTCAGTCATTTCTTCATCTTTTTTAACATCATCACTGACACTAGAAATTATTTCCCGGGAAATAATTTTACTTACCTCAGAATCAGAAATATCAGAAATATCGTTCATAATCTTTAACATTTCAACTTCAAAATATAACATTTGATTAAATGAATTTCTAATATTATTAAATATATCACTAACACCATTAACAATTCTAACAAACTTATCATTAGAAATATTATTAATCTCATTATCAACACTCAAGTTTCTAATATATTTAAGAAGTTGTTCAGTAATAAGTTCAATACTTTTACCAGAATTAACTAATTTTTCAATTAAATCAAAAACCTTATTAACATTAGAATTAGCAATATAGCTAAATAAGTCAGAAATAATATCATCATCTACTAAACCAACAACATCAAAGAAAAGTTCCTTATTAATCACATTAGAATAAGAAAGCAACTTATCTAAAAGACCAATTGAATCCCTCATTCCTCCATTACAATAAGAAGCAATTAAAGCAAGAGTTTCCTTATCAACATCAATATTTTCAGAAGAACAAATATTTGATAAACAAAGAACAATATCTTCGACACTGATACGTTTAAAATCATAACACTGACATCTAGATACAATAGTTTCAGGAACCTTATTAAGTTCAGTAGTAGCTAATATAAAAATAACATGTTTCGGAGGTTCTTCAAGAGTTTTAAGAAGAGCATTAAAAGCACTATTAGAAAGCATATGTACTTCGTCGATGATATATACCTTGTATTTAGATACACTAGGCATCAAAACAACACTATCCCTAATAGTTCTAATCTCATCAACACCATTGTTTGAAGCCGCATCAATCTCAATAATATCTGGATTACTACGATCATTAATCATTTGGCAACTAGCACATTTATCACAAGGATCGTAACCATTCAAATCAGAGCAATTAACAATTTTTGCTAATAATTTAGCAATAGTAGTTTTTCCAGTCCCTCTAGGACCCGAAAACAAATAAGCATGCATAAACCTGTTATTAACAATAGAATTTTTAATAATATCAACAATATATTTTTGACCATAAATCTCATCTAATTTTTTAGGACGATATTTACGATATAAAGCAACATATTCCACACCATCACGCTCCCATAAAACTATAAAATATTATACCACAATACACAGTCTAAAAAAAGATAAAACTATAAAAAAATATATTCAAAAAGCATTTCAATTTTATCAAGCTTTTTAAAGTTATTAACAATCAAAATTCTATGTTTCACGTGAAACATATAAGCATATTAATATGTAAATTGAAGTAAAAAAGCATATAACAACTTAACATGTAAAAAAGTAAAAACCCTATAAAAACGCGTAAAAATTCCCAAAAAGCATAAATTTTGATTAATGTTTCACGTGAAACATTAATCAAAAAGATATCAACAATCATAAACAAAATTATTTCCCGGGAAATAATTTATATTATCTCAAAAAAACAATGTTTCACGTGAAACATTGTTTTTTATACTTATTAACAATAAAATAATTTAAAAGAAACAGCTATGTTTCACGTGAAACATAGCTATGATCTTATATTCTTAAAAAAATTAGATAACAATTCAGCATATTCAGTATCATAAATTTTATTAAAATTAATATTTTTAATATTAGTATTTAAATTATCAGAATAATTAGAATCTAATAAATAATAAACATTCTTAATTCTAGATTCCGCAATAGCAGCTTTGCACATATCACAAGGTTCCAAAGTAACATACATATCACAATCATCTAAATACCAAGAGTTTAATTTTTTACAAGCATCAATAATACATAAAATTTCAGCATGATAAACAGAAATATTTTCAGTATTCTTTTTATTATGACAAAATGATATTATTTTATCTTTATTAACAATTACTGCTCCAACAGGAACATTACCCTCATTATAAGCAACAGTAGCTTCTTCAACTGCTTTCTTCATATATTTGTTCATATAATTAATCATCCTATCAATGTTTCACGTGAAACATATATAAATTATAACACAAATAATTAAAAGTATTGCTATGTTTCACTTGAAACATAGCACAAACAAAAAAACAAACTATATCTATAGCCAATGTTTCACGTGAAACATTGGCACAAAAAAAAGTGCACACACACAGAGGATCTTAAGGCTGCTATCTTCCGATTCTGACCTGGTTCAACCATATGTGTTGCACAAATAAATAATATAACAAATAAAAAAAATAGTCAATACATACTCTATGTTTCACGTGAAACATAAAAATAGAAGATACTTTTATAAAAAAAGTAATCTAATATATAATCTCAAAATTATTTCCCGGGAAATAATTTATATTATCTCAAAAAAAACAATGTTTCACGTGAAACATTGTTTTAACACTTATTAACAATTTGTTTTTTTTATAAAAAGAGTAATGTTTCACGTGAAACATTACTCTTCATTAACATCATTAGATTGATTAGATTCAACTTGTTCTTCCTGTTCTTCACTCTTTTCAGTAACAGTAACAGAAGTAACAACTTGATTTTCTCTAAGATTCATAAGTCTAACACCTTGAGTATTTCTTCTAAGAGTAGAGACTTTATTAACATCTAATCTAATAATAGTTCCCTCATCAGTAGTAATAATAATATCTTCATCTCCAATAACAGATTTGAATGCTACAATTAAACCATTCTTTTCAGTAATATTAAGAGCCTTAACACCCTTACCACCACGATGAGTAAGTCTATATTCCTCAACATCAGTTTTCTTACCATAACCCTTTTCAGTTACAACCAGAATAAGTTCAGACTTATTAACAACCTCTGCACCAATCAAAGTAGCATCAGTCATATCAATTCCTCTAACACCAGAAGCTGTTCTACCCATAATACGAACTTCATTTTCATTACATCTTACCATTCTACCAGCATTTGAAGCCATAATAACTTCATTATCACCAGTAGTCTTTTTAACACTAGTAAGCATATCTCCTTCCTTTAAAGTAATAGCTATCTTACCAGTCTTACGGATAGAATCAAATTCAGTAATATCAGTCCTCTTAACTAATCCATTTCTAGTAAAGAACATTAAATATTTTGCAGGATCTTCCTTAGCAACTGGAATAATTGTATTAACAATTTCATCTTTT
>JAEEGL010403712.1_pt1 | contig 45137 bp, 39 predicted proteins | sample 9134231 | NCBI WGS metagenome assembly JAEEGL01 (sample SAMN16246548, study PRJNA631951) | gut metagenome | biome: gut microbiome; feature: rumen; material: fiber-attached | host: Bos | place: Iran: Karaj | collected 2018-10 | reverse complement strand
GTACTCGAGTGTTCCTGAGTAAGGCGTATTGTTCTCGAAGTTTATAGTGATCTGCTCGAGTCTTTTTCCCATACCTGTTGTACCGATAGTGAGCACTCCGTCAGAGCCAACCGCTACACTGACATCGCCTATATCCTGGACATGAGCGATACCTGTTGTGAGCTTAGGTGTCTCGATTACGGGTGCGGGCTTTGCTGTCCATTTCGCGTAGACAGTAATGTTTGCAGTTACTGCAGAATTGAAATCATATGCCGTAGTGCATGCTGAGTTCGAATACCAGCCTTCAAATGCATAGCCGTCCTTGGTGGGATCAGCGGGTTTTGTAGCCTTGCTTCCGTGAGCAACCGTCTGTGCTGCTACTGCGCTTCCGCCATTGGAATTGAATGTAACCGTCTTATTTGCAGAAGTCGTAGCAAACTTCAGGCTAATGTCTTCGGTGGGCATAGTAAACGTTCCACGATATGTATTGCCGCTGAATTTGGTCATAGCAACAGAACCAACAACTGTTGTTCCGTCTGAACCAATGAGATCAACAACTCCATTGTTATCGAAGATATAACCATCAAGAAGTGATATCTCAAGAGTAACAGGTGCGCCCGGAACCTCATCGATCTCGCTGTTGGTCTGCGGAATAACTCTGATCATATCGCTGACACCATAATCTGCGACAGCTCCGGCACCGGTATCAGTCCAGCCTGTGATCCAAGTGCCAAAGTACGGAGTAAATATGGCATCGCCTTGAACTTTATATTTATAACCGAATTTAATCTTACTCATGTTGATGGACTCGTTTGTAACATTTCCATCTGAGAGATACCAACCGGCTAAATGCTGACCAACAGGTTTATTAAAATAATCCGCATAATCAATTATGGAAATATCCTTGTTGTTAATACAAGAATAAGTCAATGAGTAAGAATTGTAAGTTTTAAATGTAACCTTACTTGTTGAAAGATAACTTGGAGCCTTAAGTCTTATATCCACCTGTATCTTGCCCGTTACGGATATATAATCATTCGGAACTGTGAACATAGTTGATGTAGTGTTATAAACGGTATCGCCTGAGCCCATACCTGAAGCACCGTCTCCGATAGAAATCTCTTCTACCGTATACCCTGAATCAGGATAGACATTTACAATAACTGAATCACCTGGCTTGAGATATTCTTTACTGACTTTAGCGGTGCCGCCGGTACCTGCAGGATAAATGCTCAGACCATTTTCATCAAATGACCAAAGATTGATAACAACCGGATATTCCGTAGTATTCTGAGGCGCGCCCATAAAAGCGGGATCAGTAATCGGTGCATTGGAGCCCGAAGTATAGGTTATTGTAGCCGCATTTGCCGTGATAAGCGGGATCAATGCGATAAAACAAACACTAACAATAACAGCTGCTATGAACTTAATACAACTAGTCTGCGATCTCATATTAATACGCCTCCTTATACTCTTATAAATAGAATATAATTCATGCAAAAAAACTACAATCACCCATTTGTACCATTTATTTGATAGTTTATTTGAATAGTTATTAATATGTAATGGTTAATTTGAATCCAGGATCGCTATCCAGTCTCATGGTACCGCCTATGGCTTCTATCTCACGTCTGAGAGACAAAAGACCTCCGCTTTCAGTAATAGTCCCTTTGGGCGGTTTTCCGTTATTGGTGATATAGAATTCATTATCGCCGATGATAATCGTAATCTTGTCGCCTTCAGCGTGCTTTATTGTATTTGCAGCACACTCCGTAATAGCTTTTGAAAGTATCTTCCTGACATCTTCATTACTGATACCTGCTCCTGATATCTCGACTTTTACACCGATGCTTCCTGCCATGGTCATAGCACGGGAAATGCTGTCATCCTCACCTTCATAGGGGTCTTTGGCCTCGCCGAGAAGGAAACGGTTCATCTGCATCGTAGCTGCATAAACAATCTGCGGGTCAGTCGTATCCTGATGTTCAATGTAGTGACGGCCCATGAGCAGAACCTGACCAAGCTGGTTATGAAGAGCTGCCCTCGCGTCAGCTTCCTCTTGGGCGATGAACATGTCACCTGACAGGTCGGAAACCGCTTTCATACGCGCACGGATATCCTGGAGTCGTTCGTTCTTCGCTTCAAGTTCCTTAATGATCGCATATCGAGCAGTAACATTCATTGCAGTAATCTGCTCATGTTCCTTGCCGTCTATGCTCAACTTCTCTTTCCCGAAAAGCCACACCGCCTCACCGGGAGTATAGATCAGATACTGTCCGCCCTGCTCTTTGCCTTTGGTTACCACATAAGACCAGAACTCATTGGAATCCGTTAAGATCCTTCCTGTTAAAGTCCTGACGAGATTACTCATCTTAAGATTTGATAATCTTACCGTTCCGTCCAGGCTGCAGACAGCAACCGCTTCAGGAAGAGCGTCAATGGCCTGCTGGATTGCATCCGGGGTTATATTCATTGAGCGGTATTTGGTGCCCTCTATGCCAAGAAGGAGGATTATTATGCAGCACAGCAGTTCCATCAGAACATACGCGAAATACGGCAACTCGAACAAAGCATATTGGAACGCGGTATATTCCAGATTCGGAGATGCGCCTATGGAATGACCGCAATCCATCAATATCACGACAGTAACGGATATCAGCAAAAGGTTAAGAATAGCAATAAATATCGGCACGCGGTTTCTCTTATCACGGAAAAACCTGAATACTACTGCTAATGATCCGACAAAGAGAATGAGAGCGATGATACAGATCGCATACCAGGTACCGGTATCGGCAATAGATGACAATCCGTTCATGCGGCCTCACCTCCTTTGCCGTTTTTGATCGTTAAGAAAAGGATGCCGTCACTTTCCTTGCACTCGACAGGAAGTGATGATTCCGGAAGAGAGAGAATTTCGCGTGCTTCCATGGCTATACGGACACCTGCGGGAACGATGGATACCGTCATGCGCGAAAGGTAAGGCAGATATGTCTCCACCACAGTCTCAAAAGTATCGTACAGATCATTTACGGCCTTAAGAGGGATGCTGGTATATTCATCGCCGACTGCAGCTGCTTCTATACCGCAGCACTTGAGGAAGCGGCATGTCTCGGCAAGAGCAAGAAACAATTCTCTGTTGCTCTCGGGAAGCGATTCTTCCGACAGAAGGAGCAGATTTGTCTTTCTCTTGGAATAAGCGTTGAGGACGCAGGCTTTTCCGAGTGTTTCCGGGAATTCTCCGGCGGAAGGATCTGTAGGTTCCAGGAGTTCTTCGATCTTTTTTTGTTTCGGGAAGATTGCTGCCGTGATACGTTCATAGACACGGTTCTGCGCAGCAAGATGAGCTTTCTGTTCTTTGAGCTTGTTCTCAACCTCGATAAGGTCGTTTTCTTCACTGAGGAGTTCATTGGCATTTGCCAGTCTTTTCCTCTCCTCCCTGATCTCGTGTTCATTCTCGGTCCAGAAAGCATAACCTCCTCGGATCTTCAAAGCTGCAAGTCTTGTATCCTCATCAATATAGACCGGAACATTCTTTGCTTTTGTCAGAACATCTTTTGAAGCATCGATGTTTATTGCGGTCGCATTTGCCGTATCAAGCTGGTTGTTTGTTATGAGGATCGGCAGCTTCAGGTTCTCGAAGAATAATTTGTATTTCTCATTATGAGGGATCAGGCGAGTCCTGATGCAGGTCTCGAGTATGAGAAGCATGCAGAAACAGTTTATCTCAGGGTAGAAATACATTCTCGGAAGATCGTAATGTTCGATTACCAGGTAATTGATCAGCAAAGCACCTATCCAGAACATCAACGCCAAAGACATATACAAAATACTCTTCTTATCTTTCCTGCTTGTACTGCGGAACAGCAAAATGATACCGAGTGCCAAAGCAAGTATCATCCAGCCGTATATTCCATAGAACAAAGGTCCCCAGGTGTATGTCCCGCTTGATATGTCAAATTCTGCAATATCCACCGTCGGAGTGTATATGAGTCCGTGAATATCATTTGTCAGGGGTAAAACTGCGATGATAATGCCTAAGAACAGAATTATCCGTTCAATCATATTTCCCTTGCTTGAATTGCCCGAGACCAGATTAACGGACATCATTAGAAATACCGTGGGAACCAAAACCATGGGAACAAAATACGAATAACTCAAATAACGAGTCATGGTGACAGAATAATAGACCATCCTGTATTTGAAGACCCGTTGGAGCAGGTAGATTATCATGAATCCTGAAGATACGAGCATATATGCTCTGGTCTTGGTCGGCAGGAGTCTGAAGATAAGATGCTGAGTCCAGAATAGAATCAAACCTATATAAATCATGAAGTTCGCGCAGAACATCAATGAATTAAAGAGAGTGCTGCCAGTTCTTGTCAGAAGATTGCAGATGCCTGCCAGTATAAGCATACAAATGAATGTCTTTGTGATCTTGTGACTCTTAAAGAAACTCATGATCAGACACCTTGACTCTTTGTCATCCTTACACAGTCGAATGTTCCGCTCCGTATTACCGCATCATCAAAATGCGAATAGCCGAGTTTCTCATAGAATCCGACAACTTCAATCCTGCTGTCAACGATAATCTCTTTGTATCCAAGCTCAAAAGCCCATTTCTCGGCTTCTGTTACAACGAGCGCACCCAATTTCTGTCCTCTGTATTCAGGAAGTACGACTACGCGGCCAATTACAACAGTATCTGTAGCTTCTTCGTAAAACCTGCAAGTTGCAACTGGATATCCGTCATCGAGCAGTACGATGTATCGCGTGCCGTCACAGTCGTGATCATCGAACTCATCCCTGAGAGATATGTGATGCTGGCGGTTCATGCCCTCGATACGTACAGAATACGCACCTGCACGCTGCCATTCTTCTGTTGCTCTCATTATCTCCATGCAGACTCCTATACTTTAACAGCCGAAGGTTCAGCCTTATGCTTTAATCTCTTCATGGCTATCGTAGCAGTTACCGCTCCGACAGCACACACAACGGTACCGATGATAAGCATCTGAGTTATGCCGAGATTATCCAGCACGATTCCGCTTATCAGATTGGAAAAGACTCCGCCTACCGTAATGGCGCTGGTTACATAAGCCTGGCCCTTTACCTGATCTGATTCATCCATGGTATTTGTAACGTAATATGCAGCAGCTGGAATAAATACGGCATAAGCAAATATCTGGAAAGACTGGCTGACATACATCATGACCATATTTGTTGCAAAGATGAGGATTGCAATCTTGATAAGGAAGGCAAAACCTGACATTACGAGCAGATTGGAAGACGATATCTTCTTTAAGACAAAGCCGATAAGAGCCATTACAGGCAATTCCAGTATAGCCTGAAGAAAGTTCGCGTATCCCAATTCCGTCTCTCCTCCGCCGAGATGACGGATGATCTGGATCATGAAGTCGTTGATCATGTTGTGTGCAAAGAAAAAGAAGATCGTGGCAACAAGAAAGACTGCAAAAGCCGGATATGCCCTAAGAAAAGCAACAAACCCCTTGCCTTCAGTTTTCTTAGCTGTTTCTTCCTTGGTTGCACTTTCAGGTTTTCTGAATGTCAGTGCAACGATAAAAGAGATTGCCATTGTAACTATATTCACCCAAAGAAGGATGACGACGCCCTGCTCCTCTATGATTCCGCCGATGAACCAGGCAGTTACGGCAAAGCTCGCAGATCCCAATCCTCTTGCCAATCCGTAATTGATCTTGCTTCCCGCCTTCTGATACTCGAAACAGAGTGCTGTCATAACCGGCTGGTAAGCAAACTGGATCATGTATATCAAGGCAAACACAACGAAAATGACTGCTTTAACATCAGTTACGAAAAGAAGTGCAACCGAACCAAGTAAGATAACCACTACCGATATGAGAATGAATCTTCTGTTGGTTAGTTTCCCCTTTTTATCTATTATGCCGGCAATAAAAGGTTGGAATACTGCAGAGACGATATTTGCCAATGCAAGCAATATACCGACTTCGGTGTTTGAGAAACCTCTTGCCAAAAGGAATGCGGCAGCACAAGCATGGATAGTACAGAAAGCCACAAAATATGTGGAGTTCAACAAAGTATATCTTAAGGTCCAAAGACCACCTGGCTTATTGCCTTTGGGCACGATAAATCTCCTCAAAAATAAGAATAGCGTCACATAATGGACGCTACTCTCAATAGTACACTAAAATCGACCTTCTAAGTAGATATTCTTACTCGACCGGGAAGCATACTTCCGTTACATATTCATCAGGATTCTTGGTCTGTGCCGGACTTACATGGTAGATGTTGAACATCGGTCCGTTCATCTTATAGCCGTTGGCACTGATCCATGTAGTAACCGCAACATATGCATCGCTGATCTGCTCATAGGATCCTTTTACGACGCAGCTTGCCACCTTAACGGCAGGAATGGTCTTGAACTTAACGTTTTCAGAGTCCTGATACTTACCTTTTACAGACATTGTTACTTCAATATCCACATTTTCTTCCTTGAACTCATCGTCAAAGAAAACGGCTGTGGCATAGCAGGGATCAGCGGGAACCAGGGGCTGGCCTCCCTCATACATCTTCTGCCAAAGCAATCCTTCGTCCTCATAATGAGGTACGACCATGCGCACTGTTGCAGCATACCTCTCGGGGATAGTCTTTACGTTTACATCAAAACTCATGTTTTGCTCCTTTCTCAGCCTCTTACGGGCTGTATCCAGAAGCATCAGCTTATACTCCGTCTCTTTAGACTGCTCTTCGAGTTCCTGCTGTCTTTTGAGCAGGAAATCGTCAAGCTTATCCTTGTCTTCGTAGATATCCAGTATCTTTACGATATCTGCAAGCGGGAACCCCATATCTTTAAGGGCAGTGATCCTGCCTATAACGTATAACTGGTCCTCACGGTAGTAACGGTAACCGGTCAGATCATCAACCTCTGCAGGCTTGATCAGTCCGATATCGTCGTAGTGGCGAAGCATTCTGATGCTGACTCTGGACAGTTTTGAAAATTCTCCAATCTTAAGCATCGAACTTACCTCCATGGATGTTTATTCTTGAGCTCACCACTACCTTAATCCCTGACATAATGTGAGAGTCAATACCCTTGTGATAATATCATTAAAATTCTGACATAGGATATAAAATAAACTCTTCCCGGATCTCGCTCCAGCACTTGGCATCCTGATCATAATCCTGATAATAATCGTTGGAACACTCTCCGCCCCACTGTTTATAATACAGACTGAGATTGCCGTCATTGAAACTTATGACCCTGCCCTGAATATTCACACCGGTTATCTTAAGAGATTCATCGGCTTCCACATCTTTGATATTGAACGTTACGATTATCTTTCCGAATTCCGCTTTTACTGTTCTGGTAACATCGTGAGTGTTTTCTGAATCTTCCAGATACACATTAAGCGGATATATCTCTTCATTATCTTCATCTTCAAGTCTTCCGTACTTCGAATTATCACTGGTCCACATGTCGAAAACAACCACCACGCTGTCATCCATGACAACGACTTTCTCAAGGCCGAACATATTATCCTTGGAACATGTATATACCGCATTGGCATCAGCCTCGCCCTTAATATACGGGCATCCGGTAAATGCGCAGATACAGATTATAATTGAAGCAATTCCTATAACTGTCTTTTTAAAATCCATCTTCATAACGTAACTCCTCTCGGGTCAGTTACAATTAATACAGTTCTGGATTCAAATTGTTGCAATTATCAGATCTGATGTCTTACAGTCGTCTGATATTCATCGCCGTTCTTGTAATACGGGCATTCCTTACTCTTGTTTTCCATGAATCTAATGTATTCATCTTCATCAAGATTAAGGTCACAGACCGGCTCGCCGGTGACTTCATCGATATATGCGTACTGACAAGTCTCACAATTACTCATTTGCTTCTTCCCTTTTCTCTTTATATTGCTCCAGAAGGTTATAGATCCCATCCTCTGAGAGTACACCCCTCTTAATATCAGTGAGGTTATATTCCTCATCTATAGCAAGGTCAGCTTTCCACAGAGGTCCCGTATAATAAGTCTCTAATATTGCCATATCGCTTTTTATAGCATCAAGAGCCTGAGAGTCTTCGGCTTCCTTGAGTTTTGTTTCTGTTATGCGGAAGATGTTCTCCATTACATTAATTCTTATAACAGACAAAAAGACTTCTATCGAAGAATTGACCAAATCAGGATTGTCATCATTGGAATTGTGGGCAGCATTATAGATCCATGTAATCTGTTTGCCGAGATCTTTTGCCCACTCTTTGTTGTATTGGATGACCTTGCCGGTCTTATCATGCTCACCGACGAGCAAGAGTACCGGGCATTCTATCTTGATATCACTGTTGTCTTCAAGAAAACCGGCAAATCCGATTCCCATCAGATGGCATAACTCCTTCTTATCGTAAACAGAAAGCATTTTGAGCATATTCTGATAAGAACGCTCGGTTCTGGTACACTGCCCCGCTACGGCTTTCCTGAGAGATTTATCGGGATACAGAGCAGACATCCACTCAATCTGTCTCAGCCACCAACGGTCAGAACGCGAATAATACTTCTCGCCAAAAGGTGTGCTGTCTATGGAAACAAAAGCCCTCACGCGCTCCGGGAAACGCTTGATAACGGACTGGGTTATGAATCCTCCCATTGATTGGCCGATGAATGCCGCCGAATCGATACCGTTATCATCCAGTATCTGTACAGCAGCTTTTGCTGCTTTCTCATATGTAAAATCTGCAAAAGGACGGGATAAGCCGTGTGCGGGTGCGTCCCAGGTAATGATGTTGTACAGTTTCGCGAAATACGGCACCTGCTCCCTGAAAAGATCGTGGCTCGCAGTCAGACCATGCAGGAAGAAAAGCGTCTCCCTGCCAAGTTCGAAATCATCGGATATCCAATAATGGACATTACCGTATTCAGTAACTGAAATCTTCTCCGTCATAATTCCTTGAGCCCCATGTTTACTATCTCAAAAATAATAAATCCCCTGCGAATATGCAAGGGATTCGTTATGTGGTGCAGATGGCGGGACTTGAACCCGCACGGGATTGCTCCCACTAGCACCTGAAGCTAGCGCGTCTGCCAATTCCACCACATCTGCGTGCCCGTTGATTTTATAACAAGTCATCAGTTTTTTCAACACCGTTATTATATAATCAAATAATGATAAACATTAACGTCTCAGTAACCAATCTGGCAGAATTCGTATCACGCTCGGGAGATATCGCGGGCGGCTCTTACGGGTCTGTCTCAGGCATTGAAGGTACGAGACTTCACAGGAAGATATTTGAAGATCTCAGAAAGCAATATGGTGATGCCGTAACCAGCGAAGATACCATGAAATGGGATTACATCTCTCCTTCAGGTCTTTGCATGTGCGTAACAGGCAGGCTTGATGCACTTCTTCTCGAGAAGAATAAACCGCCCAGGATATTTGAGATCAAATCTTTCAATACTCCCAAGACCGGCTATAAGAATCTTGAACGTCCGGAGCATCTTACACAACTTAAGCTTTACGGAGCGATGTATCTGTTCCAGAATTCCGATGTTTTGGATGTTAACCTGACTCTTCGTTATGTATCCGTAACCACCTTAGAGTCATACGAGGAAAGCTTTACCATGTCCTGCGAGGAAGCCGAGACCTTCTTCGAAGAGATCTGCAAGGAATACGCCGAGTTTGCTCAGCTTATCCTTGATTACAGATCTTCAATGTTTGATTCTGTTAATGCACTTAAGTTTCCGTACACCAATATCCGAAGCGGACAAAAAGAGTTCATGCAGAGAGTTCTGGGCGCACTTACTTCAAAAGAAGCTCTGTTCGTTGAAGCTCCTACAGGCATCGGAAAGACCATATCCACCCTGTATCCTGCCATTAAAGGTCTTAAGACCAATAAATATGACAAGATATTCTATCTGACTGCTAAGGCAGCTACCCGCGATGTCGCGTGCAAAGCATTGGATGACATGAGGGATAACGGCCTGTTCATCAGGTCCATCCTGCTTCGCTCCAAGGAACAGATGTGCCCGTTCGAGACCAAATGCGATGCGAAATACTGTGCTTTGGCAAAAGGTTACTACAAACGCCTTAAGCCTGCACTTAAAGAGATCCTTATGCATGACAGGATCACACCGGAACTCATTACCAAAGTAGCTGCAGAGCATAAGATCTGTCCTCATGAGTTCATGGTCAACACCATGGAATACTGTACGGTCGTAATCGGTGACTACAACCACATCTTCCATCCCAGGGTAAGCCTTATGTCTGATGAGCTTGATGACGGCAGGACAATCGCTCTGGTGGATGAGGCTCATAACATGGTCGAGCGCGGCAGGGACATGTTCTCGGCCTCTTTCTCGCTTGAACTGCTGGACAGGATGATAACCGACTTCAAGGGCAAGGACGAGAAGGTCATGGCACGTCTTTATGACTTAAGGCACTATTTTGCCACCATCTCGAAATGCTTCGACACGAACACATCCTGCTTCGCCACGCTTGAAGGTGCCAACGAACTCCGTTTGCTCAAGACGGAAGGCTGGGAAGGCATGCGCGAGAAGCCCAAGAACCTCAGGGCCAAGATATGGATCGCACTCAACACTCTCCTTCCCGTGTTAGACTCGCTTCCCAAAGGGCAGGCAAGACAGACCGCCATGGAGTTCTATTTCGAGGCGAGATATTTCCTTACCGTGTTAGAGCTCTACCTTGATGATTCGTATATCATCTATGCCGAGAAAAACGGCGAAGATATCGTTATTACCCTGTACTGTCTCGACTGTTCTTCCAAGATGGATAAGATAGTAAAAGACAGGCTTCCGGTCGTATTCTTCTCGGCGACGCTGTCTCCTTATGAGTATTACCGCAACACGATTCTTGGTAAACACACTGACTATGCGGAATACCTTAATCTTCCGTCACCGTTCCCTCCTGAAAATCTGGAGATCATCATAGATGATACGATCAGCACATCTTATGTGAACCGTGCTTCTTCGATCATTCCCATAGCAGAAAAGATAACCGAAGTCCTCAAGGATAAGACCGGGAATTATATGGTGTTCTTCCCTTCTTTCGAATACATGGGACAGATAATGGCCGAGACATCCAAAAGGCTTAAGGCGGCATCTGAAGAGTCTGGTACCGATTGCAAGATCATCACTCAGATACCTGAGATGAATATCACGGAGAAAGAAGACTTCCTCGGAAGTTTTAACGATAAGTTTGACGGATTGCTTCTTGGCAGTGCCGTATTGGGTGGTCATTTCGGAGAAGGCATAGACCTTGTCGGAGACAGGCTGTCAGGCGTCATCATCGTCGGCGTCGGCCTGCCGAAACTCAGTCCCATCAGACAGATCCTGAGCAACTACTATGCAGAGAAGTTCGGAGACGGATTTGCTTTCGCATACAGATTTCCGGGCTGGCAGAAAGTTCTCCAGGCAGTCGGACGTGTCATCAGGACCGAAAGCGATACGGGATTTGCCCTTCTTATAGATGCTAGACTTGCAAAACCTGAGTATATAAAGCTATTCCCCGGTCATTGGAGGATCTGATCAGATACCAAGGTCATCAAGCGTGGACAGCGCATTGTAATCCTTATCGAACTGGACATTCAGATAATCTGTAGTAAAGCGCTTGAGTTCACTTATAACCTTATCACCTGCTTTTACCGTAAATAGATCCCTGAGCTCACAGGAAGCAAAGTAATTGAGAGCCATCACGCTGTCACCGCTGATTCCCGAAGAAGACTCATTGATGCTTCCGCCCGTAAGGCTGAGAACATACTTACCGGTTCTGGTCACAGGTTCTCCTGACATGTCACAGTTAAGATATTCGACGGTAAAACCAAGTATGGTCAGAAGTCTCCAGTTAAAAGCAGAATATACCGTCAGATAGGATGCCGGATTGTTGGAAAGCACATAGAATGCATAAACGGCAAGCTCATAAGCCTGTCTTGCATCTCCGGCATCATAAGATGAATCGATAAGACATTCGGATATATGAGATGCCACGGTCATAGCTTCAAGGCTGTTCATGATCCCGGTGTTGTTCTCGATTACGGAACCGTCCTTAAGATAGTAATAACCGTGAGATATGGTAAGCACAAGATCGCAAAGGATAAACGGCACGGAAGCAAAACTGTTGCGGCTTCCGGGTTTTGCAGTTCCTTTGGCGCAGACTGTAATAAGACCCAGATCAGGTGTAAGTACAGATACAAGTCTGTCCTTCTCTTTATACTCTCTTGAACGGAGGATGATACCTCTGCAATTAACGGGATCCATTAATCTTCGTCTTCTTTATCAAGACCGTATTCACGCAGGAAACCGTCATTATTAAGCCAGTCAGGTCTGACCTTAACGTAGAGATCCAGATAGACCTTACAACCGAGCATTCTCTCGATGTTCCTTCTGGCAGCCTGTCCGATACGCTTGATCATCTGTCCGCCCTTGCCGATAATGATCGCCTTGTGGGATTCCCTCTCGCAGATGATATCAGCTTCGATCACGACCATGTCGCGGTCATATTCATCAACGGCATTGTCACCTGTTCTCTCCTCAAACTTGTTGATAAGAACAGCAGTACCGTGGGGAACTTCCTGATCGATATAGTGAAGGACCTGTTCGCGGATAAGTTCTGCAGCTATCGCTCTTTCGGTCTGATCCGTCATGTATTCCGAATCAAAGAGCCTGGGGCCTTCAGGAAGGTTATTTCTTATTACATCGAGCAGAACATCAACGTTATGGCCGGTCCTGGCACTAATGGGCACGACATCAGCGAAATCATACAACTCGGCATAAGACGCGATAACCGGAAGCAGGCCGTTGCCCTTAACATCATCATCCTTATTGATGGCAAGGATCACTTTCTTGTTGTTCTCCTTACACAGTTCGATCAGTCTCTTCTCAACATTTCCGGGCTTGTCGAATCTTCCGTCAGCCATAAGAAGCACCAGATCACTGTTAATGGCACTTCCGAAAGATTTGTCCACCATGATCTCGCCCATTCTCGTATCAGGCTTATGTACCCCCGGAGTATCGACAAAGATTATCTGGGAATCTTCGGTATTAACGATGCTCCTGATATTTGTCCTGGTCGTCTGTGGTTTGTGAGACACTATGGCTATCTTCATTCCCGTTAGGTAATTGACCAAAGTGGATTTGCCTACATTCGGTCTTCCGAGCAGAGCCACATAACCGCAGTGGCTGCATTGGGAGCCTGCAGGGAAAGACATCTCATCTCTGTGATCATCGATGTCTTCAAGATCTTTTACCTCATCCTCGAAAGCAAGGCCTGCTGCAAACATCATGCTCTTCTGCTTTTGGATCATCAGCTTTTCATCACGCTTTTCGATGTGATCGTAACCTAAGAGATGTAAAAGAGAATGAGCGGCAAGGAACCCTGCTTCTCTTTCAAAACTGTGGCCGTAGTTCTCAGCCTGAGTCTTGATGGCAGAAAGATTAAGAAGGATATCACCGAGATTGACAACCGGGTTTCCGTCTTCATCGAACTCGGTATCAAATCCTGATTCAGGATCAACAAGCTTGCCGTCATTTATGTTGAGCATGGGGAAAGACAGGCAGTCGGTAACTTTATCTATGCCGCGCTCTTCCCTGTTGTATTCTCTTATCGTCTCAGCATCAACAAAAGTGATGACGGCATAAGCTGTGCCAAGGCAGCGTTTGATTGCCATGTCGATATAGTCGCCTGCTTCCAGTTCTTCCGAAAGTCTGGGCAGGATTTCTGTTAATGATGCTTTGAGTTCAGCCGGAAAACCGGGGTCCCGATCAACTGTTCTTATTATCATCCGGATATTTGATCCTTTCGTGGAAAACACCTGAATATACTTGCTTGAATGAGATTATTATTTTCTCGATATCATCAAAAGACAGTCCTGAATTGATCAGCTGATCCTGTTCGATCTTGTCTTTTATGAGTTTCCTGATGAGTTCTTCGGCACCATCAGGGTCTGTCTGTTTCGTAGAGCGCACTGCGGCTTCGCATGTGTCCGCAAGCATGATGACTGCAGACTCGCGCGTGGAAGGGATATGACCGTGATACCTGAAATTGTTTACGTCAGGCTGCTCGAGGCCTTTTGCTTTCGCCTCTTCACAAGCTTTGTGGTAGAAGTATCCCGGATAAGTCGTACCGTGGTGCTCGTCAATGATGTCGATTATCGGCTGAGGGAGATGTTCTTTCTTTGCGATCTTAACGCCGAGATCAGGATGCGCTGTAATGATCGCAACGCTGTCCATGATGGGAAGGTTATCGTGAGGATTTACTCCGTGCTGGTTCTCGGTAAAGTACATCGGGTTCTCCAGCTTGCCGATATCGTGATAGTAAGCGGCAACCTTACAAAGCAGCGAATCTGCGCCGATGGCTTCAGCTGCGGCATCCGCAAGATTGGATACCATGATCGAATGCTGGTAAGTACCGGACGCTTCAAGGAAGAGTCTCTTGAGAAGTTGCTGACCCGGCTGGCTCAGAGCGATGAGCTTGATGGGTGAAGCATTGTTCGTAATTATCTCGTAGATCGGAGTAACACCAATTGCCGCGATCAGGGATGCAGCGCTGCTGACAAGCGCAAACGATACGGAAGTGATGTACTGATTCTGCGCATAGCCGTTAAGGAAGCCGAATGCAAGAGCCGCGATGAGGCAGGCGATCGACGGGAACAAAATGATCGTAGCCGAAGACGATACTTTGTCCTTTCTGCCTGCGATCGAAGCGCATACGATGATGCCGATAATGTTGATAAAGAACAGATCCGTATCAAATGAGAACACTGGCCACATTAACAACAAGTCCACGATAGACAGAACGATACTGTCGAATGTTCCCAGATACGATGCGCATATCGCCGTAAAGAACATTACCGTACAGAAGTTGAAATTGAAGTTGGATGCATACAAAGAGATTCCCTGCGGGATAAGGAATGTCAGAAGCATCATGTAGAATATCCTCTGGCCGAAACGCACATTCTTATGCGTAACTTTGAAGTAAACGAATGTGCAAAGTAAGATGACCAGAACATAGCAGATATCTCTTAAGAGAATGACGATATTGAATGTCCTGTCACGGATCAGCTCGAGATCTATAAGATTCTGATACTGATGCTCGGTAATGACGTCGCCGGAAGTAACGATCCTGGTTCCCTTCTCAACGGTAACAGGATCACTCTTTACGGCAAGATAAGCGTTTTCAGCCTGATCGTTTGTGGCTTTCTCGTCAAATACGGAATTAGGCTTGAGGATACCCTTGAATACGAGCTGCAATGCATCTGCGTATGTCGAATAAGAAGGGTTCGTCTCCTTGAAGGAATTGATCTGATTATCGATGGCTGCTTCAAGAACGGCCTCGTCGATATCATCAACCATAATAAGCTCGGTCATTGAGATCGCCTTGTCCCTGATATAGCTGTAAGAAGAATCAGACATTGACATGAAGACGACCAGATCTTCGGCAGTTACTGAGGCACCAAATGTCTGGTAGAGATTGACTGAAAGCTGAGAAGCGGCTTCATCAGCAGATATTGGTGCCGGAGAACCGGGTGCGGATACAACCATCTGGGATCTCTCCTGCTGCACCAGATCGAAGAAATCTACTACCCTGTCCACGTTCTGTTCAGAAAGTTCTTCCGAACGGATGAATATGGCCGTAACGGAATTCCTGGCAATGACGGCTTTCTGTTCAGTCTCATATGTATCAACAAAAGTCCTGGGAGCAAATATATCAGTCTGAGCAACCGAACCGGGCGTATAGTCATAACTCTCGGGCAAAGAACCTGAGAATACGACGATGATAACTATCACCGCAGCAAGGATAAGTGTAAGGATCCTGAGTACCGATGATCCCTTATGGGCAGGATTATTCATATTCAGTCTCACCTCCGGTCTTCTTATCGCGGGAGTTATATGCGTTTACGATCCTTTGTACTAGGCTGTTACGCACAATGTCAGTATCAGAGAGATTGACAATGCTTATTCCTTCAACTTCTTCAAGAACATCAACGGCATCAGCAAGACCGCTCTTTACTCCTCTGGGAAGGTCGATCTGCGTATAATCGCCGCATACACAAGCCTTGCAATTAAGACCTATTCTGGTAAGGAACATCTTCATCTGCTCTGAAGTGGTATTCTGAGCCTCGTCAAGAAGTACGAAACAGTCATCCAGGTTCCTTCCTCGCATAAATGCCAAAGGAGAAACCTCTATCAGCCCCTTCTCATAGTATCTGTCAAAGAGTTCCTGTCCGAGAAGCACTTCAAGGGCATCGTAGATAGGTCTCATGTACGGATTGACCTTCTCTTCGATATCGCCCGGCAAAAAGCCAAGCCTCTCTCCGGCTTCGATCGCTGGTCTTGTAAGGATGATCCTCGATACTTCCCTGTTCCTGAAAGCCTTAACTGCCATGGCAACACCGAGGAAAGTCTTACCCGTGCCAGCGGGACCGGAACAGATAACGAGTTCGGACCTCTTAAGAGCATCGATATAGAACTGCTGTCCCAATGTCTTAGCCTTTACGGGACGGCCTGTGGGTGTCATGTAGAATACTTCATCGCCGACGCTGATGAATTCTTCGAGTTTTCCCGTGGAAGCAAGATAGATAACATAATCGACAAATCTCGCATCGATGTCTTCCTTCTGCGCGAACATAACAAGAGCTTCAATGCATTCGCGGGCCCTGAGTCTCTTGAGACCATCTTCCCCGTCGATAACAACACTGCTGCCGTCTACTTCCAAAGTAACGTCAAGCTTACGTGAAATCCTGTCAAAGTAATTTACTACAGCCAGATCTGCGCTGCTAAGATTATCGATCCTCTCGCTCATCAAAGCTCCTTAATTAATAATAATAAAATTATCAGATACTTGGCGCGAATCGTCAATCTTAAATCTCATGAAGGTCTTTGAGCAGATTCTTATAATAATCAGGCACATCGACCTCAAAATGCATCTGTTCACCCGTTCTGGGGTGCGTAAAAGTAATGGAACAACTGTGAAGAGCCTGGCCCTCAAGCCCGAATTTCTTACGTTTACCGGCATAAACCGGGTCTCCGCACACGGGATGGCCTATATAAGACATATGCACCCTGATCTGGTGAGTCCTTCCCGTCTCAAGCTTAAGCTTAAGATCCGTGGCCTCTGCATACCTCTGTATGACCTCGAAATGCGTAACGGAAGGCTTGCCTCCTGCTACGACTGCCATCTTCCTTCTGTCTTTGTCGGATCTGCCTATCGGGGCATTAACGGTGCCTTTATCGGGAGATACAACGCCGTATACGATTGCTCTGTATTCACGTACGATCTCGTGTCTTGAGAGCATGTCAGCAAGTTTAATATGTGTATCGTTGTTCTTACAGGCGATCATGAGACCGGAAGTATCCTTGTCGATCCTGTGGACGATTCCGGGTCTTATGACACCGTTGATATCGGATAATTCATCACCGCAATGAGACAGAAGCGCATTTACAAGGGTTCCGTCATGGTGTCCTGCAGCAGGATGGACCACGAGGCCCTGAGGTTTGTTGATAATTATCAGGTCGGAATCTTCATAGACAATATCCAAAGGTATATCTTGAGCCACATTCTCAGTTGATACGGGTTCAGGGATATCAGCTTTGATAACATCGCCTGCTTCAAGCTTTAAGCCGGATTTCTTGGCGACCTTGCCGTTAACTTCGACCTTGCCGTCTTTTATGAGCTGATTGAAGAAAGAACGCGAATAATCCTCACAGTTGGATGATATGAATACATCCAGCCTCTCGCCTTCTTCTTTGCATGTAAGTATGAGCTCAGGCATTCTTCTTGAAGATTCCTCTTATCGCATTCCAGAAATTATCAAATTCGTCTTTACCGAAGAATATAACGAATACAAACAAAAATGTGCCTACAACGGCGCAAATGTCCGCAAAATTAAAGATCGGGAATGTATATGCGCCGAAATCAAACCTCAGGTAATCGATAACATACTTGAGAGCAAACCTGTCAATAAGGTTTCCGTAAGCACCGGCAGATATCAGACAGAATGTCACGGAAAGAAGCTTCATCCTGTTCTGCACTGCCACAAACATAAGCAGCAGGATGATAGTTCCGATTACAAGCGATATACATGAGAGAACGTAGATGCCCCAAGTCTTATCTGCAAGGAAACTGAATGCGCTCCCCGTATTCACACAATAGTAGATGGAGAAGAAATTGGGTATAACCACGATCTGATCGTACAGATTCATCTTAAAGGAAACAGCCCTCTTGATGAACTGATCCGCTATAACAAGAAATATAGTCAGGAAAGCAAAGAAAGAGATCATTGCCACTGAACTTGACTTTTTATTACTCATATTCACAAAAACGCCTGATGCTCAGGCATCTCCCCGTTTTATTCGTCTCAAAGATAATACCACAAATTATCGCAGGCCCATCCGCAGGTTCATATCTGCAAGGAAGCTTTTTTACCAATCTGACATAAGATGCATCGATCTTCATGCCCAGGACCGAATCATAAGCACCCGTCATTCCGGCATCAGTGATATATCCGGTGCCTTCAGGAAGGATCCTCTCATCAGCAGTCTGTATATGAGTGTGAGTGCCTGCAACACAAGTGACCTTACCATCGAGATAAAAGCCCATAAGCTGCTTCTCTGAGGTCGCTTCAGCATGGAAATCAACAAATATCGAAGTGCATCCCCGGCCCTTAAGCGTCTCGACCAATTCATCGGCCTTGGAAAAAGGACTGTCCGGAACAGGCATCATATCTATCTGCCCGAGAAGATTGATAACGCCGAGCTTCTCATCACCCTTCTCGAAAATAACATAATCACGGCCTCTCCACGGAGGTGTTACATTGGATGGTCTGACAACGTTAGTATGGTCATCTATCTCGCTTAAGAATTTGGAGTTGGAGAAAGTATGATTGCCGAGCGTAATAATATCAGCACCCGACTGATCCAACTCATAGATTATCTTTGAATTAACTCCCAGACCATGAGCACTGTTCTCAGCATTGATAATGCAACAGTCAATGTCATTAGAACTAAGAATACCCGGCAGCAACGATCTTATCGCTCTTCTTCCGGCATTCCCGACGATATCGCCAATAAAACAGATCTTCAATTGATTTTCCGCCAATCTAAGCAGCTTTGCTGCATAAGAAGATTATCATAATCCGAATAAGAATTCCAACATAACAATACCGGCATTAAGTCATGCCGGTATCGTCATATCCATAGGAAAACACTGGTTATCATTCATGATCGGTTACCCAGAGATCATATGCCTTACAGGAGATCTCCATTGAATAACCTCTATGCTTTCCAAGCTTCAGGAATTCTTCCTTTTCTACCCCCGAAGAAGTAAAGCTTGCATCAAAGAGCTTCTTACAGGTATCAAGATCATCTTCGAGCGACTTGGAAATGTCGTCTGCGACAATCTCCTTGATGCCTGCCTGAAGAAGCCTGTTATAGATGTAATTCTTGCTCTCCTGCTTTTTACCTGTCCTCGCATTAATGACCTTGCGCGAAGCACGATAGTCATCTATATAACCTCGCTGTTCAAGTTCAGCCACAGCAGCATAAGATATATCATCCGGGAAGCCCTTGGTCAGTAAGTAGGAAACGATCTTACCGGATGAATATATCCCGGTGCCAATGTGGTTTATCGCGCAGGTAACTGCTGAAGAGACTGAAGAATCAGACATCGATGCCTAAGATATCGTCATCGGAATCATCAGCGCTGCCGCTTGCTGAAGCATTGTCATCTACTGCTGCATCAGATCCCTGATCATCTGCATCATCGTCAGCAGGCATGTAAGATTCTCTGACTTTGGTCTCGATCTCGCTCATAACATCCGGATGCTCGATAAGGAACTGCTTGGCAGCATCTCTGCCCTGAGCAATCTTGCTTCCGTTATAAGAGAACCAGGAGCCGCTCTTGTCAACAATATTGTTCGTAACGGCAAGATCAAGTATGCATCCTTCATTAGAGATACCGTGACCGTATAGGATATCAAACTCTGCTTCCTTGAGCGGAGGAGCGACCTTATTCTTAACGACTCTTACTCTGGTGTGGTTACCGATAACGTCAGTACCGTTCCTGAGAGTCTCTACCCTTCTGACATCAAGTCTTACGGAAGCATAGAACTTAAGTGCACGGCCGCCCGGAGTGGTCTCGGGGTTACCGAACATAACGCCGACCTTCTCACGGAGCTGGTTTATAAAGATACAGATACAATTGGACTTGGAAACTACGGGAGCAAGCTTTCTTAAAGCCTGGCTCATGAGTCTTGCCTGAAGTCCTACATGGGAATCACCCATCTCACCGTCGATCTCAGCCTTGGGTACGAGAGCAGCAACTGAGTCGATTACTACTACATCGATGCATCCGCTCCTGACGAGTGTCTCGCAGATCTCAAGTGCCTGTTCGCCTGTATCAGGCTGGGATAAAAGAAGATTATCAACATCAACGCCGATATTGCCTGCATATACTGCATCAAGGGCATGCTCAGCATCGATGAATGCACATGTGCCGCCCATCTTCTGGGCTTCAGCAACGCAGTGAAGCGCTACTGTGGTCTTACCTGAAGATTCAGGTCCGTATATCTCGATGATCCTTCCTCTGGGAAGTCCGCCGATACCGAGAGCGATATCAAGGGTCAATGCACCTGTGGGTACTGTATCGATGTCAACCTGTGTGCGGTCGCCCATCCTCATGACTGCGCCCTGACCGAACTGCTTCTCGATCTGAGCCATAGCATCTTCAAGAGCCTTCTTACGCGCGCTCTGATCCTGCACCTGGGCAACGGAACCCTTGCCGGCATTCTTACTCTTTGCCATAATTACCTCCAAAAACGAATATGAACAATTGTTCGATAATTTATGAATTCATTGTATTGTTATGATACTACTTTGTCAATCGAAAAAATCCGACAAAAACCGACAAAATCGACATTTCGGAATATTAGTACCATTAAAGGTACAGCAAAGACTTTATTCGATCTCTTTGGCCTTCTTTTGAGCTCTGCCGCCGACTTTTGACCTAAGCTTATTGATCCAGAATGTGGCTTCATCCATCTTAAGTGCAAGGCCCATTCCGAAGTAAACCACCAGACATGCCGCTCCCTTTGCCGAGATTATCGCAAGCTGCGTTATCTTACCGCCCTGGGCAGGCATCAGGTAATCAAACATCATTACTACAACAAATGCCACAACGGAACAAGCAACACTCTTTGCGAGCATCGGGATCATCTTCTTCGGAGCAAGTTCTTTGTTCTGACAGTAGATTACTATCAGGAATACCATCTGCAGGAAATTCGTAAGAGAATAAGCTGCTGACAGAGACAAAGGACCAAGTCCTAATCTGATGAATGTCCAGCAGAAGACCGGATTAAGGATCATTCCTACGACAGCAGATGCAAAAGGCACCTTGGTCTTGCCTATTGCATAGAAAGCGTGGTTTACGATATGGATTACTGAAGCCGTAATGATAGCGGTAACAAAACCCTTGAGGAATACAGATGCCGTCTGGGCATTGTCGTTGGTATAACTTGAAGTCCACTGATATATGGCTTTAACAACATCAATACTCTCAAGCCAGATAAAGAGCGATGCCGGGATCATAATGAACATGGATGTCTTAAGACTGCGCGAGAGCAGATCGGAAGCTTCCTTTTTCTTCTTGGCTTCATACAGACCTGCGAGTTCAGGCGTCATTACCGTGCTGATGGCAACCGTAAAGATTCCGTACGGTATCTGCCATATGGTAGATGCGTTACGGAAACCGTATATGCTTCCCGAATCAAACTGACCTGCGAAATAATTAAGTACTACCACATTGATCTGAACGATCGATGACGAGATAAGGATCGGTATGGCACGTCTGAACAATCTCGTGAATTCCCGATCATTGGGCTTGAAACAGAACTTGAACTGCTTCAGTTTGTCGAAGCCCATGAAGTACTGGAACAGGAAATAAATTATCGCAGATACGAGTATGCCGCCTGTTGTCATATAGAGCTTTTCCGGAGAGCTTCCGGCAAATACGATCAGGGAAACCAGAACACAGATGTTATATATCGTAGGACCGAATGAAGTAGCGGTAAATCTCTTATAAGAATTCATGATGCCTATGCAGAGCGCTGCAAGCATGATGAAGAAGATCTGCGGGAAGAGCAGTTTCGAGGCGTTGGAAGCAAGTTCCAGCGTGGTGGCGTCGATGCCGTTGTCCCCTCCCGATCTCAGCGCATAAAGAGAATATATCGGTTTTGAGAAGATCGTACCTATAGTGCAGACGATGATCATTACGACGGAAATGACAGAGACAAAGATGCTTACTGTCTTTATTCCGCGCTTTTCCTCGCCTACCGCGATAGCTCCTGACATGTAAGGCGCGACTGTTGAGAAGATGGCACCGCCTACAAGGAGGTTATAGAACAGGTCCGGAATAGTAAAAGCCAGGGTAAAAGCATCCCTGTACAGGTTCTCGTCGAATTTTATGCCGACCAGGATATCTCTCAAGAATCCCGATCCTTTGGTAAATAAAAGACCGACCATAACGATGATCGTCGAGAACACCATATTTCCGGCTGTCTTCTTTTTACCCATTACTCTTCAGCGCCTGCCATATCGATTATCATTTTATAAGCTTCTTCAGCCGTCTTATGCCTGATCTCGTCGCGTGTTCCCTTAAGATCGAGCCTAACCGAAGATACATTGCCTCTGTTATAAAGTCCCATGAACACGGTTCCTACAGGTTTTCCGGGCAGATCACCGCTTGGGCCTGCTATGCCGGTTACAGATATAGCGATATCTGCTTCAAGCATCTTAGCAGCACCCAAAGCCATTTGTTCGGCACATTCGTAAGATACTTCAGTTTGTTCTTCTATGACAGACGGACTTACACCGAGAACATTTATCTTAACGTCATTAACATAAGAGACAACCGCGCCGTTAAAGACCGCGGATGCACCTGCAACATCAACTATACCGGATGAGATCATGCCGCCTGTCAGGCTCTCGGCAAAACAAAGTTTGAGATTATTCTTCTTGAGAATCGATACGGCTTGTGAAGCGAGATCAGAATTATTATCAGTCATTCTCTTCTCCCTTAGCCTTTATCTCAAGCCATTCGGTCCTGGTAATGAGAACCTTTCTGGGCTTGCTTCCTTCGTAAGGACCAATGATATGCTTCTTTTCAAGTTCGTCGATAAGCTTGCCTGCACGGGGATAACCCACGCCCAATCTTCTCTGAAGTACAGATACACTGGCACTGCCGTTCTCCAATACGATCTCCACTGCTTCCTCGAAAAGGTTATCTGCGGAACTGCTTCCGCCGCCGTTATCCGAAGAACCGCTGCCGGAACCGCCCTTCTCGGGTTCCTGCGAAGCGATCTCGATATCTTTGATTATCTGCTCGTCGTACATAGGACCATACTTAGACTTAAGGAAGTCCACGATGGATTCAACTTCGGCATCTGCAAGGAATGCGCCCTGACCTCTGATAGGCTGCGGAGCTGTCATCGGTTTGTAGAACATATCGCCCTTACCAAGCAGTTCTTCAGCGCAGTTCTGATCGAGGATCGTCCTGGAATCGATACCGGTCGATACGGCAAAAGCGATCCTTGAAGCGATATTAGCTTTGATAACGCCGGTAATGACATCGACTGAAGGACGCTGAGTAGCGATAAGAAGATGGATACCGGCTGCTCTTGCAAGTGCTGCGAGTCGGGATATGTAAGCCTCTACTTCCTTAGAAGCGACCATCATGAGTTCCGCAAGCTCATCGATTACGATAAGTATGAGCGGTATCTTGTTTGAAGGCTCGCCTGCTTCCTCACACTTCTTGTTAAAACTCTTTATGTCTCTTACCTGTGCATGTTCAAAGAGCTTATACCTTCTCTGCATCTCAGCCACGGCCCAGTTAAGAGCACCTGCAGCTTTTTTGCAATCAGTGATTACGGGGCTGATAAGATGCGGTATACCATTATAGATAGAAAGTTCAACGACCTTAGGATCGACCAGGATCATCCTTACGTCATTCGGAGATGCGTGAACAAGGATACTGCACAGAATAGAATTGATACATACGGATTTACCTGAACCTGTCGATCCTGCGATCATGAGATGCGGCATCTTTGCAAGATCACAATAGATAGGTCTTCCGGGGATATCTCTTCCCAATGCTACATTCAAAGGTTCTGACGCCCGGAATTCCTTTGTCTCAACAAGACCTCTGAGCTGTACTGCTGAAGCTTTCTTATTCGGAAGTTCGATTCCGATGGCACTCTTACCGGGGATCGGAGCTTCGATCCTTATGGAGATGGCTGCCATCGCAAGCATTATATCGTCCTTGAGCTGCGTTACCCTGGACAGTTTCGTACCTGCAGGTATGGTAAGCTCAAATCTGGTGATGGAAGGTCCGTGGATGATATTGACAACCTTGATATCGTAGAGTCCAAAACTTGCAAGTGTATCTTCAAGTTTCTTGGCTCTGGACTGAAGTTCCTTCTTAAGATTCGGATCAGCTGCTTCATTTTTATCCTTTGCAAGGAGGCTCGTGGGTGCAGGTCGGTAATTGCGTATCTGATAAGCCCTGCCGGTTATATCCTGCTTGCGGATGGCATTCCTGGAATCACCGAAATCAGGTGTCTTGGAAGAAGTTGTAGTTCTTTCCTGCTTGGACGATTTAAGTATCCTGCCCTCAGTCTCACTGTATCCGTCAACATCGCTGGATGCGTTAATGGCAGGCTCTTCTTCCTGAGCGCCGGCGAATAATGAAGGATCCACATACGGAGTCCTTACAGACCTGGGGGTATAGTCATAACCCGAACCGTTGGCAGCATCATCCAAGACTTCGGTAGGCATCTCATCAAGAGGCTCTTCCGGTTCAGGTGCTTTAACTTCTTCGGGTGTCAGATCGATAAAATCTTCGTCATGGTCTTTAAGGAATGACAGTTCTTTCTGTTTTTTGACTGTCCTTATCGGAGCACTCTTCGGCTCAGCATTGTAATTAAAGTCAGCCGTGGGATGATCATCATCAGTACTGTAATCTCTTCCGTTGAAATTGATAGTGCCTCTGTCCGTCTCTCCTGTCGCAAGGCCCATCTTCTCGACATCAGTAAAACCTGTCTTGGAATCAATGGGGAAACTTGAACCGAACGGATCGCCGCCAACTGTGGGCGCGGGATATCTTGATGCGTTTCGGGGTGTCTGCGTATTAACGAAGCGTGAAGCGCCGTTCTGCTGCGGATACATAGGGTCGCCCTGGCCGTATGTGATAACCGTAGTACCTGATTGAGGTCTGGCATATGTGTTGGCAGGTTTTACCGGAGCAGTAACCTTTGTATAAGCCTTCTTTGCAGTGGTGTTGATCATCTTAACAGTCTGCTTTGCGGCTCTCTTGATCGAGATATGGAATACCGTGACGATCTGGGCAAGAAGGAATACAACGATTATAAGGATACCGATCGTCTTGCCCGTAACGAGATTAAGAGCAACCGCAATAGAACCGCCGATGATGCCGCCGGGAATGACCTTCATTGTAAGAGCATTGTTCTGGATAAGAGCAGCATCCGCGCCAGACTTCCAGAGAAGTCCCATGGCTTTTGTAGCTACGACGGAAGGACCGTCGGATGAAAGAGCCGCAAGATAATCCATATCCATAGTGATGATGGCAAGCAGCGAAGATATCGAGATGAGGAACAATATAACGGAGACGACTCTGATACGGGATACTCCTGCCCTCTTCTCAAAGAAGAAATCGATCGAAGCATATAAAAGATATATCGGGATGGCATAAGCGGTAAAACCGAACAATCCCATGAAGAAAGATTTGGAGAACTCACCGAGAACACCCGTAAAAGCCACGGGCAGATAGAAAAACAGCATAACGATAACTGCCGTAAAGAACAGCACGATACCGGTTACTTCTCTATGTTCCTCAACTCGGTTCAAAGACCAAACCTCCTTGCGGCTTTATAGATTATGATAAGTGTCTTTGCGTCCTCAATCTGTCCCATCTCAGCCATTTCCAGTGCTTCCTTGAGCGGGATCTTGACCGTAGAGATGAATTCGCTTGCATCGGGATTGCCGCCCTCATATGTAAGCCCGGTGGCAAGATACATGTAAATGATCTCGGAACAATATCCGGGAGTAGAGATCATATCACCCAGGAATTCAATCGAAGATGCCTTGAATCCTGTCTCTTCAGTGATCTCACGGCTTGCACAGACAAGAGGATCTTCTCCTTCTTCAAGCTTGCCTGCAGGCGCTTCAAGAAGGACTCTCTCAAAAGGAGATCTGAACTGCTTTACGAGGTAAACATTCTGTTCCTCATCAATGGGAAGAATGCATGCACCGCCGTTGTGGAAGACGAGTTCACGGCTCGAAGGCTTTCCTTCAGGAGTCTCGATCTGTCTTACCCTGACCTTGAAAACACGGCCGTCGAAGATCTTCTCTTCGGAAATCTTCTTCTCATAAAGCATATCGTCACTGCAATTAATCTGTCCCATATTAACTTAACCTTTGAATCAGAATTTCTTTGATTCCATAACAGCAAGTTCATCACATCTGTTATTGAATTCATTATCGGCATGACCTTTGACCTTAACAAAAGTCACGTTATGTATCTTTGTAAGCTCCAGAAGTTCCTTCCAGAGATCGGTGTTGGCAACATCAGCCTTGGCACTGTTCTTCCAACCGTTGGAAGCCCACTTTCCTATCCAGTTCTGGCTGAAAGCATTTACCACATAAGCACTGTCACTGTGGACTTCGACGTTGCAAGGCCTTGTAAGAGCCTTAAGGCCGGAGATGACACCCATAAGTTCCATACGGTTGTTGGTGGTGTTGGCTTCACCGCCGGACAGTTCCTTCTTGGCACCGCCTGCCATAAGGATCGCAGCCCAGCCGCCGGGACCGGGATTACCGGAACAGGCGCCGTCAGTATAGATTACAACGTCAGAGATATCTGTCATCAGCTCTTCTTCTGCATCTCGAGAGTCTTGTTATATGCAGCCAGTACAGACTGGATAGCGGCATTCCTGAAGCCGTTTTCTTCAAGAGCCATAACGCCTGCAATCGTCGTGCCGCCGGGCGAGCATACCATATCCTTGAGAACGGCGGGTTTTTTGCCTGTATCAAGGCAGAGCTTGCCGGAACCCATTACCGTACCTGCAGCGATCTTAAGCGCATCATCACGCTTGATGCCGAGACTTACCGCAGCATCAGCGAGTGCTTCGATAAAGAGCATTACATACGCAGGACCTGTACCGGATACGCATCCTATTGCATCAAGTGTCTTCTCATCGCAAAGGATGACCTCTCCGCATGTGGCAAGAAGCTTCTTAACATATTCAGTCTCATCTTCCGAAAGTCCGACGGGACATACGGCAGATACACCTGCGCCTACCTGTGCAGGCGTATTGGGCATGATCCTCACGAACTTGCGGTCACCAAGGATTCCCTTGATCCTGTCGCAAGTAACGGCAGCCGCGATGGACAGCACGATGGCACTATCCGTAAGGCTGGACTTGATACCTGCAAGCGCGTCGTCGAAATGTATCGGCTTAACAGCCATAAGGACATAATCACATCCCTCAACTGCTTCGGCGGCAGAACCGCACTTGTTGATACCGAGCATCTCAGAAGCCTGAACCGCAGCGGGCTCATAAACGTCAAAACAATTGATCTCCTCAGGCTTAAAGATGCCGCCTGAGATGAATCCGCCCACAAGGGCCTTACCCATATTTCCTGTACCGATTACTGCAAGTCTCATATTATTTACCCCTTAATTAATAAAAAGAGTTCATTACGGAGTAAATCTTAACATTACACTTGACATAGTGCAAACCAATGAATAAAATGCTTAAGTGCTTTAGGGGAGTGGCTCAACGGTAGAGCAGCGGTCTCCAAAACCGCCGGTTGCGCGTTCGAATCGTGTCTCCCCTGCCATTAAGAAAACCGCCTTTGCGAAGGCGGTTTTTTCTTTTCCTCTCAAAATGAAACGAGATTGTAATTTAAGCGGACGGTTCTATGGCATCAGATGAGGAAGGAACGATCATATCTTCCATTGCCATTGTCGAACTGATCTGATCTCCCTTAACGCTTGAAGCAGGTACAACATCAAATGCAAAGTAATTGCCGCCGTTTGCAGGAAGATACATGAGTCTGAACGCATAATCTCCCATTACGGTATATTTACCCTGTGTGTTGATATCAAATCCCTGCAAGGTAGTAGCGATCACGTTTACTGCCGAAGTGGGATCGAGGTCAGTATAAAGCGCTTCAAGAATGCTTGCATAGTAATAACTCATCCATGTCGGATCTCCCCCGTACTTGGTAATGAACCTGAGAGAAGTGAGCTTTCCGTCGGATTTCCTTGAACTTCCCTGCATCAATGTGATTATGTCGCTGTTAAGTGTGACCTGGAAATAATCACGGTCAGACTCAAATTCTGTCATGTTAAGCTCACCGAAATTGTCATCAGGATAGTATCCTGCAAAGCCCTCTGTAGAGACATTAGCCGTATCGATATAAGTAACAGGCGAAATATCAAGACCGAAGTTAATAAACAGGTTGTTATACATTTCAGTAGACTCGTAACTCTCTTTGAACTCTTCGAGAGTTACTTTCATGGCAGGTGTCCTGTAAGGAAGGACAAAATAGATCGCCGCGCCTACTATTGCCAGGAAAGCCAGAATAAAGCTTGCCGGTATGATCGGGTCCTTCTTGCATTTATCTATAAAACTGAGCTTATCAAACTCTTCGTTAGTGTTTTCAGACATATTAATCCTCACTTTCAACGTTGCTATTATAACGCAATCAAAAGATTTGGACAGTGGTTTGCCAGATGTTAAAATAGGTCATTACTGTCGAAGGAGTGATGATATGCCCCATTTGTTGATTTCCGGCGGATCCAGAGGAATCGGAAGAGCCTGCGCTGAACTGTTTGCTTCCAACGGCTACTCTGTCTCATATCTCTACCATACCCGGTCTGACTTTGAGACCGATAAGATCAAGCCCGTCAAATGTGATGTGTCGGATATCGAGCAGGTAAAAGCCGCAGTAGATACGGCTTGCAGCACTTTCGGCGATATCGACGTGCTCATATCCAATGCAGGAGTATCTCTCACCTCCCTTTCCCAGGATACGGATTATGCTGACTACAGGTCTGTCATGGATGTTAATTTCGGCGGTCTGTTCAATCTGACGCATTTCGTTGTGCCCCGTATGATAGATGCCAAAAAGGGGGTGATCCTTGCAGTTTCTTCCATGTGGGGACAGACCGGAGCTTCCTGCGAAGCGCTTTATTCCGCAAGCAAGGGCGCAGTCGACGCTTATGTGAGATCTCTTGCAAAAGAACTGGGTCCCTCAGGCATCAGGGTTAACGCAGTATCCCCCGGAACCATTGAGACAGACATGATGAGCAGTTATTCCGAAGAGGATAAGAATGTCCTTGCCGAAGACACTCCGCTCGGCAGGCTTGGTACCCCTGAGGAAGTCGCGGAAGTAATGTATTTTCTTTCGACAGACAAAGCCTCATACATCACTGGTCAGATAATCGGCGTCAACGGCGGCTTTCTTATTTGAATTATTCATTTCCGTCAATTACAATATAATAACTTCACGATAAAGGGATAATATCGAAAATCTAGTACACGGAGGTCAATCATGCCTACAAACAGCAGTTACTCCAACAGCTATTCAAAGATCACGCCCGAGATCAACAAACTCGCCGAGATCTGCACTTCTATCAATATTGATTCAGAGCTTTACACCAAATATGACGTAAAGCGCGGTCTTCGTGACCTTAAGGGCAAAGGAGTCCTCACAGGCCTTACGAGAATATCCGAGATCAATGCCACCAAGGTTGTAGACGGCGTTACTGAGCCTGCTGACGGAGAACTCTTCTACAGAGGCATCAACGTCAAGGAGCTTATCGCTGGCCAGCCCGAAGACATGCACTGCGGCTTTGAAGAGGCTACATATCTCATTTTGTTCGGCAAGCTCCCTACTGCACAGGAACTTAAGGAATTCAGACAGATACTCGTCGATTCCAGGTCCCGTATGCCTAAGAACTTCTTCAGGGATGTCATCATGCAGAAGCCTTCTTCTGACCTGATGAACAACATCGCAAGAGCCGTTCTTAATCTCTATGCATATGACTCACAGCCGATGGATCTGTCCATTCCAAACGTTCTCAGACAGTCACTCGAGCTTATAGCCGTATTTCCTCAGATTGCAGTACACAGCTATGATGCTATGCAGTACTACATCGACAAGGATTCACTCGTCGTACACCGCCCCAGACCGGATCTCTCTATCGCTGAGAACATACTATACATGCTCAGACCCGACAACAAGTACACTCCCTTGGAGGCAAAGATACTTGATGTTGCTTTGATCCTGCACGCAGAACACGGCGGCGGTAACAATTCCACATTTACCACTCACGTTGTCACAAGTTCAGGAACTGATACCTATTCAGCCATTGCTGCGGCTCTCTGCTCACTTAAGGGACCTAAGCACGGCGGTGCGAACATCCAGGTTATCAAGATGTTCAAGGAACTCGAGAAGAATATAACCGATTGGGAAGATGACGATATGATCCTTCGTTATCTCGAGAAGATCCTCAACAAAGAGGCGTTTGACAGATCTGGTGTGATCTATGGTATGGGTCATGCCGTTTACTCCATTTCTGACCCCAGAGCCGTTATCTTTAAGAATTATGTCAAGCAGCTCTCCGCTGAGAAGGGCCGTTCAAAGGAATTTGCTTTCTATGAGAGAGTCGAACGCCTTGCAGCAGAACTCATCGCAGCAGAGAGACACATCTATAAGGGCGTTTCTGCAAATATCGACTTCTACAGCGGATTTGTTTATTCGATGCTCGGACTTCCGACAGAGCTCTATACTCCCCTGTTCGCGATCGCCAGGATATCAGGCTGGTCAGCACACAGGATCGAGGAACTTAACAATCACGGCAAGATTATCCGTCCTGCTTACAAATGCGTTCAGGACAGAGTTAAGTACGTTCCTATCGATAAGAGGAAGAAGTAATCTTAATTACTTTCCGATAATTCCCATTGCTCCGAGAACAAGTACAAGGATGCCCAGTGCGATCCTGTACCAGCCGAAGCATGTGAAACTGTGCTTTCTGATGAATGCCATCAAACCCTTGATGATGAGCATACTTACTACGAAAGCGGTAACCATGCCTATGCCAAGCAGTGTAATCTCATGAATTGAACAATCACCGTCATATTTCAGGATCTTAAGAAGGCTTGCACCAAACATAACGGGTATTGCCAGGAAGAAGGTAAACTTGGCGGCAGCCTCTCGTGAGATGCCGATGGCAATTGAACCTACGATAGTGGAACCGGATCTTGAAGTACCCGGGAAGATGGCAGCAAGAAGCTGGAACAGACCGATCGCGAAAGCATGGCCGTAATTAAGCTGTCCGATCTTCTTGATCTTGGGTTCCTTTTCCCTGTTCAGATACTCTACAACGATGAAAGCAACACCAAAAACGATAAGTGCGATCGCTACGCATACATAGTTATACAGATACTTATCGAGAATGTCGTCAAAAAGGACACCGACGATTGCAGCAGGAATGCAGGCAATGAGGATCTTGAACCACATGATGAACTTATCCTTCATGACATAGCGCCCAACGCCTGATTTGGACAGAGGATGCTCATTACGCTTGATGCCGAACGGCCAGATGTCCCACCAGAATATGATAACGACAGCAAGTATCGCGCCTAACTGAATGACGACCAGATACAGATCGTAGAATTCTTTCGATACATTGAGCTTAAAGAACTCATTCAAAAGGATCATGTGTCCCGTAGAAGACACAGGAAGCCATTCGGTCACACCTTCAACCAATCCAAAAAGGAAAGCAACAAAATAATCCCACATATATAGATCAACCTCTTTTAAACAATAGCGCTATTGTATCACATTGAGCATGCGATTATATGCCGATACGATCGCTCTTACTGACGATTTGGTTACAGATGAGGATACGCCGGCACCGACATAGACTTTGCCGTCGGCTTTATTGCGGATCTCGATGAACGTGATAGCCGCTGAATCAGAGCCGCTCTTCATGGCATGCTCGGAATAATCTTTGATCTCAAAATCAACGCCCGTATATTCTTTGAACGCCGCAACGAAAGCATCGAGAAGACCGTTACCGGTACCGCCGATCGTAACTTCCTTACCGTTATCGGTGATTACGGCACTTACAGTCGATATCTGTTCGCTGTCCTGAGTCTCTGAGAATGTCTTAAGTCCATAAGGCTCAAGAACATTGATGTATTTGTCATCGAACAGGTCGAATATCTGCTTGGGTGACAGTTCGCTCTCGTTACCGTTCTTCTCTGTCTCAGCTTTAACGACGGGCAGGAAGTTCCGAAGGAAGCTCTTCGGCAGGGTGATACCGAAATACGTCTGCATGACATAAGCGATACCGCCTCTTCCGGACTGGGAATTGATCCTGATGATAGGTTCATATTCACGTCCGACATCCTTGGGATCGATGGGCAGATAAGGAACGGCCCAAACAGCAGAACCTCTCTCCTCCATCTTTCTTCTTCCCTTGCTGATGGCATCCTGGTGTGAACCTGAGAACGCAGTAAACACTAGCTTTCCTGCCCACGGATGTCTCGGCTCGACCTTCATTCCGGTACAATCCTCATAGACATCGATGGTGTTGTTCATGTCCGAGAAATCGAGCTCGGGATCGACACCAGTCATAAGCATATTGATAGCAAGCGTAATAATGTCGACATTACCGGTTCTCTCGCCGTTTCCGAAAAGGGTACCTTCTACCCTGTCCGCTCCGGCCATGATGCCGAACTCGGAGGCAGCTACAGCCGTACCTCTGTCATTATGAGTATGAAGAGATACGATGATCGAATCCCTCCATCTGGTATTAGTACAGAAATACTCGACCTGATCCGCATAGACATTTGCTGTCTGATATTCTACGGTCTCAGGAAGATTGACTATCGCCTTTTTCTCAGGCGTAGGCTTCAGTACATCCATTACCGCATCGCAGATCTTGACCGAGAATTCGGGCTCGGTAGACGAGAAACTCTCGGGCGAATACTCAAATACGAATTCAGTTCCGCTGTTATCCGCATTGACCTTCTCGGCGATCATCTCAGCGCCGTCTGTCGCAAGTTTGATGCATTCTTCGCATGAAAAGCCGAAGACAACGTCTCTTTGAAGAGTGCTCGTCGAATTATAAAGATGGATGATTACCTTCTTTGCACCCTTAACCGCTTCCATTGTCTTCTCAATGATGTGGGGTCTGGACTGGGTCAGAACCTGGATGGCAACGCCATCAGGAATGATATCGTTGTCTATGAGATAACGGCAAAAATTGAAGTCAGTCTCAGAAGCTGCCGGGAAACCTATCTCTATCTCTTTAAAACCAATCTCGCACAGGAATTTGAAGAACTCGACCTTCTGATCGAGAGTCATGGGCACTTCAAGTGCCTGGTTGCCGTCTCTGAGATCAACGGAACACCATATCGGTGCTTTACTGATCTTCACCGACGGCCATTTGCGGTCAGGAAGATCGACTGAAGGTATTGATCTGTATTTATCACAATTCAAAGTAATTGCCTCCGGACTACCGTTTTAAGTAGTGTAAGTGCTGTAAAGTTTGGAATAGAGTCCGTTCCTGCCGATAAGTTCGGCGTGAGTGCCTGTCTCTATTACTTCGCCTTTATCAAGTACAACTATCATATCACAGCCGATAATTGTTGAAAGCCTGTGAGCGATTATGATGCCCGTACGCCCGTTAAGAAGCCTGCCAGTAGCCTTCTGTATCCTTACTTCCGTGACGATATCCACTGAAGAAGTGGCTTCATCGAGGATCATCAATGCAGGATTTGCTGCCATGGCTCGGGTTATCGTAAGAAGCTGACGCTGTCCTTCGGAGATATCGCTCCTGTTGTTATCAATATACTCATCATATTTATTCGGAAGTTTGTTGATAAACGAATCGCTTCCCGTCTCAGAAGCGGCTGCAAATGCCTCTTCATCAGTTATATCCTTGGCACCGAACTTGATATTATCCATGACTGAGCCGTTAAGGAGCCACGTATCCTGGGAAACAAAGCCGATATACTCGCGAAGATCCGTCCTGGGAATTTCCTTGATTGACCTGCCACCTATGAGGATATCTCCTGAATCAGGCTCATAGAACCTCATCAGAAGATTGATGAGAGTGGTCTTACCGCAGCCCGTCTGACCTACAATGGCAAAAGACTGTCCGGCGCCCACCTTGAAAGACACATTCTTAAGCACGGGCTTACCCGGCACATAAGAAAAACACACATCCCTGAATTCGATCTCGATCTTCTTATCCTTATCTGAACCGACGTTCTCAACATCGAGAAGGTCTTCATCAAGTTCTTTCTCATCAAGGTATTCGAAAATCCTGCTCATGCAGGCAAGAGAATCAGACAGTTCGGTATATACGGCCGACAAATCGTTAAATGGTTTCATGAACTGGCTGGCATACGCAAGAAGCGACGAAAGACAGCCTATTGTAATGCCGCCTGCAACACCAGTCAGAGCACCGATGAACACTATTCCTGCGTAGATAAGAGCATTGACAAACCTTGTAGACGGATTGCTTATTGAAGAAAGGAATGTAGCCTTGGTCGCAGTCTTGCGGTAGTCTTCGTTAAGTGCGGCAAAGTCTTCGGTCTTCTCATCAGTAACGCCCAGTAATCGGCATTCCCTGTAATTGTTGGTCATCTCAGACATGAATGATGTAAGAGTTCCCCTTATCTCAGACTGCTTTCTGAAAGACTTGAACGCACCGCCGGCGATCAGATAAGAAACAACGAACGATACCGGCGTAAACGCAAGCACGATCAGGGCAATCTTCCAATTGAGATAGATCATTATGCCCAGAGTAAAGAATATGGATACTATTCCCGATACAAACTGATTGAGGAACAAAAGTATTCCGTCAGCAATAGTCTCCGTATCAGAGATGATCATGCTCTGGAGCTTACCTGCGGATATCTTGTCCAGATAAGACATCGGAAGCCTGCTGATCTTGGAATAACAGTCATTACGGAGTCTGAAAGCAGCATCGTAAGTAATGCTGTTATTGCACCTGAGCAGCATAAGATGAGATACAGTCGCAATTATGATTAAACCGAGCATGACAAGGATGAGATCGATCAGAAGATCACCCGGATACGAGAATGCATCGATGGCTTTTCCCGCAAAGTAAGGTATTGCCATGGATGCACCGCCGTACATAAGGCCATATATTACAGAGAGCGCAAGGTAGCCTTTGCTCTTTCCCATGTATGTGAGGAACCGCTTGATATTCTTTATCTTCATGATGCGGCAGCCTCCTTCTGAAGCTCACACATATGTCTGTAAACTTCCGAAGTCTTTATGAGTTCATCGTGCTTTGCAAAAGCGATGATCCTGCCGTCTTCTATCAGCATTATCCTGTCACAGGATCTGAGAGTCTTTATCTTCTGAGAGATCAAGATGACCGTGGGATCACCCTGAAGCGAGAACACACGTTCAAGGAACCTTCGCTCAGTGGCACTGTCCAATGCGGAAGTAGAATCATCGAAAACGATAAGCCCGGGTTTGGATACAAGCGTTCTGGCAAGTCCTATCCTTTGTTTCTGGCCGCCTGACAGACCGCTTCCCTCAGCGGTTACTGTATAATCAAGACCTTCCGTCTTTCCCTTGATGATCTCATCCGAACAGGATACATAGACTGCATCTTCGATATCTTTATCAGAAAGTGTCTTGCGGCCGGCCGTAATGTTATCCCTGATACTGCCTGAGAACATCCTTGTCTTTTGCAGCGCGAAACCAATCTCGCGGGATATAGCCTCGCCGGATATCTCGGAAAGGTTAAGTCCGTCTATTAGGACTTCGCCGCTGTCGGGCGGATAGATACCGGAGATGAGCGATGCGATAGTGGATTTACCGCTGCCCGTACGGCCGATGATTCCTATCTTCTCACCCGGTTCGATCTTGAAATTAATGTCGATAAGTGATTCTTCGGAATTACCGCTGTAAGTAAAGTGTACATTCCTGAATTCGACGGAATGATTGCCTTCTGCGATATTGACTGTTTTCGATGCGGTGTCATCTTCAGGCATGGCAAGGATCTCTTGTACCCTGCCGGCACATGCGACAGCGCGGGATACAGTAACAATGAGATTTGCGAGCTTGATTAGTTCCACCAGTATCTGAGACATGTAGTTATAAAGAGCGACTGTCTCACCCTGAGTCAGGGTGCCCGCATTTACGTGGATGCTGCCGTTGTATATAAGAAGACAGATACCCAGATTGATCAGCATGAAAGTAACGGGATTCATCCAGGAAGAAATATCGGATGCTGACTTTTGGGATATGCAAAGATCACCGCTCCTGGAATTGAACGCGCTGATATCGTCTGCTGATCTGTTGAAACCTCTTATGACCTTGACGCCTGAAATGCCGTTCTCACAGGAATCAACAAGCGAATCAAGGCCTTTTCTGGTCTTACGGTACGCAGGAATCGCAAGTTTCATATTAAGCGCGATAAACACCGACAATAAAGCAACGACCAGGACAAATATCAAAGCGATACGCCAGTCGATTGTAAACGCCATTACTACAGCACCTACTACGATAAAAGGCGATCTCAGAAGGAGCCTGAGGAAAAGGTTGATACCTGATGATATCTGATTGACGTCGGAAGTAAGCGAAGTTATAAGCTGGGAAGAACCCACATTCTCATATTGCGTGACGTTAAGTCTGTAGAGTTTGTCGAACAATGCACGTCTGATATCAGACGATACACCGCAGGCGGAATACGCGGCAAAATACTGCGCACATATCGCACTCGCGAAACCGACAGCGGCAAACAGCACAAGGAACCATATGTGAGTATAAATGTAACCCGTATCGCCTTTGACTATTCCGTTATCTATGATCCCTGCCACTATCAAGGGCACGGCAAGTTCAAAGCATGCCTCAAGGAGCTTGAACAAAGGGCTCAGGAAGCATTGGATCTTATATTTACGGAAATAACCTGCCAGAGACTTCATCGTTATCTGAGGACATTCATAAAGCCCTTGGCTTCTTTGTAGATCTCTTCCATATCGAGAGTTGTGTAATTGCCGTCTTCATAGAGGATCTTACCTGCAATCATTGTCATCTTAACGATGCCGGGATTACCGGAGTAAACGATGTTCGCCGTGATGTTGTTCTCGGGCTGCATTGATGGCTTGCTCATGTCGATCATTATGATATCTGCCTGTTTTCCTTCCGCAAGAACGTCGCAGTCATTAAGACCCATACAGAGCGCGCCGCCTGATGTGGCAGCCTTGAGGATCTTGAACGGATCAACTGCAGCAGCATTATGCGTCTCTACATTCGAAAGAACCGTATCAAGATACATCTCGCGGAACATGTCCAGAGCGTTGTTGGAACCTGCACCGTCAGTACCCACAGCGATGTTCATGTCATCTGCAATGAACTTGTATACGGGTGTAATACCGCTTGCGAGCTTAAGGTTGGAGCAGGCATTGAAGACAGACCAAAGTCCTCTCCTCTTAAAGATCTCCCTGTCCTCATCGGTAAACCATACACAATGGAACCCGCCGCCACCGAAATCATATATCCCGAGCTTGTCGAAAAGCACTGCGGGAGTGACTCCGTATCTTTCGATGCATCCGTCTACTTCCTCTTTTGTCTCGGAAATATGAGCATATACGGGAGCCTCATACTTATGGGCCAATTCAGACACAAACTTAAGATTGTCTTCATTGGTCGTATATTCAGCATGGAAACCGTAGATGAAAGATATGAGCGGATCAAAAGAATTCAACTCGTTGTAGTATCTTTCGAGGTCTTCCATTCCGCCGAAGTCATTGGCAGCACCGCAGAAAACATGTCTGAAGCCGGTCTCCACCGCAGCCTGTGCATTTGCTTCCTTGAAGAAATACATGTCAAAGCAGGCCGTAACGCCGCCTGCAAGGTATTCGGCGTATGCCAGTTTCGAAAAGCAGGCAACAGATTCAGGTGTAAGCTTTGCTTCCCTCGGGAAGATTGCCTTGTGGAGCCAGTCATTGAGGCAATACTCATCTGCCAGAGACCTTGAGAAAGTCATTGCGGAATGTGTATGTGCATTCTTGATGCCCGGCATCAGCAGATTGCCTTTACAGTCAATCTCCCTGTCAAATGCCGCATTAACAGCTTTTGCCGGACCGATATAGGTTATCTTAGAATCTTCGGTATGAAGTTCTCCTTCGATCACGGCATTAGTCTCCATTGTAAGGATCCTTGCATTATAGAATCTGATTCTCATATATAACTCCTTCCGATGATCAGAGAAGCGGCGCAATAAGCCTCAGAAGAGATCTTATGAAACGCATGAACAGATTGGGTTTCTGTTTTGCCTTCTCCGTTACTTCTTCACTTGCTTCAAATGTATTCAAAAAGTCGTTCTTCACATCGGCAATGGCATCCACGTCATAAAGCAGTACGCCGTTCTCAAAATGATGGAACAGACTTCTGTAATCAAGATTGATCGTACCCACAACACATGTCTTGTCATCAGAAAGACAGAGCTTGCAATGGTTGAATCCGGGCGTAAACTCATAGATTCTCGCACCGCTCAAAGCCAGCAGGTTGTAATAAGACCTCGTAACTCCGAAAACAGTTCTCTTATCAGGTATACCCGGAGTAATGATCCTGACGTCAACGCCTCTCTTGGCAGCAAGGGAGATCGCTCTCTTGAGCTCATCAGACAGCACGAGGTACGGAGACATGAACCAGCAGTAATCGACTGAATTGCCGAGTATGTTAATATAGACATTCTCTCCCATGGGATCGTTATCGATCGGGCTGTCGGCATAAGGAGCAACAAAACCTTTGGACTCAACCTTCCAGGGATATCTGTTCTCAAAGGTAAGCTTGGTCGAATCGTCAGTCCTTAAGTCTGAGAAGTTCCACATCTCGATGAACATAGCTTCGAGGCTGTTAACGGCAGGACCTTTAAGCCTGATGCCGTTGTCCTTCCAATAACCGTACGGACTGATAATGTTGAAATACTCGTCAGCCAGGTTATATCCGCCCGTATATCCGTAGATGCCGTCGATTACAGTGATCTTTCTGTGATCGCGGTTGTTCATGAAGATGGACAGCAGCGGCAAAGCGGGATTAAAGACATTACACTTGATGCCTTCGCTGTTAAGCTGTCTTTTGAAGTCCCTGTTTACGAAGATTCCGCTTCCGACATCGTCATACAGGATCCTGCAGTCGACGCCCTCAGCCACTTTCCTGAGCAACACATCATGCAGCGGCTCAAAATACTTGCTGTTGGCAACGGCGTGATATTCCATGTAGATGTACTTTTCGGCCTTCTCCATATCGTGGAGCTGCGCTTCGAATGCGGATTCTGCACTGTCGTAATACCTGATGTCGGTATTCTCATATACGGGATACGGCTTGGATCTGAGATAACTGAACTGCGAAGCAATATCGGGCGACTGTTTCTTCAGGTTCTCATATGATTCATCCTGTCTGTCGACTTTGGGGAATATCTCATTATCGATCTTACTGAGTTTACTTTTTACTACCCTCAGATATGGATTGAACTGAGCTACGAGATAAAGGATGACTCCCGCAACTGGTACAGTAAGGATGATGATGACCCATGCGAGCTTTATCGAACTGTTGTTATCGATCGCATTGATACCGATGACAATAAACAGCGCAACAGCGCGTATCGCCATCGCAAGGATGGGATACTCAGCGCCGAGGTTCATGATGAACAGGACAATGGCAATGATCTGGAGCAATACAAGAAGTGCGGTAAGTGTTATCCTGCCGACACTGTTCTTGATTGCACCTTTTTTTTCGCCAGTCCTCTTCTTCATCAGAAAACCTTACTTGATGTTCTCGATGAAAGCCTTATAACCAAGATAGAGGAAATAAAGATCGATCTTTGAGATGACCTCGATCGGAGCATGCATAGACCATACGGGAACACCCATATCTACGACGTCCATACCGAGTTCAGCCATTACAGCAGCAATCGTTCCGCCGCCGCCTGCATCTATCTTGCCGAGCTCACCCGTCTGCCACGGGATGGAATTGCTGTCTAAGATATCCGTTATCTCAGCGATGAAGTCACCTGTAGCTTCGGAACAGCCGGACTTACCTCTTGCTCCCGTGTACTTCTCGATCTTAAGACCGCAGGACATGAACGCAGTATTGCGCTTCTCGAAAACGCTCGCATACTTGGGGTCGTATGCAGTGGTAACGTCAGTGGAAAGCATTTTCGTTGCCGCAAGAGCCTTGCGGAACTTGAGCGTGTTGAACTTATCGATGCCGCCGTCAGCCTTGGCAAGAAGTTCCATGAGGAAGTTCTCGTAAAGATAGGATGAAGCACCTGAGTTTGCGTAAGAACCGATCTCTTCCTTGTCGGTAAGCATCGTAACGCAGGTCCTTGCAGGCTTTTCCTGAGCAAGCAGAGCTCTGAGAGCAGGATATGCGCAGACCTTGTCGTCGTGGCCGTAAGCAGCTATATATGCACGGTCGAAACCTACATCCCTTGCCTTGGTTGCAGGAACGATCTCGATCTCGGCAGAAACGAAATCCTTCTCAGTGATACCGTACTGATCGGAAAGAAGCTTAAGGATAGCCTCTTTGTATATCTCCTTTTCCTTGCTCTTACCGTCTCTGACCGGGATGCCGCCGATTATGACATTGAGATCCTCGGCCGGAATGAACTCAGATGCTTTCTTTGCCATCTGTGCATTGCCGAGATGAGGCAGAAGATCCGTAATGTAGAAGATCGGATCATCATCCTTCTCGCCTACGCAGATCTCGTGGCTCTTACCGTCATTGGTAAAGACTACACCGTGTACGGCAAGAGGGATCGTTGTCCACTGATACTTCTTTATGCCGCCGTAGTAATGAGTCTTGAAGTAGACGGTATCGTTATCTTCAAAGATCGGATTAGGCTTAAGATCAAGTCTGGGAGAATCGATGTGCGCACCGAGAATGTTGAATCCTGCTTCGGGTCCTTTCTTACCGATAACGGCTGCCGCGAAGCCCTTGCCCTTTATCGTGCTGTATACCTTATCGCCTGCTTTAAGCGTATCTTTGGTCGAGATATCGACAAATCCGAGTTCTTCAGCAGAAGCAACGGCATTCTTTGTGAATTCTCTTTCAGTCTTGGAACTGTCAAGGAATGCCTTATACTCTTCAGCAAAAGCCATTGTAGCAGCGATATCGTCATCACTTGCGACCTTATACTGGTTCGGGAATTCGGCAAAGAGTTCCTTAGCCTTTTTCTTTTTGGTCTCTTTCTTTTTTGCCATATTAGCCACCTCTAATTATTGATAATTTATGATAACATTAAACACGGAAAATGTTTACAGATAAGGGGTTTATATGGTTACTGACGGCCACAATCATACAAGGCATTTCTCACCGGATGCTGACCAGTCGATTGACGAACTGTGCGCATCTGCCGTATCTCTCGGAATTAAGAGACTTGCCGTAACAGAACACTATGATGCTGACTTCCCCGACGGAAGCCTTAACTGGGAGTTTGATTTCGATGAATATGCTGCGGCTTTCCCCAAGTGGCGTGCAGATCACCCGGAGATCGAACTGCTGATGGGAGTCGAGTTCGGTTATCAGACTCACCTGGCATCCAAGATCGACGAATGGGCTCTTAAGGCGCCTTTCGATACGGTTCTTCTCAGCAATCACCTTTTCCGCGGAGAAGACATCTATACGACAAAGCTTTTATACGAGATTCCCTGCAAAGTCTGCTTTGCCGAGTATGTCGGCATCCTCGCAGAGATGACGGAGAAGTGCAGCAATTTCGATGTTGTTGCCCACTATGACTACATCAACCGCTACGGTTCCGGTGAGGATACACCTTTAAGGTACGATGACTGCCCTGCCGAGTTCGACCGTTTCTTTGAAGCACTTATCTCCAAAGAGAAGGCTCTGGAGATAAATACCAAATCCGTACAGAAGCTGGCTGAGAAGAACAGCAAAGACTTCATGCCCGACAGCAAACTCCTTAAGAGGTACATAGACATGGGCGGTAAGCTGTTCACTCTCGGTTCCGATGCACACGTTCCGTCGGGACTCGGTATCTATTTCAACGAGACCGCTGAATACTTAAAGTCCCTTGGTATCACCGAGACGGTGTACTACAAGGGACATAAAGCGTTTACTGAAGCGTTGTAAGATTATTTCTCGTTCTTCATTCCTGACAGATACGCGAAGATGAAACCGTCGACCTTGCCGTCCATTACGGCATCAACGTCGACTTCTTCGTAACCCGTACGGTTGTCCTTAACGAGTGTATAAGGGCAGAATACGTAAGATCTGATCTGGGAACCCCATGCGATCTCCATCTGGTTACCCTTGAGGTCTTCGATCTTTTCCATCTCGGCAGCCTGAGCGAGTGCAAAAAGCTTAGCTTTCAGCATCTTAAGGCAGGTTTCCTTATTCTGGAGCTGAGATCTCTCAGCCTGGCAGGAAACAACGATGCCCGTAGGATTATGTGTCATTCTGACAGCCGTATCAGTCTTATTGATGTGCTGACCGCCCTTACCTGTAGCACGGTAAGTATCAACTCTGATATCAGACATGTCGATCTTGATGTCATCTTCCGTAGCCTTATCAAGTTCAGGAATGACTTCACAGGAAGCAAATGAAGTATGTCTTCTTCCAGCGGAATCAAAAGGCGAGATCCTTACGAGTCTGTGTACGCCGACCTCGGATCTTAAGAAGCCGTAAGCATTCTCACCGGTGATCTTCATGGAAACAGACTGAATGCCTGCCTCTTCACCGTCAACATACTCGAGTTCCTCAGTGGTGAATCCGTGGACTTCGCACCATCTCTTATACATTCTGTAGAGCATAGAGCACCAGTCCATGGCCTCTGTTCCGCCTGCACCCGCATGGAGCGAGAGCGTCGCATTGTTGGCATCATAAGGACCGGTAAGGAGCGTCTCAAGACGCATCTTCTCGAAATCTTCCTTGAATATGGCAACATTCTCTGTAAGTTCGTCAAGGGAATCCTTATCCTCTTCCTCATTGGCAAGTTCGCAAAGAGCAAGGAGGTCTTCCCTCTCAGCTACGAGATTGTTGTAATTCTCGACCTTCTTCTTAAGTTTGCCAAGAGTCTGCGTAAGCTCTTGAGCTTTTGCCGCATCATTCCAGAAATCAGGCTCTGTAGTCCTGTTCTCGAGTTCACTTATCTGATCGGATACGCGGTCGATGTGAAGAGCGTCTTTAAGCTTTGAAAGCGGCTCTTCAAATGATTCAAGATCAAGTCTGATATTATCGAATTCAAGCATCGGGATTAACCTTTCTTCAGATCTTCAACAAATTCTTTAAGCAGTCTCATGGCTTCCTTGATGTCTTCCATGGAAGCAGCATAACTGATCCTTACGAAGCCCTCTCCGCACTCGCCGAAAGCATTACCCGGAACAATGGCAACATGCTTCTCGAGCAGGAATCTCTCACAAAATTCCTCTGATGTAAGGCCCGTGCTCTTGATGCACGGGAAAGCATAGAAAGCACCGTAAGGTACAAAGCAGTCAAGTCCGGCATCCTTCAGGCCCTGGATGATCACTCTTCTTCTGTGGTTATACTCGGTCCTCATCTTGACGATCTCGTTATCGGCATTCATTGCAGCCTCGATAACTGAGAACTGAGACATCGAAGGCGCGCTCATGATGCAGTACTGGTGAATCTTGATCATGGGAGCCACAAGTTCTGCAGGACCTGCGATATAACCGACACGGAAACCTGTCATGGCATATGACTTTGAGAATCCGTTGACCATTATTACTCGCTCACGGAGTTCGGAGAACTGCGTAAGTGATGCGGGCTTGCTGTCGAGATAGTTAAGTTCGCAATAGAGCTCATCAGAAAGGACAATAATGTCAGGATGCTTAATAAGAACATCCTTGATCCTCGCCCAATCCTCAAGAGTCATTACGGCACCCGTAGGATTGTTAGGATAGCCGACAATAATGTACTTGGTCTTATCCGTAATTGCAGCCTCGAGTTCCTCAGGCATGAGCCTGTAGTCGTTCTCGGGCTTGGTTTCCACTAAGACCGGTACGCCGTGTGCAAACTCTACTGTAGCTTTATAAGCAACGAAACAGGGCTCTACAACGATAACCTCGTCTCCGGGATTGATGAGAGCTCTCGCTACAAGGTCAAGACCTTCGCTGCCGCCAACAGTAATAAGGATCTCATGAGCAGGATCGTATGTAACGCCGTATCTTCTCTTCAGATACTCTGAAATGGCAATACGGGAATCAATGTATCCTGAGTTAGGAGAATAATGTGTATAGCCTTCAACAAGCGAATTAATACCTGCTTCCCTGATGGACCAGGGTGCAACAAAGTCAGGCTCACCGATAGACAGAGAAATAACATGACCCTGCATCTCGTTGGCAAGGTCGAAGAATTTCCTTATTGCTGAAGGCGGAACTGCCTGTACAGCTTTGGAAATCTTTGAATCGTAATCAAAACTCATAAGATGATAGCCTGCCTGTCGTCAGTATTCGGATTATCGTAGATTATACCATTAGCCTTATATTTCTTAAGGATAAAGTGAGTTGTCGTGGAGAGAACGCCTTCCATGGTAGCAATCTTCTCTGTTACGAATGTGGCGATATCCCTTAACGTCTTATCCTCGTAGATGATCATGAGATCGAATCCGCCGGACATAAGGTAGCAAGCCGTAACCTTATCGTACTTGCTCAAGAGCTGGGCAATATGGTCATAACCCTTGTTCTTTACCGGAGTGATCCTTACCTCGATCATGCCGATGCAGTTATCGGGTGCCTTCTTCTCCCAGTTAATGATCGTGTTGTAACCTAAGATGATGTTCTCATCCTTAAGTCTCTTGATCTCCGCTTCCACATCATCGGCAGTTACACCAAGCATAACGGCAATCTCTTCGGCTGAAAGTCTGGCGTTGTTCTCAATTAGTCTTAAAAGTTCTAAATCGTCAATCATGTGAAAACTCCTTTTCTATAAATTGCAAAATCTCCCGCAACAAAATTGCGGGAGACTGTTGCTTTAATTCAGTATATTCAGATTCTTGCTACGACTGTATCACGTGCGTCATAAGCT
>JAEEGL011536252.1_pt1 | contig 45144 bp, 36 predicted proteins | sample 9134231 | NCBI WGS metagenome assembly JAEEGL01 (sample SAMN16246548, study PRJNA631951) | gut metagenome | biome: gut microbiome; feature: rumen; material: fiber-attached | host: Bos | place: Iran: Karaj | collected 2018-10 | reverse complement strand
TCATCAGTTAAGTTTTGTGATTCCGTCAATATCGCAAAGAAACGTGGGAGCCGAAGTGTACTCGGACTCATCGAAATAACCGTTGACGATGCCGTTTACGGAATCGGGCACATAGTCACCGTCCGTGTCGATGCGGAAGATCTCCGTAACCTTTTCACCGTTAACCGTAAATTTGTTTGTATCAAACACATGAAGAGTTCCGTTCTTGATCGCTTCTTCCGCCTTTGCTACCTCCTCGGCCGTGCCGGGAGCACACTCGGGTCCGAGCTGTGTGATTTTGACCGCGCCGGACTCATATCCTTCCGACCAGTCAACATCGATCCTCTCGCCCTTTAAGAACTGATCAAAGCAGTGGTCGTAATATACCGACCAGTCGTTTGTGGCCGATGTAAGGGCTGCATGAGGAGCCGCAGAAAGCATATCAATGTTGTATCCTACGGAATACACGGGCATTCCCGCAACATTTGCGGCTTCACAAGCCTGAGGAGCACCTACCGTATCGGCGTGCTGTCCGATGACAACCGCGCCGTTTGCTATGAGCATTTCTGCCGTAGTTTTCTCGGCAAGGAGGTCGCTCCATGAATATGTGAAAGAAACGTCCATAATGACGTCGGAATAAACGGACTGCATTCCGAGGAAAAATGATGTGTAACCCGAAACAACCTCTGCGAAAGGAAATGCTCCGACATAACCGGTCTTAACCTTGCCCTCCGCAGTAAAATTATTATCCGAAAGCTTGTTATTTTCAACAAGCTCCTTAATCTTCATGCCTGCAACCACACCCGATACGTAACGGCTCTGGAAGATCCGGTTAAATGCGTTTGAAAGATTGGGAAGTCCCGAACTCTTGGCGGTGTCACCTGTCATGCAGACGAATTTGACTTCGGGATGCTCTTTTGCAGCCTGCTCTGCATAGTACTGATGACCGTAGGAATTGGTGATGATAAGCTTACAACCTTGCTCAATGCAGGAAATGCACTTGTCGTAGCACTCCTCTTCCTGAGGAACGTTATAGCACCAAACAAGATTACCTTCAATATTACGCTCTTTGGCAACCTTCTTGATACCCTCGATATGCGAGAGTGAATAACCCTCGTTCTCATCACCGATAAGAATGATGCCGATCTTGTTGCCCGACGAGCCGCTGCACGAGGTCATGCCAAACACAAGCGCAAGCACAAGAAAAAATGCAACAATTTTTTTCATTTTTCCCTCCTCTGAGGAATCTATCGCTCCGACCGTTTTCATAAAGCACGGAACGTTATAATAAATGAGAACGTCGCATGAAAGATGTTCTCATTTTATTACACGTATTTGATAAATACAAGTGGCGGCATCATCAAAAAATGATCAAATATATCTTCGATTTTGATGATTCAATCATGTATTTTAGCAAATGATCAGAGTTCTTCCCTGTTCACAACCGGTCTTCCGAGAGAGATGCTTAAATTACCGTTTCTGACGCGGAGCTCGTCAAGGAATTCCTTTTCATTGGCGCCTGCTCGAAGCACGACATTGTACTGAAGCTCGAAGAGACTGCCCATATTTGTGGATTTAACTCTGTCAAGGTCTGCTTTTGCCGTGTATTTTTCAAGAAGATCGTCAAATATTGTTGTATAATCAAGGTTCTCGGGAATAAGAATTTTGAGGACCCTTGTTCCCCTTGCGGGCATGGCAAGTCCCATGAGGCTTACCGCGATCGTCGATGCTCCGACAACAAGGATGAGCAGAGCCGCAACGCCGACATATCCCATGGCCATGGCGAGACCCGTCACGGTCGAAAGAAAGATACTGGTGATCTCACGCGCATTTCCCGGAGTCGACCTGAAGCGTACAAGCGAAAAAGCTCCCATTACGGCGACTCCCGTTCCAACATTGCCGTTCACAAGCATGATCACGGTCTGAATGATGGCCGGAAGCACAAGGAGTGCAAGAAGCATGTTCTTTGAATACTCGTTTTTAAAGGAATGAATGAACGCGATGATGATTCCGAGTCCGAGCGAGATGCATGTGCAGATCACAAATTCTCCCGCCGCAACCGAAGAAGTCGATGCAAGAATACTTTCAAACATAAAGATTGTCTCCTGTTGATAAGAAGTTTTTTATCTGGGTGTTTTATCTTTTGAAGCCTTCTTCCTGAGCCTTGCATTTCCGAGATCCACAACGCTGCCGGCAGACCCGAGAAGCGGAAGATGGTTTTCAATGACGCTCATATACATATCCGGGTGCTCGCAATAATATGTTCCGTATTTTGAAATGGAAACAGGCGCCACTCCGAGCTCCGAAAGGATGTAAGCCATCCATGTCGGCATATATTCGGGAAGTTTGATCTCCATGAGCGTCATGTCCTCGTCAAGGAGCTGTTCTCCGACAGCGCCCTCGCCGAGCCTGAGTTTTTTACGCCTGCACCTGATGTTCTTGTCAAGGGTGAGTCTGATGGATTCGTCCTCTATCCCGAAAAACGCACGTCTGTCATAAGCGAGGTAAACCCGGGGTTCCACCGGATTCATCTTGAGGAACCAGTCTATTTCACGCATTATCTGATTGTCTTTCGCGGGATGCACTCCGTCGTAAAGGTACGCCTCAGCCTCACTCAGCTTCAGTCCCACACGACGCTTATACACGATACCCTTGAATTTTTTCTTGAGCTCGACATACACTTTCGAATCACCCGATTCGGGAACGCCGTATGAACGCAGTCTGAGCTTTTCCTTATAAATCGGCTTTTCGACAGAGTGTCTGATAAGATCAAAATCGGGTGTATCAAAATAGATATTGCAGATGGTATGGAGACCGTAGCGGTCGATCATCATCCTGTCTTCGATAAGACGCAGGAATTCACGTTCCTGTTCGGATGTAAGAAGGTATTTCTTTTCATATCGTTTGAATACCGTCTCGCTCATGACCGATCTGCCTCCTTTTTTTATGTCTTTCCGAATAAAACCTTACGAACCTAATCCGGTCAAGGCTCACGTATGGCGACCGCAAAAGGCAGTCCGTCGTACCGTGCTTCCCGGATAAAGCCTAAGCGATTGTACCTCTCAAATGTGAGGTACATTTTACGACTTTTTAAATTATTTGTAAACATAAGACGGAACGCCTACAATTTCTCCGGGGTAAATCCCATCGGGAAGAGCTCGCGGAGAGAATAAATCCAGTAATCATCCTCACTTTTCGCAAGTATGACGAAGAAAGCGTCGGGATCGCAAAATTCTGCCATTACCTGTCTGCAAACACCGCACGGAGGGCAATAATCGGTGATCATTCCCTCTTTTCCCCCAACAATCGCAATAGCCTCAAAATCTCTTTCTCCCTCGCTCACCGCTTTGAAAAACGCGGTTCTTTCAGCGCAGTTCGATGGTCCGAATGCAACATTTTCGATATTACAGCCTGTGTAGACTGTCTGTTTTTTTGTCATGAGAGCCGCGCCGACCCTGAAATTCGAATAGGGCGAATAGGAATATTTTAACATTTCCATCGCTTTTTTGATAAGCTCCCTGCAAACGAGATCACTGAGTCTGTCAACCGAAGGCGCAGTTCCTTTGATATTTGCGGGGCTTGTTCCGCGAGCGCGTGCCGGAAGCTGCATCTCTTTTCCTTCAGATTTTTTACTGTCATTATTCATGATGATGCCTCCTCTGAATGTTTTTATGAATCCTATTATACCACATCGTGTCCTTCTTCGTCCTCTTTGGCTCTCCTCACCGCGACGCGCGCAATGATCTTGTTGAAGATCGCCTCTATGATCGCTGCCGCGATCAGGTAAAGCATCATACAGAAAAAGATTGAAAAAAGAGGGTACATATTCCTGTGACCGATCGTGGTCATAACATTTACAAGCTCACCCGCACCGATATAACCGGCAAGAGACGAAAACTGAAGCATGAGGATCGTCAGCCTCTTTATCTCAAAGAGGGAATTCTCCACCGCTTCAGGTATTACCGCGGTAAAATGTGATTTCTGCAGGCTGCTTTTTATATTATCGGAGAATCCTGCCATCTCGCGTTTTGCGCTTCTCGACAAAATTTCCGAATAACTGCCCGCTCCGTAAAGTCCGATCCCGAGTGCCGAGGCAACTATCGCCGAAAGACTGCCGCCAAAGACTTTACTGTAGTAGAGGAGCCAGATTATCAGCACAACGGGAACACTTCTGAAAATAAAACAGAAAGCACGTCCGACACCCGATACCACCTTTTTTTCATAACAAGTCATGTAGCTTAAGATCATCCCTATGATCATGGCGATGATCCAGGCTGCAACCGTGATCATCACAGTGACCGCGAGTGCTTTTATTATCCTGAAATACGCTCCCCCCGAAATGAGGTTTGAATAAACGGCATCCGTAAGACCCATGTTTCTACTCCTGTCAGCATTTTTGCTTTTTAATGTCGGTAAACATCCCTTAATCGGTTAATTCGTTTTCTTCCTGTGAAGGCTCCTGCGTGCTCCTCACAAGAAATCTGTAATTATTCATGACCATATACCCGTCGGAGGTCAGATATTTCTTTTCCTCCTGAGTGGTATTGTCCGAGGCGGCACTCGCAAAAAGGTAATCCACCTTTCCTGCCATAAGCTCGGAATAAGCCGTTTCGGTATCGAGAATCCTGATGTTTATATCGGTACAAAGCTCGCAGGCAAGTTCATCAAGAAAGGCCACACAGAATCCGCAAGGTCTTCCGCTCTCGTCTATTATCTCCACCGGAGGAGCCGCTCCTGTGATTCCGACATCGATCGAACCCGACATCTCATGCAGATCCCTGAAGCGATCCGTTCTGCTCCACATATCCTCCTCGTAAAACTGCGTTACCGCGGCACCGTTTTTGATATAATCATTATACAGGCTCGAGACGGTTCCGTCACTTCTGAGTTTGTTTATCGCATCATTAAATCTCTGCTGTTCCTTTTTTACGTTCTTATCATTATCCCTTCGCATCGCGAACGCAAAAGAGAACCTCGGTTGCGCAAGTCTCGCGGTGGCCGCCATATCACTATTGTCAAGTATGTCAAGCCCGCCGTATTTTTTTACCGCGTATTCGGCCGTCACATCACATGCCCAAACAGCATCAACATCTCCGTTTTTTAAGCCGGCAACGGCTTCATCAAAGGAATCATATTCCCTGTAGGCAGAAATCTCGCGTCCGATAAGGCTTTGGAAATAAACAGCCGACGCCTCCGGTTCAAGGAAAGACCGCACGCCTCCGATCCTTTTTCCTGCGAGATCGTCGGCGGTGGTCACAACCGCAAGCTCCTTATGCTCGTCTTTCGTTTTCCAAAGGGTCGCGCTGAAGATCATCAGTATGACCGTTAACGCGACGGCTCCGAATTTGTACCACTTCATCTCTTTTTCCCCTTTTATTTGAGCTGCGCTCCGTAGATCTTCTCTCCTCGCACCGCAATGACGAGCCTGTCGGCGTACATTACGGGGGTTGCCTCGATCGCCGAGCCGAAATTAAGGCGGTTCAATATTTTTCCGTCCCTGGCATCGATCAGGAGCAGATCCCCGTTCTGGCATCCCTGTATAATGAGGGGCATGCCGCTGTTGTCATACGTGAGGATAGTCGAGCTCCACGAGTACATATCGAGCGTGATCCTCCAGTCCTCGTGGCCGGTCTTCTTATTGAGCGCGACCAGATAACCCGACTCAAGAGACGGAGTCTTCGAAACGGAATAGATCACATAATCTCCGATCTCTCCTTTGCCGAGTACTCCCGTCGAAAGAACACCGCCGGCATATCCCTTGACCGTATTGACCTCATAGCCTTTCTTCCAGACGGTTCTGCCGGTAACGGCATTCAGCTTGTAGATCGCCGCCTCTCCCATGCTGTGCTCGTTATAGCCGTACTTAAGAGTGGTTCCGACGTATATGTATGTTCCGTCGTCTTCAAACGAAAGGATTGGCGACGAATTTATATCCTCCTTGAGATCGGTGATCCAGACCATCTTCATGGCGTTCACATCAAGGCAATAAAACATGCCCGCATTATCGCCGAGGAAGATATATCCGTTCCATGCGCACGCGCTGCACTCGCTTCCCCAGAGCCTTTTGTCCTCAGCGTATATATTTTCGATCGTAAATGTGTACTTGATCATGGGCGAAGGCTTGATGCTTACGGAAGAATATTCCTTTTTGTATTCCGTATTGAGCCTCATTGTGTAGATGACACCGTTCTCTCCGGGATAGATGAGCGTATCGCTGCCCGGATCTATGAGAGGCGAGCTGTCATAGGCATGCCATTGTCTCGGAGCAAAGCTGTCATTCATGCCGCCTTCGTAAAGCAGGCTTCCGTCAATCAAGCTGTATATGTAGAAACGCTGCGAAACGTTCTCGCCAAACGGACCGGTCTGCGCATCCCCACATCCGCAGAAAAGAAGGGGCACTCCGCCCGGATAAAGTGAAGCCGTACCCTTAAATGTCATTCCGACGTTAATGACGGGTCTCGTTTCTTCTCCCGTTTCAAGGTCGAGGAAATGGATCTGTCCGTCCATGCCGGGATATATAATCTCCACCAGACCGTTCTTGTTTTTTGCGCTTTCGTACATATTCATGCCCGCGCGCACGCTGTCTTCCCATTTTGCAAGAAGCGGCTGACCCGTCCATCCGTTGCCCGACCAATAATCGGAGCCGTTGTTCTTTAATAGTTTTCCGGTCTTATACTCCCAGGAATCGACAAGCGTCCTTTCACCTGCGGAAACGGTGGAAACGCTCGACGCGTCACGTCTGTAGTTTCCCCTGAAGGTTGAAAAACCTGCATTCGACTCGGGATCGTTTTTTGTATCGAATTTAATCTTGTAATCTCTGTTGATCGTCTCCACGATCTTGCCCTTCGATTCTATCTGTTCCCTGACTCCGAACTTTTCGGGGTCGGTTTCCGGAACCGAATGGGGAACATCTCCATCCGCGCCCTGTGATGCGGATTCATCATATTCCTGTTTTAAGCTGCCCTGTGTTTTATTGCGGTAATTGTACAGATATTTGAGCGAACCGTACTTGACCATGAATTTAAACGCAAGAAATCCCGTCACGAGGACGCAAACCAGAAGCACGGAAACAACGGCGGTCAAAATCCTCTTGACTCTTTTCGAAAGATGTCTTCTTTCCGGCCGAATCGCTTTTTCCTCCGTTACCGCAGCGAGGTTGCTTCCGTCCGTGTCCGTGACCGTATTTCCCGTCTGTGGAGTTGATTTTTTTTCTTCGGTTTCTTTCGGGATGTTTGCTTCTTTTGTTTCAGCTGGTGACTGTTTTTCTTTGGTTCCGGTCGGGGCGTGTGCATCCTTTACTTTGAGGGGAGACTGTTTTTCTCCTGCTCCCGAAGAATCTTCATCGGAATACTGCGGTTTCGGAGAACCCGAAAACAGTCTGACAAGCGCAGAAAAAAGGCTTACTTTTTTTGTTTTTTCTTCAGGCTTATTCCTGCCTTCAAATGTGGCATTTATCTCGGCTCTTTCTTTTTCGGCGGCGGCTGTTTTAGCGATTTTTTCCGGGTTATCCCCATCGTCCCTTGTACGTGTGGAATCGTACATATAACGGCGAACGGGCGGTTTCTCCTCATACACGGGAATCTCTTTGTACTCAATCGGTCTGTTATGTGTTTCTTCTCTGCTCCTTTCGGCCTGTAAAACGGCTCGTTCGATCTTCTTTGTTTTCAAACGCGATGAATCAGCCTCCGAAGACTTTTCTGCGGGGTTCTTCTTTCGTTCCTCCATTTCCTTGCGCAGTTCTTTCCAGGGATTGCTTTCTTCTTCCATTCGCTCTGCAACCTTCTCCTCGATAAGGCTGTTCATGCGTTCCTGTTTTTTCTGCGCGACCTTCTTCTTGTTTCTGTGGCTGTTCTTTCCCATTACTTGTCCTTTATGTATGTCTTTTTTGCAGATTTCTGCCTGTGATCGTCATTTATTAATTCACGATTTATTTTTCTCGTTTCCCAAAAGCAAAGGTTTCAGTTCTCTGATATGTCCCACACCGACAACCCTTATCGAATGCGGTCCGATGTCCTTGACATTGACGCTCGGCATAATGACGCAATCATAAGCCAGATTCTGTGCCTCCACCACTCTCTGCGCCGCTCTGCTCACTCCCCTGACTTCTCCCGTAAGACCGACCTCTCCGAAGATCACCGTTTTGTCTCCGGGTGCCTTATCCGTTGCGCTTGACAAAAGAGCCATCACTACGGCAAGGTCGAGCGCCGGTTCGTTAATCTTCATCCCTCCCGTCACATTGACATAGGCATCACAGCCCGAAAGCTGAATCCCCATACGTTTTTCAATGACTGCAAGAAGAAGGTTCACTCTGTTCACGTCGATTCCGAGGCAAGTACGCCTCGGCATGGCAAAGCCCGTCCTGCTGACAAGCGCCTGTATTTCGGCAAGAATGGGTCTCGTGCCTTCAACGGAAGCCGCGATAACCGAGCCGGGTTCGCCGACAGGTCTGCCGTCGAGCATGTGCTCAGAGGGATTGCGAACCTCTCTGAGACCGTCGCCTTCCATTTCAAAAACACCGACCTCGTTTGTCGAACCGAATCTGTTCTTAACGGCTCTGAGAATTCTGTACGGCGAAGATGCGTCGCCTTCAAAATAAAGCACGGTATCAACCATATGCTCAAGCATCCTGGGTCCGGCAACCGTTCCTTCCTTTGTCACGTGCCCCACTATAAAAATCGTCACAGGAGTGCTCTTTGCGAGACGCATGAGCGCCCCCGTCGTTTCGCGTACCTGGCTGATACTTCCGGGAGATGACGAAATATCCTCTCTGTAAACGGTCTGGATCGAATCGATCACAACTACATCGGGCCTATCCCTGTTAATGATCTCTTCAATCGCATCAAGGCTTGTCTCGGCAAGAAAAAGGATGTCGTCATCGGCGCATCCCAGCCTTTCCGCTCGCATTCCGATCTGTCTGAGGCTTTCTTCTCCGGAAATATAAAGAAGATTTAATTTCTTCCTTGCGAGTTTTGCGCAAGCTTCAAGAAGGAGCGTTGATTTTCCGATTCCGGGATCCCCGCCGACAAGCACAAGCGAACCTTTTACGACTCCTCCTCCGAGAACTCTGTCAAGCTCGGAAATACCGATTTGTACTCTTTCTTCTTCTCCCCTGTCAATAACGGAAAGCTTCACGGGATCAGAGGGGTGTGTCGCACCCGTTTTTCCGCGGGATTGGTTTGATTTTCCCGAACCGACTGACCGTACAGGCGCTTCTTCAAAGCTGTCCCACGCCTTACATGCCGGACACTGACCCATCCACTTGGGAAATTCGTTTCCGCACTCTCTGCAAAAAAAGACCGTCTTGTCTTTCGCCATGTTCTCTCCTCTATACCAGCATAAAAATGGTGCTTATCCAGACGTTGCCGCCTGTATAGGCACCCAAACAGTTCTCCCGCAACGCGGACCACAGGCACCCCCCGGGGTTACCCGAATCTGTCATACTCTCTCGGTACGGTACTTACTACTTACATACGTTTGATCTTAACCTCGGTAGCGGTATCCTCTTTCGCCTCAACGCTGAACACGAGCTTTCCGCCGAGGTTTGTCTTCATGCGACCCGCATTTACCGAATCGATAAACACCTCGTATTCCTTGTCGGGCTCAAGCTCAAGCGTAATCTGAGCATCCTCTTTTCCCGTCACGCCAAATGTGGTAACGTCACCGTTGGTCGAGAAATTGAAAACTGAAGTTCCGGGAACGGATTCATAAACAAAAAGTCCGTTCTTCTCGAGCTTGGTGATCTCGTTGAATGTCTTAACTTTATACAGATCGCCTTCATGAGCAAAATCTGAAACCTTTGATTTCTGTGAAAGTGTGTAGTTTCCAAAGCTTAATGTTCCGTCTTTTTCCTTTTCTATGAGAGCTTCAACCGTCTTCATCAGAATAAAACCTCCTTATATCCAATCAATGGTATTTTAGCATATGGTCACTAAAACGTCAAAGAGAAGAAGCATTAACGTTTCTTAAAAATCGTTTTTTTCTTTTTGTCATCATAACACACAAGAACGGAGCTGTTTCTCGTCACCGTCCCGTCTAGGATCCGCTCTGCAAGCATATCCTCAAGTTCCGTCTGGATGGCGCGCCTTAACGGTCTGGCGCCGTACTTCTCGTCAAATCCCTTTTCGGCAATAAATTCCGTAAAGGTCTTGTCAATCCTGATCTTGATCTGCATCTCCTCAAGTGCTCTTTTGGCAACCGTACCGCACATGATACCGACAATCTGCTTGATCTCGTCCCTGTTAAGAGCGTGGAACACTATCGTTTCGTCTATTCTGTTGAGAAATTCGGGTTTGAAAAGCTTGCGGACCTCATCCATAACGCCTTCCTGCATTTTTTTGTAGTCGGCGTCCGCATCCGCGCTTGTCGCAAATCCAAGAGTCTTCGGCGATATGATCCTCTGTGCTCCGGCGTTTGACGTCATGATGATGACACTATTCTTAAAGCTTACCTTTCGTCCCTGCGCATCGGTAACATGACCGTCGTCAAGCACCTGCAGAAGAAGGTTGAACACATCGGGATGCGCCTTCTCGATCTCATCGAAAAGAACCACGCTGTAAGGATGCCTTCTGATCTTCTCACTGAGCTGACCGCCCTCATCGTATCCGACATATCCGGGAGGCGAGCCGATCATCTTCGAAACACTGTGCTTTTCCATGTACTCCGACATATCGACTCTGATCATGGAATCCTCGGTTCCGAAAAGTGCCTCGGCAAGAGCTTTCGAAAGCTCTGTCTTACCTACGCCGGTAGGTCCGAGGAACAAAAACGACCCGATCGGACGATTCGGATCCTTAAGACCGACTCTTCCTCTTCTGATGGCTTTCGACAGCGCCGAAACGGCCTCCTGCTGTCCGATCACGCGCTTATGGAGGATTTCTTCAAGCTTCATCAGCTTTTCGCTCTCCTCCTCCTCGAGTTTCTTGACCGGAATCTTTGTCCAGCCGGCAACCACCTCGGCCACCTCCGAGAACGTCACTTCAAGGACCCTGTCCCTGCGAAGGAGCGCCTGTTCTTCCTCAAGCTTCTGTTTCTCACGACGCAGCCTGTTCTGCTTTTTCTTAACGGCCGCTGCCGCTTCGAACTCTTCATTTATTATTGCGTTTTCTTTTTCTTCATCAAGACTTTTGAGTTTCTCGTCAATCTTTTTGATCTTGGGCATCGTACGGTAGGCAGAAAGAGCGAGACGTGAGGAAGCCTCGTCCATGAGGTCTATCGCCTTGTCGGGAAGGAAACGGTCTGAGATATATCTGTTTGAAAGCTTCACGCAGGCCTCAATGGCCTCATCCGTAATGCTGACGTGGTGATGATCTTCATAAGCCTTTCTGATGCCTTTGAGGATAAGGACGGTATCCTCAGGAGAAGGCTCTTCAACGGTAACGGGCTGAAATCTTCTTTCAAGAGCGGCGTCCTTCTCAATGTGTTTTCTGTATTCGTCGAGAGTTGTCGCTCCGATAAGCTGAAGTTCTCCGCGCGAAAGCGAGGGTTTCAGGATATTGGAGGCATCGAGTGCGCCCTCCGCGCCGCCGGCGCCTATGATCGTGTGAAGCTCATCAAGGAAAAGAATGACATTTCCGGCATTGATAACCTCGGAGATGACACGTTTTATCCTCTCTTCAAATTCGCCTCTGTATTTGGAACCCGCCACCATTCCCGAAAGATCGAGCGTCACAAGCCGGTTTCCTTTGATGGGATCGGGGACATCGCCGCTCACGATCCTCTGCGCAAGTCCCTCAACGATGGAGGTCTTGCCGACGCCGGGTTCACCCACAAGGCAAGGATTGTTTTTTGTACGTCTCGAGAGGATTTGGATAACTCTCTCTATCTCGGTCGCTCTTCCGATGACGGGATCGAGCTTTCTGTCAGCCGCAAGCTTTGTCAGGTCCCTGCTGTACTGATCGAGAGTCGGAGTCATGGAACCCGCCTTGCCCTGCGATGCCTTCATCTGGCTTTTTGCTTTATGTATATCGATGCCCAAAGCCGTAAGAAGATCGATATAGACCTTCTGTATGTTGACCCCGATGGTATTGAGAAGTCTGACCGCGATACAGTCATTTTCGCGCAAAAGCCCGATAAGAATGTGCTCCGTACCTACCCTTTCGGCACGCATCCCCACAGCCTCCGCAAAGGCATTGTCAAGTATCTTGCGCGCACGGGGTGTCAGCTTGTTCGACTCCGCATAGCTCACGCCTGCCTGTGGAGAAATAAGCTGGTTAATAAGCTCGACGATCTTCTCCTCATCGACAAGATTCTCCTCGAGTACTCTTGCGGCCACTCCTCCCGAACGGAGAAGTCCGATGAGAAGATGCTCGGTGCCGATACCGCCGTGTCCGAGTGTGACCGCGGCCTGTGTTGCCTGATTGAGCGCCAATTGCGCATGCTCGGTAAATTTGTATTCCATAATTCAATCCTCTTTTTCGGTTATTATCTTCGGAAGCTTTTTACGTATATATGCAGCCCTGATCTTTTCCATGGCGATCTCCGTATCTTCGCCGGTGAAGGATGCGGCAAGCATGGCGGGCTGAATTTCAATCATCAGTCTGTGAATGTCAAATCTTGCACTCGCAGGTTCAATGATCCCCAGAAATCTTCCGAGCTCTATCTGCGAAAGGAGCGTCATCGCATCCTTGAGTTCAAGCGACCTTGCATATTTAAGAACGCCGTAGGAACGGAAAACTTTGTCCTCAATATCGCTGCGGTTTCTTTCGTACCACTCGCGCCGCGTCTTCTTCTCAAGATCGGCTATCTGACTGACTATCACCTCAAGACTCTCGTAGATATCGGACTCTGTAAGACCGATCGTTCTGCGGTTGAATAACCTGTGCAGATACCCCGGGCTTTTGTTGCCGTCTCCGTACACCCCTTTGATCATCAGACCGAACCTTGCAAGCTCCGTCTCTATGGAACTGAGCTTTCCACCTGTCGTCAAAGCCGGAAGGAAGAGCATGTACGAGGCTTTAAGCCCCGTTCCCACATCCGCAAGGCTGCTGGTAAGATAACCGTACTTTTCTCCGTAAGCGTACTTAAATCTGCGATCCATCATATCGTCGATCCTGTTTGCCACCGAAGCAACCTTTTTCATGTTACTTCCTGTCGTAACAGCAGCAATCCTGATGTGATCGCGACCGTTGATCATTATACTCACCGACTCGTCCTCGCTGAGGATAAGACCGGTCGGCTGCTCCTTGGTGAAAATGTCGGGACTTATGGCATGTGTTTCAAGAAGAACCTGCTTTTCGCGCATTCCGAGATTATTGAGAGCGCAGGAATAATAAGGCTTATCCTCTCTGCCCTCAATTTCACCCTTAAAGGAACGTACACTGTCGACAAGCTTTCCGGCATCCTCGTTTGAAAGAAGCCGTCCGAAGTTGTATCCGCTCAGATTTCTCGCGAGCCTCACTCTGCATGATACTATCACATCATCATGCTCATTTTTTTCCATGTACCATTTGGTGATCTTTTTTTTCATGTCTTTTTCCCATCGAACGCTATTTATTCTTTGGCTTTTTTGCGCTTTTTTTACTTTTTTTCACATCCGGACCTTTATCCTTTTCCGTGTTTTCAAGCTCTTTGATCCTGTCACGTAGCTTTGCTGCAAGCATGAAATCCTCTTTTTGGACCGCTTCTTTTATTTGGAGCCTTAGTTCCCCTATGTCCGTGGTTTTGCCTGCGGATTTGGTTTTAGACGACGGCGCGGTATTCCCGTTTTGGGTCTTTAGTACCTTTTCCGGACCCGGTTCGACCTTTTTCAGTTCGTAAACAGTGGCGTTTACGGGCACTTTGCCTACATGAGAGGTTCCGGGTTGAACAGACTTGAGCTGTTTTTCTATAACCACAGAAAACGTGCTGTAGCAGTCCGGACAACCGAGAAGCCTTTCCCTCATAAACGTTGAAAAACTCATCCCACATGTAGGACAGACCGCCTTGCTTGAATTATCCGAGGTCTTGTTTTCGATGTATCTTTCCATGTAACTCGAAAGAATTCCGGAAAGGATGCTGCCCATGGGTGTATCCGATTTGTTATTCTTTCCGAGTCCCTGAAGGTTCATGCTAACCGCACACTCATCGCACAAGCATGTTTGGTTCTTCTCTCCGTTTATCACCTCTGTGTATATGATGGTGGCTTTATTTTTCCTGCATATGTCACAGATCATGTTCTTCTCCGTTTCCCGGCCGACGTTCGTCTGCTTCTGCCGGCTGATTTAGGCTCGATATTTTCGGGTGCCCTTCTCCTTCTTCTGAAGATCACCCTGATGGTTATGATAAGAAGCAACATACACACTCCCGAAAGCACCGCGATCACGGTCGAGAGAGTATTTACGGTTTTTTCCACAGCTTCGGGGTCGGGCGCGTTTTTATCGGCTTCCTTTTCATCTTTAACAATCCCGGTCGGTTCCCCGTTGCTTAGAAGTCCGTATCTTTGAATCGTCTTCTCTATTCTGTCATATACGTAAAGCCCCGGATCGTTTCCCTCTTTTCTGAGAATAAGAAGGAGATACTCGGGAGTTCCGTCCGGTACCGGTGAAAACGCCGTTATGGTATATCCGCTGATAAGGATCGTTGTTCTGTAGAATCCTTCAGGCGGTTTGATACCGGCATCGGTTTCCATAACTTCGTACTGAGTGTCGGCAATGAGCATCGACTTTCCGTCCTGCTCCGTCACGTAAAAAGCCTGCTCATGCTCCTTCGGCTCTTCTTCTATCTTCTTTTCCTCTGCCTCTTTTTCATCGGTCTCGGTTTCCTGCGTTTCCTCAACGGGAGCTTCTTCTCTCACACAGTATATCACATATTTATTCTCGGTTCCGTCCGGGGCGGTGACATTGATGGTGATCCTGTTGCTTCCGACTTTAAGCTCGTCCGCACCTTCAACGGTGACCGCGGCGAGAGGATCGTTTGCCAATGCCGAAACGGCGAGCTTGACGAGTGAGTTTTCGACATGAACGTTATAATCCTTTATCTGCGGATCAAACGAGGGTGAAAGCACCGCGCTTCCTACCTTGAGTTGCGCGAGACTTGCATCGGACGATGCGGTTGTTCCCGCAAGTACGGTGAGTGTCAAGGGTTGCGACGAAACAGACATCGCGTCTCCGTCGTTCGCATCATATATTTCGGGATTGCTTCGTATTGAAAATTCGCTCTCGCCCATCGCGATCGCTTTGAAATAAAGCAAATAATTTCGTTTTGTGCTGTAGCTCGATGTTCCGGGATCGCTGATCCTCAGCACACCCTCTCCCCCGAGCACGCAATCGGGACCGGAAATATATTCAAACTTTTCGCTGTCATATGCCACATAAACCTCGACTGCCCCGATCTCAACGTCGGCGTTGAACCTGAGTTCGAGCTTTACCATATCCTCTACACGAATATCCGATTCTGGCGCAACCTTCACAAACGCTGCCGAAACACTGGCAGCCTGTGCCCTCTCCGTCGGCGCCAGCGCCACCGTCGCTGCCGTTAAAACAAGCGCGGCGAACAGAACGCTTATCTTTCTCATTTCTTCCTACTTCCTTTCAAACCATTGTCCGATGTGATCCGATTCCGACCTTACTTAAGCCGTCCCGTCCGATCCGGTCACGTCGGTTCCGTCATCCGTTCCCACGGATGCTGTATCTCCGGTTCCGTCCTCAATACCCTTGGGGAGCAGTTCACCTCCCCCGCTCTCAGTGCCGTCGGGGAGCAGTTCGCCTCCCCCGCTCTCAGTACCGTCGGGGAGCAGTTCGCCGTTTCCGTCCTCATTATCGCCTGAAGGCGTTCCGTCGTTTTCACCTTCGTTGCCCTCAAGAGCCGTCCCGTCGTTTTCACCTTCGTTGCCCTCAAGAGCCGTCCCGTCGTTTTCTTCATCCGTCCCCTCGGGCTGCGATGTATCCGATCCGGATTCTTCCGGACTTTCATCCTGCTCTTTTTCGGACTTTTCCTTGTCCTTCTTTTCCTTCTTCGTACCACTCTCGCGGAAGATATTGATGATAAATTCCTTAACATCCCCGTTCTGAGCCTGTACCGAAACCACAACTCTGTTCATTCCGTCCGACAGCGTCACTCTTTTGTCACTGATAACCTTGGCGAGAGAACTCACGGGAGTGGCATTTATCTTGATCTCGGAAACATCGCCTTCAACAACGATCGAGTACTCCTCGTCGGAAGAATTGTTCAGCGTGGGGGTGAGCGTAAGCTTGCCGCCGTCCTGATCCGACAGTTTCAGGCTCTTAAGCCAGTTGTTCGGATTGTCCTTGTGGGCAGGATAAGGCGCGGCGGTCTCCGGCATGTCCTGATAAACAGGGATCATAAAAACGATGGGAGTTCCAACCGGGTCCTCATATGCGGTGAAAACCCTGCGACCTTCAGCCCACGGCGCTTCGACATTGGCCATATACTGATGCATGTACGTGCTCGTGGCGGTTGCGTTGAATTTCTGAAGGTAGATTGTGTTCTGACCGCGGTTTATGTAATTGTTGCCGATATAGTATGCGCCCCCGATTATGGAACGCAGCTGATTGTTCCACGGGATAAGACAGTTTATGTTGGTAGTGGGATTCGCCGAACCGTCCCTCGCGAACGTAAGACCGTTCCTGATAGCGCCTCCGGCTTCCGTGCTGTGATAAGCTCCGATATTGTAGTAATTGTAGAGTCCTTCATAACCCTTCACCGTACCGGTAACGCTGTTGCTCATGGCATTCGCGCCGAGCGTAACCTCCTGCTTCACGCGCGAGGCAAGATGAAGCGGACTCACGCCCGAATATTCGGCAGCCATCAGAAACGTATCGGTAAAGGAAATACTTCTTTTGTTGCCGTCCGAATCCTTGTAATCATATGTTGTCCCGCTCATTGCGGTATTTTTGAGAATTCCGTCGACCGCCTCCGCGCCTTGCGTTGCGGGAGTGTACGAAAGAAGCTCAAACTGGAAGATCGTGTCTTCCTGAAGAAAGTTGCGCGGATCCATATAATATTCAATCGCATCGCGCGAAGCCGTAACCCACGTTGAGCCGTCAAAAACTACAAACGAATCGGTCTTGTAGCTGTAGGCTCCGGGTTCAAGCGACTTCCACTCGATGCTCTTCGAATTCGGTATGAGATTTTTTCCTGTGACAGCCTCATTGTCGATGGCGTCTTTCCACGTGAGACCGGTGTGAAATGCCTTAAATTCCCACAGCGGGTAAAGCTCGTGTAAAGTCCTCAGAGCATCCTTATAGCTTTCGGGAAAACCCTCCGCCACAAGCTTTGCCTCGAAACTGTTTGCGGTAAGACCGCTGAGTTCGTCTTCTTCTTCATCGCTCATGAGCTTAAGTGAGGGATCGGGCGCAACATGTTCCTTTGAAATATAACCCTTATATTCCTTACCTCCGTACATCACACGCACATAACACCAAAGCGTGTCGCCTTCGAGAACCGTGTCGAGCACTTCAAGCGAATCACCGGTGTAGATCATCACGGGATTGTCCTTTGCATCCCTGACAACGGGAGTCGCCCATGCGGCCGTCTCATGCATCATAAGCGCGGGGGCATTGACAGCTATCGCATTCGCTCCATCAAATGCATATACAACCTTGACTTCCGTGCCTTCAATTTCTTCAACCTTGCTTGTTTCTTCGATCGGAACAAGGAACCTCACCGTATATTGGGGAACGACACGCGTAAGATTGAGATCCGTAGAAAGGATATATCCGGTATATTCATTTTCTCCGACCGTGTATGTTACCTCATAATACTTTTTCCCCGATGCATCCGCCTTTTCGCCGATGATCGTGACGGTTTCGCCCTTTGCGATCTTCAGTTTCTTTTTCTTCGGGTTCTTAACCACAGTCTTCTTGTCGGGATCGACCTTCATCTGCTGCTTGTCATATTTTGTCGTCGCGGCAAGCCCGTCGGAGAAATCAATCTCGACGTAGTCCTCCATGATATAACCGACTCTGAAAGAACCTTCCTCGGGAACCACGATCCTGTACCAACGCGTTTTCACGGGGTTGTCGGTTTTTTTGCCCGTAGTCACCGTAACAGAATTGATCACGGCAACTTTGTCATCCTTGTTAAGTACGCAGACCACATCGCTGCTTTTCTTAGAGAGAAGTCTTACGTTAAGCTTGGCTGCGGTAACCGTGCCTGTTAAATTAAATTTGGAATTAATTATTCTTTCAACTTGTACATACCCGTCGGGAATCACCTCCGCGGGTTCTTCTTTCTTTTCTTCCTTGTCCTTTATGTCATCATTGCTTTCCTTATCACTCTTTTTGCCGTCTTCTTTTTCGGTTTTATCCTTCTCCTTCTTGTCCGTCTTCTCCTGCGAATCACTTCCCGAGCCCGACGGCATAACAAGAAAGCTTTCAAGCTCCGCATCCGAGAGAGCGCAGAGCTGAACGTCCCCATCGACCGAGATATAGCTTGCGTTACAGAAACCGTTATAATTCTTTTTCCCGTCAGAATACGTGATATAATACCAACCGTCATATACGGCATGCACCTTTACCGTTTCGTTCTGCTTGAGGACGAGGGTGGACTCACCGTACTCAATCTTTCCGTACGTGGTTGCGGGTCCCCTTCTGACATTGAGCTCAACGGCCGTAACAACTCCGTCCGCTATCGTCTCCCGGGCAGGATCGCCGTCAACACTCACGTACGCCGAATTTGAATAACCCTCAATTATCTCTCCGTCGACAACCGCGCGGATATGATACCATTCTCCCGAAGCCGAGATGACCGTGATCTCCTGATCCTTCTTCAAAAGCACCTGCTTATCATCCTTAAAGAGGATATTGTCGTTATTACTCATATCGGGCGTGGTTCTCACACGAAGTTCGGATGCCGTAACGACTCCTTTGACCGTGGACGCCGAAACATCCGTATCCAAAAAAGGAGCGCCCGCAATTACCGTGAGCGCGATCGCACACACAGCGACAAGACGACAGGCCTTCTTTTTAATAAGCTTCATATTATCATTCCCCTTATATAAAGAATCAGATAAATCAGGGCAGAAACAGAATTGATCACGATCCCGACCACCGAATCCTTAATAAATATATCTCTTTCCTTCATGGACAGAACGCTCATCACGATGCCCAGTACCGACATGATAAGACCGGCAATGCCCGTTATTCCGAAAATGTCTTCCGTTCCTTCCGTGATGATACTCACGATCGACAGTACCGGAACGGCGACCAGGCAGACAATTCCCGTCGTCAGAAACATAATCGCTCTGTGAGAATGATGTCGTCCCCTGAATTTAACCGATTCTATACTCATAATGATCGTTCCTTTTTCAATACTACGTATCCCAACTAATCAGTATAATGGAATTGCGTTTTATCATCAATAGCGCTTTCTTCTCCGCATCAGTCTGAGACATCCGCCGATAAATATGACCGCCGGTATCAGACCGATGTAGAGGATTCCTATCAGCGTGCTTTCCTGCGATGAAAGCGCGAGTACTGCGTTCTCAACATTTTTGACGGGCGCGAGCACGGGGCTCTTGTACGGCGCAAGCTCCATGATGCTTGCGACCGTCAGTCTTTCATTCACGTACGGACCGTTCCAGAGGAACATGTCAGAAGCCAGATAAGGACTCGAATAAACTATCATTTCGCTGTCGGTCCCGTCGGCATATGTTTCACGCGACTTAATTCCCACATAGAAGGGCCCGTTCTCAGTTTCCCCTTCGGTTTCATCGTCTTCGGCATACCAGATTACTGTTGCCTCATCGGATGTCTTAAGGATCGGTGTTACCTCCACGTTTTCACCGATATTGCTTCTCATCCTGATGGGCGACGCGTACGGACACACGATCATGCTTCCTTTTCTGATGTCGGTTTCAAGTGCCCCGTCGCAAAGAATGGGCAAAAGCTCCATCGAGCTCGCGGAGGTGAAGTGTTCCGGATCGTTTTCTCCTATCATCTTTCCGGGATCGCTGTCTATGCCGTAATGACGCATAAGCGACTCAAGATTCGGGAGGCTTCCCGCCGAAGGATCGGTAAAGATCATGACGGAACCGCCCCGAAGGAGATATTCGAGAACAGCGTCGTATTCGTCCTCGGTGAGATCCTTGACGGGAGCATATATCACAAGAGCATCACAGCCGTCAAGGTTTTCTTCGGATGCCGGAGAAACAAAGCCATGTCCGAGTCCTTCACGGTCAAGCACGGCAACAAAACCCTGCGAAAGCTCTTCCTCTCCGTGCCCCGTAAGAAGCTTTACCTCCGGGCGGGTCGAACCTTCAACATAAGAAAGAGCCGAAAGCATCCTGCCCTCAAAATCAACTCCGGTAATCTTGTATGCCATAGTGTTATAATCCATCGTCGAGATGATCATCTCTCCGATGTCGACGAACTTTTCAAGTCCGGTATCATGATCCTCAACCAAAAAACCGCTTCCGAACTGCGATGTAAGTCCTTTATTACCGATAAGAGCGAGGGATTCGCCTTCTGTTGCGACAACATATTCGATATTGTCACAGGCATCGGTAAAGCCCTCCATTATATCACTGAATACCTTTTCTTCGTCATTCTCTCCCGTGACGTATGTCACAGTAACACGGTCCTTAAAGTCTTCAAGGTATTCTACAGTTGAATCCTCAAGAGAATAAAGACCTCCGACCGTTAAGTCGACATGAATGTCAAGACAGTTTGCCAGAAGGTTGAAGCATATCAAAGCAACTGTCAAAGCAGCGTATAATCCGGCATTTTTGAGCCTTTCACGACTGTTTTTATCACTTTTTCCGCTGCGGACGGCAACAACGGTGGCAATAAGGAATATTAAATTTAGAATTAAGAAATATGCGACATCTGTAAGTGACGCTCGGCCGGCAAGTCCCTCATGCAAATGCGAGAGTGGCGATATTCCGGTAGGGAGTTCTATTCCGTACCCACGAAGCATTTCTATAAAGGGATCGAGTAATGACACAAACATCATCACTGCAAATGTCACTATTCCCGCAACAAGCTCCGCCGAAAAAAGCGACGATACGAACATGCCCAAAGACATCATGGCCGAAACGAAAAGCGCAAATACAAAAAGACCCCAGTACGCACTTTTAAGGTTAACCTCGCCGTAACCCGACATTACAAGAGGATGATAAGAGATAAGTACGCAGCCCGCCAAGACCATGGACAATGAAGCGAGGTATTTCGCCAATACCGTTTTTGACACCGACACCGGAGATGTAAAGATAAGTCTGTCGGTTCCCAGCTTTCTCTCTTGAGCAAACATCCTCACACAGATGATCGGCAGGAAAAAAATGAGCAACAGACTCGACGCCTCGAGAGTGTACGGATAGTCCGCCGATGCATAAATGTAATTATAGATGTAATGATACAGTCCCTCCGATATCAGGAAAAAGACAAGAAAAAGGTATCCCGAGAAAGAATTAAAGTACGATTTGATTTCTTTAGAATAAATCGTCTTCATCATCTGCTCCTTTCTCTTCTCTTTCTTTTAGTCTTTGTTCGACCCTCTTTTGTGCCTTTTCAAATTCAGCTTCCGAGGCTTCGATCATTCCGAGATAGATCTCCTCGAGCGTTCTTCCCGCGGGGACAAGGCGTTCTATATAGAGTCCCGCTGCGGCAACCGCATCAAAAAGTTCCTTTCTAATGTCTTTGCCGTGTTCGGTGATCACAAACGTACTTGCTCCCGACGGGGCCTTTCCTTCATAAACGATCTCACAGAAAGATCCGAGCGCTTTAAGAGCCGCCTCGCACTCTTGCCCGGAAGCCGGAATGTCGAGCCTTAATTTTCCGTCCCCCGAAAGCTTCTTTTCGAAAAACGATGCTGTTCCTGAAGCGATCAAGCGACCGCGGTTAAGGATGAGCATTTCATCACAAACAGCGCTGATCTGCGACAATATATGGGAACTTACGATAACCGTTGCTCCGGCTTTCTTCTGATCTGTCAGCAGTCTCTTAAAAGCCGCGGTCTGCCCGGGATCGAGTCCGTTTGTCGGTTCATCGAGCAAAAGGAGCCCGGGAGCCCCCGCAAGTGTTCCGGCGATAGCAACGCGCTGCTTTGTTCCCTTTGAAAGCTGTCCGATGAGTTTATGCGCCTCGGAAACCGTTCCTGTCAGTTCCGAGAGCCTTTCTGCCTCCGCGCGACCCTTCATTCCGCACAGACCCTTCAGACCCGCGCAAAAACAAAGATATTCCTTCACGGTCATTTCCGGGTAAAGCGGAGGATTTTCCGGAAGATACCCCGTATTCATCAATGCCGGTTTTCTGTCATGTCGCAGATCAAAGCCGCAAATCTTTACGCTTCCCTCGGTCGGCGCAAAGAAGCCGCTGAATATGTTCATTGCCGTCGTTTTTCCCGCGCCGTTGGGTCCGAGGAAACCGACTATCCTTCCGTCTTCCGCCGTAAACGAGAGACTTTTAAGCGCTATATGATTTCCATATACTTTTTTAACGTTTTTTACCTCAAGCACTTTAAATCCTTTCGTTTGAGGCGGCATTTGTCCGCCCCTTTTCTCTCTGTATTTCCTTGTTATATATCAATTTTGTGTCAGTTCGGTGAACCGCATTTGTCTCTTTTGGGTAAAAATGTTAACAGATCCGGTCAATGATACATAAGAATCGCCGCAGCAACAGCGGCATTCAGGGACTCAACTTCTCCATGCATCGGTATAAACACTCTTTTATCCGCAAGCTGCGCAACAGTATCTGATATTCCGCGCCCTTCATTACCGATAATGATCGCGCACCGTGCGTCGAACGGTGTTTTTCTCATGTCGGAGGCCTCTTTCAGATGCGCGGCATAAACGGTATGACCGCTTTTCTTTACTTCTTCGAGAGTTCCCGGAAGGTCGTCCGAATATGAAAAAGGCACACGAAGAAGCGATCCCATGGTCGAACGGACCACCTTCGGACTGAATACGTCGGTGGTCGCAGCGCTCATGATGACCGAATCGATACCTGCTGCTTCCGCCGTTCTTATGATCGTTCCGAGGTTTCCGGGATCCTGAATGTCTTCGAGCACAAGAAGTCTGTCTCCGGACAAAAGCTCCCCCACGTCACGCACGAGCGGTTTCTCACGTACCGTAGCAAGAATCCCCTGGTCTGTCACAGTTTCACACACATGGCTTAAAACGCTGTCCGCAACGATCACGGCATCATCGACGGGCAAACCCCTTTCGGAAGCATACGTTGCGCTCACAAAAACTGTATCCACAAGCTCTCTGCGGGTCGTTATTGCATCCCTGATGATACGATCCCCCTCAAGCACAAAAAGCCCGGCCTGCGTGCGCTCTTTTTTTGAACGCTGCAAAGCTGCGAGCTCTTTGATCTTTTTATTGGCATTACTCTCAATCATCTGACTCATAATCAACCTCTTTTGAAGCAATGACCGCATTCAGCGCTGATAAAGCGGCTTCTTCGTCCTGCCGGTCTCTCAAGCTCCGACACATCGGTAAGTCTCCTCATCCGGCAGTCATTCTCCAAGATGTAAAAGCTTCTCTGCCCGGTCCGCAGCGCTAAGGCTGTCCAGAAGCTCCGTAAGATCTCCGTTCATAACGTCCTCAAGACAATACAGGGTAAGCTTGATCCTGTGGTCTGTACATCTGCTCTGAGGGAAGTTGTACGTTCTGATCTTTTCCGAGCGGTCTCCGGTTCCGACCTGGCTTCGCCTGTTGCTGGCTTCCTTTTCATGCGCCTTCTCAAGTTCGATTTCATAAAGCTTTGCTCTCAGAACCTTTAATGCCTTGTCCCTGTTCTTAAGCTGCGACTTCTCGTCCTGACATGAGATCACGATTCCTGTGGGAATATGTGTCAGCCGTACCGCCGAGTCTGTCGTATTGACACACTGCCCGCCGTTGCCCGATGCTCTGAACACATCGAATTTGCAATCGTTGATGTCCAGATTCACTTCAACCTCTTCGGCCTCGGGAAGTATTGCCACAGTGGCCGTCGATGTGTGAATCCTACCTCCCGATTCCGTCACGGGGATGCGCTGTACGCGATGCACTCCGCTCTCGTATTTAAGCTTTGAAAACACTCCCTGACCGTTAATCATAAACACTATTTCTTTGTAACCGCCGATTCCGTTCTCATTAAAGCTGACCATTTCAGTTTTCCAGCGCATTGAATCGGCATACTTCTGATACATTCTGAAGAGATCTCCGGCAAAAAGAGCAGCCTCGTCTCCTCCCGCGCCGGCTCTTATCTCAACGATAACGTTCTTACCGTCATCGGGATCCTTGGGAAGCAAAAGTATCCTGAGTTCTCCGTCAAGATCCTGTTCCCGTTCTTTTGCACTCTGAAGCTCCTCTTTCGCAAGCTCCTTCATTTCCGGATCCGTCTCGCTCTCAAGCATGGCAGCCGTATCTTCTATATCCTTACGAACCTTCTTAAACTCCTCGTATTTAGATGCGATAACAGAAAGCTCAGATTCCTCCTTCATAAGCTTCTTAAAACGCGACTGATCCGATGCCACACCGGGAGAAGACAGTTCATCGCGCACTTCTCCGTACCTGAGCGCGATATCTTCAAGCTTTTCGTAAATATTCATAAAAACACTCCTCAAATCATTCCAAAACGCTGTCACGCCGATACCCACTGACGCATCTGGGCAGCCCCGCCAGATCTTTAAGCACCTTAATGCCTGTCATCCCGGCAGCCTCCATCATGGACGCGACCGCGTCGGTCTGCTCATCACCCGTTTCAAGCGCCAAAAATGCGCCCTTTGCCATATGGTCCGGAGCGCATGCCATTATTCGCCTGTAAAATAAGAGTCCGTCCTCTCCTCCGTCAAGCGCGAGACGGGGTTCATACACAGCCACCTCCGGTTCGAGTTCTTCGATCCGTTTGCTTCCGATATAAGGTGGATTGGCCGTAATAATATCGTATTTTCCTTCGATCGAGTCAAAAAGATCGGAGAGAACAAGCTCTGCCCTAACTCCGCATTTCACGGCGTTTTTTCCTGCAAGCATGAGAGCCTCCCCGGATATATCCGAGAGCGTTACCTCGTTAATCCCGGAAAGCGCCGCAACACTAATGCCAATGCATCCGGTTCCGGTGCATATATCAAGGATCCTCGGAATCCGCCCGACGGCTCCGCATCTTTCTTTTGCTTTTTGCGTTTCGGCGAGGACGTGTTCCGCGAGTATCTCCGTGTCAAATCTCGGAATCAGGCATTCCTTCGAGCAAAGGATCTCAAGACCCATAAAGGATGTATGCCCTAAAATATATTCAAGAGGCTCACGTTTTACACGTCTTGAGAGAAATTCCTCAAAACGTTTCGCATAAGCCTCCGGAACCTGTTCATGTTCATGAAGGAGCACTGCCGCCATACCAAGACCCGATGCCTCGCAGATCATTATCCGCGCACATGAAGTATGATCCTCTATTCCTGCGTTTTTAAGCTCTGTGGTCGCCTTGTCCAGGTATTCTCGGTACGTCAATAAAGCTCAGTCCTTCTTGTTTTTGTTAACAAAATATCTGTCGAGTCCTTTAAGGATCTCATCGTCCTCGTCATCATCTTCAACGATGACAGCCCGTTTCTCCACTTCCAGGGGCGCTCTATGGTTTACACCCTTTGTGGGTTCCGGAGCTCTGTCCATCCCGGTGTTCTTCTTTCCGGGAGATCTCCTGCCTCTGAAATAACCGAGATTGTCACCGTCTTCATCCTTTGCTTCTTCCGCTTCTGATGCGGCTTTCTGAGCTTCAGCTTCCACGGGTTCGGATGCAGCTTCCTGAGTCTCGGCTTTCTCCGGTTCGGATGCAGCTTCCTGAGTCTCGGCTTTCTCCGGTTCCGATGCAGCTTCCTGAGTCTCGGCTTTCTCCGGTTCGGATGCAGCTTCCTGAGTCTCGGCTTTCTCCGGTTCCGATGCGGCTTCCCGAGCCTCGGCTTTCTCCGGTTCCGATGCGGTTTCAACCGTCTCCGATCCATCCGTTACGGACTCGGTTCTCTCCGCCTCAGCTTCATCCATCGGCTCTTCGACAGCCCCGGTTTCGGGTTCGTCGTCATCCACTCCGAGAACAGCAAAATCGAGATCATCATCCAGATCCTGAATGGGATCCGCAATTCCTCCGATCCTGACATTTGCGACCACCGATGCTTCAGCTGTTACCTCAACCGCTGCTTCGTCAGGTCTGTTATGCTTTTTGTGCTTCTTTTTATTCCTGTTACCGGTGCCTTTATCCGGTTTGTCGGCTGTCTTTCCTTCCGATTTTTCCGCAAGCTTTTCTTCTGCTTCCGAAGCGACAGGTGTGCCTGCAACCTCGACGTCAGCCGTTGCTTTTGCCGAGCGCTCCTTATCGGTAAAGGAATCCACAAATTCTTTCCAATCAAACACAGCCTCGACACTCGTGATGGCAACCTCGATCATGTCATCGTCGGGTTCTCTGGTGGTAAGCCTCTGGAGCAGAAGCCCGGGCTTCGAAAGCGCTGTGATCACGGGGTTCTCCGTTCTGCCCGCAAGTCTGATAAATTCGTATGACACACCTGCAATAACAGGAATAAGAACAAGCCTTGCGATGATACGAAGCCATGAATTGTCAAACCTGATGAACATAAAGAAGAGAACGGAGAGAACCATAACATAAAGCATGAAGCTTGTTCCGCATCTCTTGTGTTCCCTCGATTGGGCTCTGACGTTCTCAACCGTGAGCGGGAAGCCGTTTTCAACGCAATTAATGGATTTATGTTCCGCTCCGTGGTACATGAAAACACGTTTGATGTCCTTCATGAGCGATATTGAAGCGATATAGACTACAAATAACGTTACTCTTATGATCCCCTCGCACAAAGCAAGCAAAAATTCGGATTCGATCACCGTTGCGAGAAGTCTTGACGCAAAATAAGGAAACATCATAAAAAGAGCAACGGCAATAAGAACTGAAAGGACTACCGTCCCGGCCATTACCGCATCTTCTTTGGTCTTCGACTTGGGATCATCCTTTTTCGGCGAATCTCCTTCCGTTTCTTCTTCATAAATGCGCGCGGAATATGTGAGTGTCTTAACGCCCACTCCGAGTGACTCACCAAAGATGATAACCCCTCTTATCACCGGAAGTCCGAAAAATTTGATCCTCTTTGTAAGGCTGACGTGTTCTCTTTTCTCAACAACGATTTCCTCTTCGTTCTTGCGTACGGCAACTGCATAGTTGTCGCCGTTCTTCATCATAACGCCTTCCATAACGGCCTGACCGCCGATTCCGGATGCCTTCATATCCTTCCCCTTTCGAAAAGATCCCTTACCAAACTAAATAAGGTTGAGACCAGTAAACTAATCTCAACCCTTTTACATGACAATTATCAGTTATTTGCAAGACCGTATTTACGATTGAATTTATCGATAGCACCGCGGGTCTGAACTGCCTTCTGCTGTCCTGTGTAGAAGGGATGGCACTTTGAGCAGATCTCGACGTGTATCTCTTGTTTCGTAGATCCTGTCTCAAATTCGTTGCCGCAGTTGCAAACAACCTTAGCCTTGTAGTATGTAGGCTGGATGTCCTCTCTCATTGTTTCTCACCTCTCTGCTCAAATACTCATCATCCATCTGTCATGGACACATAGCCTAGTAATGATAACACACAGAAAAGCAAAAATCAATACCAAATTGATCAAGCTTTTTTGTTTACAAGGAGCTTTTCCATCACGAGCGGATAAAGCTCCTCACTTTTCCTTGCCCACGAGGCACACATTCTCTCTGCCTTACCCTTGTCGCCCACAATCATGCCGATCTCAAAGATCCTTTCCCCCGCTTCATCAATATAAAGATTAACGTTGTAGGTACCGAGAGATGTCTCCATGTAAGTACTGCCGACATCGGATTCCTCACGGATCTTCATAGCATTTTTCTTGATGTATTCGTCCGCATCATCCCGGATCTTTTGCGAAAGCTCCGACGAAAGAGCCTTAAACGATTCTTTTCCGGAGTCGGAAAGGCTGTAAAAGGTCCTGTTTCTTACGGCCTTGCTCCAGATAAAACCGTCATCAAGGAGTTCACCCAGAAGCTGTTGTATCGTAAAATAATCGGTAAAATCGTTTTCAAGCATGTAATTGGTGATCTGACTGTTGGAGATCGGCGCATCTACCCTATTGAGTATATACATGATGGTCAGCTTGATCACCTTACCTGTCTCTGCATTCATAATTAATGACGCTCCTCATTAACAGCTTTCTTATCATCCTTTTTCACGGAACGATCCTCGTTTTTTTGACCATCTCGATGAATTCCTGGTTGTTTCGTGTGTGTGTAAAGAGATTTATGATCTTCTCAACAACTTCCTCCGTGCGTGAAGTGTTAAACGCCCTTCTGATTATGTTGCTTGCCTCAAGTTCCTGCGGCGTGAGCAGAAGATCCTCGCGTCTCGTTCCCGACTTGGGAAGGTCGATTGCGGGGAACACTCTTCTCTCCGAAAGATTTCTGTCAAGAACAAGCTCCATGTTACCCGTTCCCTTAAATTCCTCAAAAACAACATCGTCCATACGGCTTCCCGTATCAACAAGGGCTGTGGCAAGAACGGTCAGGCTTCCGCCCTCGCGCATGCATCTGGCTGCTCCGAAGAATTTCTTGGGCATGTAAAGAGCTGCGGGATCGAGACCACCCGAAAGAGTTCTTCCGCTTGCCTGAACCGTGAGGTTATAGGCACGCGCAAGCCTGGTGATACTGTCGAGAAGGATGACGACATCCTGCTTCTGTTCAACAAGCCTTCTTGCTCTCTCGATTACCATCTCGGATACCCTCTTGTGGTTCTCGGGCTGCTCGTCAAAGGTCGAATAGATGACCTCAACATTGTCACCGTTTATCGATTCCTTCATGTCGGTAACTTCCTCGGGACGCTCATCGATAAGAAGTATAATAAGGTGAATCGAAGGATGATTCCTTATGAGAGCCTTTGCTATCTGCTTTAATAGCGTTGTTTTTCCCGCCTTTGGCTGTGAAACGATCATTCCGCGCTGTCCCCTGCCGATGGGCGAAAGAAGGTCAACCATCCTCATTGCGGGACCGCAACCGGGTGTTTCCAGATGGAAACGCTGGTTCGGGAATATGGGCGTAAGGTCTTCGAACTTCTTACGCTTTACCACTTCGTCAAGTGTAAGCTTGTTAACGGTATTGATATAGTAGAGTGCGCTGAATTTTTCATTGGGCATACGCACTTTCGTATTACCAACGATATAATCGCCGGTCTTAAGACCAAAACGCTTTACCTGTGCGGGGGAAACGTACACATCCTCCGAACCGGGAAGGAAATTGTCACATCTGACAAATGCAAAGCCCTCGGGCATTACTTCAAGGATTCCTTCCTTTGTCTCACCCGAATCCTGAGCTGTGCCCGCAAGCGCGTAATTCTGCGCAATATAAGAAGCGAGTGTCTCTGTGTGATTTACATCGGATGTATTTCTGTCGAATGACGGCGCAACTGTCCGCTGTCCTTCAGCGGGTCTTGCGGGCTGCGAGGGCCTCACCGTTTCCCCTGTTGGTCTTGCGCTCCCGACAGGTCGGGACGAATCGCCGATAATGCGGGTCTGACCGGGTCTTGCATCTCCCGCGGGACGCGCAACGGGCATTTGACCCGTCATGGGACGCGTTCCCGGAACCGTTCTTCTGACAGGAGCTCCGTTTTCGCGTCTTATCACACCCTGATGGGGTGCAACCGGCTCTCTTGTTGCAAGTGAAGAATCACGGCTTCTCACGGGCGCAGTCTTTATCTCCTGAGCAGGCGCACTCTCACCGGATTCTTCCGCATCCTTGGCGGTGTCTTCTTTTTCTCTTTTTTCCGCTTTCTCCACAGCCTTTTGTGTCTTGTCGATCGCTTCCTTGACGGTAGTTTTTGCCGTCTTGTCGGTTTCCTTCTGCCCGACTTCTTCCTCCGTGACCGATGCGGCTGCCTTTGCGGTCCTCTTCCGCGCGGGCTTTTCTTCCTTATCGGCAACCTTCTGCGCGGGCTTTTCTTCCTTATCGGCAACCTTCTGCGCGGGCTTTTCTTCCTTATCGGCAACCTTCCGCGCAGGCTTTTCTTTCTTATCTGCGTCCTTCCGCGCAGACTCTTCTTTAACCTCGGTCGTCTTTACGGTCTTTGACGCAGTCTTCCGGTTTGCAGTCTTTTGCTCTGCCTGCTGTTTCTTCTCGTTCTCGGAAAGGAGAGCCGCAAGCTCATCCTTCTTAAGTCCGGATACCCCTTTGATGTTTGCTTCCTTTGCCAGGTTTTTCAGCTGTGCGAGTGTAAGAAGGTTATAATCCATGTACCGTCCTCCCTTTATATATAGTTTTTGTCAGTTCAACTTCGAATCAATGAGTTTCCAAAGTTCTTCACGACCTGCTCGTGTCTTGGATGAAAAGGGGATGATGATCCCGGATGAAGATTTGATGCCAAGAGTTTTAGAAATAAGAGAGAGCTGCTTTGCGGCTTCGTTTCTTGAAAGCTTATCCAGCTTCGTTGCAACCACAATAACCTCAAGACCACTCTTTTTAAACCATTCGTACATCGATTTGTCACCCGCTCCCGGTTCATGTCTGATGTCAATGAGTAAAAACGCGAGCTTTAGGACTTTCGATCCCGAAAGATATTTTTGTGTCATCTTTGACCACTTTTCACGAAGCGTCTGTGACACCTTGGCATACCCATAACCGGGAAGATCGACAAAATAAAGCGATTTATCGATCAGATAATAATTGATGGTCTGCGTCTTGCCCGGAGTCTGCGATGTCCTCGCCAATGATTTTCTCTCGAGCATACAATTAATGAGCGAGGATTTTCCAACATTTGATTTTCCGGCAAAGGCAAATTCGGGAAGCGCATTTGCCGGAAGCTTGCTGGTGATTCCGCAGACCGTTTCGAGCTCTGCGGATTTAACGATCCTCTTGTCTTTTTCCTCGGAACCGTTCATGTCAGGCGCTCTCACCCGACCCTTTCTTTCTCGCTTTGTTTCGCGCGAGCGGTTTCCTTGTCTTGCCTTCGGGGAGATATTCCACATCGGGTCCTCCCTCTCCGGCTGCTGCTTTTTCAGTAACTATACATTTTGAAACATGAAGATCGGAGGGGATATCATACATGATATCGGTCATGATCGATTCGCAAATTGAGCGAAGACCTCTTGCTCCCGTCTTCCTTTCAAACGAACGTTGTGCTATCTTCTTGACGGCTTCATCAGTAAATTCAAGCTCTACCCCGTCGATTTCAAACAGCTTTTTATACTGTTTGGTGATCGCATTTCTCGGCTTCACGAGTATATCGACAAGTGCCTCCTCGTCAAGCATATCAAGAGCCACCGAAATCGGCGTTCTGCCGATAAATTCAGGAATAAGACCGAATTTGATAAGATCCTCGGGAAGCATCTGTCTGAAAAGGTCTCCGATCCTGAGATCTGCTGTATCGCTGATATCGGCATTAAAGCCCATCGACTTCTTTCCGATGCGCGCTCCGATTATCTTATCAAGTCCGTCAAACGCGCCGCCGCAGATGAAAAGTATGTTTGTCGTGTCGATCTGAATGAACTCCTGATGAGGATGTTTTCTTCCGCCCTGGGGAGGAACGGATGAAACAGTTCCCTCAAGAATCTTGAGGAGTGCCTGCTGAACACCTTCACCCGAAACATCACGCGTGATCGATACATTTTCGGATTTTCGCGCGATCTTATCGATCTCGTCTATGTAAATAATACCGTACTGTGCGCGCTCGACATCATAGCTTGCTGCCTGAATGAGCTTAAGCAGGATGTTTTCAACATCTTCGCCGACATATCCGGCCTCGGTGAGGGTAGTGGCATCCGCTATCGCAAACGGGACGTTAAGTATCTTGGCAAGAGTCTGTGCCACATAGGTCTTGCCCGAGCCCGTGGGACCGAGCATAAGGATGTTGCTTTTCTGGAGTTCAACGTCCACATCCTTCGTTCCGTACATAACTCTTTTGTAATGATTGTAGACAGCAACCGAGAGGATCTTCTTTGCATCGTCCTGACCGATAACATATTCATCAAGAAATTCTTTGATTTCGGCAGGCTTTAAAAGGTTAATGTTCTTGGACGATGTCTCTCCCCCGGGATAAAGAGGTTCAAGTTCTTCATCAAGGATGTCGGAACAAAGCTCAACGCATTCGTTACATATGTAAACGTCATTGGGACCCGCGATGAGCTTTCTGACCTGTCCCTGTGCCTTACCGCAAAAGCTGCAACGCAGCATGCTCTTTCCATTGCCTTTTGTCATGTTCATATCCTTCCGGTCAGCGACGACTCAAAGTGCACCCATGCCTCAACGTCAAATGAGAGAGAACCTCAAGCCTCGACGATACCCGACGATCCGGGTCATCTGTGTTCGATAACCTTATCAATTATTCCGTATTCAAGTGCCTCGGAAGCCGACATATAATTGTCTCTGTCGGTGTCCTTCTCAACCTCTTCGATTGGCTTGCCTGTATTGGCTGCCAGCATCTCGTTGAGCTTTCTCTTGGTCTTAAGGATGTTTTCGGCAACAATCTGTATTTCCGTGGCCTGTCCGCGTGCTCCGCCGGAGGGTTGATGGATCATGATCTCCGCATTCGGGAGAGCCATTCTCTTGCCTTTTGCACCGCCTGCGAGAAGGAAAGCGCCCATGCTTGCGGCGAGTCCCACGCAAATAGTGGAAACATCACATTTGATATATTGCATTGTATCATAAATAGCCATACCGGCCGTAACCGAACCACCGGGGCTGTTGATGTAAAAGCTGATGTCTTTCTTAGGGTCTTCCGATTCGAGGAAAAGAAGCTGAGCTACGATAAGACTTGCCGTAACATCATTAACCTCATCGGAAAGAAATACGATCCTGTCCTTTAAAAGACGTGAATATATGTCATACGATCTCTCGCCGTGACTGGTCTGTTCAATGACATAAGGTACCAGACTCATGTCGTTATCTCCTTTCGCATCGATCATTTTACTTTTGCAGCATTTGTAACAAGTTCAAGTGCTTTCTTGCAGGCAATGTCCATCTTCATATTATCAAGTTCCTTACCCTTGATGAAATCCTTGATCTTATCCTTTTCCATGCTGTATCTCTCTGCCATTTCATCGAATTCCTTCTCGACGTCCTCATCGGTAGCAGTGAGGTTTTCCGCCTTAGCGACAGCTTCAAGAACAAGCCTTGTCTTAATGTTCTTCTCGGCGCGGGGCTCCATCTCCTCAAGGAATTTTTCAGCCGTCATGCCGGTGAACTTGAAATACTGCTCAATCGAAAGTCCCTGATACTTGAGTCTCTGTGCGTAATCTTCAGCCATCTGCACCTTCTGTTCCTCAAGCATGGGCTTGGGAATTTCCATGGTGCTGCTCTCAATGATCTTTTCGATAACGGCATCCTCTTTAATGCGATCAGTCTCGTCCTGCTTCTTCTTTTCAAGAGTCTTTCTGATGTCAGCCTTATATTCCTCAAGAGTATCAAAATCAGAAACGTCGGCAGCAAAATCATCATCAAGCTCGGGAAGCTCCTTAACGGAGATTCCTTTGACAGTCACCTTGAACATTGCTTCCTTGCCCTTAAGGTCATCCGAATGGTAGTCATCGGGGAATGTAACATTGACTTCAACATCGTCTCCGATATTTTTGCCGATAAGCTGCTCTTCAAATGTATCGACAAATGTGTGTGAACCAATCGTAAGATCGGCATCCTCTGCCTTTCCGCCTTCAAATGCCACTCCGTCGACAAAGCCTTCATAATCGATCTTAACGATGTCTCCGTCGGCAACGGGTCTGTCTTCAACGGTAATGGTACGTGAATTACGGTCACGTTCGATGTTGAGCTGCGCAATAACCTCGTCATCCGTTACTTCAACCTTGGGAACCTCAACCGTAACACCCTTGTATTTACCAAGCTCAACTTCGGGCTTTGTAGCCACAACCGCCGTAAAAACAAAAGGCTTTCCCTTCTCAACCTGTTCTACATCAACCTCGGGTCTCGAAACAATATCCAGTCCGCACTCCTCCGCTGCCTTAGCATATGCGTCGGGAATAACGATGTTGGCGGCATCCTCATAAAAAACGGAAGGTCCGTACATCTTCTCAATAAGAGCTCTGGGAGCTTTTCCTTTACGGAAGCCCTGTATCTGAATCTTACCTTTGTTCTTACGGTAAGCCTGTTCGCATGCATTTTCGAACTCCTGCGCTTCGACTTCGATTGTGATCTTCCAGCTGTTTTTTGCCAGTTCTTCTGTCTTGTAACTCATTGTATCTTTTCCTTCCTCCTCTTTAACGGCGGGATTTTCGCCGTTGATTCCTCGCCCAACACAAGACTGTGTATCAGGCTCCTAAAAAATCTGACGGGCGCATAAAGTCCCATAATCTCATTGATTTTACCATAACCGAACTGTTTGTGCAATACCGCCTGCAATAATTCATATAAGACATTTTTCGGCGGCTTATATTTTCTCTCAGCCTCCGTAACAGATTACGCTTATCCCTCACTCCTGAAGTGTAAGTTTTCAGGCATTTCACATAAAAAACCAAGCCACGGTTACGGCAGCGTATATACGCCGTCGCAGCCATGGCTTTTCTTTGGTGATAATCACTTATATCGGAGGTTCGTTGCGGTGTGCGAAGCCGCAACCCAAAGCAATTACTTAATCCTGACTTTTTCTTTGAGCACCGTAGCCTCTTTGTATGGTCTGAAGAGGAGCCAGAAGAATGCAACCACCAAAAGTCCCGCGATGATCGTTCCGATAATATTTCCCGCTCCGCTGAAAATACTTACAAGCTGATAAACGATGAATGCAACGATATATGCAAATCCGCATTCATAACCGATAGCGAACCATGTCCACTTACGGTTGTTCATCTCTCTCTTGATCGCGCCGATGGCAGCAAAGCAAGGTGCGCAAAGAAGATTGAAGATAAGGAAGCTCATGCCTGCCGCTCCGTTAAACGCTTCCGAGAGCGCCTGCCATACGGAAACATCGCCGGCATAAAGGACGCCCATCGTACCGACGATATTCTCTTTTGCGACAAGTCCGGTAACCGAAGCAACGGCTGCCTGCCAGTTGCCCCATCCGAGAGGCGTGAAGAGCCATGCTATGCCTGCGCCGATGTACGAAAGAATACTTTCGCCGATCTGCTCTTCTTCGAGCATTCCGAATGATCCGTCAACCCAACCGAAGCGGGACAGGAACCAGATAACAATGGTCGAAAGAAGGATGATCGTTCCGGCCTTTTTGATAAAGCTCCATCCACGCTCCCACATGCTGCGAAGAACATTTGAAGGTGTGGGCCAATGATAGGCGGGAAGCTCCATAACGAAGGGAGCGGGCTCACCCGAGAACATCTTTGTCTTTTTAAGGATAATACCGGAGCAAATGATTGCCGCAATTCCGATAAAATACGAACCTGTCGATATCCATGCGCTGCCGCCGAAGATCGCGCCCGCGATCATCGCGATGAAAGGGACCTTCGCACCGCAAGGGATAAACGTTGTGGTCATGATGGTCATTCGTCTGTCGCGTTCATTCTCGATGGTTCTCGAAGCCATAATTCCGGGGATACCGCATCCGGTTCCGATAAGGATCGGAATGAAACTCTTGCCCGACAGACCAAAGCGACGGAATACCCTGTCGAGTACAAACGCAACACGGGCCATATATCCGCATGCTTCAACAAACGCAAGCATCAGGAAGAGCACGAGCATCTGGGGAACAAAGCCGAGCACAGCACCCACGCCGCCTACGATACCGTCAAGTATAAGACCCTTGAGCCAGTCGGCACAGTTCATTGCATCGAGGAGTTTCTCCACAAGTACGGGAATGCCGGGAACCCATACACCGTAGTCGGCGGGATCCGGCTCATCAAATCCGTTTTCCTCAAAATAAGCAATCGCTCCCTCGAACGATGTTCCGTTATCGGCTTCCTCATCCGGCTCTTCAGGCATCGAAGCATCGTCGAAATACACATTGATCTCTGATTCTTCAAGTGTTTCCTCATCTTCGACCGTATAAGAAACCATCTTTTCGTCGGATGTGAACGCCTTCATATCGGCAAGCATCGCATCTGCGTCAAATTCTTCGTCTTCGATGTCAATGCCCATATATGCGTCAACAGCGTTAAGTGCCTGCGTATATGCATCGGCTGCTTCTTCCGCTTCGCCGTCTCCGATCCCGATAAGGTGGAATCCGTCACCGAAAAGCCCGTCATTTGCCCAATCGGTAGCGGGCGCTCCGACGCCGACCATTGCAATCCAGTAGATCGCAAACATTACAGCAGCGAAGATGGGAAGACCGAGGATCCTGTTTGTGATAACCTTGTCAATCTTATCCGAAGTACTGAGCTTGCTGCCGTCCTTCTTTTTATAGATGCCCTTTAAAAGGCTTGCGATATAAACATATCTCTCATTTGTGATGATGCTTTCCGAATCATCGTCCATCTCGGCCTCGGCAGCCTTGATGTCTTCTTCGATGTGATTCAAAACGCCATCCTGAATATTAAGGCGTTCAAGTACCTTGTCATCACGTTCGAATATCTTGATCGCATACCACCTCTGCTGCTCGGCGGGCATATCGTGAACAACCGCCTCTTCAATGTGCGCGAGTGCGTGCTCCACGGGGCCCGAGAACGAATGCGCGGGAACCGTTTTCTTCGCCCTTGCCGCCTCAACGGCTGCCCATGCGGCATCGACCGTCTTCTCGTTTTTGAGCGCCGAAATTTCCACTATTTCGCAACCGAGATGCTTTGCGAGTTCTTTCGTATCAAGTCTGTCGCCCTTCTTACGAACGACGTCCATCATGTTTATGGCGATAACGACGGGGATTCCGAGTTCTATGAGCTGAGTCGTAAGATAGAGATTTCTTTCAAGATTTGTTCCGTCCACGATATTGAGAATCGCATCGGGTCTTTCATCGATAAGGAAGTTTCTTGCCACCACTTCCTCAAGAGTATAAGGAGAAAGTGAATAAATACCGGGAAGGTCGATGATCTCCACATCTTCATGCTTTTTAAGCTTGCCTTCCTTCTTTTCCACCGTAACACCGGGCCAGTTTCCCACGAACTGGTTTGAGCCGGTAAGCGCGTTAAAGAGCGTTGTTTTTCCGCTGTTGGGGTTACCTGCGAGCGCAATCCTTATGTTACTCATGCCTGTCCTCCTTCCGGTTCAACCTCGATATTCTGAGCGTCTGCCTTACGGAGCGAGAGTTCGTAACCTCTGACGGTTATTTCGATTGGGTCCCCGAGAGGAGCCACCTTGCGGACAGTTACCTCGGTACCTTTTGTGATACCCATGTCCATGATGCGTCTTTTAACGGCACCTTCTCCGAGCAGCCTGACCACTTTGGCGGTCTGACCTTTTTCCAAGTCTTTGAGCGTTATCATGTTTGCCTCCTGTTTCTTAGATCATTACTTTTCCTGCCAGTTCTTTATCAAGAGCGATCCTCGACTCCTTGACCCTTACGATCAGATTGCCACCCAATGAACTCACAACCGTAACCACGGCTCCGGGCGTAAATCCCAGGTCTTCAAGATGCCTCTTGACTTCAGGACTGCCGCCTATTTTTCTGACGATGTTTTCTTCACCCTGATTTGCATATATGATCGGCATCAAATATCTCACCTGCCTTCCTTAATCACGTTAGTCTCCGCTAACCATACATAGTTATACTCGGCTAACCATGCTGTGTCAAGACTAAAATTTTTTTTTTTTTTATTTTTTGCAAATAAAAAACGGAAGATTTTTTTCTCTCCGTTTTTTTGGTTCTCATATAATCATTCGATTTTTTATTGCATAACGGAGCAAAGTTATGCATTTTCCGCCTGCTCGCACGCGTATCTTACCGTTGCCATGGCGTCCTTTGCATAGTGATCGGCTCCTATCTTATCCGCATATTCCTGAGTAAGTACAGCGCCTCCGACCACAATCTTTACTTCGGGTGCTTCTGTTCTGAGCAGCTTTATGGTCTCCTCCATTGCGGGAACGGTCGTGGTCATAAGGGCCGAGAGACCGACAAGCTTCGCTCCCGTGCGTTTTACTGCCTCAACAACGGTTTCGGGCGGAACGTCACGTCCGAGATCTTCCACATCAAAACCGTAGTTCTCAAGCAGAAGCTTTACGATGTTCTTTCCTATATCATGGATATCTCCCTTAACCGTTGCGATAACAAATTTCCCCCTGCTCACGCTCTCGCCGGGGCGCTTGTTCATTTCAAGCTTTATCTGCTCAAATGCGTACTGTGATGCCTCTGCGCTCATGAGCAGCTGCGGCAGGAACATCGTCTTCTTTTCAAATCCTTCACCGACTGTATCAAGCGCAGGGATCACTTCCCCCGATACGATTTCAAGCGGATCGGCACCAGCCGCAAGCATCTCCGCCGTGATCGCACCGGCCTTCTCTTTGAGGCCTTTAATAATGGCTCGCTTTAAGGGAGACTCCTCACCCGGCTTTGAGGCTACGGCTCCGGATCCCGAAGCACCCGCAGATCCCGGAGAAATTGCCGTTGTTCCTCCTGCGGCAGCGACCGTCACGGTTGAAGGTACAAAATTAGTTGCGAATTCGATATAATCCCCGCAATTCTCATCAAGCGCATGAAGCGCCCTGAACGAATAATACGTCTTCATCATATCATCCGCAAACGGATTCATGATGGCTGCCGAAAGCCCGTTTTCAAGCGCGATCGCGAAGAATGTCGATGTGATCGTCTCCCTGAGGGGCAGCCCGAAGGAAATGTTTGAAACTCCGAGCGATGTATGACATCCGAGCTCGTTTTTTATGGTATTCAGAGATCCGAGTGTCGCAAGGGCTGCCGTGGTATCGGCACTTATCGCCATTGCAAGAGTATCAAAGATCAGATCCTTCTTTTTAATTCCGTACTTTTCCGCTGTCTTTATGATCTTCTCGGCTATTCCGACTCGTTCCTTCGCAGTCGCCGGAATGCCTCCTTCATCCAGGGTGAGTGCGACACAGAGTCCTCCGTATTTCGCCACAAGCGGAAATACGGCTTCCATAACTTCTTCTTTGCCGTTGACGGAATTGATCATCGCCTTACCGTTGTAGTGGCGAAGCGCACGCTCCATCGCAACGGTATCGGTCGTATCGATCTGAAGCGGAAGGTTGATGATTGCCTGAAGCTCTTTTGTGACCGTGTCAAGAAGCTCCGGCTCGTCGATTTCGGGCAGCCCCACATTGACATCAAGTACATGGACACCCTTTTCCTGCTGCCGTAAGCCTTCTCCGAGGATATAATCGATGTCGTTGTTTCTGAGAGCTTCCTTGAATTTCTTCTTACCGGTAGGGTTGATCCTCTCTCCGATAAGTATCGGGGATTTATCAAAGATCACCGCATGAGTGTAGGAGCTGATCATGGTCAGCTCCTTGTCGTCGGCTGCCTGAGGGTTCAGGACACTTCTTCCGGCTTTTTTTATTGTCTCGGATATATATTCGGGTGTCGTGCCGCAGCATCCGCCGGCAAAACGCACGCCATCTTCAATAAAGCACTTCATGGCGTCCGAAAACTCTTCCGGATAAACATCAAACACTGTCTTTCCGTTCTCGACACGCGGAAGTCCGGCATTCGGCTGGACGATCACCGGCACCGAAGCTGTCCTCAGATATTCTCTGACCACTTCCTCAAGCTGACGGGGTCCGAGCGAGCAGTTAACACCGATAACATCCGCGCCGAGGCCTTCAAGCATGGCAACCATGGCCGTGGGCGTGGCTCCCGTCATGAGCTTTCCGTCCTCGCCATAAGCATTTGAAACAATGACAGGAAGATCGCAGGATTCCTTGCACGCGAGAAGGGCAGCCTTTGTGTCGTAGCTGTCATTCATCGTTTCTATTATAATAAGATCGGCGCCCGCTTCCGCACCGATATTAACAGTTTTCGAATAAACAGCGACCGCCTCATCGAAATCAAGATCTCCGTACGGCTTTAAAAGCCTTCCGATGGGTCCTACATCAAGAGCGGCAAACATAGGACGATCCGGGTTCTTTGCAAGAGTCATCGCGCGCTTTACGAGATTGATTCCTTCGGTAATATAACACCTCAATTCTTCATCGTTATACTTGAAAGAGTTCGCTCCGAAAGTATTGGCACTTCCGATATCGGCACCCGCATCAAAATACTGTCTGTGGATGTCGGTCACCACATCGGGATGATCCTTGTTCCACCTTTCGGGAAGCTCGCCGGGCATAAGTCCCCTTGCCTGAAGCATTGTGCCCATTCCTCCGTCAAAGTAGACGGTGTGATCCTTCATGTACTCTCTTATATCCATTAGACGTTCAACCTCATATTTCCTAAAATGATACCCATCCCTTTTCTTTATGCCGCAAGTGCGTGTATATCTTATTCTTTGCCACGTTATACCGGTTTCTCAGTTTTGGAAGTTCTTCCCGAGCACTCCCTCAAGACTTCTCATTATACCTTCGGCGACTTCCGGCTTGTTCATCGAGTAAACATGTACGTTCGCGATCCCGTTGGCATAAAGGTCGATAATCTGGTCGGTCGCATATATGATACCGGCGTTTGTCATCGCCTGTGCGTCGCTTCCGAACCTGTCAACAAGCATCTTAAAGCGTTGGGGCATAAAAGAACCCGAAAGTTTCACGGCGCGTTCCACCTGATTGGCGCGGGTAATGGGCATGATGCCGGGAAGAACGGGAACCGTGATACCCGCTTCCCTGATCTTGTACATAAAACTTAGGAAGAGAGAGTTGTCAAAGACCATCTGCGTGGTAAGAAAATCAACGCCGGCATCTACTTTTTCCTTAAGCCTCTTTATATCCTCACTCTGTGATGGACTCTCGGGATGGACTTCGGGGTAGCAGGCTGCACCGATGCAGAAATCATAACCCGATTCTTTAATCTCCCTTATAAGCTCGATCGCATATCTGTAATCCCACTTTGAACGATCGGTGTTTTCGAGTTCCGGTGTGAGGTCGCCCCTCAACGCCATAATATTCTCAATTCCCGCTTCACTGAGTTCCCTGATCTTCTCCCTGACAGTCGCGCGGTCAGAAGAAACACACGTCAGGTGTGCAAGCATCGGAACGCTGTATTTATCAAGAAGGTTGCGGGCTATATCAAGCGTGTACCTACTTGTTCCTCCGCCCGCCCCGTAAGTGACACTCATAAACGAAGGCGAAAGCTTTGCTATCTCTTCGGTTGCTCTCTTAACAGATTCATAAGAAGTTTCCTTCTTTGGCGGAAAAACCTCGTATGAAAGAGTGTGTTCTCCCTTTTTTAATATGTCTATGATCTTCATGCTTTTGATTTCCTTCCCTGCTGCTTTCATTTATCGAATCGAGCAGACCGACTCCTGCTCGACGCGATGGGGCACCTCGCGTAATCGAGTAGGCTGACTCCTACTCGATTCGACGGGACATCTCGCGTACAAGTCCGCCATTGGAAGGGCTACGCCCTTCTGAGATGTCCGTTCACTCAGCCGTCTGTTCACAAACAAGCTTGTAACAGACGGCTTTCGTTTATCGCACAAAAAGCCACCTTGTGTTATCTTTCGCAGTAGTATAACACAAGGTGTGTCGCAGTAAAAGTATATGTTTATTGAAAAAAGGTCTTTAACGCTTGACCGGCGACGCAACTGTTACAAAGTGCGTTTATTCGAAACCGGGATCCTTTGGCAGGCGGTAAGGCAACCGGGTTACGCATTAAAGAGATCACATGGTTTCCCTTACATAAATTCCGTAAGGACCCAGATCACTCACGGGAAGCATTTTCCCCAGTTTTCTGTATTCATAGCAAAGGCTCATCGTCAGATGTCTGTTTGAAAGCGGTACACCCTCTATCTGTGACAAATAGACGGCAGAAGTAACGATAGAGCGTATGTTGCTGCCCGAAAGCTCAAATTTCGACCCGAAATATTCAAGATCAATTTTCCCTTCGGTCTTGATATTTGCGGGCAACGACGTCTTGAAAATCGCTATCCTTGCCTTTTCGTCCGGGCTTATCAGGCTGCATGCGTAAGTGATCCTTCGTACAAAGGCATTATCAAAATTGTTAAAAAGATTTGTGGCGAGAAGAACAAATCCGCTGTAGCCTTCAAGCTTTTGGAGAAGGAACGCGCTGTCCGAATTCGAATATTTATCGTTCGAATTCTCGACTTCGGTTCTCTTGGCAAAAACCGAATCCGCTTCGTCAAAGAAAAGGATCACATTGGTCTTTGCCGCCTCATCAAAAACCTTTGAAAGGTTCTTTTGTGTTTCTCCGATATATTTGGAAGACAGCTGCGAAAGGTCAACCCTGAACAGCGGAAGACCGACTTCGTTGGCAACTATCTGCGCAGCCATCGTTTTTCCCGTTCCCGGAGGTCCGTACAAAAGCACGCTCACCCCGTTACCGTAGGCACCCTTGCTTCCGATACCGAGATCGCGGCAGACCCTGTTGCGATGCATATATCTGTCGCAGGCCATCATGAGGATCTTTTTTTGTGATTCCTCGATACAGATATCATCCCATGTATAATCCGTCCTGAGTCTCTCTGCGAGCACTCCGAACGAAGCGCTGCAGGATTCGTTTATCGCACTCCGGATAAGCTTCCTGTCTATGATTTTTTCCGAAAGGGATGCCGTTTTAACAAGTCCTGTCGCAATGTTAATGATGTCATCGTAGGAGAGCTCATATCCCTCGGCAAGTTCCATGAAGTCCACATCATCGGCAAGTTCGGCAGAGCAAAGGATTTCCATCCAGATATCGGCCCGCCCGTCAAGATCCGGTGAATCGATCTTTATGAGCCTTGATCCGGCAAATGCAGGACTTTCAAGAACGGTTCTGACTGTTCTTTCGTCCTCATCTCCGATATCGACGAGTATCATTGTCGAAGGCATCTGCGTCAAAATCTTCATCACAAAAAGACCGACAGTCGGCTGAAGTGCTTTTTCGGAAGACAGTCCGCTCAGGAGGATCACATCCGTCCCGAGTGCCGCAAAGTGGATCTTGTGTATATAATTCTGTTTATCAACCTCGGAAAGACCTTCCAGAAAACCCATATTGATAACCAATGCTCCATGAGCGTTCCGGTCGGCAAAAAGCGCGGCAATCGCCTGTTTGGCAAGCGGTCCCTGACCGTTCAAAATAATAGCGTTTCCGCATTCCCCTTTTTCGCGCAGCTTCAGCAGCTTATCGACGGTCGGGCTGAGTACTCCGACCCCGAAGATCTCGTCTATATTCCTGGTGAGCGTTCTGTCACTTGTAAGCTTTTCCATAAAGCTCTCAAGAGTTTCTTCTCCGAGCAGAAATCCGCTCATATCCTCATAAAGTCGAAGCCTTCTGTCAGGTACCGGTACGCCTGCTTCTTCGCTCATGTCAAAGAAAAGAGACGCCATTCTCCCATCTCGGTCCGACAACACTGTCTGCTCCCTGACCGGCTCTTTTCCGAGAAGGCGGTAAAGTCTGTTGATCAGTCCTACTGTCGGATAAAGAGTTTTCTTTCCGAGCATTCCGGAATAAATGTCGCTGTAGCGTTCATCATATTCGACTGCAAAAGAGGCCAGTACCGCAAGTTTTTCATAAAGAGAAAGGTCAAGGATCCCGAAAATACTTGTCAGCGGAAAGCTGCTGCCGTTCTGTCTCGATCCGATGTGTTCAAGCATAAGCTCCGCCTGAGTTCCGAGTGTCTCGCTTTCCCCTCCGATTCTTCTCAGACAAGGCGGAATGTCATAATAATCCTGTGAGGTTGCCCTGTCCGTCACCTGCCTGCTCTCCTCGAGAAACATATCGAGAAGAGACAGACAGTCCGTGATCAATTCCTCCGAATCGTCATAGGGCATGCCGATTTTGTATTTATCAACATAATCCGCATAACTTATCATTTCAGAACAATATCCTTTCAGATTTTTAGAGAACCTTCTCTTTGGTACATCTCACACTGGCCGAACGATCAGCTGTGGGTTGCTTCTTCACTTGGAATAGGCGTATCCTGCGGAGGCGGCTGCAGGCCGGTTGTCGGAGAATTTGCTGCGGACGTTCCTTCCTGCTGCAGGCCGGTTGGCGGAGGAACTGTTGCAGGCGTTCTTTCCTGCTCCCTTATTTCTTCAAAAGGAAGAGCCCTCGACGTGTTCATATATCGCGGTTTATCATGCAGTTCCACTATACGTTTACGTAAAGGAATGCTTATCTTACCGGCATACCGTTCGCTGTCATTGTCCGATCCCTCCGGTGCCCACTGATCAAACCATTGCTCATCTTCCTCAGGTACCTTAAGGTTGATCATCAGTTTTTTAGGCTTGCCGGGCTGAGCGGGTGCAGAACCTTCGGTCTGCGGTGGCGCGCTGCTTAAGGACTGTTGTGACGTAACGCTCGGGGGCTGACCCGGTGTACTGCTTAAGGACTGTTGTGACGTAACGCTCGGGGGCTGACCCGGTGTACTGCTTAAGGACTGTTGTGACGTAACGCTCGGGGGCTGACCCGGTGTACCGCTTACAGGCTGACCCGATGTACTGCTCGGGGGCTGACCCGGTGTACCGCTTACAGGCTGACCCGATGTACTGCTTGAGGACTGATCCGACGTACTGCCTCCGGTCTGACCCGATGTACTGCTTGGGGACTCAGGCGGCTTAGTGCTCGAGTGTTGCTGACTCGATACAGTTTCCGACCCATCCGGATTTGTGGGCGATCCTACTGGCGAAACGAGGTTTAAAGCTTCAGAGCCTTCGGTCTGAACCGATTGTGAACTGTTTTCGGCTTTTTTGTTTTCCTCTTCTTCCTTTACCGCATCGGGATAGTACTCCCGAAGAATATCAAACGCCTCGGTGTCGCCTCCCATGAATTCATCCATAGCTTCGGCTGTTGTTTGTCCGGCAAGCTTATAAAGCAGGCATTTTGCAAACATGGGTTTTGCCTCATCGGATATCTTTGCACCCTCCTCGGTTCCGGCGAAAAAGCTTTTCAGAGTCTTGATGTCTTTAGCTTTTCCAAGCTTTTCCACCACATCAGACATGAGTGAAAGTTTCGGTATCTTCATCGGCTCCTTCGGAGCTTTTTCCTTGCCTTTTCCTTTGCTCGCACCTGACGTAGAACTTTGAGTCTGAGTTTCCTGAGTCGTAGATCTCTGCGGTTGCTGTGCTCCGGGTTGCGGTGATTCTCCGGGTTGCGGTGATACCGGCTGTGGTGATACCGGCTGCGGTGATACCGGCTGCGGTGTCACGGTTGTTCCGGATGCCACCGACTGCGGTGCTCCTCCGGGCTGCGATGATTCTCCGGGTTGCGGCGGCGTTACAGGTACATCAGGTTGTTGTGTGACGTTTGATCCGCTTGCCCCCGGCTGCGGTGCTCCGCTTGTTTCGGATGCCCCCGTTTGCTGTGATCC
>JAEEGL015281880.1_pt1 | contig 45152 bp, 38 predicted proteins | sample 9134231 | NCBI WGS metagenome assembly JAEEGL01 (sample SAMN16246548, study PRJNA631951) | gut metagenome | biome: gut microbiome; feature: rumen; material: fiber-attached | host: Bos | place: Iran: Karaj | collected 2018-10 | reverse complement strand
TTACGCGAATATTCTGTAGAACCGCCATTGTATTGTTAGTTTTTAATTAATTAGCGAATCAATATTGGGGTGCGAAGATAGCAATTTTCCTGCAAATCAACATTATTTTTTAAGAAATGGACCTATAAAATTGATAGAGTCGACCAAAACGACAGTCGTATCCTGCACCACGACGCTGTAACTGTTGAAGGGTTTGTGGATGATGGCATTCCGCGCCTTGTCGTCGGAACGCATCCCGTAGCCCTGCATGAAGCCGTCCGGAGAATACATCCGAATATAGCACTCGGTGTAGATCTGATGGGCCTCCTGATCCCAATAGATGGTGTCGGTCTCCATCGTCTCCCGCTTGATGATATTCTGGACGGAGACGTTGCCGAAGGCCTGCCACTCCTCCCCCTTGGTTGCCTTGCGCGTGATGTGACGGGCCTGATCGGAAAGCAGGATGGTCTCAAGCAGTCCCTCATCCGTATAGCTATAGACCGCGAAGCCCTCCGGGAACAACTCCGTCGCCGTCGAGTCGTTCTCATAGCGGAGCATCTTGTCCGCTTCGATCCGCATCACGACTACACCGTTCTTCGTCTGGACGGCAAACATATCCTCCACCGTCTGCATCGGCAGGCTGGAAAAGTCGTCGTCTTCGACCTTCTGCTTGCCTTTTCCGACGGTGAGATAAACGACGAAAGCAACCGCGGCTGCGGTTGCTATCGCTATCAATATCTTCCAGACGGGTTTCAAAATACTACTTCTGGGTCCGGACGGTTGTGGTGGCCCGCATGCCGCCGCAAGAGACGGTATAGCTCTGGCCAGCCGTGACGTCATACATGAAGGCTTCTGCGGTCTGCGGGAAGTAGCGGCTGCAAGAACCGATACGCTCGTTGGCCTCCGAGGTCAGGCTCGGATCGGCCGCTTTGGCTTTCTGATAGTAGTCCACTGCAACCCAGTAAGGGGCGCGGCGGGAGATCTCGTCTCCTCCGCAGGAAGTGGCGGCCCAAATGTTGCCGATCAGCATGTAGCACTCGCCCCGGACAGCCGGATTGAGTTCGGCAGCCTTGACGGCGGCATCGAACGCCTTACCCTTCATATTGTTCTTATAGCAGAACTTCGCCAGCTCGTTGTAGTAGTCGCCGTCGATGGCGGTATCCGACTCGGGATAGGCGATGGCCTGCTCAAGGTAGTTGATCGCATCGTTGACATTGCCACGAGAGGAGTTCAGCCGATACAGGAAGTAAGCGGACTTGTAGGACGGCTCCATCTTGTGCATGGAGGTCACGGCCTTGAGGAAGAGGTCGTTGTCCGTGCAACCCTCGGTGTTGTTGAGCATGCTCACGATGTTGGAAACAACGGAGATGTCGTTCGGATTTGCCTCGAAGCGAGGGGTGAAGAGCGCAAGCAGGTTCTCGCAGCTCGCCACCTTGCTGGTAATGAACAGACCCTCGAGGTCGCCCTTGACCTTGGCGTTCTGCTCAGCCTCAACATCGGTCTTCGCCTGCATGTTGTTGATGATATCCAGGTTGCGCTGATAGGTGTTGATCACGTCCTCTGCCGTGAGATCTCCGTTCTGATACAGGTCAATGGCTGCATTCAGGTCAAACAGGAGGATGGAAGCCTTGGTGGCACCCTTATTGGCCTCAATGATGGTATTGAACCCATCATACAGGGTCTTGGGATCCTTGATATAGTTGGACATATCCAGTCCCTTGTTGTTGAGCGCCGTGGCGGCATACTTGGGATAGAACTCGATACGGGCGTCGTGGATCGCCATCAGCGTGTCGATGAGCGCCTTCTTGTACTCCTCGTTCTTGGCATTCTTGGCAATCAGCCTTCTGACCAGGGTCGTACCATCCACAAGCATGGTCTGATTGGCCGTAGGAGGGCAGATGCTGTACGCCTTCCGCCAGTTGGGGAGCGCCTCATCATAATTCTTCTGCTTGAAATACTCTTTGTAGTAAGAAAGATAGATGATGCAGTTGGCGCTGTCAGCACCATACTTTCCACCCTGAGCGAACACTTCCGTGCCCGTCAAAACCATCGAAAGGGTTAAAATTGCTAAAACGAACTTTTTCATATCTCTCATCTGTTTTTGTTTACAACTTTATTGATATTGATTCTTCATGAACCAGATGTCAAAGGCATTAAGACCGATTGTCAGTCCGATGTACCGCTCTCGTACCAGGTTGGACTTCAAGCTCCCACGCTGACCCAGATCTACGCTGATGGACACGCCATTGTTGATCCTCGTATTCTGGTTGTTGATCGGCAATGTCACGCCGAATGTCACGCCTGCGGAACGGATCTGATGTCCATCCAGCAAAAAATATTCCGAACCGTAATACGCGCCCGCCTTATAGGACACGCGACGCAGGTAATACCGCACGTCATTGATATTGGGAATGAACTCGAAACCGCCCCGGAAAGACTGGGAAGCCGTCGCCGAAAAGACGGCGCCGGAATTGTTGGCAAAGCCTGCCACCTTATCCACTCCCGTCCGCGTCCAATCACTGCGGAAGTAGTCTAACTCCGCCCGCCAGCGCTCCCCGCTGCGCACGGAAATACCGGCACTAAGTTCGCCGGCCAGGCTGACCTTGTCCTTGGAGAAGTCGTTGATGTTGTTGCGCAAGGTATCGGTGACCAGACTACCGGTGGAGAACTTATAATCCTTTACCGATCCCTTCAGGTTGGCACCGAGCGTATAGGTTGCGCCGACGCCCAGGGTCAGCTGGCCCAGGGGTTGCTCATATTGGATACCCACCTTGGCGGAATGGGCGCGCAGGACCATGTTGTAGCCGCTGCTGACACCGTTGTAGCCACTCTTGGAAAAACTCACCACCGTCGCTTTCTGCATGTTGCCGAAGTAATAAATATACTCAGCACCCAAGGAGAGCCGCTTCCAAAGCGTCACACCGGCTCCGGCAAAGACTTGATAGAGACTTCCTGTGCCGGCAGAATTCTTGGTGACATCCCCCACCTGGCCGATCAAAATCGGATCCTTCTCATAAGAAGAGAACTGATACCCGAGACCACTGTAGGGCGCAATTCCGACCATCATGGCAGAGTGGTGATAAATAGGGAAAGACATGACCAGGTCATTCAGGTTGGTCAGGTTCGCCCCACCATGCAGATCCTGCTGCCGATAGATCCGGTCGGCATGCATCATGCTGAAGTCCACCATGAAAGAAAGCGAGTCCCGGGCCGTCAACGCCGCCGGATTTAGGTAGTTGATCACTTTCCGGTTGCGAGAGGCGACACCCGTGCCGCCCATGGCCTTGTGATAGGCGGTTCCTTGATGGATCACGTCACCCACTCCAAATACGGAATAAGGCGTATGTGCGCTGCCTGCGCCACTCTGAGCCGCCGCTTGCGCGCTGCTCAAAAAGGCGAGGACCAACATCCCAAATATAAATCTAACTGTCTTTTTCTCTGACATATTCGTCCGTCATTAAAGCCAGTCCTATCAAAACAAGGTTACAAACTACAAAGATGGAGTTTTTCATTTTCTTAACAAAATAAATTGCGTCTCCACCAGTGAATATAACCACATTACCCGGCTTTCTGTCAATGTAAGCCTGTATTTCAAACATTATGCCCGAAATGATTCCGGACTCGATGGAAGAGCGGACCGAATCACCCAGCGGAAGGATTTCTTCCGGCGTTTCCAACAGTGGAAGAGTCCGGGAATAACGATTCAATGCTTTGAACCGGGTTCGGCATCCGAGCGAGATGTTTCCCCCTTCGTACCGCCCCTCTGCGTCCAGATAGTCAACCGTCAGCGTTGTACCGAAATCGATCACGGTACATCCCTGATCTTTAAACAGATGGCGTGCAGCCAGCAAGGCAGCGGCCCGATCATAAGACAGATAGGCCGGAAATCCGTATTGAGATGCTGTCAAGGGGTGGGCCGGATCCAAAATCACAAGTTGGTGGCAAAGCGTCCGGAGGACTTTCTCGTCGTGGGCCGATATCTCATAGACCGAAGATATTACCATGACACGAGGTTTCTCTTTCTCCGTGATCCCGGTGATAAACTCCAGTTTCCGTTCTCCCTGGTAGCGGAAGGTTTTTCCGAGGGTTTTATCCTCGGTCCAGGCAGCCTTTAAGGCGGTATTTCCTATTTCTATGATTAAATTCAAGGCTTTTCCTTTTGAGGGGTCCAAAGATAGTAATTATTGCAACTTGCTCAAAATGGCAAAGGCTTTCTGCATCGAGTCTACCCCCCTTGCTACGATCTTGAGTTTTCCTTCGCTCTGCTTCAGGGCAAAGAACTGCTCATTCTTCGTGATCTTTTCCAGGACTTTCGTAAAAGTAGGAGACTTGAAGTAGGGAGACATCTGGTTATGGATGAAGAAGGCGATGAACAAACCGTTTTTGATGATGATCTTTTCCAAACCCAATTTGGCACCTAGATTACGCACCTTAACCACATAGAAAAGATTCTCCAATTCCGGCGGCATCTTGCCGAAACGGTCCACAATCTGCACACGCATCCGCTCCACTTCCTTATCGGACATCAGCGAATCCAACTGCTTGTAAATCCGAATCTTCTCGGCCGTGACGTCCATGTAACTGTCGGGTATCAGCGCCGGCTGGTCCGTTTCGATCGAGCACTCCTCCACAAACTGATCCCGAGATTTGCGCAACTCGATCCCCGTCTCCACGCCCAGTTCTTCCATTGCTTCCGCCAGGATCTTCTGATAAGTCTCGTATCCCATCTCGGAAATATAACCACTCTGTTCCGCGCCCAGCAGGTTGCCGGCGCCTCGGATATCCAGATCCTGCATGGCAATATTGAATCCGCTGCCCAGGTCCGAAAACTCTTCGATCGCTTTCAAACGTCGCCGCGCTTCATCGGAAATAGTAATCAGCGGCGGGACGATCAGGTAGCAGAAAGCTCTCCGATTGGAGCGTCCTACCCGACCGCGAAGTTGATGCAGGTCGCTCAGACCGATATTCTGTGCCTGGTTGATGATGATCGTATTGGCATTGGGAATATCCAATCCATTCTCGATGATCGTGGTGCAGAGCAGCATGTCATAATCTCCCCGCATGAACTCGAGGATTTTGTTTTCCAGCGATTTAGCCTCCATCTGCCCATGCGCGATACAGATCTTCATATCCGGTACAATCCGATGCAGGATATCATAGATGGACTGCAGTTCCTCCACTTTATTGTGAAGGAAGAAGATCTGGCCGCCACGGTTCAACTCATAATTGATGATGCTTTTCAGTTCCGCCTCATTGAAAAGAATGATCTCTGTCTGGATCGGAATCCGGTTGGGCGGCGGCGTGTTAATGATCGAAAGATCCCTTGCCCCCAGTAAAGAGAACTGCAATGTCCGCGGGATCGGGGTTGCCGTCAAGGTCAAGGTATCGACGCTTTCCCGGAATTGACGGAGTTTTTCTTTGGCAGCCACGCCGAATTTCTGCTCCTCATCGATGATCAGCAGACCCAGATCCTTAAACTCAAATCCTACACCCAGCACTTTGTGGGTCCCGATGACAATATCCAACTGACCGGAAGCGAGTCTCTTTTTGATATCATTGATTTCCTTGACCGACCGGAGACGGCTCACATAATCCACGGTACAGGGGAGACCCTCCAGGCGACTCAGGAAAGTATTATAATGCTGGAGCGCCAGAATCGTAGTCGGCACAAGTACGGCTACTTGCTTGCTGTCACACACTGCCTTGAATGCCGCCCGAATCGCAACCTCTGTCTTGCCGAATCCCACATCTCCGCAGACCAGGCGATCCATCGGACAACTATCCTCCATATCGCGCTTGACAGCCATCGTAGCCAACTCCTGATCCGGCGTATCCTCATACATGAAAGAAGACTCCAATTCTTCCTGTAAATAGGAGTCCGGCGAAAAAGCATATCCTTTGGATGCCTTCCGACGGGCATAAAGTTGGATCAACTCTTTGGCTATGTCCTTTACCCGGGATTTGGCACCCGACTTGAGATTCTGCCACGTCTTCGAACCCAGTTTATTGATACGGGGCGGTTCTCCATCCCGCGAGCGGAAACGCGAAATCTTATTCAGCGCATGCACGGAGACAAAGACTACATCCCCGTCTTTATACGTGATTTTTACTACTTCCCGCACCCGGTTCTTATCATCCCGCATCCGGACGAGTCCGCCGAATACTCCTACCCCATGATCGATATGGACGACATAATCGCCTATATTGAGCGAATTCAACTCATTGATTGTCAATTGTTCACTCTTATCCACACTCCTCCGGATACTGACCCTGTGAAAACGGTCAAATATCTCATGATCCGTATAGCAGCAGATATGATCTTCAGTATCAATGAATCCGTTGTGGATATTTTTCCCAGTGATAAATTGAGGGATTAATCCTCCGTTTTGGAAAAGGATCGACTTGATCCGTTCCAGCTGATTGGGCTTTTCTCCGTAGATATAGACTTGATATCCCGACTCAATCTTGCTTCTGATATCTTCCGTCAGGAGTTCAAAGTTTTTATTGAATGCGGGTTGGGGTGCAATACTGAACCGAAGAACATCCTCCTTTTCTTTATGACCCAGCGGGGTATCTATAAATACCCGTTGAAAAGACGCTATTTCAGAAAAGAACTCCTTTTCCTTATACATATCACCCGAGTCCAGCCAAACGCAAGTTTGCTTTGGCAGAATATGAGCGATGGATACTTCTCCTCCTTCATACCCGGACACAACATCTGAAATAATTTCCGCAGAGTCAGTATCTTCTATCGATAACTGGGTATTGGTATCAAATACATGGATTTTCTCTATCTCATTTCCCCAGAAAGAAAGACGATAGGGATTATTCAGGGAAAAAGAGAATATATCAATGATCGATCCCCGAATTGCAAATTGGCCGGGAGAAGATACAAAATCCACCTTTTCAAACCCTAACTCTGCCAATTTGGATAGCATCGCATCAAAGGATACTTCCTGCCCTGTTTGCAGTTTCCAGATGGCCTTTTGGATTATCTTTTCATCCGGGATTTTCTCCTCCATCGCTTCTGGATAGGTGACGATGACAGCAAAATCTCCTTTATTCTCTGTAATTTTGCCAATGGCGGACGTACGCTGTACACACAGAGAAGATTTATAATTGCTTCTTTCAATTCCTTTTCCCGAAGAAGGAAGAAAAAACACTGTATCTCCTTCCAGTAAGTTATATAAGTCTGCTGCACAATATTCTGCCACCTCTTTATTAGGCAGAACGATCAGATGCAGATGCTCCTTAGCTACCTGAGAAAAAACAAACCATCTTGCGGAAAGGAACAATCCTCCGCAATAAACATCTTCACCGGCAGCAAGTGCATGAGCGAGTTTTTCGCTAGCTTTCGAGTTTATCAACATTCTGCCTTAAAATCTGTCGAAAAGTGGTTCAAAAGTCTGTTTATTACTCCTTAATGACATTTCATAAAAATAACCCGGAGTTTTTCCCCATCTTATCAAAAAGGCTTCCAACACTTTTTTAACACCCTTCGTCACTTGCAATCATTTAACAGTCAATACACATTTGGTGTTTTCAACATTTCAACCGCTCTTAAAACATCAAAAAAATTCAAATAAAAAGAATATATTTGTATTTAGTTAAGCTATTGAAGATGTCTGAATTTGACCCCCACAACGCAAGCGGAAGCAAAGATAAGGATTTAGATGGAATTATCAGGCCGCAAGAGCTGGAAGATTTCACCGGACAACGTGAAATCGTTTCCAACCTGAATGTATATATAAAAGCGGCCAAGATGCGGGGAGAGGCGTTGGATCATACACTCTTCCACGGTCCTCCCGGATTGGGGAAGACGACGTTGGCCCACATCATTGCCAACGAGATGGGAGTCAATATGAAGATCACATCCGGTCCCGTGCTGGACAAACCCGGCGACCTGGCTGGTTTGTTGACTTCCCTGGAGGAAGGTGATGTCCTCTTCATTGACGAAATCCATCGTCTTTCTCCGGAGGTGGAAGAGTACCTTTATTCCGCGATGGAAGACTATGTGATTGATATCATGATAGATAAGGGTCCTGGTGCCCGCTCCGTCCGGATCTCGCTCAACCCTTTCACCCTGGTAGGCGCCACGACGCGCAGCGGCCTGCTGACTGCTCCCTTGCGTGAGCGTTTCGGGATCACCTGCGCCCTTGAGTATTATGACAGTGAAGAACTGGTTAAGATCGTCAAGCGTAGTGCCCGGATCCTGAAAGTTGAGATAGAGGACCAGGCGGCCCGGGAGATCGCCCTTCGCAGCCGGGGAACTCCCCGTATTGCCAACTACCTGCTCAAACGGGTCCGAGATTTCGCCCAGGTCATGGGAGACGGCCACATTGACCTGAAGATTGCCAAATATGCCCTGGACAAACTCAAGATAGATACCCGCGGACTGGATTCGATAGACAATAAGATTCTGCGCACGATCATCACGACCTTCAAAGGCGGTCCCGTCGGATCCAATACGATCGCTACGGCGATCAGCGAAGATACCGGTACCTATGAGGAAGTATATGAACCTTTCTTGATCAAAGAGGGGTACATTGTCCGGACCCAGCGGGGGCGTATCGCAACCGACCTGGCCTATCAGCATCTTGGCTTGGAAAAGACCTCAGATGTTGATCTTTTGCTGAATTTTGACTAAACTTGCAGATCGATTGAAAATCTTACAAATCATCATAAAAAATGGCGGATAAACTTATCTCAAAGATTCCTGACGGGCCTTTGGCTGAAAAATGGACCAAACGCAAATCAGAAATTCATCTTGTCAGTCCCAACAACAAAAGAAAGCTCGAGATCATCGTCGTAGGTACGGGTCTGGGTGGTGCTTCTGCCGCCGCTTCTCTCGGTGAGTTGGGATACAACGTGAAAATCTTCTGCATCAGTGACAGCCCGCGTCGTGCGCATTCCATCGCTGCACAGGGCGGTATCAACGCTGCCAAGAATTATCAGAACGACAACGACTCCGTGTATCGGCTCTTCTATGACACCATCAAAGGTGGTGATTATCGGGCCCGTGAGGCCAACGTCTATCGTTTGGCTGAAGTGAGTGCTGCGATCATCGACCAGTGTGTAGCGCAGGGAATTCCTTTCGCACGCGAATATGGCGGATATCTGGCCAACCGTTCTTTTGGTGGCGTGCAGGTCAGCCGTACGTTCTATGCCCGCGGTCAAACCGGTCAGCAGTTGTTGCTCGGTGCCTATGCTTCTCTGAATAAAGAGATTGCCGCTGGTACCGTCAAGTCTTATCCGCGCCACGAGATGCTGGATTTGGTCATTATCAATGGCCAGGCGAAAGGTATCATAGCCCGCAATCTGACGAACGGTAAGCTCGAGCGCTTCGGTGCCCATGCTGTCGTGATTGCGACTGGCGGATATGGAAATACCTATTTCCTTTCCACCAATGCCATGAACAGCAATGGATCTGCTGCCTTGCAATGCTATAAGAGAGGTGCCTACTTTGCCAATCCTTGCTTTGCGCAGATCCATCCTACTTGTATTCCGGTTCATGGTGATCAGCAGTGCAAACTGACGCTGATGTCTGAATCGCTTCGTAATGACGGACGTATCTGGGTACCCAAGAAATTGGAAGATGTAGCCAAACTTCGTAAACACGAGATCAAGCCTTCCCAGATTCCCGAAGAAGATCGCGACTATTATCTGGAGCGCCGCTATCCGGCCTTTGGTAATCTCGTGCCTCGTGACGTTGCTTCCCGTGCTGCGAAGGAGCGTTGTGATGCCGGCTTCGGCGTCAATGAGACAGGGTTGGCTGTGTTCCTGGACTTCAAGGATGCCATCCAGCGCCTGGGTGAAAAGCGGGTCGCCGAGCGGTATGGCAATCTCTTTGAAATGTACGAGAAAATCACGGCTTCCAGTCCTTGGAAAGAGCCGATGATGATCTATCCGGCCATTCACTATACCATGGGTGGCATCTGGGTTGATTATGACCTTCAGACGACCATTCCCGGTCTGTATGCAATCGGCGAAGCCAACTTCTCTGATCATGGTGGTAACCGGCTTGGCGCCTCTGCACTGATGCAGGGTCTGGCTGATGGATATTTCATTCTCCCGATTACGATCGGCGATTACCTTTCCAAAAAGTTTGCTGAGCCCAAGACTGATACCAACGCCCCTGAGTTTGCTGAGGCCGAAAAGGCTGTTCAGTCCCGCATAGATAAGCTTTTCTCTATCAAGGGTAAAGAGACAGTGGATTCGCTGCATAAGCAGCTTGGCCACATCATGTGGGAATACGTCGGCATGGCGCGTAATGAAGAGGGACTGAAGAAGGCAATTAAGGAGATTGACGAACTGAAAGCGCATTTCTATCAGAACGTTTGCGTCCCCGGCAGTCAGTTTGAGTTCAACCAGGAATTAGAGAAGGCCCTCCGTCTTGAGGATTTCTTTGAGATCGGCAAACTCATGGCTTTTGATGCCCTCAACCGCAATGAGTCTTGTGGTGGCCACTTCCGTATCGAAAGCCAGACTGAAGAAGGTGAAGCTAAACGAGACGACGCCAACTATATGTATGTAGCGGCCTGGGAATATAAGGGAGAGGGACAAGAGCCTGAACTCCATAAGGAGCCGCTCAACTATGAGTTTATTGAGGTTAAGACAAGAAACTATAAAGAATAAGCGAGCAATGGAATTCAATTTGAAAATATGGCGTCAGAAGAACGCTAAGGATAAGGGACATTTCGAGACCTATCATATTTCCGGAATTGAAGAGGATGCCTCTTTCCTGGAGATGCTCGACATTTTAAATGAGCAGTTGATTCGGGAAGGCTGTGATCCGGTGGCCGTGGATAAGGGTTGCCAGAGCAGTGGTCCGGTTTCTTTCGACCATGATTGCCGCGAGGGTATCTGCGGAGCTTGCTCTCTTTACATCGATGGCCGTGCGCATGGTCCGGATGATCATGTGACAACTTGCCAGTTGTTTATGCGTCATTTCAAGGATGGTGCGACGATTACAGTTGAGCCTTGGCGCAGCGCCGCTTTCCCGGTCATCAAGGATTTGGTGGTAGATCGTGGTGCATTTGATAAGATTCTGCAGGCGGGTGGTTTCATCACCGTTCGTACCGGATCTGCTCAAGATGCCAATAATATCTTGATTTCGCATGATAGGGCTGAAGAGAGCATGGATGCAGCGGCTTGTGTCGGTTGTGGCGCTTGTGTTGCTACCTGTAAGAACGGTTCTGCGATGCTCTTTGTCGCTGCGCGTGTCAGTTCGCTGGCTCTTCTGCCGCAGGGTCGCCCTGAGGCGAAGAAGCGTGCAAAAGCGATGGTTGCCAAGATGGATGAGTTAGGCTTCGGTAACTGCACCAACACTCGCGCCTGTGAAATGGAGTGTCCGAAGGGTATTTCCGTCTCTCACATTGCCCGTTTGAATCGCGAATTCCTGAAGGCTAAATTTAGCGATTAAGGAGTTATTTATCCAATAGTTGCTTTGCTTCCATCAAGCAAAGCAAAATAAAAATTTGCAGCCCATTCCCGAAGGGGGAGTTTTTAGGGCTGCAAATTTTTATTTTACTTTGCCTTAGTGAATTCTAATTGATACTACATTATAATTCAATACTTTACCAAAGGAAATTATTGAAAGGATAACGACCGGCGTGGATTTCAGCTACCATTTTGTAGATATCGTTCTTTAATTTGTCGATACCGATTTTCTCCTTCGCTGAGATAAAAATACAAGGCGTCTTTTCCTGTGCAATCCAACTTCGCTTTAAATCCTCCAACGACCGATTTTCCTTACTCGGCGGCGTCAGCGAAAACTCATCATACTCATCCCACTCATAAGCATCGATCTTATTGAAAACCACATAGATCGGCTTATTCGCTGCTCCGATGTCCCGCAATGTCTGCTCCACCACCTTCATCTGTTCTTCAAAATCCGGATGTGAAATATCCACTACATGTACGAGAATATCTGCCTCTCGCACTTCATCAAGCGTGCTTTTAAAAGCTTCAATCAGTTGCGTAGGTAATTTTCGGATAAAACCGACCGTATCACTAAGTAAGAAAGGTACGTTTTCAATTACAACCTTTCGTACCGTAGTGTCTAATGTGGCAAACAACTTATTCTCCGCAAATACATCTGACTTTGCCAACAGGTTCATCAATGTACTTTTTCCCACGTTGGTATAACCTACCAGCGAGAGTCGCACCATCTGTCCCCGGTTACCCCGTTGCGTAGCCATCTGCCGGTCCACCTTCTTCAGTTGATCCTTCAGTCGGTTGATTCGTTCCTTTACGATACGTCGGTCAATTTCGATCTGGGTTTCACCCATACCACCTCGGGTACCCATTCCACCCCGCTGCCGCTCCAAGTGCGTCCACATGCCCGCGAGACGCGGAAGCATATAGTTATACTGTGCCAGTTCCACTTGCATCTTGGCATAGGAAGTTTTTGCCCGCTGCGCAAATATCTCCAAGATTAGGCTGGTTCGATCAATCACCGAAGTACCCTGGACCACCTTCTCGATATTGCGCTGCTGCATCCCCGTCAACTCATCGTCGAAGATACAGTATTTGATGCAGTTATCTTTGCAATAATCAGCGATTTCCTGCAACTTTCCGCTTCGGATGTAGGTAGATTTTTCCGGTTTATCCAGGCGTTGGATAAACTTCCGGTCCCCCTGGGCCCCGGCCGTCTCTGCCAAGAACTCCAGTTCTTCCAGATACTCTAGGACCTTTCGCTCCTCTTCATTCTGTCGGATGATACCGACAAATACCGCTTTCTCTACTTCTTGCGTCATTGTCTTTGATCAAAAAAAGGCCATCCCGCAGGACGGCCTTTTATCTGATTTTTAACTGCTTATCTCAACTGGAAAATCACAGGGAAGGTATAGGTAACCTTGACCGCACGGTCTCTCTGTTTACCAGGCGTCCACTTCGGAGAGCTGGACACGACGCGGACAGCTTCCTTATCCAGGGAGGCATCCACACCACGGAGAACCTTCACACCCGAAACACTGCCGTCCGGATTCACCGTAAATTGCAAGACTACACGACCCTGCACGCCATTTTCCTTGGCAATCTCAGGATAAACCAGTTTGGAGTTAACCCACTTCGAGAACTCATTGGCATCTCCGCCCTGGAACTTAGGCTTGTGCTCCACCAACTGGAACGGGATCGCCTCTTCCTCGACATGCTCTTCCTCGACTTGCTCGACATAGTCCTGGATCTCAACACCCATGTTGGCGTTATCTTCCAGGTTCATGAACATATCATCATCGACTTTGATATCATCATCGACGATATCGATCTGGTCAGAAAGCAGCGGGATCTTCGGAGCCTCGGGCGGCGGGGGAGGAGTCTCCTGGGTGATGGGAACCATTTCCTCAACCTCGATATCCTGGTTGACATCCATCAGGTCGGAGATCTTCTTTTCCTTCGTGCTGTAGGAGAAAGCACCCCATACAGCCAGTAAGGCGACGATCAAGCCGATCTCAACGAAGAGAAGCCTCTTGTTTTCAAGACTTGCCTTTTGTGTTTTCTTGACTTCCATATTCTAATTCGGTTTTATCCTATTTACGAGTCTCAAAGGTAGAAATAAATAATTTCAAATCCAATTTTTTAATTTAATAGTTGTAGATTTGCGAAAAATTAGTCTTAACATGGTTTCGTACTTCAACGAAGAGATCCGCTTCAATCTGAAAGATAAACGCTTGAACAATCGCTGGCTGAAAATGGTCGTGGAGAGCGAAGTCAAACGGCTCGGTCCCCTTTCGATCATTTTTTGTTCCGATCCCTATATTTTGGACGTCAACATGCGCTATCTTCAGCATGATTACTTCACGGATATCATCACCTTCGATTATTGCGAAGGGGACTTGATTTCCGGCGATCTCTTTATCAGCATCGACAGTGTCCGGGAGAATGCGGCCTTGTACGGAGCAGAGTTTGAAGATGAACTTGATCGCGTCATGGTTCACGGTGTGCTTCATCTGTTGGGGTATGATGATCATACTCCTGAGGAGATCGCGGTCATGCGGGAGAAGGAAAATTATTATGTTAAGTTAAAACAATCGCTCCGCAGTTAGTCCATGTTTCCGCGATATGATGTCATAGTCGTCGGCGGCGGTCACGCCGGTTGCGAAGCAGCGATGGCCGCTTCCCGCCTGGGGTCTTCCGTCCTGTTGATCACGATGGATATGCTGGGCTTCGCAAAGATGTCCTGCAATCCTGCGATAGGCGGTATCGCCAAAGGACAGATCGTGCGAGAGATCGACGCACTCGGCGGATACACAGGAATTGTGACGGATCGCGCCACGCTCCAGTTTCGGATGCTCAACCGCTCCAAAGGGCCGGCGATGTGGAGCCCTCGAGCTCAGTGCGATAAAATCCAATTTTCGCTTGAATGGCGTAAAATTCTCGAAAGTAATTGTAAATTAGATATTTACGTAGATACGGTCACCCAAATTCTTTTCGAAAAAGAGAATATCTCGGGCGTATGTACGAATACCGGCGCAATTTTTAAATCTCAGACAGTTATCCTGACAACCGGAACCTTCCTTGGAGGGAAGCTGTTTATCGGCCGTACCGTCTTTGAAGGAGGACGGATCGGCGAGTTGGCTTCCCATGGATTGACCGAGCAACTCTCGTCGCTCGGGATTCGGACCGATCGGATGAAGACCGGCACTCCCCCGCGCATCGACATTTCTTCCGTTGATACGGATCGACTGCTTCGTCAAGATGGCGACCTTGAGCCGGAGCGTTTTTCTTTCTTGCCTCTGCCTTCGGCCATCCAAGCCGGAACCCCTCAGATGCAGTGCTTTATCCTGCATACTAATCCAGCGGTGCATGAAGTGCTTCGCAGCGGATTTAAGGATTCTCCTCTTTTCAATGGCCTGATCAGCGGCCGGGGTCCTCGCTATTGCCCCAGTATTGAAGATAAGTTGCGCGTCTTCCCGGAGAACGAACACCATCAGCTTTTCTTGGAACCGGAAGGAAGTAGCACCCAGGAGTACTATCTCCAGGGTTTCTCCTCGTCCCTTCCTCTTAATGTCCAGATCGATGCTCTTCATCAGATTGAGGGCCTCGAACAAGTCAAGATTTATCGCCCGGCTTATGCTGTTGAATATGATTATTTCGATCCTACTCAGTTGAAGGCAAGCCTTGAATTGAAAGAAATCGAGAACCTCTTTTTTGCTGGTCAGATCAACGGAACGACGGGATATGAGGAAGCCGCAGCCCAGGGGCTCATGGCCGGGATCAATGCCCATCTGAAATGTAAGGAGCAAGATCCTTTCGTTCTTCGCCGCGATGAGGCCTATATCGGTGTCTTGATCGATGATCTGATTACAAAGGGCGTGGATGAACCCTATCGGATGTTCACTTCCCGAGCGGAGTATCGCATTTTACTTCGCCAAGATAATGCTGACCAGCGGCTGACAGAGATCTCTTGGCGCTTGGGTTTGGCTTCCGACGAGCGCTATCGTGTTACCTGTGAGAAGTACGAACGGGTGCAGGAGTTAAGTGTTTTTTGCTCCGAGGTTAATTTGACTGCGAGACAAGTTAACCCCTTTTTTCAGACAATTGGTTCAACGGAAATCACCGATTCAAAACGTATTGCAGATTTGGTTGCTCGTCCTGAGGTTTCCTTACCTGAGATTTTAAATTATGTTCCACGTGGAACACTTTCAAGAATTAATCCAGGCTCTTTTTCTAAAGAAATCTATGATTCTGTTGAGATTGCGCTGAAGTATAAGGGCTATATCGAGCGAGAAAGAAAACTTGCCGATAAGGTGATGCGCCTGGAAGATCTACGCATTCCGGAAGATTTTGATTTTGACAGTGTCTCGGGCCTTTCGATAGAGTGTCGTCAAAAACTGAAAAAATATGGCCCGCGCACCATTGCGCAGGCCTCTCGAATCTCTGGGGTCTCCCCCTCCGATATTTCCGTTCTTCTCGTTTATTTTGGGCGATAAAAAGTTCCACGTGGAACCTCACATCATCTGAAGAGCTAGCTTGATAATCTCCTCGACCTTGGCTCCGGGCTTCTTTTTGAGGATAGTCTGCACCGCTTTCGTGACATTCTGTTTGGAGAAGCCCAGCATAGTCAGGGCTCGGGTTGCCTCTTCGATTGCCTCGTTGCTGGTCGCTTGGAAGAGGACCTCGCTGCTGGCACCTTCCCCCTTGACGATCTTGTCCTTCAGCTCGAGGATCAGGCGCTGGGCGCTCTTAAGTCCGATTCCCTTGACGCTCTTGATCCGGTTGACATCCTCACCGAGGATCGCTTCACGCAGTTCCTCCGCCGAGAAGGACGAAAGCATCATCCGGGCAGAATTGACGCCTACGCCTGAAACACTGATGATCAGTTCGAAGAGTTCGCGCTCATCTTTGGTTGCAAAGCCGTAGTACATCTCGATATCCTCCCGCTGGCGGAAATAGTGATAGATATAAACTTTGGCTTCCGCTTTGCCTTCAAGCGCTTCGTAAGTCTGCAGAGAAATCTCGATCCGATAGCCGATCCCCTGGTTGTCCAGGACGACGCGTGTTGGGGTCAGTTCGGCAACGGAACCTTTGATATAGTCAATCATTTCTGTGTCTTTTGTCTCGTACAAAAATATAGCAATTTCGCATCAAAAGAAAGAAACCTTTGTTAAATTTGCACCCACGATGACGATACAAACGCTTAGATCTCAGTTCCCTTCTTTATCGAAGACCGTGTATGGGCGGCCCCTTGTCTATTTGGACAACGCCGCGACCAGCCTGCGTCCGCAGTCCGTCATCGATAAGTGGGTGGAGATGGCGACTGAGAAAAACGCCAACATCCATCGTGCTGTTCATGCCCTCGCTGTTGAAGCGACGGAAGAGTATGAAAGGACGCGGGATGCCGTGCGTGATTTTCTTCACGCCGCCCATCGCGAGGAGATCATCTTCACTTCCGGGACAACAGCCTCGATCAACCTGCTGGCGTTTTGTTTCGGAGAAACTTTCATCCAGCCGGGCGACGAGATCCTGATTGCCGAGAGTGAACACCATTCCGACATCGTTCCCTGGCAGATGATGTGCGAGCGGAAGGGTGCACGGATCCGGACGATCCCGGTCGATGAGACCGGTCGTCTCGATCTCCAAAGACTTCGCGAGAATCTCACAGAAAAAACGAAGTTGACCTGTCTGGCGGAGATTTCCAACGTATTGGGCCTTAAAAACCCGGTAAAAGAAGTTGTAAATATTTGTCATTCAGTTGGTTGTCTTGTTTTTTGCGATGGTGCGCAAGGTGTTGTCCACGGCGCGCCGGATATGCAGGACTCGGGCGTGGACTTCTATGCCTTCTCCGGACACAAGATCTATGCGGCTCCCGGAACCGGTGTTTTGTATGGCAAGCTTTCGCTGCTCGAGCAACTGCCCCCTTACATGGGTGGCGGAGAAATGATCGAGACCGTTCGCTTCGAAAAGACGACCTATGCTCCCCTGCCGGGCAAGTTCGAAGCCGGGACGCAGAACCTCTCTTCCGTGCCGACCCTCCGGCCGGCGCTGGAATTAGCCCAGTCCTTGCGTTGCCCGGAAATTGAGGAGGAGCAGCACCGGATCATAACGTATCTGTTGGACCAACTGGGCGCGGATCCGCGCATCACCTTGTATGGCTATCCTCGCGACGTGCAGGAAAAATGCCCCCTGTTCTCCTTCACCGTCCAGGGTGCCCATCATGAAGATCTGGCACTGATCTTGGATAAGCAGGGCGTGGCCGTTCGTTCCGGGCAAATGTGTGCCGAGCCGTTGATGGACCGTTTCGGCGTGACGGGGATGGTTCGCGCTTCTTTCGCGCCCTACAATACACTCGCTGAGGCACAGGCTTTCGTCCGGGCGTTGCAGCGCGCCATTGATATGCTAGTTTGATATGAAGACACTTCAAGAAGCAAAAGCCGCGGTGATCGAGGACTTTTCGATGTACGACGAGTGGCTGGATAAATACGAATACTTGATCGATCTGGGCAAAAACCTGGAAGCCTACCCCGAGGAGAAAAAAACGGACGAAAAGCTTATAAAAGGTTGTCAGTCAAGAGTTTGGTTGGATTATGAAGAGCGGGATGGCCGCCTGTGGTTCCGCGCTGACAGTGACGCGATCATTACGAAAGGCATCATTTCGCTGCTGATCAGCGTCTATTCTGGCCGCACCCCTGCCGAGATCGCCGCCGACGATTTCTCTTTCATCGATCAGATCGGACTGAAAGAGAACCTCTCCCCCACCCGCTCTAATGGCTTGGTGTCCATGATCTCTACCATCCGCTCCGTCGCCGCCCAAAACGAATAAAGCATGTCAGACCACAGCGACATATTAACTGCCGAAGATGTGAAGGCCCTCGCTCCCCTTTATGAGGACGTTGTCCTGGCACTGAAGCAAGTCTATGACCCCGAGATTCCGGTCAACATTTATGACCTCGGGTTGATCTACGAGTTGAATATCAACAAAAAGCACGAGGTCTATATCAAAATGACTTTCACGGCACCCAATTGCCCGATGGCGGATGAGGTCATCGCTGAGGTCCAGCGTAGCGTTGAGGACGTCAAAGGTGTCGAGCATTGCGAGATCGAACTCACCTTCGATCCTGTCTGGGACCAGAGCATGCTCTCCGACGAAGCGCGCGTCATCCTGGGGATGGATGTCGATTTTGACGAAGAACCGACCGACCTGTAATGCCGCGAATCTATCTTTCTCTCGGGACCAACCAAGGTGATCGCCTGGCTCAGTTGCAGCAAGCGCTCACCCGGCTGGAATCTGCCTTGGGCGTGGCTCCGACTGCGGTTTCACAGATTCATGAGACCCCTGCATGGGGTTTCGATGGCCCGGATTTCCTCAATTGCGCCGTGCGTTTTGACTGGCCTGCGGCACCGGGGCGGACCCCGACGCGCCTACTGGATTTGACGCAGTGCATTGAGCGGCAGATGGGTCGCTGCGGAGGCTCCCTATGGGACGCTGAAGGTCGTCGCATCTACCGCGACAGGCCGATCGATATCGACATTCTGTTTTGGGACACCAAACAGGTGCACACGACGCGCCTTACTATCCCCCACCCCCTGATCGCGGAGCGCGATTTCGTGCTGAATCCCCTCTCCGAAATCCTTGATCTGCAGACAAAGGGCGCTTTCCCCGAGATTTTTGAAAGGAAATGATTAATTTTGCACGATTTAATCGATAACAACATGACACAGGACGAACTATTCAAGGTATTGATTGCCCATTGCAAGGAGTATGGTTTCATCTTCCCTTCCAGCGAGATCTATGATGGTCTTGCCGCCGTGTACGATTACGGCCAGATGGGCGTCGAACTCAAAAATAATATCAAGCAGTATTGGTGGAATGCGATGACTCGGCTCAACGAGAACATCGTCGGCATCGATTCCTGCATCTTCATGCACCCGCGCATTTGGGAGGCTTCCGGCCATGTGGGCGCATTCAATGACCCGCTTATTGACAACAAAGACTCCAAGAAACGTTATCGCGCCGACGTCCTGATCGAGGATTACCTTGGCAAGATCGAGGAAAAGATCGCCAAAGAGGTTGCCAAGGGCCGCAAACGTTTCGGTGACAGTTTCGACGAGGCGCAGTTCCGCGCGACCAACCCCAACGTCCTGCGCGAACAGGCGAAGTATGATGAGGTGCACAACCGCTATGTCAAAGCAGAACAGGCTTCGGACTTCGCTGAATACCGCCAGATCATCATCGATTGTGGCATCGTCTGCCCGATCAGCGGTACTTGCAACTGGACTGACGTGCGCCAGTTTAACTTGATGTTCAGCACCTCGATGGGAAGCACCGCCGAAGGAGCCAACACGATCTATCTGCGTCCGGAGACGGCGCAGGGCATCTTTGTCAACTATCTCAACGTCCAGAAGACGGGCCGCATGAAACTGCCTTTCGGTATAGCCCAGATCGGAAAGGCCTTCCGCAATGAGATCGTCGCCCGCCAGTTCATTTTCCGCATGCGCGAGTTTGAGCAGATGGAGATGCAGTTCTTCATCAAACCCGGCACTGAGCTTGAGTGGTTCAAAGCCTGGAAGGAGAAACGCATGGCTTGGCATGTCAATCTCGGCATGGGTGCGGAGAATTACCGCTTCCATGACCACGAGAAACTCGCTCACTATGCCAATGCGGCAACCGATATCGAGTTCCAGTTCCCCTTCGGTTTCAAGGAGTTAGAGGGTATCCACTCCCGCACAGACTTCGATCTCGGCAACCACCAGAAGTTCTCCGGCAAAAAGATCCAGTACTTCGATCCCGAGACGGGGGAGAGCTTCGTTCCTTACGTGATCGAAACCTCCATCGGCGTGGACCGTACTGTCCTGGCGGTCCTGTCACATGCCTACAAAGAGGAGAAGTTGGAAAATGGCGAAACCCGTACCGTTCTCTCGATTCCGGCTCCGCTCGCGCCTATCAAGGCCGCGGTGATGCCGCTTGTCAAGAAAGACGGTCTGCCCGAGGTCGCGCAGTCGATCATGGATGACCTGAAATATGACTTCAACTGCCAATATGACGAGAAGGACAGCATCGGAAAGCGCTATCGCCGTCAGGATGCGATCGGGACGCCGTTCTGCATTACGGTGGACCACGATACGCTTGAAGATCACTGCGTTACTGTCCGCGACCGCGACACCATGACCCAGGAGCGTGTCCCTATCGCGGAGCTCCGCGCCCTCATCGATCATAAAGTCAATCTCAACAACCTCTTGCGCAAACTCTGACAGGAATAGGCAGAATTTGTCATTAGCACATTTTTTGTAGTAAAAAAGGAAAGTAAAACGAACCTGGCAATGGACGGACTTTCCTTTTTTTATGCACCCCAAGTATTAGTAAATGATCAATTTGAAGGCGTTGGTTATTTCTTTTGCTATTGTAAAAAGGGCGAACTTAAGTTTTCTTTTCTAAACACCTCCTTTTCATTTTCGGAAGGAGATGTGCTAATTATCAAAAACCACTCGCACAACTTCTCGATCGATTCTGTTTCGTCAGGGTTTGACTTTGTCGGCGTGTTTGTCAGCCGTGCGCGGCTGGTGTCCATGGGCATCGGTAAGTATGCGATGGATATCGGTCGGAGGGTCAGCCTGTTTTTCCGTCCGGTCATTAAGATGAGTCCGAAGCGCTCCCAGGCTGTTCTCGAGTCGTTTGATAACTTGCAGATGCGACTGAAAACCAAAGGCTCTTTCCATTATGAGGAGGCTGTCGGACTGGCGTTCTCCCGTCTGGTTCTGGATATTTCTGAAGGCCAGCTCGAATGCTATATCGCGCAGGAGGAACCCGACGCCAATGAGAAAATGTTCAGGCGTTTTCTCCTGTTGCTGGAAGAGGGGCATTATAAAAAGCATCGTGAGGTTGCTTGGTATGCCGACCAACTCTGCGTCACACCCAAGCACCTGTCTCATTGCGTGAAATTAGCCGGGGGGCAAAGCGTCAAATACTGGATCGACGGTGCCTGCCTCCAGAGCCTGGTCGAAGACTTGAAAGAAAAGTCCGCGGTTGAGGTCTGCAAGGAATATGATTTTTCCTCGTTATCCTACCTCAGTCGCTATGTAAAGCGCCTATTGGGCATTTCCCCTCGAGAGATAAAGTAAAGAGAAGAAAAACTTTTCAAAAAGGCGCATTCTTTTTGGGCGTTTTCCGAAAACGCCCAAATTACGTCGGCGCGCATAGGGTATCCGAGTATTTTTGTTAGATTTACGCACTTTGTTTGAACATATCAAACATTACACATACAACTAACACACTACTTTATGCACAGGAAAACAGTCCTCTTTTTGGCCGTTACTTTCCTCTGTCTCAGTGCTTTTCCCCTCCTCTCCCAGGCTGCTGGGGTTGCCTCATCGACGGCAATCCTCCAGAGCGACGTCGAGGTTGTCGGACAGGTACTGGACAGCGACGGCAATCCGATCATCGGAGCCAGCGTTGTCGTAGCTGGCACTACGGTCGGAACCGTCACGGACTTCGACGGCTCGTTCTCCCTCCGTTGTGCGAGCGGGGCAACCCTGGAGATCTCCTGCATCGGCTACGTGACCCAATCGGTGACAGCAAGTCCCCAGTTGCGCGTCGTGCTGCAGGAAGACGCTCTCTTCTTGGACGACGTCGTCGTCACGGCGCTGGGTATCAAGCGCTCTACCAAGGCCCTGAGCTACAATGCACAGGAGTTCAAGTCTGACGCGATCACTGCCGTCAAAGACGCCAACCTGATCAACGCCCTCAGCGGTAAGGTCGCCGGCGTCAACATCAATGCTTCTTCCTCCGGCGTGGGTGGCGCCTCCAAGGTCGTCATGCGCGGTACCAAATCCATTGCGCAGTCCTCCAACGCGCTCTACGTCATCGACGGTGTCCCGATGTACAACCAGGGCGGTACCGGCGAGTCCGGTCCTTTCGGCTCGCAAGGTACGACGGAAGCCATCGCTGACATCAACCCGGAAGACATCGAATCCCTGACCGTCCTGACCGGTGCGGCTGCAGCGGCTCTGTATGGCAGCCATGCTGCCAACGGCGCCATCGTCATCACCACCAAAAAAGGCGCGAAGGGCCATCTGCAGCTTTCGCTCAGCCAGAACACGGAATTCCTGACCGCGCTTCGCACGCCGGAATTCCAGAACACCTACGGCACGGGCTCCCTCAACAGTTCTTCCGGCTCCGTGGATCACAGCTGGGGCATGAAGCTGAACGATGCGACGTTCTACGGCTACGATCCGGTCAAGGACTATCTCCAAACCGGCGTCGTCACGACAGAAACCGTCACGCTCAGCACCGGCACGGACCGGAACCAGACCTATGCGTCCCTGAGTGCCTTGAACTCCAAGGGAATGGTCCCGAACAATGATTATGACCGCTACAACTTCACGGTTCGCAACACGACCTCTTTCTTGAATGACAAGATGACCCTGGACGTGGGCGCGAGTTATATCCTTCAATCGGACCGGAACATGGTCAACCAGGGCACCTATGCCAATCCGCTGGTAGCGGCCTATCTTTTCCCGCGGGGAGATGATTGGCAGGATATTCAGATGTATGAGCGTTGGGATTCCAGCCGCGGCATTTATACCCAGTTCTGGCCTCAGGGACTCGATGAGTTCGTCGGCCAAAACCCTTATTGGATCAACTACCGCAACTTGCGGGAGAACCACAAACAGCGTTACATGCTGAATGCCGGTCTGACCTACCAGATCCTGGACTGGCTGTCTGTGCAGGGACGTGTCCGTACGGACAATGCGGTCAACACTTATACGCAGAAGTACTTTGCGACGACCAACATGTTGCTCACCGGCGGTTCTGATAATGGCCTGTACGGGACGAGCAAGACCGAAGACAACCAGTTATACGCCGACGTGATCGCTACTGCGAACAAGAGTTTCGAGAATGGTCTTTCTGTCATGGCCAACGTCGGTAGCAGTTACAGCTCACAGAAACAAGACCTGCTTGGCACGACCGGCCCGATCTCCGCAAACGGCATCCCTAACGTTTTCAACGTCCTTCAGCTGGATGACAGCAGGACCGGCCGTTCGCAGAGCGGTTATCATGATGTGACGGAGTCCGTGTTCGGCAGCCTTGAATTGGGCTACAAGAGCGCTTACTTCCTGACGCTGACCGGGCGCAATGACTGGCCTTCGCAGCTGGCAGGTGCCAATTCCAGCGCAGCAAGCTTCTTCTATCCTTCGATCGGCGGCTCCATTGTCCTCAGCGAGGCGCTCCGGCTCCCCAAGGCGATCGACTTCGCCAAGATCCGCGCATCCTATGCATCGGTGGGTCTCCCGTTCCCGCGCTTCCTGGCCAACCCGACCTATTCCTGGGATTCTTCCAACAAGGTCTGGCAGAGCAAGCGGAACTATCCCATGTACAACCTCAAGCCGGAACGGACCAATTCTTGGGAAGTCGGCCTGAACCTGCGCATGTTCAATTTCAACCTCGATGTCACGTACTACAACTCGCTGACTTTCAACCAGACTTTCGACCCCAACATCTCCGTCTCCTCCGGATACAGCACGCTCTATGTCCAGACGGGTAGCGTCCGCAATGACGGTGTCGAGTTCTCCCTGGGCTACAGCAACGAATGGCGGAACGGATGGCGCTTTGCCAGCACCTACGTGCTCAGTGCCAACCGCAACAAGATCATCGAGTTGATGGACAACTACACCCACCCGGAAACGGGCCTGGTGATTAGCAAGGAGCGCCTCGATATTGGCGGACTCGGCCAGGCTCGTTTCATCCTGAAGAAGGGTGGAACGCTCGGCGATCTCTATTCCAATGCTGATATCCAGCGTGATAGTGAAGGAAACGTCCGCATCAACCGGGATGGCACCGTCGTCGCGAATTACAATTCGGATGACATCTTCCTCGGCAGCGTCCTTCCAAAGGCCAACATGTCCTGGAGGAATGACGTAGGGTACAAGGGCTTCAACTTCTCCTTCATGGTTTCCGCCCGCCTGGGTGGCATCTGCTACAGTGCTACACAGGCCGCTCTGGATGCTTACGGCGTATCCAAGGTCACGGCTGACGCACGTGATGCCGGCGCCGTTGTCGTGAACGGAAGCGATTTGGTCAATCCGGAGAACTGGTACACCATCATCGGCGCGCGAAGCGGTATTCCGCAGTACTACTCTTATGACGCGACCAACGTACGTCTCCAGGAAGCCAGCATCGGTTACACCTTCTCTCGGAAACTGCTCCGCATCTGCGATGTGAACGTTTCTGCGGTGGGCCGCAACCTGTTTTTCTTCTACTGTAAGGCTCCGTTCGATCCCGAGGCCGTTGCCACCACAGGCAACTACTATCAGGGCATCGACTGCTTCATGATGCCGAGTCCCCGGACCATCGGTTTCAATGTCAAACTCACGTTCTAAACTGGCAGATGATTATGAAAACGATAGAAAAGATTCTGGCAAGCAGTATTCTGGCTGTCCTCGTCGTCTCGTCTTGTACGAAGAACTATCTCGCATACAATACCAATCCCTATGAAGTAACGGTCGATCAGATGAGCCGCGACGCGTACCTGACGCGTTCCGCTCTGACCGGCATGCAGGGATATGTCATCCCCACGGACGTGAATCTCAACCAGTTCCTGGAACACCTGCTTGGCGGCCCCTTCGGCGGCTATATCAGTGAGTCCAACCAAGGTTTCACGAACCGTTTCTCCAATTACAACATGAGTCAGGACTGGCTGAGCAAGATGTACAAGGATATCATCCCGAACATCTATGCCAACTACGCCCAGCTCGTTGCCGCTACGGAAGATCCCATCTACCTGGCCGTCGGCGACATCACGCGTGTGGCTGCCGTCCATCGGGTCACGGACACCTTCGGGCCGATCCCTTATTCCAAGTTGGGAGAAGACGGCAACCTCGTCGCTCCGCTGGACACTCAGAAGGATGTCTTCATGCTGATGATCTCCCAGCTGGATGCGGCCGTCGCCGCCCTGCTGGAACACCGGACCGAGACCTTCTCGGCCAACGCTGACAAGATCTATGACGGCAGCGTGATCAAGTGGATCCGCCTGGCCAACTCCCTGAAGCTCCGTCTGGCGATGCGGATGGTCTATGCGGACCCCGCCAACGCGCAGAAGTATGCCGAAGAGGCGGTCGCAGAAGCCAACGGCGGCGTCTTGAGTACCAACGACGACAATGCCTTGATCCAGGCGACCAACAACCCCCACCGGGTCATCATGTATGAATACAATGGGGGAGACTCCCGGATCGCAGCCGACATCACGACCTACATGAACGGCTACAATGATCCCCGCCGCCCGTTCTACTTTACCGAAAGCACCTTTACGGAAGCAGACGGTGTGAGTGCCAACGGCTTTTATGGCATCCGCCTGGGCGGTGATCCTATCGCCTCTGACCTGGCCCACAAGTATTCCAACATGGTTGTCGAGAGCAGCTCGAAGATGATCTGGATGAACGCCGCCGAGGTCGCTTTCCTTCGGGCGGAGGGTGCCCTCCGCGGGTGGAACATGGGTGGTTCGGCCGCCAGCTTCTACAATGCGGGCATCGCGCTTTCCTTCGAGCAATGGGGTGCCGGTGGTGCCGAAGCCTACTGTGCCGACGCGACCAGTTTGCCTCAGTCTTACGTCGATCCCCTGGGTCTTTACAGCTACTCGGGACCCGTTCCTGAGGTAACGATCTTCTACAATGAGGCGGCCGGATTCGAGGCGAACCTGGAGCGTATCATCACCCAGAAATGGATCGCCAATTACCCGCTCGGAAATGAGGCCTGGGCCGATTTCCGCCGCACGGGTTATCCCCGCCTGATGCCGGCTCCCGTCAACAAGAACACGACGCAGGTCCCGGCCGGGACCTTCCCTCGCCGCTTGACCTATCCGCAGGAAGAATACCGCGAAAACGGCAGCAACGTGTCCGCCGTCTTGAAAGACCTGTCTCCTGCGACGGACATGATGTCTTCCCGCGTGTGGTGGGATTGCAATCCGAACACAAAATAATGCTTGAGATATGAACAGAATATTCAATACGGTTTGGAGAGTCTTGGGTTGTGCGGTTCTTGCGCTGGCTCTGGGGGCGTGCGACATGTTCGACACGGCCGTCGAGCCCCTGGAGCTCGTCGAGGGGGATATCGCCCGCGACAACCCGGAGATGTACGCCGCCTACCTGAACAACCTCAAGGCCTACAAGGCCTCGGACCACATCCTGGTCTATACCTGGTTCAGAAATGATATCGAGAAGCCTTTCTCGCGCAGCCATCATTTCACGATGGTTCCGGACAGCGTGGACTACATTGCGCCCATGACGCCCGAAACCCTTCCGGACTGGCAGCGCGGAGAGATGGCTTCCGTCCGCTCTGAGAAAGGGACCAAGTTCCTCTTTACGATTGATTTTGATGCCATCAAGGCCGCCTATAACGCCATGATGGAACTGGATGAAGAAAACGAACCGACCAACGAAGGCTTCCAGCAGTATCTGACGGATCAGTTGCAGCGTCTTTTCGAGGCTTTCGACCGCTATGCGGCGGTGTATGACGGGATCGTGATCGGATACAAGGGAAAGGGCATCCTTCATATGTCCGCCGCCCAATTCAAGGAGTACAAGGCCAATGAGAACCTGTTCCTGGGTATGATCAACGGCTGGATCGCAAACCATCCTGACAAGGAATACACCTTTATGGGAAAGCCGCAGAATGTCTTGGATCCCAGCTTGTTTGACAAGGCCAAGTCCTTGATCCTCAACCAAGGAATGGATGCGGCGAATCCCAACGCATTCGACTTCTACGTCCGCATGTCCATGGCAGAGGGTGTCCCGAACGACAAGTTCGGCATGGTCGCCTATACGCCGACGTCCAACCCGGTCGATCCGACCCGAAAAGGTTACATTACCGACGACACTTTCGTGGTAGACGTCATGGCAGACTGGGCGGCGACCCGGCGCGAGGGATTCACGGTCAATTCGATCGCCCTCTACGACATCAACGAGGATTACTATACGAACCCTGCCATGATCTTTTATCACACCCGTTATGCCATCAATACGGTCAACCCGGCTATCAAATAAAAAGGAGAATCATCTATGAAACAGATAAAATACTTTTTTGCAGCCCTTTTGGCCCTGGTGACGCTTTCTTGTCAGAAGAGTTACGAGACGTTCCCGTCAAAGGTTTATATCGATTCACACCAGAAGATGACGACGATCCTGCTGGACGGAACCCTGTCTGAAGTGGTGAAGACCATTCAGGCGGCGATTCCCCAGCCCGAAGCGGAGCCGGTCTCCGTCTCCTATGATGTCGATCCTTCTCTGGTCTCTTTCTACAACATGGCTTACTACGGTGATGCCATCATCCTTCCGGAGGGAAACTATTCTTTCGATACGAAGACGGCGACCATCCAGACGGGAAGTGTCAAGTCCACGGAGGCCAACATCAGCTTTACGGGCTTGGACAAACTCGACAACGACAACACTTACGTTCTTCCGGTCACGATTGCATCCTCTTCCCTGGAGGTCCTGTCTTCGGCCAAGACCATGTATTACGTGTTCCAGGGTGCGGCACTGATCAATGTCGTGACGTACATGCGGGAGAACTACTTCAAGCCGACGCTGGCCAATGCGACCGTGCTCAACGGCCTCACGACCCTGACTGCGGAGGTCCTCCTGAAACCGGATGACTTCAAGACCGACGAGGCTGGTATCAGCACAGTCCTGGGCATCGAGGGACAGTTCTTGATCCGTATCGGCGATGCCGGCATCCCCAACAATCAGGTCCAGCTGGCGACCAACAACGGCAACGTCACGGACGCTGCGTGGACTTTCGAAATCGGGAAATGGCAGCATCTGGCCTTTACGTTCGATTCGGCCACCGGAGCGACGGATGTCTATATCAACGGTGTCCGCAAGGGCTCGACGCAGTATTCCAACTATCGTAACGTCGTCAACTGGGGCGTTGAGGATTTCCACATCGGAAAGTCTTACAACAACGGCCGGTGGTTCGACGGCGATTATTCCGAGATCCGGATCTGGAACCGTATCCTTACCTCGGAGGAAATCAACGCGAAGAACCACTTCTATGTCGTGGATCCCGAATCTGAGGGCCTGGTTGCTTATTGGAAGGCCAACGAAGGCGGAGGCGCTGTCTGGAAAGACCACACTGGCAACAATGACGCGAAGGCTGCCAACGGGGTCGTCTGGCATACCGTTTCCCTGCCTGAAAAATGATGAATTGTAAAAAATGAGAGTCATGAATCATACGAAAACTATCATTCCTTCTCTTGCCGCCGGCATGGCCTTTCTGGCCGGATTTCTCCTCTCTGTCGGGTGCGAGGATCCGATCCGTGTCACTTCGGTGGACGAGTCTCGGTATGCCCTCCCCGAGGGAGCCATGGTATATCTGAAGGACGAGCAGGGGAGGCGCAACTATACCGTGGATGAGTTCCGCGGCGAAGGGAGCACGGTCCTGACCCTGGCTTCCACTTCCGGTACCACCGGTGCGGCGACGATCGAATACAGCCTCGACGGCCTGGCCAAATATAACGAGGAGACCGGAAACAATTATCCGGCTTTCCCGTCCTCCCTGGTCTCCATTTCTGGAAACCAACTGAACGTGGGGAGCAGTGTGACGGTCTCCTACGCGGTCGGCGACGGCGTGGAGAATAACGTTACGTACGTCATTCCCATTAAGGTTTCCGCGACCAGTGGGTCTGTCTCCGATCAGGACAGCTACCGCTACATCTTCGTCAAAGATTTGTCCGGCTTCCCGGATCCTGCGAAGGAGAGCGGCATCGTCCTCTTCAGTTGCATGGAAATCAACAACACCAACCCGCTCAACCACTTGAGCTACACGCTGAAGTCCTCCGGGAAACCCCTCTTCGACGTCGTGATCATTTTCTCCTCCGACATCAAGTACAACCAGGAGACGGGCTGTGTCTATCTCTATCACAACGACAACTGCCTGAGTGTCTTCAACGAGTGGTCGAAGTACATCAAGCCTTTGAAGGACCGGGGCATCAAGGTGCTGCTCTCCGTCCTCGGCGGCGGCGACCGGTCCGGACTTCGGAGTTTGGGCCCGGAGGCGGCGAAGGCGTTTGCCAAGGAGATCAAGTACACCTGCGACGTGTATGACTTGGACGGCGTTTTCTTCGACGACGAGTATTCCAAATATGAGAATCCCCCGGCACCGGGCTTTGTCGTCGCGTCCAAAGAGGCGGCCTCCCGTCTTTATGCGGAGACAAAGAAGCTGATGCCGGAGAAGATGGTCTCCCTGTTCTGCTACAGCCAGATGACTTCCCTGCCCGACTATGGTGACATGAAGGCCGGTGAGTTCATCGACTATCTCCTGAACAACTATCGGGTTGGGACCAACTACACGACGGGATTCAACGGGATGAGCGTGAAGCAGGAGGGCTTGTATTCACAGGAGTTCGCCTTGAACTACTATGCGACAGCCACCCAGCTCACCAACATGCGGAATAACGGCTTCGGCGCTCACATGGTCTTCTCCCTGGACCCCTTTAACTCCAACTACGACAACCAACAGTTGCCCGCGATGCAGCTGATCGCCAGGACGCTCTACGACGACGAACTGGTTGATGACGGTGTCCGGTACAGGAAAGATTGGTAAACCTTTAATCAGCGTAGATTATGAAGATTAAGATATTATTCAGTACGCTATTGGGCGTCGCCCTGGCCGTTTCCTGCGTGAATCCCGCTCCGGAACCCGGCCCCGAGATTCCGGAAGTCCCGGATACGCCCGCATACACGGACCTGACGGTTTCGACAGCGGCCCTGTCGGTCCAGGTCGGTTCTTCCGCTTCGACGGAAATCTCCTCCGGCAATGACGGATATTCGGTTTTCTCGCTGGATCCGGATGTCGCTACGGCAACGATCAGCGGCAAGACGGTTTCCGTTGTGACCCATATTCCTGGGAAAACCGAGATTGTTGTGACCGACGCTGGCTATAAGATCGCCCGCATTCCGGTTGTGTCTTTCCTTGTCTCTTCTGTCACGCTCTCCGAGACGCAGGCAGAGGCGGAGATCATGGTCGGAGGCTCCGACTCTTTCCAAGTCGGTATCGAAAGTGGGAACGGCGGGTATGTCGTCACGTCCGATACGGAAGGCGTGAGCGGCGTCTATGATGAAGAGAACAACCGGATTGTCGTGACGGCAAGCGGAAAGATCGATCCCTATACGGCCAAGCTGACCGTGACGGACGTGTGCGGCTATCAAGGGGTCTTTACCGCAGTGATCAATCCGTCCTTCAATTATTGGACGGATGCGCGGAAACAGACGGTGATCAACAGCACCTCCAGTTTCTATTATTCCGTCCCTTCGTTCCTGAACACGGCTTCCTCCTTCAATCTGACCCGCAGACAGACGTCGTCTTCTTATACTTATCACGCGGCAAAGACTGAGACGGGTTATTCCTACGGGTATAAACGCATGTATACCAACAACCCGCCCAACAACATCCGCTATGTGGATGTCCAGATCGACATCAAGGGTGATTTGTCCGTCGGTAAGAAAGAAGGACACCTTTACGGGATCTATTACTATCTGAGCAATGGAGACCTGTGGTGGAATTCGATCCTGGATACGGATACGGATGAGCGCAACCTGATCGAGATCGTGTCGAATAACGGTACGATTGTGAAAGGCGTCGTCTCTTACTTCTACGACGGGGCCGTGCACAACATGTACTTCATCGACAACGTCGTCAATTAACTGACAGCTCCCTACGTCCCGGAACGGTGGACGTAGGGAGCAAAAAAGTTAGATTATTCATCGGACCAGCCGGGGGCGCGAAGGGGGAGTTCGGCGCCTTCCGGGAGAACCAGTGTGGTGCCGACGGCGGGATCGGCGAGGTGGCCGATGATGTCGAAGGTTTGGAAGTCGCGACGGAACTTCTCGAGCTGGAGGATCGGTACGGCGAAAAGCAGTTTGAAATCATCCCCGCCATTCATGGCCGCTGCGACAGGATCGACATCCAGTTCCTTTCCAAGTTGGAAGGAATTGCCCTCGAAAGGGATCTTGTCGGCATAAATCTTGGCGCCGAGCCCGGTCTCTGAAGACAGCCGTTTGACGGCGTCGGCCAGTCCGTGGGTGATCAGGCAGCCGGCGGAAGGGTAGATCTCTGTCTCCTCAAGGTTCGATACGACGGCAGCCGGCAATTCCGGCTTGAGATAAGCACCGACGAGCATCCGATAGGTCTCCAGGGCTGACGGACTGTCCTTGCCGGCGTTCCCGTCTTCGAAGGCCTTCTTCTCCCGCTCCAGCAGACGCAGGCCCAGATAAGCCGCGCCGAGGCTGCCGGATACGCAGAGCAGATCCTTGCTTTTCGGTGCCGGCCGGCGTTTGGCTGTCAGCAAGGAGACGGATCCGATAGCGGAAAGGCTGATGCTGAGCCCGTTACGCGAGGGCATCAGATCGAGGGCGACCTGCCCGAAGCCCAGTTCCCGGGCTGCCGTGACAACGCCTCCCCAGAGTTCCCGGATGTGAGCAAAATCCAGCTTGGCCGAAATCCCCAGCACGACCGACAACGCCTGCGGGTGCGCCAGCTCCGCCAGCAACTCGCCGCTCACGGCGATGACGCTTTTGTAGCCCAGATGCTTCAGCGGGAAATACACCAGATCGAAGTCGATCCCCTCCAGCAGTAGCTTGGAGGAGAGGACCTGTCGGTCTCCCTTTCCGACCGCGTCAAAGTGCGGAACGCGTACTTCCCGGTACGGGGTCCCTTCATAGAGCCGGGCGATCGCTTCCCGTTTCCCGATATCTGCAAAACGTGTCTCTTCCATAGCTGAGTGGCCTGATTTGTGCAAAAATAACAATAATTTTTAGTACATTTGTTTCTCTTCAACAGAAAGCACGATCCACATGAGAAAGCTGATCACTCTGCTGGCGCTGGGCCTCTGCCTCTATCCGGCCACTGCCAAAAACGAAGCTAAAAACACCTTCAATGGCCTGACGGCCATCTCCTTCAATATCCGTACAAGCAATGCCAAAGACGGGACCAATTCTTGGGAATACCGCGCCGATGCGGTCCTGTCGATGATCAAAGACCAAGCTCCCGACGTAATGGGCCTGCAAGAGGCGCTCCTGCGCCAGGTCCAGCCGTTGATCTACTTCCTGGACGATTACAAGTGGATCGGTGTCGGTCGCGAAGATGGCAAGAAGGATGGAGAGATCATGGCGATCTTCTACAACAAGCGCACCGTCTCCCTGCTGAAGTGGGGCACCTACTGGCTCTCCGAGACGCCCGAGAAACCCTCGAAAGGCTGGGATGCCGAATATATGCGCACCGCCACTTGGGCTCTGATGAAGGACAAGCGCAGCGGCAAGAAGTTCTTTGTCGTCAATACCCATCTCGATAACACCGGCGCAGAGGCACGGAAGAAGGGCCTCGAGTTGATCCTGGACCGGATTTCGGCGATGAATCCCGATGGATTCCCGCTCCTGCTGATGGGCGATTTCAACATGGAAATCGACGATCCTTCGATGGCGCCTGTCATAGCAGCTATGCACAATTGCCGTACCGTTGCGGCCAAGAGTGATGATCGCGACACCTGCCACGACTGGGGCCGTCATTACTCCTCCATCGACTTTATCTGGGAGAAGGGCTTCGGCAGCTGCATCGAGTATGAGACCCTCACCAAGGAGTACGAAGGCCGCGCCTTCATTTCCGACCATTTTCCGATCAAAGCGAAACTGATCTTTTAAGAGAACTCCCTCAAAAACAGAAATAAAACAGATACAAACATGAAAAGAATCGCACTGGCCCTCAGCTTGCTGTTCCTCTCCGTCTCTCTCCTTGCACAGACCCCCAAATACGTCTTCTACTTCATCGGGGACGGCATGGGCGCCAACTCTGTTCAGCTGACGGAAATGTACCTGGCATCCATTCAGGGCAAGTTGGGTATCGAGCCCCTATGCTTTTCGCAGTTTCCCGTCGCCACGATGGCTACCCATTATTCCGCCAACAGCAACGTGACCGATTCTGCCGCTTCCGGCACCGCTCTTGCGACTGGCGTCAAGACCAAAAACGGGCGCCTCGGTATCGATCCGGACGGCAATCCGGTCCGCAACATGGCCGAAATGGCCAAAGCCAAAGGCCAGAAGGTCGGGATCGTGACCACTACGGGCATCAACCACGCCACTCCCGGAGCCTTTGAGGCCCATCAGATGGACCGCGGGATGTATTACGAGATCGCGCAGGACATGATCGCCAACGGTTTCGACTTCTACGGAGGAGCCGCCCTTTATGGCGAAAACAGCCGCCCTGAGTCTCCGCTCCGCCCGCAGTTTGAGGCCGCCGGTTATACGATCTGCAACCCCCAGGGATTCCAGGCCGGCTGGAAGGACATGAAGAAAGTCCTGATGCTCCCTGGCGAAGGCCAGTACATTTCCTATTCCATCGATACAGTCAACGAGATTCCCGAACGCAAGGACGACCATGTCACCTTCAAGCAGCTGGTCGAGAGCGCCGTCACCTTCTTGATGAAGGACAACAAGAAAGGCTTCTTCCTGATGGCGGAGGGCAGCGAAATCGACCATGCCAACCACAGTCATGATGCAGCCACCTGCATTCACGAGGTCATCGACTTTGACGAAGGCATCAAGGTCGCCTATGAGTTCTACAAGAAATATCCCAAGCAGACCCTCATCGTCGTTACGGCCGACCACGAGACCGGCAGCCTGACCCTGGGTCCCCGCAATGCCAACGACCTCGCCCGCCTCAGTGTGCAGAAGCACAGCATGAACGTCCTCTCTTCCATGCTGAAACAGCGGATGGGAGAGCGTCAGGACGTCCTCAGTTGGGATGAGATCCAGGAGTTCCTCCGCAAGGAACTGGGCCTATGGGATTCGGTCAAGATGACTTGGAACGACGAAAAGGCGCTCCGCGATATTTATGAGGAGACCGTCGCCAAGCGCAAAGCCGGCTCCGTCAAAGATCTTTATGCCGACAACGCCAAGATCGTCGCGGCAGCCATCGGTCTGCTTAACCAGAAAGCCCGCGTCTCTTGGGTCAGCGGGCATAGTTCCGGCTACACGCCCGTTTTTGCCATCGGCGCCGGATCACAACTCTTTACCCACAAGACCGACAATGCCGAGATCGGCCGGCTGATCATGCAGGCTGCCGCTTACAAATAGTCGATGAGAAAAGTCGCCCTGTCCCTTTTGGCATCGCTCCTTCTGGCGATGACGGCCGGCGCCCTGAATGGGGCGCCCGGCGTTTATTATGTCTCTCCGTCGGGGGATGACGAGGCGCCAGGGACCCTCGAGCGGCCCCTCGCCAGCGTGCGGCAAGCCCTGGAACTTGCCAGGGATGGGGACACGGTGCGCCTGCGCGGCGGGATCTACACCCTTGGCGTGCCGCTGAAAGTCACAGGCATCCGAGGCCTGGTCCTGGAGGCTTGTGAGGGGGAAGCGCCGGTCCTGCGCGGCTCCGTTCCCGTCGGCAACTGGCGTCGGGTGCGGGACCGCAAGATCCTGGACCGGGTCTCGAAAGATGCGCGCAAACACCTTTTCTACAGCGACTTGCCCAGTCAGGGAGTCCAAGACTACGGGAGCCCGACGGAGAAGCGCCGGCGCGTGCAGCTGTTCTGTGAAGGACAGGGACAGACCCTGGCTCGTTATCCTAACGAAGGCTTCGTTTACGGGGGCAGGGCCCTTGGTGCAACCCCCATTCCTCCGGTCGAAAACGGCAACTCCGGCACGGTTGAAGGCGTCTTCGAATATAGCGACCCCCGCATCGACCGCTGGGCGGACGAGAAAGATCCTTGGGTCGGTGGCTATTGGTTCTTCGACTGGACCGACAGCTACAAACCCGTCACCCACATCGACCCGCAGCTGCGGATCATGGAGCTCCCGGGCAAACGCTTCCGCCACGGCTTGCGCTTCTTCGGGCTCAATCTGCTCTGCGAGATCGACGCGCCCGGCGAATGGTACCTTGACCGCGATGCCGGCCGCTTGTACTGGTATGCGCCCGAAGGCGTGGATCCTGCCCGCGCCGAGACCACGCTCTCTGTCTTGCACGCCAAATACATGCTGACCGTGGAAGACTGTAAAGATGTCACCATCAGGGGCTTGAGCCTGTGTGAGAGTTGCGGCGGCGGCATCCGGGTCGCGGGCGGGCGTGATGTGCGGATCCTCGACTGCCGGCTGGAAGGGCTTGGCGCAGAAGCCATCACGGTGGATGGGGGAGTGCGGCACGGGATCGACGGCTGCGTCCTGCGCCACCTGGAGACCTCCGGCATCACGATGCGTGGAGGGGACCGGACCCGCTTCCTGCGCGCTGACCATGTCTGTTCCAACACCCTCGTGGAGGATTACGAACGCTTCAACCGAACTTACAACGGCGCATTCACAGCCGAGGGTTGCGGCATCTCGATCCACCACTGTATCCTGCGTGACGGCCCTTCTTCTGCCCTCTCCCTGGCTGGCAACGACCTCGTCGCCGAATTCAACTTGATCGAGGATGTTGCCAAAGAGTCTGACGACCAGGGCGGCTTCGACCTATACCTCAATCCTTCGATGCGCGGCATCGTGATGCGCTACAACATCTGGCGCAACATCCGCGGTGGGACCCGCTACGGCGTCGCCGGCATCCGCTTGGACGACTTGATCTCGGGCGTCGAGATCCGTGGCAACCTCTTCGACCGCTGCGGCTCGATCGAGTTCGGCGGCGTGCAGATCCACGGCGGCAGCGAGAACGTGATCGAAGAGAATGTCTTCTACGACTGCCCCTACGCCGTCTCCTTCACGCCCTATGGCGACTCGCTCTGGCACGCGACCTGGGACCGCATCCGCCCCCAGATAGATCAGCAGGTGGACATGGACGCGTATGATTATCTGCTGCGCTATCCTGAGGTCCGGGAATTGGGCAGTGGGATCGATATCAACATCGTGCGTAACAATCTTCTCGTCGATTGCGGCGCCCTGTATTTCCGCGATACCACGCCCCAGATCGACGCAAACAACATCCTGCGTTCGTCCGATGGTCTTGCTCCCGAGTTTTTCTGTACCCCGGAAGTCCTGCATCCCTTGGGCATCCGGCACATTCCGGTCGAGCAGATCGGCATCCTTTCGAATAAATGGTTGAACGATGAATAGAACCCTCCTCGTCGCGGCCCTCTGCCTGGCCGCCATCCTGCCCCTTCCGGCTGCAACCAAGCCTTCTGCCAAGGTCGGCGTCAAAGACCTTACTGTCGAGTTGCGCAAGGATCCGCAAGGGATCGATTGCGAGACGCCCCGCCTCTCTTGGAAGGTCACTTCTACGGAAAACGGCACCTTCCAGACGGCCTACCGCATCATCGTGAAGCGCACGGCTGACGGCAAGAAAGTCTGGGACAGCGGCAAAGTCGCCTCCTGGCAGTCTGTGCTGGTGCCTTACGGCGGCGCCCCACTCGAGAGTGAGACCGATTACGACTGGACCGTCAGCGTCTGGACGTCGTCCGGCCGGGTCTCGGAAGGGGAGACCGGCCACTGGTCCACGGGCCTGCGCGATTCTACGAGCTGGATGGGCGCCGAATGGATCGGCATCAATGAGCGCGAGAAGCTCAAAGAGGATCCCACCCGCCTGGCGGCCCGCTACCTGAGGAAAAACTTCTCCCTGTCCGGCAAAGTCGTTTCCGCGAAACTATACATGTCCGCGCTTGGCGTGGGCGATGCTTCTCTCAACGGCAAACGTGTCTGCGAGCAGATGTTCATGCACCCGCCCGTGCTTTTCGACAAGACGGTTTATTACCGGACCTACGACGTCACGGACCTGCTCCAGAAAGGCGACAACACTTTGGCTCTGCTGCTCGGCTGCGGGCGCTACCAGTCCCTGAGCGCGAAAACCCTTCGCAGTGTTTCGGACCCGCGGGTCAAACTCCTGCTGAAGGTGCGCTACAAGGACGGGGGAGAGGAAGTCGTCATCAGTGACACATCCTGGATCGGCACCAGCGGCGGTCCGATCACCTGCAACAACGAGTACGACGGCGAATACTATGACGCCCGCCTCGAAATGCCCGGCTGGAAGGACGTGGACTTTGCTCCTGACGCCCGCTGGCGCAAGGTTGATGTGATGGGCAAGCCGAAAGGACGCCTGCGCGCCATGACGATGGATGATATGGCCATCCAGGACAAGATCCGTTCTGAATTCGTGCGCAAAGTCGGCCCCCGTCGTTATATCGTGGACTTCGGCCAGAACATGGTCGGCTATGTGATCATGACCCTCGAAGGCAAGGCCGGCGAGCCGATCACCTGCAAATACGCGGAGAAACTGACGGACAAGGGCGACAGCCTCAACATGGCCAGTCTCCGCCGCACCCTTGCCACGGACCAGTACATCCCGGCCGCCGACGGCAAGTTTACCTGGACCCCGACCTTCCCGATGCACGGCTTCCGCTACATGGAGATTGAGGGCGTGACCGCCACGCCGGTCAACCGCAACCTCGTCGGGCAAGTCATCTGGGATAAGATGGACCTCAGCGGCAGCTTCGAGTGCTCCGATCCCCGACTCAACCGGCTCTATAAGAACGTATATTGCGGCCTGCGCAGCAACTACCGTGGCATGCCCATCGACTGCCCCCAGCGCGACGAGCGCCAAGGCTGGATCGGCGACCGCGGCGGTACGATATGGGGCGAACCCTATCTGTTCAACGTGGCTCCGCTCTACCGTAAATGGATGGACGACGTCTATGATTCAATGAAGAACAATCGCATTTCCGTCGTCTCCCCGCGCTACTGGAGCATTTTCACCGATGACATGTCCCACTCTTCCGTGTTCCTGTACATGGCTGAAATGCTATACTCCCGCTACGGCGATGACAGCGGCATCCGCAGCTATTATCCGGCGATGAAAGCCTGGTTCGAGCACGCCACGGCCAAGAACCTCAAGGAGGACGGCATCTTCCGGATGCGGCACGATGAGTACAAAGACTGGATTGTCCCGCCCGAGTCGCCCAAACTCATCCATGCCACCGACCCCTCCCGCATTACCGGAAGTCCGGTCCTTCAGACCGGCATCTTGTGCGGGACCTTGGACCTGCTGATCAAGTTTGCCCGGATGACGGGGAACGACGCCGACGTACCTTCCTATGAGGGGATGAAGAAGCGCGTCGTTGAGGCCTTCAACCGCGAATTCTTCGACCCCGAGCGCAACTGCTACGACAACAACACGCTCACGGCCAACCTGATCCCCGTTTATTTCGATCTCGTCCCTGCCGGCCACAAGCAAGCCGTCGTGGAGAACATCGTTTCCCGGATCGAGAACGACTTCGACGGTCACCTCTGCGTGGGTAATGTCGGCATGCGCTACGTGATGGAAGTCCTGACCCGCAACGGCCACGCCGACCTCGCGTATAAACTCTGCACGATCGATACCTACCCCAGCTGGGGCTACATGATCAAGAAAGGCGCCACCACCGTCTGGGAGCTCTGGAACGGCGACGAAGCCGGCCCTGCGATGAACTCCGGCTGCCACGCTCACCTTATCGGCGACCTCCTGCGTTGGTACTACGAAGACCTCGCCGGCATCGCCCCCGACCCGACCGCACCTGCCTTCAAGAAAATTTGGATGGAGCCCTGCTTCCCCGAAGGCCTTGACCACGTCAAAGCCTCCTTCGAATCTCCCTACGGCACCATCGCCAGCGAATGGACCCGCATCGGCCACAAACTCGTCTGGAGAGTCGAAATCCCCGTTGGCGCCACCGCCACCCTCGTCGCCCCCGCCGGTTACCACTTCAATACCAGCGAGAAATCCTCTTACACCGAAGACGGCAAGACCAAGATTTTCCTCTCCTCCGGAAAATACATCTTGCAAAGCAAATAATTTTCTCTATCTTTGTAGTCCGATTTGGCAACAACCATTATGGACCAGGAGAGGTGGGTGAGTGGCTGAAACCACCGGTTTGCTAAACCGACGTACGGGTCATTCCGTACCACGAGTTCGAATCTCGTCCTCTCCGCAATAATCCCCTCTAGGATGTCCTGGAGGGGATTATTGCGTGAATATGGGACAAAATATGGGACAATTAGGCGCTCCATTGGAACAAAAATAACACTAATAGTTAGACGTCTACACATACTTATTATCTCTCTCATTTTTTGGCGAATTATAAAAACAAAAGGCTGCGCATTCTGCGTAAGTTGCGCATTCTCTAAACAGATCACATGAACGCATCCTCGGGCGTACATACCGAGATAAGATTTTCCTTTGTTTGCGGTGGCAAAGAATAACATCTACCAGAGATTGTCCGGAAGATGCTTTCTTATTCTATGCTGAGGAGGAGTCGCCCCCGTTTTTAACTGTTAATGGAAAGGCCTATTGCTTGTTGGGGTAGAATGTGTTAATCGCAAGATTTGCATCCGAGATCATCTGCTCAAGCTTCTCATCGAGATGCTTGCTATACACTATCCGCGCAAATAAAATGAGGTCTTGCCCCGGGAGGAACGCTCCCGTTTTTTCTTTTATTAGGTCGCGCATACCCTCCAGGTACTTTTCCAAGTCCTTGTTGTTAATAGCCTCCCAAGCCCTAACAGCATTGGTATTCGCCGTGTAGGCGATTATTGCCGAGCCAATATGCAGTAACGTCGCCGTGGGCGTGCCCATGTGCCTTGTCATCACAGCCGTCTGGGCCATCTGGGCCCTTCTCCGCGAGAAGCGCGCCGCCAAGGCCTAGGAACTGGGCTGGCCCCGCCTGGGCAATGCGCCTATTTCCTATTTTCTTCGGCATCTTTCCGCCGCTACACCTCCCGTCATCCCCGACCCGATCGGGGATCCCCTGGAAGAGTGGAGCCTTCTTCGTGCAGCCTGGCGTAGTGTACCGCTACGTGGGAGAGAACTCTCCGGAGTCCTACTACACCTCCCACCCCTGGTCCTTCCGCATCTCCGCCGGCTACCGCATAATCTTCTAGGCTCCGCCGTCGCAAAGCTAACCACTTAGCTATCACGAGTTTACGCAAAGACCTCTGGGAGATTCTCCCAGAGGTCTTTGCGTAAGAGCAAGAAAATCAGCAAGATAGATTTGCGCTTATGCAAATAATCACTATCTTGCAGAAAATTGACGCATTATGAAAGTTTCTCGATTATTGAAAAAATTATCACCGTTCCTGGTGATGTTCTGTTTTGTGTTTTTTACCAGCGCTGAATGCACTTCCGGAGAGGACGGAAGCACAGAGTATTATGCGTTTGACGGATACATTTGGAACCTAACATCTTCCAAATGGCATACTGGAAAGGGCGAAGAGGTCGAACTCAATATGAAAGCGTTGGTAATTGAAGGAGACGGCGGTTTTTCACAAGGCGAGAGACAGGTTCAATGGCATTGCAAATATTTGCGTAGCGAGACCTCAGACAGTTGGGGAAAAAGTTGCAAATATCCCCTTGCCGAACCCTCGACTATTAAGATAAGGATGAAAACCTGGGACTTGAAGACGCTCCCGAACGGAGAGAGGGAAGAACCCTATCTCATCGCCGACTTTGACATGGAGTATGCTTATTATCTAGGCCAGAATCTGAGAGTTGAGAGTAACGGCAATACCGTTACCCTTAGTAGTGATGTCCTTGGCTCCTATGCGACGTTTACCAAGGGAAAACAGGTCAGCAAGGGTTCTTGGCTTAAATAGGACGGGACACGCCCGGAATCATCATTCCTGTATATCTACAGGAGCGTGTTCACTGTTGGATGGCGTTTGTGAGGAAGATGAAGTCCTCCACGCTCAGCCGCTCCGCCCGGAGGTCCGGCATCTGAGGCAAAGTCAAGTTGCTGCTGCTGAGCGGGTTGCTCTCAGTGTCTGCGGGTTTTTGACCGCGGGCAGTTTGCGCAAGCTTCTGATTATCAGTTGGTTGCAGCGATTTTCTTTTTACCCCGTCTACCAAAAAATCTACCAAGAATCTGGGCAATACCGGGTTGTCAGAGCGGCTCCCATAAGGCTACTTTTTCTGGTATTTTGAGGCGACTTTTGCTAAAGCAGTTGGATTGTTTTTTAGGTATTCGTCCAGTTTATCCCGGTTGATGTAATGCCTATCTCCAATTTTATAAGCGACGCCTGCTTCCTGAAGGATACCACTACTAAGTATAGATTGAGCTTTTGCTGTACCAACGTGTATATAAATTCCCAATTCGCGGACGCCGGACAAAACATCTTTCTGAAGGTTAACTGAGACTATTTGCGGTGTTATTGACAGTTTAACGTTTGGCCTAGGGGGACGCTCACCTGTCTGCCGCTGATATAAGGCAACGCAATCTTGGAGGACCAGCTATGATTAAGCGAGGTTCGAAGATACGGGTCATAAAGATAGATGACTCCGGTGGCTTCAACGGCGGCCCTCAGGGAGGCCCCGGCCCCGACTACGGCGGAGGCAATAACCAGCCCGACGAACAGTACAAAAAAGGAGCTCGTTTTGAGCTCCTTTTTTGTATATTTGCGGTATGATCAGCAAAACAGAAAAGGTGCCCTACGCGGCCCCGGTTACCGAGAACGAGGCATTGCTCCAAGCCTCCATGATTTGCTCCAGCACCGACGATTCCATAGGCGGCGGCCTGGAGGATTATACGTTTGACCCCATAGTCTAAGGAGAACCAGCCATGAAATACAAAGCATTCATCCTTTCAGCCCTGGCAGTTCTCTCAGTTTATTCCTGTCAGACAACCCCGGAAACCCCGGATTCCAAGATAGTAACCTTCACGGCGGGATTCGACGGCACCCGCACCGCCATCGACGGCACCTCCGGCTCCGTATGCTGGTCTGCCCACGAACGTGTCCTGGTCTTCCCGAGCAAATATGGCCAGCAGATATTTGAGGGTAAGGTATTCACCTCCACCAACGATGCCCCCCAGGCTGTAGCCGAATTCGTTGGCACGCTGCCTACGGCCGATTTTGAGTTCACCCATTATTGGGCCTTCTATCCGTATTCCACGGAGGCATTTGCCAATTACGAAGGCGTAGCCAGCGTCCTGCCCGCCACCCAGACCGGCATCCCCGACACCTTCCCGGACGACCTGAATGTGGCCGCTGCTTATTCGGACGACCTGTCCAATGTAACATTCCAGCACCCGATGAGCGGCCTTCGTTTCTCGGTGCAATCGTCCGGCATCACCAAAGTGATAATCCGCTCCAATGAGCAATATGGCATAAACGGCCTTTACCAGCTGGAGATGGACGGCAGCGGTGTCATCTACTCAACCAATGGAGGCCAATATGAAGGTCCCGAGGGCCTGGAATACACGATGACCGAGCTCATACCGCAGAGCGGGACCCTCGAGCCCGGGCATTCTTACTATATCGTCCTTCTCCCTACATCCATGACAGGAGGCTTTACGCTCCTGTTCGAGCGTAACGATGGCAAATACGCCTACAGGAGAGTCAACAACGACGTCGAATTCCCCCGCGCCACCTTCCGCACCCTCATGGACGCCGACTCCGGCCTTGAATGGATCGGCGGCGAGCCCCATCTTTCCGAGGAGTCCGTCAATCTTACGGAGGAGGCATCCTATTTTGCAGTAGAGGCAATCTGCCCTTCCGGCAGCTACACCGTCCTGACCGACTGCGACTGGCTGCGTGAGGTTGCAGCGGAAGACGATGTCATCAGCTACGGCGATGCATATAACCTCCATCTCGGCGGCGATTCCCGCTTCCAGGGCTATACCCACGGCTTCCTCGCCAAGGCCAACACCGGCGCCTCACGCACCGGAAAGGTCATCTTCCGCAAGGATGGAATCGACTATCCCGTGACTGTCACCCAGGAGGCAGGAACGCTTCCGTATGTGGACCGCAATCATATCGGCTTTACCATGCGCATGCTGAATACCGGCTCCTCGTATAACTGGCAGAGGGACTTCCTGTGGGAAACCCGCGACTACGTTCCGTCCTTCAACATAGCGGAGGGTGTCTCCGGCTCCGGCGGAAGCGACACCTACACCGCCGGCAAGTGCCTCTCCTGGCAGTACGGCGGCTGGGGAGCCTTCGACGGACGTGTCCGCCTGCAGGGCTGGAACCCCCGGCCGACTACGTCCGATATCGTCGCCTGGATGAATGAATCCGATGAGTATTACCCCGCCAGGACGTCCATTTCGGTGACGTCATACAACGTCAACACGGAATCGCGCCTCATCACCACGACCGTCCAGGTGTACGCCGCCAAGGCAGGGACGTACAAGCTGACAGGCATGCTGATTGAGGACGCCGCCAATACTGGAATGTCCGTCAGCGCCATCAACTCGCTGAACCTGGTAGTAGGTTATCTGACCGATTATGCCGGAGAAACCATCACGATAGACACCGATGGCGGCACGGCAACGCTGGAGCTCTCTATCACGGCCCCTCTCGAGAACCACAGCACCGGCAACTGGGGAGACCTCGACCAGATGCACGTACTCCTCTATACCCAGGCCAAATACGGCACTCAGGCAAAGGTGCGCGTTACCGCCCCTCTGAACGATTCTTCCTGGTATATAGACAATTCCCTCCAGGTGGAGTAGGCTACATCAGCCACTCGCTCATGTCCTTTCCCAGCCACCTATCAAGCCGGAGTTGCCCCATGTGCTGAATACCCAGAGGAGACCAATCTTTCGTGTCATAGGGGCAGTCAAATAATACTATCTTCTTTTTTCTTTGATTTTGAAATAATTACTAGTTCCACACCCCAATCATCCTTCAGTTTTCGTTTCAGTCCCAGGTATGACAAGCGGCTACTTCCCGCTATATTATTATGATGAGTACAACGGCCATGATTACGTTGACCTTGGCCTGCCCTCCGGCCTGATATGGGCCACTTGCAACGTAGGTGCCGCGAAGCCGGAAGACTACGGCGACTACTTTGCCTGGGGAGAGACAGAGCCGAAGGACGATTACTGGTGGTCAACCTACAAGTGGTGCAACGGCGACTGGGATAAACTCACAAAGTATTGTACGGATAGTTATTATTGGGACAGTTCCTCCTCTTCCTCTATGGATAATAAGACAGTCCTTGACCCTGAGGACGACGCGGCGCACGTAAATTGGGGCGGCAGTTGGCGAATGCCGACGGATGAGGAATGGACAGAGTTAAGGACCAAATGTACATGGACCTGGACAACGCAGAACGGAGTGAAGGGCACCGGCCCGAACGGCAACAGTATCTTCCTTCCCGCCGCAGGCTACCGGTACGACACGATCCTTTGCGATGCCGGGTCCCTCGGCACCTACTGGTCTTCGTCCCTCAATACGGTCCTCCCGTGCGACGCGTGGTACGTCAACTTCTATTCCGACTATGTAGACAGGGACAGCTACTACCGCTGCCTCGGGTTCTCAGTCCGTCCAGTCTCAGAATGATAGCCGGGCCAGGGCAAAAGCCCAGCCCGGCAGTCGGATGCGAATGCGTCCGGCATCAAACCATCCAGTCATGGGCGAAAGAAATCTACCAATTTTAGCCAAAACATGCAGAAACGAGCGGAAACAGCACCCTTGTAAGGTGTTGATTAACAGCCTGATGTAAAAACACTTAGCAACAGTGGGAAACAAGGGTGGCGGTCTCGTCCTCTCCGCGCAAATTTAGCCCTAAGTGAATCACCATCAATCACTTAGGGCTATCTCTTTTCAAAAAAGTTGCACCAAAAATGCACTAACTCACAAACAGAAACCCACCAAGTGATTTGCTTAATCCCGTGAAGCTGATTATCTTTGTAATGAAACGCAAATAGTGTTCTATTACGACGAGATTCCGCACTTAAAGATGCCGTATGAATAAGTATTCGATTCTTTTAGCTTTGCCTTTGCTGTGGTCCTGCGCCAATATGGATTAC
>JAEEGL013049110.1_pt1 | contig 45158 bp, 35 predicted proteins | sample 9134231 | NCBI WGS metagenome assembly JAEEGL01 (sample SAMN16246548, study PRJNA631951) | gut metagenome | biome: gut microbiome; feature: rumen; material: fiber-attached | host: Bos | place: Iran: Karaj | collected 2018-10 | reverse complement strand
TTAACGATATCTTTTAAGCCTCTACCAGCTTTGAATTTTGGAGCTTTTGAAGCTGCAATTTTCATTGGTTTGCCTGTCTGAGGGTTTCTACCTTCTCTAGCTGCTCTCTTAACAACTTCGAATGTACCGAAACCAACTAACTGAACTTTGTTGCCTTTCTTTAACTGTTCAGCAACGATGTCTGTGAAAGCTCTTAAAGCTTTTTCTGAATCTTTTTTTGATAACTGTGTTTTTGCAGCCATTGCTGCTACTAATTCTGCTTTGTTCATGAACAAAATCCTCCTCTGAATACTTTGTGCACAAGGCACATGTTTTATTAATCTCTCCCAAGCATAATTGCATGGTTTTCTTAAAGCACCTCGCTCGGCGCCTCTAAATATATTTATATTAGATTTTTGCCCATTTGTCAAGGAAAATCAAGGATTTTTCTCAAAAAAAATGTCGTTTTTTTCGACTTTTCCGTTGAGAAACATCTGTATGCCGCACTATTACTGCAACAAAGTAAAAAAATCTTTATCGCTTGGACAAAGATTTTTTTAGGTTTTTTAAAGTATGCTATATTTCCGAGCTAAGCGAAGTTGTGTGTGTGAGTGGTTGTCAACCTCGCTCCTCTTGTTCTTATTATACTTCGAAATTTAATTTTTGTACAGAGAATCATAAAAAAACTTTTATTACTGACAGGAATATATAATTGTGATATTATTGCTTTTGAGAGGTGACATCATGGAATTTTCTTTAACATCGGTAACATTACAACAAATCAATATTTTTATAAACGTTGTGGAAACCGGCGGTTTTGCTAAGGCAAGCGCCGCACTTTTGATGACTCAATCGGCTGTAAGCAAAAGCATAGCAAAGCTTGAACAGTCCTTGGGCATAACCCTGTTTCACAGAAGCACGAGGGAAGTTAACTTAACGGAAGCCGGCACTCTTTTATATAACGAGTGGAAGCCTATTTTACAATCAATCAACAACGGATACATTAAAGCCCGCGCAATACAAAACGAAAGCACTCAGGTATTGAATATCGGCATAATGAATACCGCTCGTCCCGATAAATATCTTAAAAACTTTTCAGAGACATTCAACATCAAATATCCGGATATTTCCGTTATATTTGACAGCCAATATTTATCCGAGCTGGAACTGGGACTTGGTAACGAAAAATACGATGCAATTATGCTGCCTGATTTTGAACGATTCAGTGTTGATGACATCGGCTTTAAATGGAAATGGGTTGCCTGTTCCACAGCCTATGTAATCGTCCCGAAAGATCATCATCTTTCTTCAAAAAAGGCTCTCAAAACCAAGGATATTTTAAACGAAAAACTATCCGAATTGGAAGAACATCAATTAGGCTCCAGTTTCAGACGGGATATTAAGGAACGTTTCAAGCCTTACGGCGTAACGCCTAATTTTGCCTACAAGTATAAAAACGCTTTTAATGTTATGTTCAATTTAAACACCAACAATTCTCTTTCCATCGTGGATAAGTTTTTTGATTATCCCGAAAACGATCATTCCGTTCTTATTCCTTTAACGGACCAGACAAACGGAATCATATGCGCGTGGAATCCCAAAAGAGAAACCCTACCTTTAAAGAAGTTTCTTTCTTCATTTAACGTTTCTCCAACAAGCAACAAATAATCAGCAATATAAAAACGTCCGGAGGCGAGCTTAAAGCTACTACTCCGAACGTTTATTTTTTATAGAATTATTTATTTTGTTTTTTTAGCCATTGCTTTAAAGAGAAGTGAAAGTACGAAACCAACAGCCGCAACGATAATGGCGATTAAGAATGCCATAAGGTATGTTCCGGTTGATCCGTATACACTCTTAACAATCATAGGTGCAATAAGACCTGCAAGGGAGAAACCGATAAACATGATACCGTAGTTTACACCCTGATTCTTTGCTCCAAACATTTCCATTGTGAAGCCCGGGTAAATACCCATAAAGCAACCAAAGCAAATACCTGTAAGGATAATACCTATAATAAAGAGCGGTACTGACATGTTCTGTCCGCCGAAGAAGAGGCAAACCAAAGCTACTATCGAAACAATAAATACGATTAAAAGAGTATTTATTCTACCAAGCTTATCAGATACAAATCCACCACCGATTCTTGCAAGAGCATTGAAAAGTGCAATGATAGATACAAGTAAAGCAGCAAATGCAGGTTCAAATCCCATCATGTTCATACCGATTGGTTTAGCTGATGAAATCATCATCATACCCGATAAAGCACCTGCGAATAACATTGCCATCATAATATAGAAGAATTTTGATGTAATCATCTGTTTCCAGTTCTTGTTCTCTGTTGCGGAAACAGTAGTTGCCGTAGCCTTAGGTGTCCATCCCTTAGGTGCATATCCGTCAGGACATTTTGTAATAAGGAATGACATAACCACGATTACAACAATTGTCATAATACCAACAATCTTGAATGTTGATGTAACACCGCTTCCTTCAATCATAGACTGAACAACCGGTGGCCATACAACCGAGCTTACGCCGTATGCCGCAGTAGCAACGCCGCCCGCAAATCCCTTTTTATCAGGGAAGAATTTAACTGTATTGTTAATGGTAACACCGTAAACAAGACCCATTGCAAGACCTGTAAAGAGGCCGTAACCAACGATAAGTCCGCCAACGCCCGATGCAAAACCGCAGATTACAAAACCAAGTCCGAATAAAATACCGCCTACCAAAACAACAAGTTTTGAGCCAAGCTTTGCGGTAATGAATCCGCCGGCAATCATTGTAATAAATCCTACACTGTTACCGATTGAGAACACGATTCCGAGATCTTCCGCAATAAGTTCAACACCGTTCTTTGCGGAAAGATATTCTGCCATAGGACCGCTGAAAACGCTCCATACATAAAGTGTTCCGATAAAGAAGTTAATAACACAGCTTGCGATAAGCACAAGCCATCTTCTCTTGTCATACTTTTCCATGCTTTTCACCTATTTCCTTTTAATTGATATAACCCTGAAAATCACGAAATTTTCCCTTACTTTGTCTGAAGAATCCCCTTCATTCCCATTTAGACAAAGTCCCCTTTTACACTTTTTTCATTATAAGTAGTTATTTTTTAATTTGCAACTCTTTTTTTGTTGACCATTTATAACTATATCTTATCATAGTTATTAGCTAGATTCTTTTTATGAACTTTTCTCTTGTCTGTTCTCCTTTAAGCCTTGCTTCGTCTCTGGCATCAACCTGCATTCTTTCGGTCAATCCCCTTCTGTCGTAAACCGTGGAAAGAGATGTTGAGTGAGCACTCTTTTTTCTGCCGTTGGCCGTAACAACACGAGTAATGGCATCAAAATCTCCTTCTTTCAAATATCTTGCAATATCTTCTTCCGTGTATCCGGGATCGTAATCTTCATCATCATCGTCCAATGTATTTACGTATCCCAAATCTTCCACACCTTCATTTTCCAATTCAAGGTCGCTTTTTTCATAAAGAATGTTGTTGATTTCCTCAACCGCTTCTTGTAAATCCTCTTCCTTCAATTCACTGTTTTCTTCCTTTTGCTCAGGCTTAGTTTGCGTATCCTGTGCAGGAATAAAAGCCGTAATTATTCCCGTAAAAAATCCTATGACTGCATTTACGAACTTTTCAAGACCCTTCGCAAACTTATCAAAAACATCCGAGGTTGCATCGATAACGCTTTCATTCTTTGTTTGTGATTGTTTTGTCGTGCTTGTGGCACGATTTACCTGAAAGTCGCTTGTGGTTCTTTTTGTTTGTCCCACAGGCTCTTTTTTTACAATTTCTTTTTTCTTTTCGGAACTGCGCTCAAAAACAACGCCCTTCTCTCCAAGATCCTTTAAAAATGTCTGATTAAAGCTTTTGTCTCCGGATCTTGAGCCGGACAGGTTATTAACATTTTGATATTTTTCAATATTTGAGTTATTAACCCTATTTGTTTGCATTTCTGTTTATAAATTCCCCTTTTATCTTTGAATACATAATCTTTTGAGAAGAATATAAGCTGTAATATCCCGAAAGCATATAACTTATGGCACAGGCTATGCAAAAATAAACAATTCCGCTTGCTCCGAACAACTCCACACTTAAAATAATGGATGCCAACGGACAGTTGGTAACGCCGCAAAATAGTGCAACAAGACCAAGTGCCGCAGCAAAGCCGGGATCTACACCAAGAAGCATTCCCATCAAGCAGCCGAAAGTCGCTCCCACAAAGAAGGACGGGACGATTTCTCCGCCTTTAAAGCCGGCGCCTATTGTAATGGCCGTAAATAGCATCTTAAGAAGAAAGGCCTCCCAATTGACTTCTCCTCCGATTGCTCTTTCTATAACTTCCAAGCCCGCGCCATTGTAATCGTTTGTTCCCACAAGCATTGTAAGAAGAACGATTACTCCGCCGAAAACCGCAATTCTTATGTAATCATTTCTGATTATCCAGCCAAGTATTTTTCCTGTCTTTTGAAGCAGCACGCAAAAAAGCATACTAAGCAGAGCGCACAAAATGCCTATTACGGCAACTTTTAAAAGAATGCTTATGCTTATGTCCGGAAAAGCCACTTTTCCGAAGTTTTCCGCCGGCAGCTTAAATGCAAGGCTTACGAGGAATGATACTATTGCCGAAACAACACATGGAAAAAGAGCGGAATAATACATTATACCTACGCTTATAACTTCCAAAGCGAAAAATGCGGCTGTCATGGGTGTTCCGAAAAGTGCCGCAAACAATCCGCTCATTCCGCACATTACCAAATAATGTTTATCTTTTTCATCCAATCTGAAAAAGCGTCCCACCATACTGCCAAGGCTGCCTCCAAGTTGCAATGCAGCCCCTTCTCTACCGATAGAACCGCCGAATAGATGGGTAATAAGCGTGCCCGCAATAATCAACACCGACATATTCGCCGGCACTTCTCCATCCGTTCTTACCGTATCTATTACAAGATTTGTTCCCAAATCTTTTTCGACTCTGAAAAGTTTATATAATGCGGGAATGGCAAGACCCGCAAGAGGCAGGAAATATATAAGGAAAGAATGCCCCTGCCTTATGCTTGTTACCGCATCGATTCCCATTCTGAAAAGCGAGCCCACAAGTCCGCAAAACAGACCTACCAAAATAGCAATTAACAGCCACTTTATAAAAGCTTTCGCATACTCGCTTATTGTAAGTAATCTCTCTATATCTCTCGATCTCATTTTTTACGAGCCACCTTATTTTTTATCCAGCCGCACAAATATGCCACCTTATCGAATATCGTCGTAAGGGCCACATAAAGGGTTGGTATTGTAAATAAAAATACCGTAAATACAAGGCCCGATTTAAGCGTAAGGCCCGTAAGTGAAAACATTTGCGGCAATACCGTCAAAATAATTATAAGCAAACCGAAAAGAACCGCAAACAATCCCGCATGGAGCCAGGTAAATGGTTTTCCTCCCACGGTCCAAACCATGAAGAATCCCACTGCCGTTATAAGAAGTGCCGTCATGGTTGATATTTCCGTTTCGCCAAAATCAAACAATGCTTGGAACACTATAATTCCCACTACGATAATAAGGTCTGTAAGTGCCGCAGGCAATGCTTTATAAATTACATTCAGCAAAAATCTTCCTTTAACTCGGTTTGTATTTGGCTCAAGGGCGTATACAAACGAAGGAATACCTATCGTAAGATAAGTCATAAGCATAAGTTGTGACGGAGTAAGCGGATAAGCAAATACCGCCGTAATGGATATAATCGCAAGAATAAGTGAAAAAATATTCTTTACAAGATAAAGTGACGCCGCTCTTTCTATATTATTGATAACCCTACGTCCTTCCGCAACAACATCCGGCATATTTGCAAAGTCGGAGTTCATAAGAACAATATCCGAAACCTTTCCCGCAACTTCGCTTCCCGATGCCATGGCAACGGAGCAATCCGCTTCTTTTAATGCAAGTACGTCATTTACACCATCACCGGTCATGGCAACGGTATGACCCTGTTTTTGAAGGGCTTTGACGATTACTCTTTTCTGTTTTGGCTTAACACGGCCAAAAACCGTATATCTTGAAACCGCTTTAAATATTTTCGCATCCGTATCAAGTGTGGTTGCATCAATATAAGCATCGGCGTTTGGAATACCCGCCTGCTTTGCCGCCGCGCACACGGTCATCGGATTGTCTCCGGAAATAACCTTTATTTCAACATCGTTTTCGCTGAAATATTTAAATGTTGATCGAGCATTTTCTCTTACAGGGTTTGTAAAAAGAACAAGCGCAATGGGTTCAACGCCTCTTATATCGTTACCCAAGGCATCGTTGCATTTTGCATAAACAAGCACTCGATTGCCTTCCTGCATATATTTTTCAACAATCGGAGCATAGGATCTGTAACCGTTTCTGATAACAAAATCCGGAGCACCGAAAACGTAACTGTCATTTTCGCCGAAGCTTAAGGCGCTGAATTTGGTTTCCGATGAAAAGCCCTGAATTCGTACCGCTTTTTTGGATTTTCTGACATTTACATAGTAGCCCTGAAGCGCCTCCATTGTCTGATTATCGTTTGACATATTAAGGGCGAAATCAGCAATCTGAAGATTTATTTCATCCACTCCCTCGGGAGTAATTGCAAGATCCACGGAAGGTTTTCCGTTTTCATCCTTTTTAAGAGGAATAACTCCCGCAACTTTCATTGTGTTTTCGGTTATTGTTCCCGTTTTATCAACACAAAGCACATCAACTCTCGCAAGAGTCTCGGTACATTTCAAATCCTGAACAAGGGTTTTTTTCATTGCAAGACGACCGACACTGACTGCCAAAGCTATACTTGTAAGCAAGTATAAGCCTTCCGGAATCATACCGATAATGGCCGCCGTTGTGTTTTCCACGCCTTCTTTAACGGAAAGGCCAAGGATTTCAGTCTGTCTGTAAAAAAGCATAATTCCGATAGGAATAACCGCAATACCTATAATATAGAGAAGTCTCGTAAGAGACTGCATCATCTTAGGTTGGTCTTTCTTCTTTGTCTTTTTTGCTTCTATTGTAAGTTTTGAAACATAGCTGTCCTCACCAACGTGTGTAAGCATGGCTCTGCATTCTCCGGAAATAATGAAACTTCCGGAAAGGAGTTGGTCGTTGGGACCTTTTGTGATTTCATCGGATTCTCCGGTTATCAAAGATTCGTTAACCTGAACCTCTCCTCGTAGAATAACCGCATCGGCATAAATCTGGTTGCCGCTTTTAAAAACAACTACATCATCCTTAACCACATCATTTGTGGGAATAATATATCCTTTACCATCCCTAATTACCGCTGCCTTGGACTGGGCCATAATAGCAAGACTGTCCAATTTCTTCTTGGAAATAAGCTCTTGAACGATACCGATTATGGTATTAAATAAAATTACAAGCAAAAACACAAGTTCATCAAATGAACCCACCAAAATAAGAAGCACCGCAAGTGCTATGAAAAGCATATTAAAAAAAGTAAAAATATTTTCTAAAACAATCTGTTTAACCGTCTTTGTAGGCGCCTCAACCGGATTATTTACAAGGCCTCTTCTGTACCTTTCTCTAACCTGACCTTCAGACAAGCCCGTAGACGCAATATCGAAAGATGCGTCAGCTGTTTGCATACAATAAACCACCTTTTATCAAATTTAACGTTTATTATACATCATATAATAACTTTTTTCCACAAGCCCTTTATTTTTTCTACCCATTTTAAAAGCTATATGCTATACTGTTAGATAGATTGGTAATCGGCTTTAATATGGCTGGCAACGGTGGGTTGGCAGCCAAACTTTTGTTTAAAGCCTTTATGGAGGAATATATGAACAGAATTGGTTTTGATAATGACAAATACCTTAAAATGCAGTCAGAACACATTAAAGAAAGAATCGGTCAGTTCGGAGGTAAGCTCTATTTGGAATTCGGCGGAAAACTTTTTGATGATTTTCACGCTTCAAGAGTTCTTCCGGGTTTCAAACCCGACAGTAAAATAAACATGCTGGTTCAATTAAAGGACGAAGCGGAAATCGTTATCGTTATTAATTCCGGCGATATAGAAAAAAACAAGGTCAGAGGCGATTTGGGAATCACATATGATACCGACGTGCTCAGACTTATCGATGCTTTCAGAGAATACGGTCTTTTTGTTGGCAGTGTTGTTATAACAAGATATTCCGATGCGCCTCGTATCGAAGCCTACAAGAAAAAACTCGAATCTTTGGGACTCAAAGTATATCGCCACTATCCGATAGCCGGCTATCCTTCAAACATTCCTTATATCATAAGCGATGAAGGTTTCGGCAAAAACGAATACGTGGAAACATCCAGAAAGCTTGTTGTTATTACCGCTCCGGGTCCGGGCAGCGGCAAAATGGCCACATGTCTTTCTCAGGTTTATCATGACAATAAACGCGGAATAAAGTCGGGATATGCCAAATTCGAAACATTCCCTATTTGGAACATTCCTCTTAAGCACCCGGTTAATCTTGCATACGAAGCTGCAACGGCAGACTTAAACGATGTCAACATGATTGATCCTTTCCATTTGGAAGCTTACGGCAAAATGGCCGTTAATTACAATCGTGACGTTGAAGTCTTCCCGGTTTTGAATGCTATGTTTGAACAGCTCCTGGGCAGTTCACCATACAAATCCCCTACAGATATGGGCGTTAACATGGCCGGCAATTGCATTATCGACGATGAAGCGGTTTCAAATGCGTCAAAGCAAGAGATAATCAGAAGATACTACGCAATTATGTGTCAAAGCCGCCAAGGTGATGCCGATAACGAGCAAATAGCCAAACTGGAAATCCTTATGCAGCAGGCAGGCATTTCCATTTCAGATCGTCCGGTTATTGCGGCAGCCAATACAAAGGCAGAACTTACGGGTGACCCTGCGGTGGCAATCGAGCTTCCATCGGGTCAAATCGTTACGGGAAAAACAAGTTCCCTCCTTGGCGCAAGTTCCGCTATGCTTTTGAATGCACTTAAAGTACTTGGGGGAATCGATGATTCCGTTGAGCTTATTTCACCTAAAATTATTGAGCCTATACAGGATTTAAAGGTTAATCATCTCGGCAATCACAATCCGAGACTTCATACAGACGAGCTTTTGATTGCTCTTTCGATTTGTGCTGCAACAGATCCAAATGCAGAGCTTGCTATGCAACAAATCGAAAAATTGGAAGGTTGCGAAGTTCACTCAAGCGTTATTCTTTCACAGGTTGATTCAAATGTGTTCAGAAAGCTTGGTGTTAATTTGACATGCGAACCTGTATATCAAACAAAAAAACTTTATCACAGATAATTTAAACAGCCACCTTTTGTGGCTGTTTTTGTTATAAAACATGTATATTATTATAATCGGAGGTTAAAATGGCAAATTACAAGGATTTACCTATTGTAACAATTTTGGACAGTTGCGAGCTTTGCGCAAAAGGCTGCGAGGGTTTTGTTTCAAAGTCCGAGAGTGGTATGGAAACATACAAATCCGTTGGTTTTTGGTACAACAGATATTATTTTCACGACACTTGCGAAGAAGAGTTTTTGAAATCTTTGGATGAAATCAAGTCAAAAGTTAAGGATGGCTATCCATTCCTTCTTTGCTATGAAAGAAACGATGAAAACGCCTTCTTTGACAAGCTTTTGGTTAAAAACGGTTTTATGCTCTTGTTTACTCAAAGCGGAATGAATATCAAGTTGGAAGATTTTAATGCAAATTATGACAGCTCATCTATCAAATTAATCGCAAAAGATGAACTTAAATGCTGGTCGGAGGTTGTGGCAAAAGCTTTTGACAAACCATATGAAGACGAATGTTTCTTTGCCATGATGAATGCAAATGATGAAAACGCCAAGTTTTATGCCTATTATGAGGACGGCAAAATGGTGGGAACCACTCTTACTTATCTTAAAGACGGTGTTTTGGGAATACACGAAGTATCCGTTCTTCCCGATTATCAGCGAAAAGGCATAGCAAGAAATCTTATTGCAAAGGCACTTATGGATGCAAAAGCTTCCGGCGCAAAATACGCAAGCCTTCAAGCTTCTCCTACGGGAAAACTTTTATACGAAAGTATGGGATTTGAATTGATTAACGAAATCCAAAATGTGGTATTAAGACCGAAAGAATAACAAAAAAGCAGGTTAAAACCTGCTTTTTATTATTTTCTTTTGGAATAGCTTTCCAAATAAAATTTTCTCATTGCTTCGCAATCGTCTTTATCAAGTTCCAAACTTATGGCTTTTGCATCCGTATAAGCCTTGCAAATGGCCGCCTTTTCAATAAGCATTTTCAAGGTTGTTGCATCATCGGCTTCTTTAGCTTTTAATATACAGCCAAATTCTTCAACCATTGTGGCATCCGTTTTATCAAGCATCACTTTTATGGCTTTTGTATCAAGAGGGCAACTTTCAAGTCTTCTTCCAAGCATTTGAGCCATGTCATCCAGCTGCGCATTAAAGCCGGATGTTTTTGAAAGCTTTAAAAGCTGAGGATTTGAAAAAATAAGAAGATTCTTAAATTCCGACAAATCCGCACGCAAAGAAGCCTCAAGTTTGTCATTTTTCAAATCCGTCTCTTTCGTGTCCCCGATATTTTTTTCTACATTTTGTTTGCATACTTTTTCCAAAGTTACAGCCATATTAATAGCTTCATCTTTGTCTTTTGCGCAAATCAAAACCCCGTGGGAGCGCATCAAAACTATCTTCGCACCGTCCTTTAATGCTTTCTCAACATTAGCCGCAAGTTCGTCGGTTCCGGGAGATGCATACTCGGCTATCTCGATTTTTCCGAGAATTTGCGCATCTTCATTCGACATTTCAAGAGCAAGTGTTTTTTCAAGGCCCACTGCCGTAGCAAAGATTTGATGGGTGTGAATGCAAAAATTCACATCAGCAAATACTTTCATTGCCGCAATATGGATTTTCATTTCGCTTGATGGCTTTCTTTTTCCCTCAAAGCTCCCGTTTTCTATATTCAGCAAAGGAACATCTTCGCCGGTCATATTGTCATAAGATAAACCGCTTGGGGAAATTGCCATTGTATTTTCATCAACTCTTATACTGATATTTCCCCAGGTTCTGGCAACAAGTCCCAATTTTAGGAGCTGTCTGCCACAATTGGCCACTTCGTTTTTTATTTCGTCTACTGTCATCTTATTTTATTTCGGCATGAATCTCCTGAAGAGATTTAACACCGATTATTCCTTCCTGTTTAACAACCTTAAGGCCTTCCGCTGCCGCTCTGGCCGCTGCCATGGTTGTAAAATACGGTACACGGTTTTTAACGGCTGTTTTTCTTATATAGCTATCATCAAAGACTTTGTTTACACCTGCAGGTGTGTTGATAACAAGCTGAATCTGCTTATTTGTAAGAGCATCCACAATATTTGGTCTGCCTTCCTGCATTTTAAATATTTTTTCAGCCGGAATTCCCGCATCCTTTATCATTTCGTATGTTCTGCCCGTTGCAAGGATTCTAAATCCCAAAGCATTGTATTCTTTTGCAATATCAACAAGTTCAGGTTTTGACTCATCATTAACGCTGAAAAGTACGGTACCTTCCTGAGGGATAACCGTCTGTGTAGCTTCCTGAGCTTTGAAAAATGCTTCGCCGAAGTTTGGTGCAAGGCCCAAAACCTCACCGGTTGAACGCATTTCAGGTCCGAGTACCGGATCCACTTCAGGGAACATATTAAATGGGAATACCGCTTCCTTAACACCGCAGTGATTATACTGTTTCTCTTTAAGTTCAGGCACAGGTGATTTTTCACCGGTAAACTCTCTTGTCATAATCTGAGTAGCTATCTGAACCATCTGAATATTGCATACTTTCGAAACCAAAGGCACGGTTCTTGATGCTCTCGGGTTTGCTTCCAACACATAAACCGTATCGTTTTCAATTGCATACTGCATGTTCATAAGACCTTGAACATTCATCTCTACGGCAATTTTTCTTGTATATTCCTTGATTGTATCCAAATGTTTCTTTGATATATTCTTTGACGGTAAAATACAAGCCGAGTCACCGGAATGAATACCCGCAAGCTCGATATGTTCCATTACCGCAGGTACAAAAGCATGTTCTCCGTCACTAATAGCATCCGCCTCACACTCAAGTGCATGTTTTAAGAAGCGGTCGATAAGAATAGGTCTGTCAGGAGTTACACCGACTGCTGCCGCCATATATTCTTTAAGCTGGTCAGGGGTGTGTACAACTTCCATACCGCGACCACCAAGTACATATGACGGTCTTACCATTACCGGATAGCCGATTCTTTCGGCAATCGCCAAAGCACCCACAACGTCGATAGCCATACCTGCTTCCGGCATAGGAATTTCAAGCTTATCCATCATCGCACGGAAAAGATCTCTGTCTTCGGCCATATCAATAACTTCCGGTGTTGTACCGAGGATGTTTACTCCGTATTTTTTAAGCTCTGCCGCAAGGTTAAGCGGTGTCTGTCCGCCAAACTGTGCAATAACGCCTACAGGATTTTCTTTATGATAAATGCTGAGTACATCTTCAAGTGTCAAAGGCTCGAAATAAAGCTTGTCCGATGTATCATAGTCTGTTGAAACCGTTTCCGGATTGCAGTTAACGATGATTGTTTCAAAGCCAAGTTTTTTAAGAGCAATTGCTGCGTGTACGCAACAATAGTCAAATTCGATACCTTGGCCGATACGGTTAGGACCGCCGCCGAGAATCATTACTTTCTTTTTGGAATCCGATACAGGGCTCTCATCTTTTGCATTGTAAGTCGAGAAGTAGTAGTTTCTGTCTTTTGTTCCGCTGACATGAACCCCTTCCCATGCTTCTTCCACACCAAGCTCTATACGTTTGTTTCTTACATCTTCTTCTTTTAAATTAAGAAGTTTTGCAAGATATCTGTCAGAAAAGCCATCTTTTTTAGCCTGAATAAGGTCTGCATCAGCAGGGAGTGAACCTTTTGATGCAAGGAGTTTTTCTTCTTCTTCCACAAGCTCCTTCATCTGCTCAATGAAATAGTGTTTAATCTTTGTAAGTTCAAAGAGTTCATCCACAGTTGCGCCTTTTCTTAAGGCTTCATACATAATAAACTGACGCTCGCTTGTTGGATTGTGAAGAAGTTCTATAAGTTCTTTCTTTGATAATTCGTGGAAATTCTTTCTGAATCCAAGACCGTACTGTCCGATTTCCAGACTTCTTATTGCCTTCTGGAAAGCTTCTTTATATGTCTTACCGATACTCATAACTTCACCTACGGCTCTCATCTGAGTACCGAGCTTATCTTGCGCACCTTTGAATTTTTCAAACGCCCAACGAGCAAATTTAAGAACAACATAGTCTCCATCCGGAACGTATTTATCCAATGTTCCGTACTTGCCGCAAGGAATTTCCGATAATTTCATACCTGTTGCAAGCATCGCCGAAACAAGGGCAATAGGGAATCCCGTTGCTTTGGATGCAAGGGCCGATGAACGTGATGTACGAGGATTAATCTCGATTACAATGATTCTGTCAGATACAGGATCGTGAGCAAACTGAACGTTGGTACCACCGATTACTTCAATGGCTTCAACGATTTTGTATGCCTGCTCCTGTAATTTCTTCTGAACATCTTCGGAAATAGTAAGCATAGGAGCCGAACAGAATGAATCACCCGTATGTACCCCAAGAGGGTCGATGTTTTCTATAAAGCATACGGTGATCATGTTGTTGTCTGCATCTCTTACAACTTCAAGTTCAAGCTCTTCCCAACCAAGGATTGACTCTTCAACAAGAACCTGTCCCACAAGACTTGCCTGAAGACCTCTTGCGCAAACTGTTTTAAGTTCTTCCACATTATATACGAGGCCGCCGCCGGCACCGCCCATGGTGTATGCAGGACGAAGTACAACAGGATAGCCCAGTCTGTCGGCAATTGAAAGAGCTTCGTCAACAGAGTAAGCAACTTCGCTTCTTGCCATTTCAATACCAAGGCTTTCCATCGTTTTCTTAAATTCTATTCTGTCTTCACCACGCTCGATTGCATCAATCTGAACGCCGATAACTTTAACACCGTATTTATCAAGAATGCCCTTGCTTGCAAGTTCCGAACAAAGGTTAAGGCCGCTTTGTCCTCCAAGGTTTGGAAGTACCGCATCCGGTCTTTCTTTAGCAATAATCTGCTCAAGTCTCTCAACATTTAAAGGTTCGATATATGTAACATCAGCAGTACCCGGGTCGGTCATAATGGTTGCCGGATTGGAATTAACCAAAACAATTTCGTAACCAAGCTGTTTAAGTGCCTTGCATGCCTGAGTACCCGAATAGTCAAACTCGCATGCCTGACCGATTATAATCGGACCCGATCCGATAATTAATACTTTGTGAATATCTGTTCTTTTCGCCATCTGTTATCCCTCCGAATTATTCTTTTCCGTTCCAGCAATATGTGCAAAGCTTGCAAGGGCTTATGCCTACAGCCTTTAACATATCATCAAGTCTGTTAAATTGAAGACTTGTAAAATTAAGTTCTTTTCTGATTTCCTCTACCATTTCCTTATAGCGTTTGCTTTCGGGATCTGCGTATTCATCCAATATTTCAGGTGTAACTTCTTTTTCTCTTTTCTCGATGATTCTTCTTGTAATAAGATCCATCTCCGAATTCGTACGTGAGAAGTTAAGATATTTACAAGCATGTACAAGTGGCGGACACGCAGGTCTTATATGTACCTCTTTTGCCCCGCTGCTGTAAAGAAACTCCGTGGTTTCCCTAAGCTGAGTTCCTCGAACTATGGAATCGTCTATTAAAAGAAGTCTTTTGTTTTTAATCAAGCTGTCTACCGGAATAAGCTTCATTTTTGCAATCAAATTACGCTGTGACTGCTTTGTCGGCATAAATGAACGAGGCCATGTCGGTGTATATTTAATGAAAGGTCTTGCAAAAGGCACTCCGGATTTGTTTGCATAGCCGATTGCATGAGGTGTACCCGAATCAGGCACGCCTGCGATAATATCCACATCCGCGCCGCCACCGTCGCGCTCTGCCATAAGGCGACCGCAATTGTATCTCATTTCCTCTACACCCACACCTTCATATGAAGAAGTTGGGTAACCGTAGTAAACCCAAAGGAATGTGCAAATCTTCATTTCGTCTCTTGCGGGCGAAACCGTTTCACAAGACTCGGGAGTTACGAAAACTATCTCTCCCGGGCCCAATTCCTTGTAATTTTTGTAGCCCAGATTAAGATATGCGAAGCTTTCGAAGGAAATGCAGTAAGCACCTCGCTTCTTGCCCACAACCAAAGGCGTTCTGCCCATTTTGTCGCGCATACCGTAAAGACCGTCTTTTGTAAGAAGAATAAGCGTCATTGAACCATCAATAACTTCCTGCGCATAACGCATACCTTCCACAAGGCTGTCTTTTTGATTTATTATTGCGGCAACCAACTCCGTTGGATTAATATCACCGCTGCTTGTTTCTAAGAAATGGGAATTACCGTTTTTATATGTTAATTGAACTAATTCATCAAGATTGTTGATTTTACCGACTGTGGTAATAGAAAATTGACCTAAATGAGAACGAACCATAAGTGGCTGAGGTTCGGCATCAGAAATACAACCAATACCAAGATTTCCGCGCATTTCATTAAAATGCTCTTCAAACTTGGTTCGAAATGGTGAGTTTTCGATATTATGGATAGCTAAATCAAAATGACCACTGCCATAAACTGCCATTCCTCCTCGTTTAGTTCCTAAATGAGAATGGTAATCTGTACCGAAATACAGGTCAAATACGCATTCATCTTTTGCTGCTACTCCAAAAATACCGCCCATTTGATGCTCCTTTTTTAGTAAATTATTTATTATTATTCAAGTTTCCTTGTAGAATTATATGTCTGTGGGACTCAAGTGTCAAGAATAATTTTGCACAATAATCAGTGCTTTTTCATTTATTTAAATCAGTATAGTATCTAATTTTTCAAAAAGCTCAAAAAGGCTTTTTTCAATAGCGTCCACATTCGGCTTTATATTCTTCGGCATGTATTCGAAATATGGTTGCGCCGCATCCGCATGAAAGGTCAATCTGCCTTTCATTTCCTTTATTAAATCCGGAATCTTTTCCACATTCACTTTTGCATTTTTATACATCTTTACAAGTATTTTATTCTTGTCTCCGGATATTTCCGTAATATATCTTTTTTTCGCTTCAGCTCTTATTAACGCCACTTCCATCAGGCTTTTTACCGCTTTCGGCAAATCGCCGAACCTGTCCATAAGCTCATCTTGAATATCTTCATATTCTTCCATGGACTCGATGCAGGCTATCTTCTTATACATATTCAGTTTTTGATGCTCGCTTTTTATATAAGTAGCCGGAATATAAGCATCAAAAGGCATATCCACAACCGTTTCGTATTCCTCGCCGGTCTCGATTCCTTTAAGTTTTGATACGGCTTCATTTAAAAGCTTACAGTACATATCATATCCCACAGCTTCCATATGTCCGCTTTGCTCGCTTCCCAGAATATTTCCCGCACCTCTGATTTCCAAATCTCTTAAGGCGATTTTAAAGCCGCTCCCAAGATCCGTATATTCTCTTATGGCTTGAAGACGCTTTTCCGCCACTTCTTTCAAAAGCTTGTTTCTTCTATACATAAGGAATGCATAGGCCGTCCTGTTGGTTCGACCAACTCTGCCCCTTAACTGATAAAGCTGGGAAAGACCGAAATTTTCCGCATCGTGGATAATAATGGTATTAACATTGGAGATATCGAGGCCCGTCTCTATAATGCTTGTGGACACAAGTATGTCTATATCTCCGTTTATGAAGTCATACATTATGGCTTCCAACTCTTTTTCGTTCATACGACCGTGAGCATAGGCAATGCGTGCATCCGGCAACATCTTTTCAAGCTTAACTTCCACATCCATAATGCCGTTTACTCTGTTATAGACATAGTAAACCTGGCCGCCTCTTGCCATTTCTCTGTTGATGGCCTCTCTTATCATTTCTTCGTTATATTCCAAAACATAGGTCTGAATAGGCACCCTATCCACCGGTGCCTCCTCCAATATGCTCATGTCTCTGATTCCCGCAAGGCTCATATGAAGAGTTCTCGGAATCGGCGTCGCGCTTAGGGTCAAAACATCCACGTTTTTTCTGAGCTGCTTTATCTTTTCTTTGTGAGTTACACCGAATCTCTGCTCTTCATCGATTATTAAAAGTCCCAAATCCTTGAAATTGACATCTTTTGACAAAAGTCTGTGAGTTCCCACAACAATGTCCACTTGTCCGTTTTTCAAAGCCTCTACCGTCTTTTTTTGCTCCGCTTGAGTCTTAAATCTGGACAAAAGCCCAACATTAACCGGGTATTTTGATACCCTCTGCACCAATGTGTTGTAATGCTGTTGAGCCAGAATAGTTGTAGGTACCAAAAAAGCGACCTGCTTTCCGTCCTGCACGGCCTTAAAAGCAGCCCTTATGGCAATTTCCGTTTTTCCGTAGCCCACATCTCCGCAGATAAGCCTGTCCATAACTTTGGCGCTTTCCATATCACGCTTTGTATCTTCGATAGCCTCCAATTGATCCTTTGTTTCTTCAAATTGGAATTGTTCTTCAAACTCCGTCTGCCAAACGCTATCCTTTGAAAACTTGTAGCCCACCTGCATCTGTCTGACAGCATATAAGCGCACCAAATCCGCCGCAACGTCTCCCACTGCGGCTTTTACTCTGGCTTTGGTATTTGACCATTCTTTTGTACCCAACTTATTTAGTTTCGGCTTTTTGGCATTTACGCTTGCATATTTTTGAATTGCATCAAAACGGCTGACCGGTATAAATAAATTGCCGCCACCCGCATACTCTATCTTTATATAATCTTTTGCTATATTATCGCTTTCAACCTTTTCAATTCCGCGATAGATGCCTAGGCCGTAGCTTTCATGCACCACATAATCGCCTATGCTAAGTTCCGCAAAACTGTTAAGCTTGGTTCCCGAATATCTTCTTTTTTTCTTTGTCTTCTTCTTTTCGCCCCAAACATCGCTTTCGCTGATGACAACGAATTTTATAAGAGGATATTCAAAACCGTGACGAAGGCTGCCCATGCGCACCAAAACTTCGCCTTTGTTTTGCTCAATATCTTCTCTTTCGGAAAAATAGGCATTTATACCATCATCCATAAGGGCGTTTGCAATACGCTCCCCCCTTATTTTGGAATCTACTATCAGCACTGCTTTAAAGGCATTTTTTCTGTAATTTTTTAAATCCTTAAGCAAAAGCTCGTAGCTTCTGTTGTATGTGTTCAGATTTTTTGCACTGATACTGAACTTTTCAGCCACTTTAAGGCCTTCGCATTTTTGATCCAAGGATGTAAATGCAATGGTCTTTGAAGAATTAAGTTTTTCGTAAAGTTTTGATTTATCTATTAAAAGTTTTTTCTGACCCGGAAGAATATAGCCTTTTTCCGCCCTGTTTTTGGCGCTTTCTTTATATTCCGCCTCGATTTCTTTTAACCTGTCCTTAACTCTTGCGGGTTCGTCCACAAAAAACACCGCATTTTCGGCATCAAAATAATCCGCGAAAGAAACCGTTTCTTTGCAGAAATAATCTATAAAGCTGTCAATGGGAGCATTTGCCGGAGAATATTCCAAAGTCTCCACAAATTCGTTCACTCCCTCTTTCAGTCTCTTTGCTTCCTCGTATTTTTCGTCTTTTTCAAACTTCTTGCAAGTTTTTTCAAGTTCCGAATTAATCTTATCTATACCCTCTTCAATTTCCGCTGCGGATAAAACAAATTCCGTCGCGGGATAGATGGTAATCTCCTCGAGATTTTCGATTGAGCGCTGACTTTCGGCATCAAAAGACTTCATTACATCTATTTCATCTCCCCAAAGGTCGATTCTGAAAGGGGCATCCTCACCGAAAGAAAAAATATCTATAATGCTGCCTCTGATACTGAATTGTCCGCACTTTTCAACCTGACTAACATTTTCGTATCCCAGTCTAACCAGCTTTTTCCTTAAAGCTTCGGTCTCGATAATGCTGTCCATCCCTATTTTAAAAACCGTGCCAAGCATTTTTTCCAAAGGAAAAACCTTATCCAGCAATGCCGGCGCTTCCGCTATAATCGTTATTTCCTCGTCCTCATTTAAAGCGGCGATTTCCTTAAGAAGATTAAGTCTTTGACCAAGTATGTAATTTCCGTGAATATCGGCACTGTAGAAAATAAGATCTTTTGCCGGATAGATAAAAACGTTCGAAGAATAAAACCTACAGTTTTCGTAGATTTCCTTTGCTTTTTGTTCACTGAAAGTAATAATGATTTTGTATTTAAAGCCTTGAGATATGCCATACAAAAAATGCTCCATCTGCGATGAAACGCAGCCTACAATTTGAAGCAGTTCATCTTTTTTTGCCAGGCGTTCTTTTATGATATTAAATTCCGAAAGCTCCGAAAGGGGCTCAAACATTTCTTTCATAATTTATCCGTTATATTTGTTCATGGCAGCGTCCATACCCTCTGTAATAATGGTCTCTACGGCTTCCACTGCTCTATCGATTCCTTCGTCTACGAGTTTTCTTTCCCCGCGATTAAAATGACCCAACACATGGTTTACCATGTCATCACCTTTTTTCTCTCCTATGCCGATACGAATTCTGTTAAATTCCTCATGACCCAAATGCGCAATAATGCTTTTTATTCCGTTGTGTCCCCCGGCACTGCCCTTAGGTCTTATTCTGAGTCTTCCTATGTCTAAAGAAACATCGTCATATATAATAATTACGTCCTTCTTTGAGTCTGCTTTATAATAATCCACAACGGCACGAACCGCCTCACCGCTTAAATTCATAAAAGTAATGGGTTTAACCAGCATAACCTTTTGCCCCGCTATGCTGCCTTTTCCAATCATTGCTTTGTGCTTTGCCTCATTAACTTTTATTTTGTAAGTTTTCGCTATTTTATCTATAGTATCAAAGCCCACATTGTGCTTTGTTCCCGAATATTTCATGGTTGGATTGCCAAGACCGACAATAATATACATTTTTTCCTCCATTATCCAAAAGAAAAGCTGTAAAAAAAGAGCATCTTTCGGTGCTCTTTAAACTTCGCTTTCTTCAGTTAAAGCCTTTTCGTATGCCTCAATTATTGCTTTTTGAAGCTTATCTCTTGATTCCGATGTAATTGGATGTGCAACATCTCTGTATTCACCGTCGTTTGATTTTTTACTCGGCATCGCCACAAAAAGACCTTTTTCTCCCTCAATAACTTTTATGTCATGAACAACAAATTCGTTATCAAAAGCAACCGATACTACAGCTTTCATTTTGCTGTCTTTTGTCATTTTACGTACTCTAATGTCTGTAATTTGCATAGTAAAACTCCCTTTCGTAATTTATACCCAAAAATACGCTTTTCAAAAACGCTTACCTTCTTTTTGATTATAACACACGCCATAGTGTGAAAACAAGATATTTATATTGACAAAAGAATTTTGTAGTATTAAACTTTTCAAAGTTATATAATAATAAGAAATTAGTTTAAGGAAGTGCGTTATGTACGAAATTAATATAAATAAATGCGGAAAAATCCATTTCATCGGCATCGGCGGTATAAGTATGAGCTCTCTTGCCCATATTCTTCTCAGTAAAGGGCGCAAAGTATCGGGCTCTGATGCCAAATCTTCTCCTCTTACAAAAGAGCTTGAAGGCATGGGTGCCGAGATTTTTTACGGTCAACGTTCAGAAAACATCAAAGATGATGTGGAAGCTGTGGTTTACACCGCTGCCATATCGGAAGATAACCCGGAACTTATGGAAGCAAGAAAAAGAAATCTTCCCCTTCTTTCAAGAGCTCAATTTTTAGGTCAGATAATGGCTCATTACAATAAGGCCATCGGCGTTTCGGGAACACACGGAAAAACAACCACAACATCAATGATTTCCGAGATTCTTTTGCAGGCAAAAACAGACCCCACAATCTTGGTTGGCGGTATCTTAAATTCAATAGGCGGAAATTATCGCATAGGCTCAAGCGGCACATTTATTACCGAGGCCTGTGAATATACAAACAGCTTTTTATCTTTTGCTCCGACAGTTGGAGTTATTTTAAATATTAGCGCGGATCATCTTGATTTCTTCAAGGATCTTGATGATATTCGCCACAGTTTTAAGGAATACGCAAAGCTTATACCGGAAAAAGGAAGCCTTGTTATTAACCATGATATAGATAATCTTTCATATATAACAAATGATCTTTCTTGCAAAGTTATTACCTTTTCGACTTCTTGCAAAGAAGCTGATTACTACGCTGAAAATATCGAATTTAACGATATGGCTTGCGCTGAGTTTGACTTAATGAACAAAGGCAATAAGTTGGCCAAAATAAGCTTGAAGGTTCCGGGCATCTACAATGTGGGAAATGCTCTCGCGGCTGCTGCCACATGCCTTTCGCTGGATTTAAGCCTCGATGATATTTGCACAGGTCTCGAAAAATTCAGCGGTGCCGACAGACGTTTTCAAAAGAAAGGCGAAATCGGCGGTGTAACAATTATTGATGACTATGCTCATCATCCGGACGAAATCAAAGCTACTCTTACGGCTGCAAAAAACTATCCACATAAAACATTATGGTGTGTTTTCCAGCCTCATACATACACAAGAACCAAAGCTTTGATGGATGAATTTGCCGAGGCTCTCGCTATGTCGGACAAAGTTGTGCTTGCAAGCATCTATGCCGCAAGAGAAACCGACACCTTAGGTATCAGCTCTGCCGATTTACAAAAGAAAATTCAAGAACTGGGAAAAGAGGTTTACTATTTCCCATCTTTTGATGAAATTGAATCATTTTTACTTGAAAATTGTGCAAAGGGTGACTTGTTGATAACTATGGGCGCCGGAGATGTAGTAAAAATCGGCGAAAACCTGCTTGGAGAATAGTTATCCACAATATCCACAAGTTGAATTTTCGTATTATGTAAACACCTTAGGGGATTTTGCATTTTTTCCCAAAATCAAAAAATGCCCAAAATCAAGCAAATAATACCGGGGATTAATTTCCCCGATTTTTTTATCCACATTATCCACAATATCCACATTTAAACATTTTCGGCCCCTTTGAGGTTTCCATAAAAAATAGCTTGTTTCTAAAGCAGAATTGTTATGTTAAAATACAAAAAGCAATTGAGAACGAAAACAGATGTGGTATTGTTTTTTTTGGTTTTAAATGTGGTTTTAGTATAATATGTGGTTTATTCGGAGGTTTTTAAACGATGGGTTTTATTATAGAGAATGGTGCATCTTTGCAGACGGGCATATCCAACTGCTTTATTGAGGAGTATATGCCGAGTGCCAACGGTGAGTTTGTAAAGGTCTACATTTACCTGATGAAATGCGCGGGCAGCGTAGACGCCGGCGCATCCATCTGCACAATAGCGGACGTACTGGACATGACGGAAAAAGATGTGGTACGTGCCTTAAAATATTGGGAAAAGGTGGGGCTTTTAAATCTTACATTCAACGAAGACAAAAAGCTTACTTCCCTTTCCATTAACGAATGCAAGCCTTTAAGGCAGCTTTCAAAGCCGGCTGAGCCGGAAAGGGTTACAAGGGTTGCAGCAAAATCAGTTTCGGAAGTTACAACGAAAGATGTTGCTCTTTTGGACGCACCGGTTAAGAGAAGCTACACAAATGCCGAGCTTGATTCATTCCTTGAAGATGTGGAAGTTAAACAGCTTTTCCATATAGCTGAAAAATATCTTGGCAGATCCTTAAGCAAAACAGACAGCAATACGCTCCTTTATATTTACGATGACCTTAAAATGGCTCCTGATGTAATCGAATACTTAATCGAATATTGCGTATCTTTGGATCACAAGAGTATCCAATATATCGAATCAGTCGCAATCGCATGGACATCGCAAGGCATCACAAACGTAAAAGAAGCAAAAGCTCATAACAGAGTTTACAAAAAATACGGTTCACCGATAATGAAAGCTTTCGGTCTTGTGGGACGTGTACCGGCACAAAGCGAAATGAATTATATTGTTAAATGGACCAATTCTTACGGCTTCACAATCGAGCTTATTTTGGAAGCTTGCAACAAAACAATCGAAGCAACTCACAGTCCGAACTTCGCTTATGCCGACAAAATTCTTTCCAATTGGAAGGATAACGGTGTTTCAACAATTGATGATGTGAAAAAATTGGATGAAGCTTTTATGGCTAACAAAACAAGCAAAAAAGCCACATCCGCAAAAAAGGTTAATGTAAATAATGAATTTAACAATTTCCCTCAAAGAGAATACGACTTTGAGGCATTGGAAAAGGCTTTGCTTAAATAAGCTTGGGAGGATTTAAGTTTGGAAACAACATATTACACAAGCGTACGTGAAATCGAGTCAAACAAGTACAGAGAAGTTCTTCGCGAATTTGAAGAAAAACAACTTGAAAATCATAAAAGGCAAGAAGCCGCAATAGCGGAAATATATGAAAAGATTCCGCGTATCAGAGAAATCGACTGCGAAATAGCAAAAATTTCTTTGGCAAAGGCCAGAGAAAAACTCGAAAGCAGCAATTGCGATTTGACACAATACAAAAAAGAAATCGCATCTCTTTCTTTGGAAAAAGTATCCCTAATGGAAGAAGCAGGTTTTCCTTCCGACTATCTTGAGGCTCATTATTCTTGCAAGCACTGCAAGGACACAGGCTTTGTGGATGGTAAGCCTTGCAGTTGTTTTAAGCAAGAGCTTTACAACAAACTTTACGATCAGCACAATGTTTACGTGGCTTTAAACAGCGAAAATTTCGACAATTTCGACTACTCCCTTTATTCCGACGAGAAAGACCCTCTTCAGGAACTTACCCCTTTACAAAATATAAAAAAGGTGGTAAAAACTTGTAATGAGTTCATAGATAATTTTGACAAGTCAAAAGAGAGCCTTTTAATATTCGGTGAGGTAGGCGTCGGCAAGACCTTTCTTACAAGCTGCATCGCAAACGAATTGATTAAAAGATCTCACAGCGTAGTTTATATTTCGGCCGTGAAACTTTTTGAAATGTTAAGCGATACAAGAAGTTTTAGCAGGGACTATGAAACTCAACTGAGTAATTTAAGCAAAAAACACTTATTTGATTCAGAGCTTCTTATAATAGATGACCTTGGCACGGAGCTTACAAACTCCTATACAGCCAGCCATCTCTTTAACTGTATAAACGAAAGAATGCTTACCGGAAAACCTACAATCATTTCAACTAATCTTAATCTTCCAGACATACAAAGACGTTATTCGGATAGAATTTTTTCAAGGATAATAAGTAGTTACAAACTACTTAAAATATATGGCGATGATATTCGCAACATAAAAAGAACAAGATCACTTATGGAGGATTAAATGATGCAAACCGATGCACGTATGTTGAATTCTATACCGGTTGGAAGCCTTGGTATAATTGCCCTTGACAGTTGCAAAGAAATTGGCGATAAAATCGACAAATACATTGTAGACTGGCGTGAAGAAAGAGAACATGAAAGAGAAAACCCTATTATTTACAAAGGTTACACTTGCGACAGCTATCTTATCGGAGCCAAATGCCCAAGATTCGGTTCCGGCGAAGCAAAAGGAACAATCCAGGAATCTATCCGCGGTAAAGATATTTACATTTTAGTTGATATTACAAACCACAGCTTAACTTATAAGCTTTGCGGTAATGAAAATCACATGTCACCTGACGATCACTATTCGGACTTAAAGAGAATAGTTGCCGCTATGGGTGGTAAAGCAAGAAGAATCACTGTAATTATGCCATTCCTTTACGAAGGAAGACAGCACAAACGTACAGGTCGTGAATCTCTTGACTGTGCATACATGCTTCAGGAACTTACAAGCATGGGCGTTGACAACATCATTACATTCGACGCACATGACCCTCGTGTCCAGAATGCAATTCCGCTTTCGGGATTTGAAACAATTCAGCCTATTTACCAGTTCTTAAAGGCTTTAACAAAGAATATTGAAGATTTAAAACTCGACACAGAACATTTAATGACAATCAGCCCGGATGAAGGTGCTATGGGACGTGCAATTTACTTCTCAAGCGTGCTTGGCGTTGATATGGGTATGTTCTACAAACGTAGAGATTATTCGGTAATCGTTGACGGCAGAAACCCAATCGTTGCTCACGAATTCTTGGGTGCCTCCGTTGAAGGCAAAGATGTGCTTATCCTCGATGATATGATTTCATCCGGTGACAGCATGATTGATGTTGCTAAACAGCTTAAGGCAAGAAAAGCAAACCGCGTATTTGCATGCGCTACATTTGGTCTTTTCACAAACGGTCTCGAAAACTTCGACAAAGCGGTTAAGGACGGAATTATCGATTATGTTCTTACAACAAACCTTGTATATCAGTCACCTGAGCTTCTTTCAAGAGATTGGTATATCAATGTTGATATGAGCAAATACATTGCATACATCATCGATACATTGAACCATGACGAATCAATAAGCGATCTTCTTAATCCTGTAAACAGAATTAACAAGCTCCTTACAAAATACAGAAACGAACATCAAAACTAAAAATTTTTTAATTATGAAGAGAATTTCATTCCTAAAAAATCACGGTCTGTCAAGTTGACCGTGATTTTTTTATTTGCCTTATATAATTTTAAGGATCCACTGTATTATGCAATGCGCCTTCTTGTGCGTTGGCATTATTTTCGGAAGGCGTTGTCTGTTCCGTATTTCCCTGATCTTGTCCATTTTCCTCCGGAGTTTGGACATCCGGCGTTTGAGTTTGCTCTGCAGGCGTTTCTTCCTGCGTTTCGGTTTCTTGAGTTTCCGGCTCCGGATTTACGGCAGGTGTCAAATCATCCGCCGGCTTTAGGCTGTCTGCCTCGTTGAAATCTTTTATCTCGAGACCTTCGTGAAGGTAAGTCATATAATCATGCCAAATACTTCCCGCAACTGCTGTATTCGGAATGGTTTTTGCATAATCATATCCCGTCCATACGGCCAAAGTATAATATGTGCTGTAACCGCAGAACCAACTGTCATAATCATCATTTGTGGTACCCGTCTTTGCGGCACAAATGGCATTATCCACATTAAAGCCCACACCGGTACCTCGGGTCAAAACATCCTTAAGTACATTGGTCATTACTCTTGAAGATTCGACGCCATATATTATCTTTTCGCTGTTATTTCCACCAATATATACTTCATTTCCGGAAACAACCATATCCACAATACAGGTCGGAGTTCTGAATATTCCGTCGTTTGCAATGGTTGCGTAAGCGGATGCCATTTCGACGGTTGAAACGCCCTTGGTAAGACCACCGATTGCGGAAGAGCCCACATAATCGCTGTCAACAATCTTACTGAATTCCATATCCGTCAAATAATTCATTAAATCACTTGCACCCAGTTCAAGGAAAAGCTTCCAAGCCGTGGTGTTTTTCGACCTATATACCGCATATCTGAGCGGAATCCAGCCCTCATATGCTCCATCGGCATTTGACGGACACTCATCGGAAATCTTGGAATCTTCCAAAAGCGTATCCGGCGTATAGCCTCGCTCCAAAGCCGGCGTATAAACAAGTATCGGTTTAATGGTACTTCCCGGTTGTCTGAAGGTCTGATAAGCACGGTTTAAAGTATATCCGTTAAAGTCCTGACTGCGTCCACCCACAATGGCCGTTACAAGCCCTGTGCTGTTATCTATGCAAGTGGCTGCTGCCTGGAAGGAATATACTCCTTCTTCGCTCACTTCCTCGTCCGCCGCGCATTTTTCATCCACAATCTGCTGCAAAGCTGCCTGCTTATCCAAATCTATTGATGTATAAATCTTGTAACCGCCGGTGTAGAGCTTTTCGGAGCACTCTTCATAAAGCTCAACATAGTCTTCGTCATAGTCTGCTCTGTCCGCGTCATTCACAAATTTATATCTGAGCTCAAATCCGGATCTTTCCATAAGTTCTTCCGTTGCACAGAATTTAACATAAGTTTCCACATAGTTAAACTTTGTAACCGTCGGCACATGATTAAGAACTATTTGCTCGGACAGAGCCGCAAAATAGTCATCTTCCGTAATCATATCCTGAGCATACATCTGCTCCAAAACCCTGTCACGACGCTCAATTGTATTATCAAAATTAACCAAAGGGTCGTACTTTGTGGGACTGTTTGGAATCGCACAAAGGAATGCTATCTGAGATAGACTGAGCTCCGAAGACTTTTTATTGAAATATCCTTGCGAAGCCGCTTCTATGCCGTAATAACCGTTGGCAAAATAAATGTTATTCATGTAAAATTCCATTATTTCGGGCTTGGAATATTTCTTTTCTATCTCAAGAGCTATAAACATTTCTCGAATTTTACGCTCAAAAGTAACGTCGTTGGTCAGATATATATTCTTGCACAACTGCTGGGTTATGGTACTACCACCTTGGGTTATCTCGCCTTTATTTTGGATAAGTGCCCAAATGGCACGAAAAACCGCAGAATAGTTAACGCCGTGGTGGTCGTAAAACTCTCTGTCCTCGGTTGCAATCATAGCTTGTTGTGCATATACCGGAATATCTTCGATGGAAAGATAATAAGCATCTTTTTCCGCCTTTAAGGTAGTAATAACCCTGCCCTTTGCGTCGTATATGATACTTGTTTGCTCTTTTTGAAAAACGTCATCCCCCGCCGCGGCAATAATAGACTTGGCTTCCTTTTGATATTTAAGCATGACGCTGCCGAATTTGAAAATAAAAATAATGGCAACAAAAAGAACCGCAATAAGCGCGATTGCAAGGACGTTCCGAATAATACGTTTTTTCTTGGACATCTTTTTACGTTTCTTTTTTGCCATTTTTTCCTCATGTTTCAATGGGTAATAAAGTATTATTCTTCTGTAAGCAAGCTTGCAGAAGAATAATACTTTTGACCCTGTTATTACAAATCACATGTTCCCACTGTTCTTGGGAATGGAATAACGTCACGGATATTAGCCATACCCGTAAGATACATTACACATCTTTCAAATCCGAGTCCGAAGCCGGAATGTCTTACGGAACCGTATTTTCTGAGATCGAGATAGAAGTCGTAGTCTTCTTTGTTAAGACCAAGCTCTTCCATACGTTTAAGAAGCTTGTCATAATCGTCTTCTCTTTGGCTGCCGCCGATGATTTCACCGATGCCCGGAACCAAGCAGTCCATAGCTGCAACAGTCTTGCCGTCTTCATTCATCTTCATGTAGAATGCTTTGATTTCCTTTGGATAGTCCGTAACAAATACAGGTTTTTTGAAAATCTGCTCGGTTAAATATCTTTCGTGTTCTGTCTGAAGGTCGCAACCCCAGAATACTTTATAATCAAATTTGTCGTTGTGCTTTTCTAAAATTTCAACCGCTTCGGTATATGTAACATGACCAAAATCGGAGTTTAACACGCTTTCAAGTCTTTCAACAAGACCTTTGTCGATAAAGCTGTTAAAGAAATTAATTTCTTCAGGTGCATTGTCCAGAACGTATTTAATAACGTATTTAAGCATATCTTCCGCAACACGCATATTGTCGTTAAGATCCGCAAATGCCATTTCCGGCTCAATCATCCAAAACTCTGCCGCATGTCTTGTTGTATTGGAGTTTTCCGCGCGGAATGTAGGACCGAATGTATAAATGTTTCTGAAGGCCATAGCATAAGTTTCGCCGTTTAACTGACCCGAAACCGTAAGGTTTGTTTCTTTGCCGAAGAAATCCTTTGTATTGTCAACTTTTCCGTCATCTGTCTTTGGAAGATCGTTTAAATCAAGAGTCGTAACTCTGAACATTTCGCCGGCGCCTTCACAGTCACTGCCTGTAATAAGAGGTGTATGAACATATACAAAGCCTCTTTCCTGGAAAAACTGATGAATTGCAAAAGCTATTAAAGAACGAACTCTGAATACTGCCTGGAATGTGTTTGTTCTCGGGCGAAGATGAGAAATTGTTCTTAAATATTCCATAGTATGGCGTTTTTTCTGAAGAGGATAATCCGGTGCTGACTGACCTTCAACCACCACTTCCTTAGCCTGGATTTCAAAAGGCTGTTTAGCCTGTGGTGTAGCAACAAGTTCGCCTTTTACGATAACTGCCGCACCAACGTTAAGCTTTGAAATTTCCGCAAAGTTTGCCATTGTGTCATGGTAAACCACCTGCAATGTGTCAAAGAAAGAGCCATCGTTAATAACTATGAATCCAAATTGCTTTGAATCACGGTTGCTTCTTAGCCAACCGCCGACGGTTACTTCCTTTCCGATATATTTTTCCGTTTCACGATATAATTCTTTAACTGTTACTAAGTCCATTTTTGTTTCCTCGTTTTTTACTTAATTAATTCTTACTATTTTCTACATTATGCTATTATAACGCAACAAGCAAGTTTCCACAATAAATTTTTCCTCTTTAAAATGTCCTTAAAAATATACGAAAAAATGCGTTTTTTGTCAATATTCATCATAGTTTCACGCTTTACAACAAACGGCTTTGTATGTATAATAAGAAACTAGGTGCAGAAGCTGTACTATGTTTTTTATTGTTCAAAACCCAAAACCGGGATTATATAAATATTTTTCGTTATCAGGAGGAAAACAATGGAAGAAATGATGGACACATGGGAAAAGCTTAATAAGCTTATGGAAGAAAATCAAACAATAACAGTTGAAACAAACGGTTTTACAACCAATGGCCTTGTTGTCTATTATGAGGGAATAAGAGGTCTTATTCCCGCTTCAAAAATAGATGTTAAAAGAGTCGAAAACCTTGAAGATTACATGAATGTTGTAATCGACGTAAAGGTTATCGAAGCAGACAAGAAAAACAACCGTCTCACATTTTCGGCAAGAGATGTAATTGTTGAGAAAAACAGAAGCAAACGCGAACAAAAAATTGCCGAGATAAACGTTGGGGATATTTTCGAAGGAAAAGTTGATTCTTTGAAAGACTTCGGTGCATTCGTTAAAAATGAAGACGGCATAAGCGCACTTCTTCACGTATCTCAGATTTCATCGGAGAAACGTGTAAAATCACCTGAAGAAGTTCTTAAAATCGGCGACCGGGTAAAAGCTGTCGTTACAAAAAATGAAGGCGGAAAGCTCAGCATCAGCATTAAACAGTTTGAAATCAATGCAAAAAAAGAAGCCGAAGCTGCTGAGCCTGACTTCGTATACGAAGACGGCAAAGAAGAAGCATCAACAAGTCTCGGAAGCTTACTTGCAGGCATTAAGCTTGACTAATCAAAACTAAACTTAGAAAGAGGTTTATTATGACAATATATGACGAACTCGTAGCCCGCGGTCTTATTGCCCAGGTTACTGACGAAAAAGAAATAAAAGATCTTGTAAATAACGGCAAGGCTACATTCTACATCGGTTTCGACCCAACTGCCGATTCACTTCATGTGGGACATTTCATGGCTCTTTGCCTTATGAAACGTCTCCAGATGGCAGGTAACAAACCGGTAGTTTTAATCGGTGGCGGTACAGCTTATATCGGCGATCCTTCGGGCCGTACCGACATGCGAAGCATGATGACACCGGAAACAATCCAACATAACTGCGATTGTTTCAAAAAACAGATGGAGCGTTTCATCGAATTCGGCGAAGATAAAGCTATCATGGTTAACAACGCAGACTGGCTTTTAAAACTTAACTACGTTGATGTTCTTCGTGAAGTTGGTCCTCACTTCAGCGTTAACAACATGCTTCGTGCAGAATGCTACAAACAGCGTATGGAAAAAGGTTTATCCTTCCTTGAATTTAACTACATGATAATGCAGTCATACGACTTCTATCATCTTTTCAAAGAATACGGCTGTAATATGCAGTTCGGTGGTGATGACCAGTGGTCAAATATGCTTGGCGGTACAGAGCTCATCCGTCGTAAGCTCGGAAAAGACGCTTACGCCATGACTATCACTCTTCTTCTTAACTCGGAAGGTAAGAAGATGGGCAAAACAGCCAGCGGTGCGGTTTGGTTGGATCCTAACAAGACTTCACCATTTGAGTTCTACCAATATTGGAGAAACGTTGGCGACGATGACGTACTTAAATGCATCAGAATGCTCACATTCTTACCATTAGAGCAGGTTGATGAAATGGATAAATGGGAAGGCGCTGAGCTTAACAAAGCTAAAGAAATCTTGGCATACGAGCTTACCGCTTTGGTTCACGGCGAAGAAGAAGCTAAAAAAGCTGAAGAAACATCCAAGGCATTATTTGCGGGCGGCGGAGATGATTCCAACATGCCTTCTACAAAGCTTGAAGCTGCCGACCTTTCAGACGGCGCAATAAACATCATGGACCTTATGGTTAAATGCGGTCTTTGCCCTACAAAGAGCGAAGCAAGACGTCTTATTACACAGGGAGGCGTATTTATAAACGACGCCAAAGAGCCTGACTTTAAGCGCGCTATTACAGAAGCTGAGCTTAAAGATAACGTGAAGATTCGCAAAGGTAAGAAAGTTTATCATAAAGCATATATGGAATAGATAGAAAAAGGAGATGTCTTGTGCATCTCCTCTTTTTTACAATTCCACCACCATGTCTGCATCCTTTAAATACTCTCTATTGTGGGTAACCATAATAACGGTTTTTCCCGCTTCGTTTAGTTCGTGAAGATGAGACATAACTATGCTTGCATTTTTTTCGTCCAAAGAACCTGTCGGCTCGTCCGCAAGTACATATTTACACTGTTTAAGCATTACTCTTGCAAGAGCAACTCTTTGCTGCTCGCCACCGGAAAGTTTATACACAGCGACATCCGCTTTATCCTCAAGACCTACCTTAGATAATGCTTCCCCCAGAGTTAGCTCCGTATGGTTAACCTTTTTGATTATATTCAGATTTGCTCGAACTGTTTTATTTTCAATAAGCGCAAAATTTTGAAACAAAAAGCTGACGTAACTTCTAAAATAATCTCTTTGTCTTATTTTTTTTAATGGCTTTCCATCTACAACTATTTCCCCGGCATCAGGTTCTTCAAGATATCCAAGCATATTAAGGAGTGTAGTTTTGCCGCAGCCGCTTTCTCCTGTTATAATAACAAAACTATTATCCGGTATTTCCATATTTAAATCTTTAAAAACTTCTTTTTCTCCGAATCTTTTTTGGATGTGATTTAGGCTAATCATAAGCATCCTCCTTTAATAATTTTCTTGATAGCCGTTTTTTCCATTCCAAGTGCCTTTAACACAACAATTATAACTTCGGCAATTATTAAACATATTCCTATTTGGATTCCTAGCACCGGTCTATATAAGTCTGTAAAAACAGCTATAATAACCACTAAAGATAATCCCACTAAATTTGGCAAAATCAGCTTTATAAATTGCGTTTTATTTTTCTCAAAGAACGAATATCCCATTATTTTTTTAATCGCATAATCCATTCCGAATATTTTATATTCCATCCTTATTAGAGCTGAAGTAATCAACATTTCCAAAATAATAACAAGCACACAAAGCGAGCTTAAAAAGCTTATCAGCCTTGCAATAAAACTCATTTGATATTCGTAATAATCTCCAAAATTTGTTGTACTGACATCATTAGTATCTATTATTTGGCTGTCTTCCAACAGCTGTTTCATCTCTTGTTCGCTAACGTTAAAAAAGATATCTTGATTATCTTTCAGCATATCCGCCCGAATATTATCAAAATCTTTAATATAAAAAACCGTTGGATTAAAAGCATTATCAATAGCTGACAAAGTTCCCGTTGAAACATAAGGAACAACTATATTACCGACATATGTTTTCATTTCATAGGAAACATTTGATGCATTTTCAAAATACAATCCTATAAGCCCTTCAATATCATATTCTGCCATCTCTTTTCCGGATTTGCAAAATACAACAATATCTGTCTTTCCTTCAGATTCCGCTTGAAGGTCATCAGGCAAAAGTTCCTTCGCATAATCATTCATGACTAATACAGGCGGATTACCGCTTACAAGCATTATATCAACCACCGGTTTGATTTCATCATAATGTTTTTTAACTAATTCCGACCACGAATCTTTTATTCTTTCGTTAGAATACTCCTCGACATTCATTAGATTTTTGTCATATAAATATACAAATGTTGCGTCTTTATATGATGAATACAGCTCTTTTGATCCTTTTGACAGTGTCTGACCTGCTAAATTCGATAAATTAGTAGCCAGCGTAAAAGTCGCAAAAAAGAAAGCTGCTGTCTTTAGCACATAAAGAAGCTTATATATACACACACTATGTGTAACATTTAAAAAAGCCGCTCGTTTATCAGCCTTCAGATAGAGCAAATTAAGCAATGCAGCAGATATACAGCCTATTTGAAATAGTGCAAACGACAGCCCCGGTTTATACTCACCCGACGAAAACAACGAAACCGTAAGCTTAGCAGCCCAATACAAAGCCTCAAATGTTATTAAATCCGCAAAAATAGCTTTAGCTGTTAAGCCAACAACGTCCTCGCCATAAACTTCTCTTATAATATTTTCTTTTCTTTTTCTGAATACCGAAACGGCGTTAATAGTCACCATAACTATAATTACAAGGACAGATATAATAATTATCATATCAGTTTCTTCTCCTTGCATCATACGCGGATAGGATATTTCATAATTTCTGCTCAACTCAGCATAAATCGATTTTGCAGAAGTTTCATCCGTTACAAAAACAAGCCACGGATTCGCCAACACTTCCTCGTATGTCAGTTCGTCTATTGTTTTAACATCTATCTGAGTGCTTCCGTTCATAAACGACTTGTACAGACCGTCAGTTATTCCATATTCTTCTTTAATTAGGTTTGCTGCATTTTCATTTGTCAGGTAAATACTAAGGATATGCTCAATCTTTGTATTGTTTTTAAACATACAAAAGGCAATCGGCGAATCATATTTTTCTGAGTTTTCCTTTATATCGTTTTTAAATCTCTCAAACTCATTTGCAGAGACCATGCAAGAAGATGACAGATAATGTGCTGCCAGCTCATCCCCTAGCTTTATATGAAACAACTCGCATCGCATAACAAATCCGAATACAAGAGTCATAAATATCGGTATGCACTTTATTAAACGATTCTTGAAATTTCCAAACTCCATTTTTTTACGCCTTTCATTGAAATACAAATATATACTGATGAGGTATTCCTCACCAGTACATATTTATTCCTTGCATCGTAAATCATTCTCCCCAAGGCATTTCAATACCCCAAGCCTCCTCCGCCTTTGTAAATAGCATATTAATAGCTTCCTGAGTTTCGTCAACAATCCACTGTTGGTCCGGGTATCTTGCTGTTGTGCTGTTTTCGACATATACATCATATGTCCTGTCATTTAGCTCTACCGTCACTCCAATATCTCTGATAGAGCCATCATAGTCATTAAGCCATATAAGCAAAGAGTTGTTTGCAACATATAATGTTTGACCATCTTCAAGCACCTCTTTTTCCTCCAACGGTGCAGCTATGCTAAGATTTCCAGTACACCACCGCAAATATGTTGGGTAACACACATAATAACAATAGTTCTCCCCATCATATAGCAAGCGGTCTCTCTCCGCTGCAAATACTTTACCATTGAGTCTGTCTTGGTAATATAAATATGGCTTTAATTCCTTGAAAAACCAAACAATATTAATTACAACAAAACCGGATACAGCCAGCACAACAAGCAACTTTAAAAATATCTTTTGGGACCTATGTTCTTTACTCATTTTTAATATGTCACCCCATATACAATGTAACTTCCGGAATGTTGCCATTCAATTGTAGACCAATTCGAATATAATGCAGCTTTCCCTCTATGTGTTCCCGATCCATTTGTCAGATAAGCTTGGCTGTATTTCATTCCTGCATAGCAAAAATCCTCATCAACCGCGAATGTGTTAAAGCCGTATTGCATTTCGCAAGTTCCATTATTAAATGCCGCATACCTCATCCAATCATATTCAAAGCCCATTCCATTATTTGATACATGAAAATCTCTTGCAAACGCCACTGTTGTATTTGTTAACATTAATGCGATTAACGCTATAATCGCTGATATTTTTACTACTCTTTTTTTCATAAGTAATTTTCCTTTCTCATTATTAGTTCACATCTTACTCAACAACATTTATATACATTGGGTAATTACTGATTTTTTTCAAAAAAGCTAATTCGCCATCGATAATACAGACCAAACCACCGTCAACAATATAAAAGATACAGTCCTCAAGTGGCTCCTCTGTTTTAACTACCGCACCACCTTCTCCTACATTTTCGCACTTATAACCTCCAGATACTTTTTTGTCTCCTTGGCGATAAATCGAAAAGCTTCCATTCTTTTCGAAGGTATAATATACAGCTTCTATATTTTCTTCTTCTCCTAATATATACGTACCGCAGATATTACTGTCAGCTTGCTGATTAGATATGTACATCAAAACTATGCTTTCAACAATAATTATCACTATTAGCGTCAATATAATTTTCTTCACAATTTATCTCACCATTTTCGCATATGCATTTACTGAGTAAACAGAAGTTGTATAACCCGAATGATCATACTCCCAGTTATTGCTTCCGGCCCTTGCTCGATAAACCTTAAACGGATGAATCTCCAAAGTTTTTTCAACATATAGCTTGTAATAATGTTGTGTATCAGGAACAGTAACAAACTGTCCGCTGCTAGCATTGTTTCCCAGCGAAGCGCTTACTGTTACAATATTAAATGGCGCTGGTAAAGATAGTGATACTTGGACAGATGCTGTAGGTCCCCCTGCGTCACTGAAGTAGAAACCTCCACCTGTTTGAAAACGATAACCTCCCTCTACTTGGTTGCCAGCAAAGCCGCCTACCTTTTTATAAGTATAGGGCAAATATTCTGCCTTATAATGATATTGTGGTCCACGTAATTTATCAACTGAGTATACATCTAAATCCTCATATAGTTTTTGCTCAATTACTGTGGACTCATCCTCGGCATACACTGTGCAAAAACCTGTTGCGCATAGTGTGGCAATCATAGCTGACATTGTGATAAATTTTGCAAATTTTTTCATTCACTTTCCTCCTCATTTTTTTATTAGGGGTTGCCCCTTTATAAGCATAATAAATCCCTACTTAATTCAGAACTCCGCATTCGTAGACTTAGGTATACTAACCGCATACTTTCTCACAATCTGCTTTTTTTTGCACAAAAAAGACACCTGATTTACAGATGTCTTAAATGCTCAATCTATATTTCTATTTGTTTGATTCATTTATTCTTACTTCCAAACCATATCTCATAGGCAACAAAAGCAGATATCCAACCAATCCGCAAAATATCCCTGAACAAGCTACCGATATATTTGGCAGTACAACATCAAATTCAACACCATGTTGGGTCAAAATAACGACCAATGAGACAACAGTAACAAATATTCCGGCTGATAGGAGAATTTTTGCCGTAAAATTAACCACCGATAAAGCATTCTTTAATTGGACGATTTGAGGCTTTCCTACTCCAAAAGAATATCCCACCGCTTTGCCAAAAGTTATTATGCTCTTTGTCCCTATTAAAAACAATAAAGTAATTATTACAATTACGCTGATAGGCAACATGTCAACCACACTTGAAAATATCGCCATTCCGCCACCACATACAAGCACAATCATAATAGCAGCAACTATGATTGCAACTATAGGAATAACCATTCTCGAAATCACATTGCCCTTATTAAAAACATCGCTTTCCTTCATAAGCGCAATCATGTTCTCTTCCGATTTTTCGCTATAGCTTTCCGGTGACAAACGCTCGGCTGCCAGCAACTCATTGATGCTTATTCCCAACTCTTTGCAGATTTCCGGTATCGTTGCCACATCCGGCATGCCGCGACCACATTCCCACTTTGACACAGTTTTGCTGTTTACTCCCAGTATCTCCGCAAAACTTGCCTGTGTTAAACCCTTTTCTTTTCTAAGTTCTGCTATAAATTTGCCAATTTCTTGTTGATTCAATGTTTCCTCCCATACCCCTGATGTACACCATACATTATCACAACCTACATCTATATAATACCGTAGTTTTGTTTATTCCGTCAATTTTTCTATAAAAAAAGATGACCCTAAGGTCATCTTTTCCATTTATTTCACAAATTCTTTTACTTTCTCGTATATTCCTTTTGCATCTAATCCGTATTTTTCAAGAAGTCCCGCTGCCGGGCCCGATTCGCCATATACATCGTATACACCGTGTTTAAGAACCTTTGTAGGACATTTTGCCGAAAGACAATCGCATACTGCGCTTCCCAGGCCGCCGATTACGGAATGTTCTTCAACAGTAACAACCTTGCCTGTTTTTGAAGCTGATTTTACAATCAAATCTTCATCGAGAGGCTTGATTGTGTGGATGTTGATTACTTCAGCATCGATTCCGTCTTCAGCCAACATTTTTGCGGCTTCCAAAGACTGATATACAGGAAGTCCCGTTGCTACGATTGTTACATCTTTACCCTCTTTAAGGACGATACCTTTACCAAGTTCAAACTTGTATGTATTTTCATCATTGAAAACAGCTGTTGCAAAACGACCGAAACGAAGATAGCAAGGTCCTTCAAACTTAGCAGCTGCCTTAACCGCCGCCTTTGCTTCCACATCATCTGCAGGATTAATAATTGTCATTCCCGGGATTGTGCGCATAAGAGCGATATCTTCGTTACACTGATGTGTTGCACCGTCTTCACCTACAGAAATACCCGCATGTGTAGCTCCGATTTTTACATTAAGATGCGGATAACCGATAGAGTTTCTAATCTGTTCGAAAGCTCTTCCTGCTGCAAACATTGCAAACGAACTTGCGAAAGGCACTTTGCCTGTTGCCGCAAGACCTGCTGCTATACCCATCATGTTGCCTTCTGCGATACCGCAGTCTATATGTCTTTCAGGGAAAGCCTTTTTAAATGTAGCTGTTTTTGTTGCACCTGCAAGATCGGCATCCAAAACAACCAGGTTTTCCATTTCTTTACCAAGCTCTGCAAGAGCATTTCCGTAGCTTTCTCTTGTTGCAATCTTCTTTATTTCTGACATAAAGCTTCACCTCTCTTTTTAAGATCTTCCATAGCAATCTCATACTGCTCGTCATTTGGTGCAGATCCATGCCATGATGCTTGATTTTCCATAAACGAAACGCCTTTGCCTTTAACGCTCTTTGCAATAATTGCAACCGGCTGGCCTTTAACGTTTCTCGCTTCCGTAAATGCTGCTCTTATTGAATCAAAGTTGTGTGCATCCATTTCGACTACATGGAAATTAAACGCCTCAAACTTCTTATCAATAGGATAAGGTGAGCATACATCCTTTATGTCTCCGTCTATCTGAAGTCCGTTATTATCGACAATTACCACAAGATTGTCAAGATTTTTGTGGCCCGCAAACATTGCTGCTTCCCAAACCTGACCTTCCTGAATCTCGCCATCGCCCACAAGTGTAAACACTCTGTAAGAATCATTTGAAAGCTTAGCCGAAAGTGCCATTCCCACTGCGGCAGATATTCCCTGACCCAAAGATCCGCTTGACATATCAACGCCCGGAATCTTTTTCATATCAGGATGTCCCTGAAGATATGAACCGATTTTTCTAAGGGTTTTTAAATCTTCTTTAGGGAAATATCCTTTCTCGGCAAGTGTAGCATAAAGTCCCGGAGCAACATGTCCTTTTGAAAGAACGAATCTGTCTCTTTTCGGATCTTTCGGGTTTTTCGCATCAACATTCATTTCCTCAAAATAAAGGAATGTGAAAATGTCTGCTGCCGAAAGCGAACCACCCGGATGTCCGGACTTTGCGCTGTGCACAGCTTCAATAATACCTTTTCGCACTTCATTGGCGATTTTTGCAAGTTCTAAATTGTCCATTTTAGCAACCTCTCTTTAATTATTTGGATTTTAAATAAAATCCTGTTCACGAAGCACTTTTGCTCCGGAATCTTTTTCTTTATGTGAAAATGCACTGAAGATTTTTCCTATGCCTTTTCTTTGCGCATTCTCAATAGCATCGTCAATTATATCTTTGACTTCATCAGTGGTTATACGGCTTTCGCCTCTGTTTATTTCTCCTATGCTGACATGAAGAGCAAGCATACCCATTTCATCAATGTCATAGCCTAAGCTCTTAGCATATTTTTTGGCGTATTCGGCCCACTGTTTAACACTTAAAACATCTACGTTCAAATTGATATTAAACATTGGTCTGAGGACCGGATGATCTCTGAAAAGTTTTGTTATGGCAACTTTTGTATCTTCCAAAACCACAAGTCTTTCGCCGTCACTGTCATTTATTGCTTTTGCAAGTTCTTCTATTTTATCGTTTTTAAGCTTGCCGGCATTTTCGATGATGATATCAGTTCCCGTAAGTTTTTCAAACATTTCGCCTATATTTTTGTTATTAATGGACGATGCCTGGGCTTTTGCTATCTTTCTTCCCTTACGTCCGGATTCTCTGTTTGCAACTTTTATGATATTTACAATAAGAGTTGTTTTTCCGCATTTTCCATCACCGGTTATTACAAGGTTTGAACCCGTAAGCTGGTTTCCGACTGCGTTTCTCTTAATAAGTTTTCCTATTGTATCGCAAATTCTCGGCTCCATCTTTTCATTTAAAAGATGTTCTCCGAAAAGTTCTTTTTGCTGTTCGTTTAAAATATAAGGCTTGGTAAGGCTTTCAGTAACCTGCTCTGCGGTTTCTGCCTTTGCCGCCTTAACCGGCTCGAATTTGGCTGTTGCCGCCTGTACATCTTTTTCGGCTTCTTCCGTGACATCTTTTGCTGCAGCTAGGCTAGGAGCCTCTTCAACTTCCTCTGTTTTTGTTTCCTCTGCAGCTTCAGGGGTTTCTGCTTCCTCTACAGGCGTATTATTGGCATCGGCAAGTTCGTTTACAACCGCCATATCAAGGGCTGCATCGAGTATCTGGTCTGTCTCTTCTTTGTTTTCCTCACGCTGTGCTATACGTTTTTCTTCATCGCTTAGTCTTTGCTCTGCGAGGCGCTTTTCTGCCTCTTCTCTGGCTGATTTTACAAGAAGGAATTTCTCTTCCGCAAGTCTTGCCTGCTCTTTTGCATCATTGTTTTCCTTCTCTAATCTGTCTTCGTATATGTCAAAAAGATCCGCAATGGACATCTGGCCTTCTATCTGTTCGTCGTTTTGCAAAAGCTCTTCTATACGGAAGCTCATTTGGCCTTCGCCGTCTTCCATATAAAGGATTTTCTCCAGCTCGTTTATGGCAAGATCCTCATATGAAACATCCATATCATCAAAAAGCTTGTCGGTATCAAGGCTGTCCACATCAAGGCGTTCTTCTGCATGAGTTGCAACTTTTACAAGGTAGTCCGGTGCGCCTTCCAAACCGGAATAGTCAACTTCCGAGTCTTCAACTGTTTCGCCGTTCCAATCGTTACTTGGCTCAACTTCCGTAGTTTCTTCTTCTTCCAATTCATCGGCAGCTTCCTCCACCTGCTCTTCCGCAAGCTCATCAACAAGATCTTCTTCCACCGGCTCTTCTTCAGTCTCAACAACCGGAAGCACAACCGGCACTACCGCCTCATCTACTGTAGGCTCTTCTTCTACCGCTTCATCTATTACAGAATCAAGTTCATCATTCAACGAATCATCTTCTAAGTCGTCTTCTGCAAGTGCCTCCGGCTCAGATTCATCCACATCTACTACAGGCACTACTATCGGCACTATAGTTTCCTCATTCTCATCAGGCAATTCTTCTACTTCAGGCTCCGGCGTTTCCGGCTGATATATAGCCTTTATTCTCTTGGCAATATCTACCGACTCGCCCTCGCGATACCAAAGAATAATCTCATCACATAAATCTATACATTTCTTTTCCTGGCCGTTTGCATGATAAAGCTTTGCAAGCTCAACCTGCCATTTTTCGTCCAATTCCAAGCTGGTATAGGCTTCAAGAATTTTAATCTGGTCTTTTATTGACACTTTACTTGCTTTTGCAATCTCGAATTTTAAGATATATTGACTCGGATCGTCAGGTGAAAGTTTAACAAATTCTTTGTAAAAATCAATTGCCGAAGGAACGTTGTTATCACGCACCGCCGCAATCGAAAGTCTGAAAAGAAGCTGACGTGTAATGGGACCGCGCTCGTAGGCAAGCAAAAGAAGTGACTTTGCCTTTGCATATTCCCCTATATTATCATAAGCTTCCGCAACAATGCTGGATAGCGAAGCGCTCTTTACCTTTTTCCATTCTACTTTATCCGCAATGGACGCAATGGTCTTGTAATCTTTCTTTGCATAGAGTTTCTTTATCTGATCAACTCTGTATTCGAACTCCTGTCTGTCCACTAAAATTACACCTCTTCCTCTAATTTACTACACATTTTTCTAAACCAAAACCCCATCGGCTACATTTCAACTCTGCCTTCCAAGGCACGTAGCAAGGTAACCTCATCTATACATTCCAAATCGCCGCCAACAGGTACACCACTTGCTATTCTGCTGACTTTGATATTAATAGGCTTGACCAATTTACTGATATACATGGCTGTTGTTTCGCCCTCTAAGCTTGAATTTGTGGCTATAATAACTTCATTTACATCGCCCTTTAATCTGTTAATAAGCTCTTTAAGCTTAATTTCGTTGGGACCGATTCCAAGCATAGGTGAAATCGCACCATGGAGCACATGATACACTCCGTTATATTTGCCGCATTTTTCATAAGCTGCCAAATCCTTTGTATTTTCCACAACCATAATGGTTTTGTGGTCTCTTTGCGGATTTTTGCAAATCGGACATACATCCTCGTCGGTGAGGGTAAAGCATTCACTGCAATATTTAATGTTTTCCCTTGCGCTTGTTATGGCGCTTGCCAAAGCATTAGCCTGCTCTTTCGGCATATTTATAATGTGAAAAGCAAGCCTACCCGCAGACTTGGCTCCGATGCCCGGAAGTCTTGACAGCTCTTCTATTAATTTTGATATATTCGCACTGTAGTAATCCATTATTAACCTCTAGAAAGGAAATCCTCCGCCAAGGCCGCCTGTAATGCCGCTCATTGACTGAGCCGATGCCTCGTCTGCTTTCTTTAATGCTTCGTTGGCTGCTGCCATAATTAAATCTTCAAGCATTTCAACATCTTCCGGATCTACAACCTCAGGATCTATTTTAACTTTGTTGATTTCTTTTTTACCCGAAACGGTTACTTCAACGGCGCCGCCGCCTGCTGCAGCACTAAATTCCGCAGCTTCTAACTCTTTTTGAGCCTCTTCCATCTGACGCTGCATTCTCTGCGCCTGTTTCATTAAATTGTTCATGTTTCCCGGCATACCCATGCCGCCTCCCGGAAATCCTCCGCGTTTAGCCATTTTACATTTCCTCCTCTATGGGCATTTTAATTAATTGTTTAAATTTATCATTATAATTTTCGTTTGCTTCAAGCACACGAATCTCTACATCCACCTGTTTTTCAAGCACGCTTGCTATTGCATCTCGCACCTTTTTGTCTACCTGCTGGTTAAGCAAACTGTCCGACACAAACTTGTCCATAACAAGTAACAGTTTTTCGCCGCCGTCGGAACTAACCTTAATCTCGTTTTTTCTGAAATAAGACTTAAGCAAACCGCTTAATTTATCATTTATTTTTCCGAAATTATCGGCGACCCACTGCACTTCTTCCGGCACGGCTATATCCAGCTCTTTTATCTCTTTTGTGGGAGCCGGCGCCGTTTCTTGCATTTTATTCGGCGCAGCCGTTGCAAAATTGCCGCTTTCAATCATGCGCTCAAGATTTGAAACTCTGCTTATTAAAGACTCATAATCGTTTTTCATTTGCGGCTTGGTAAGCTTAATTATGGCAATTTCCAAAAGTATCTGCTTTTGGCTTGCATATTTTAAGCTTCCCGAAAGCTCAGAAAAAACGTTTATATATCTTATAATTTCAGACTGGTCGACTTTTCCCGCATGTGCCTTTAAAAGCTCTATGTTTTCGGCCGACATCTCCATCATATCGTCAGTAACATTATCTGTGGTCATTACCAACAAAATGTTTCTTAAATACCAAGTAAAATCGTTAACGAATTGTGTCAGCTCCTTACCCAAAGCCACCACTTCGTTTACCAATTCCAAACTTCCTACCGTATCACCGTCCGTCACTTTTTCAAACAAGCGACCAAAAATTGATGTATCCACGGCACCCAGCACCTCAAGAGCACGCTCGTAAGTAAGCTCGCCTTCAAAATAAAAGGCAAGACATTGGTCAAGAAGGCTTAAGGCGTCACGCATGGAGCCATCCGCTACTTTTGCAATGTAACGAAGAGCCTTTTCTTCCACCTGCTGACCTTCCGCTTCCATAAGCTCTTTCATTCGGTCTGTAATGGTGTCGATAGTTATTCTTCTGAAATCGTATCTTTGACATCTGGAAAGAATGGTAATCGGAAGCTTGTTAACTTCCGTCGTCGCCAAGATAAATACAGCATATTCCGGAGGCTCTTCAAGTGTTTTTAAAAGGGCGTTAAAGGCCTCTTTTGTAAGCATATGAACCTCGTCGATTATGTATATTTTGTATTTCCCCGTAGTCGGGGAATATTGAACTTCCTCAATAATCTGTCTTACATCATCCACACCGCGGTTTGATGCCGCGTCGATTTCTATTACGTTAAGGGATGCGCCTTTTGCTATAGCCTGACAAGACGGGCAGCAACCGCAAGGATCTCCGTCAATGGGATTCTCGCAATTTGCGGCCTTTGCAAGAAGCTTTGCCACACTGGTTTTACCCGTACCGCGAGTTCCGTTAAAGAGATATGCATGAGCTATTTTATTGTTCTTAAGCTGATTTTTTAAAGTCTTAACCACATGGTCCTGACCCTTAACCTCCGAAAACTTAGCCGGTCTGAACTTGCGGTATAGTGCGACATACGACATTTTTTACTCCAAATCTATGTAAAGCATAATAAGCCAATTTACCTTTTAAATCTTACCATAATTTAGGGGCTTTATCAATGCCGTAAAAGTGACAATAAAAAAATCCGTGCGCTTTATTTCGAATAACGGATTGCAGGCGTTACTTAGGCAGTTAACTCAACCCAGGTGACCTTGCGGCACCCGAAAAATCCTACTTAGTGCTGCTTTGTTCCCAACCTGACACGGTTCGTAGGCATTCGCCGCGCAAGACCCAAGTCTCAACGCCACTTACCTAAGGCAGCCCTGCAAATGTTACCCTCCATAAAGCATCACCCCTGCTATAGCGGATTGCAGGTACAAGGCACCGCTAACGCCCCGGCTGCACGGAAAGGTTATGACTGTTTAATTAGATGATGCCAAAGCTTTGCATCACGGAATTATAGTATAATTTAAATGAGCTCTTTTGTCAAAACTTCTTTTAAATAACTCTTCAATTTGATAAAATATTCATGAGTCGAATCTCTTCTTTGCCGATTCCGACTTTTATAACATCACTATAAATGATTGAGGTTATTTCTATGATAATTCATGGTTTTAATAAATTTACACTTGTTGATTATCCGGGGCTTTTGGGCGCCACCATATTTCTTGGGGGCTGCAATTTCAGATGCCCTTTTTGCCATAACAAAGGCTTGGTTCTTACGCCAAATGACGAGCCGGTTATTCCGGAAGAAGAAGTTTTGGCATATCTTAAAGAACGTGTCGGAAAAGTTGAAGGCGTCTGTATAACGGGCGGTGAGGCAACACTTCAGCCCGAGCTTGAAACTTTTATTCGAAAAATTCGCGATTTGGGTTACAAAATAAAGTTAGACAGCAACGGCTACAGGCCCGATGTTTTAAAAGATCTGTATAACAAAGGCCTCATTGACTATGTTGCAATGGACATTAAAGCAACAAAAGAAAATTATCCCAAGGCTTGCGGTATCGAAAACGTCGATTTGTCCAAAATTCAAGAAAGCATTGATTTTATTATGAACAATGTCAATGAATATGAATTCAGAACAACTCTTTGCAAAGAGCTGCATTCTCCGGAAGATGTTAAAGAGATAAGAAACTGGCTTAAAGGCTGCAAGCTTCACAGACTTCAGTCATATCGTGAGACGGAAGGTGTAATTAATCCGATTTTTACCGGCTATTCAGATGAAGAATTGGAAGAGCTTGATAAAATACAGGCCGACTGATTAGTTTAATTTTTAAAAGACGGATTGTTAAAACTAATATAAAAGGGGAAAAAATGAAATTCGAATATGAAACAAAGCACTTGGTT
>JAEEGL011819221.1_pt1 | contig 45164 bp, 43 predicted proteins | sample 9134231 | NCBI WGS metagenome assembly JAEEGL01 (sample SAMN16246548, study PRJNA631951) | gut metagenome | biome: gut microbiome; feature: rumen; material: fiber-attached | host: Bos | place: Iran: Karaj | collected 2018-10 | reverse complement strand
ATGTCTTATAGCTCCCTCAAAATTATAATCAAGAATTTGATTTGATATATATTTGTATACTATATTTGAATAATCAAATTTTTCAAAAAATATATTATATTTAGAACTTAAATATAAAATAATATGAAGATTTACTTCACTTCCACTAGCTAACATTTCACGGGCTATTTTTATTGCTTCTAAATCATTTTGTTCTTTTACTTCTAAAAGAAGTAATAAACGCTTAGCATATTCACCATTACTTTTAGTAATTAATTCACGAAAATGTTTTCTTGCTTTGTCAGTATTACCAGCATTTGCTTCTAATATACCTAATTCCAGTTTTGCTTCATCTGACTTTTCATCATTATATAATTCTGTCAAAATTTCACGGGCTCTATCATAGTTTTCAACACGTGTTTCTAATCTTCCAAGTTCTAAACGTGCATATGAATCTTTAGCTGTACCTATTAGATCTTGAAAATAAAAACGAGCAAGATTAATATCACCAAACATTGTTTCTATTTTAGCTATTTCAAATTTTGCTTTAACAGAATTTGGTTTATCCAAAAGAGAAAGAAAGATTTTTTTAGCTTTATCTAAATTACCTCTTTCTTTTTCAATTATGCCTAGCGAATACATAGCAATATATCCCTTTTCACCAACACTTAATTCACGTAGGGAATTGGAAGCTACTTTTGATTTACCATCTTTATGATCTAAACGAGCAAGTTCTACTTTTGCTCTTTCATCATTGTACCATTCAATTAATTCATTAAATATTTCACGAGCTATTTCATAATTACCAGCACGACTTTCAAGTACACCTAGTTCTAATTTTCCATAGCGATCACCAATATCTGATAACTTAGTAAAGTACTTTTTTGCTTCTTCATAATTTCCTTCAAAAGCTAAAGCTTTTCCAAGCTCTAAACAAGCATATATATTGTTTTTACTACCTAAAAGTTCAAATAACAATTCTTTGCCTTCACTTATATATCCTTTTTCAACAAGTAATTTGGCATATCCGAATTTTATTTGCTCATCTTTTGGATTTTGAAAGTATAAATCTTCCATTACTTTTAAATCCTTTTTTTTACGAGCATATTCAAATTGTGCATAAACTTCATTACGCATAAATATCACCTATTTGTTTTTCTTTTTATGTTCAAATATAACATCTGTTTTTGCTACAAATATAATTACTAGAATTAATAAAATACTATATAATATGTAGCTTAATTCATGATGATTAGATACATATACAATAGAAGCAGCAGCAAATAATATATCTATTAAATAAATAATTAAAACTGTTTGTGTTTGTGAAAAATGACGATTTAATAATTGATGATGAATATGAAAACGATCTGCTTTCAATATATTTTCACCTTTAAGTAAACGACGTAATATAGCAAATAAAGTATCTAATATAGGAATAGCAAGTACACATATTGGAATAATTAAAGATGTTAATGTAACATTTTTAAACCCAAGTAAAGCTATTACTGAAATAATAAAACCTAAGAACATAGATCCTGAATTACCTGCAAATATACGAGCAGGGTGAAAATTATGAAGTAAAAAGCCAAGTGTTGAACCAAGCATAACAAAGCATAATACAAAATCAAGTCCTCTACTTCCTTGCATAGTAGCTATTATACCAATTGTTAAAAAGTAAATAGAGCTTATTCCACCAGATAATCCATCAAGTCCATCTATTAAATTTAAACAATTTATACAACCTAAAATAAATAAAATAGTTAAAGGATAAGCAAATATTCCAAAATGAATATAAAAACCAAAAGCCGAAATATCAATTAATAGAATATTACCATAAAAAACTATAACACAAGCAGCTGCTAATTGAAAAAGCAATTGTGTTTTAGCTGATAATTCAGTCACATCATCAATAATTCCACTTATTAATATTAAAAAGCCACCTATTAAAATAGATATCATTTGAGTACTAGGTTCCCCAAATAACATATATCCAAGTACAAAACCTAAAAAAATACCAAGTCCTCCAAGTTTTGGCATATTCTTAGTATGAATATGTCTAGTTCTTGGTACATCTATTGCTCCAATCTGAAATGCAAGTTTAATAATAAAAGGTATTATTAGTGCTACAAAAGTAAATGTTGTTGAAACAATTAATAAAATTTTTAGTATTAAGTCACACATAATCAAACCACCTAGCGTTTATTATACCATTTATTTAAAAAAATACAAATAAAAATAAGGAAATTCCTTATTTTTCAATTAACTCAATATTATCAAGTAATACACCAGTTCCTTCAACTACACATGTAAGAGGACTTTCTGCTGAAAATACAGGTACTTTTAACTCTTGAGAAATTAGTTCATCAAACCCATTTATAAGGGCTCCTCCTCCTGTTATAACAATACCCTTATCAATGATATCTGCAGATAATTCTGGTGGTGTTTGCTCTAGAACATTCTTTGCTGTATGGATAATTGTATACACACTTTCACGAAGTGCTTCTTCTACTTCCTTAGATGTAAAAGTAATAGTATGTGGAAGTCCCGTAATTAAATCTCTTCCTCTAACATCCATTTTTTCTTTTTTAGCATCTGGAAGTACAGTACCTATAGTCATTTTAATTTCCTCAGCTGTTCTATCACCAATTAATAATTTATATTTATCTTTGACATATTTAATTATGTCAGTATCAAATCTATTACCAGCTATTTTGATAGAAGAACTATCAACAATTCCTCCAAGAGATAATACTGCAATATCAGTAGTACCACCACCAATATCAATAACCATATTACCACTTGGCTTTGATATATCAAGTCCTGCACCAATAGCCGCAACTTTTGGTTCTTCTTCAATAAATACTTTTCTAGCACCTGTTCTTTCAGCTGCTTCTTTAATTGCATTTTTTTCAACTTGAGTAATATTTGATGGACAACATATTAAAATGCGTGGTCTTGCAAAAAAACTCTTACCATTTACTTTTCTAATAAAATGATTAAGCATTATTTCTGTAGTTTCAAAATCAGCTATAACTCCATCTTTCATAGGTCTGATAGCTTTTACTTTTCCTGGGGTTCTACCAAGCATATCCCTTGCTTCTGTTCCTACTGCTAATGCTTTTTTTGTTTCTGAATCAATTGCGACAACACTTGGCTCATTTAATACTATTCCTTGTCCCTTAATATAAATTAAGACATTTGCTGTACCTAAATCAATTCCAATATCTTTTGAAAACATATTTTCCCCCACCTTCTATAACTATGTATATTATACCATATTCTAAAAGGCTATGGTAGTCTGTTCCTATATTTCATCTACATTTTTATCAAAATATTCTTCAGGATTAACATTTATTCCATTTTGAATTAGTTCAAAATATAAATGATTGCCAATTTCTTTAGAAATATTATTTTCCCCACTAATACCAATTATATCTCCTTGTTTAATAAATTCATTTTCTTTAACATCTACTTCGCCCAAACTTTGATATACACTAATTAAATTATTGTTATGTGTAATTTCTACTACTTTTCCTAATAACTGATCATCTTTAATAGAAGTAATTGTTCCATCTAATATAGATACCACATCAAATTGTTTAGGACTAGTATAAGCTACACCAGTACTTTGTAAATAAGTATCATCGTAATAAATTAATGAATTAACTTGTTTAGAAGCATCATCTTTATAATCATAATAATTTTGAACTATAACAGCATCTGTTATATAGTATGGTCTAATTATTTTAGTCTTTTTAGGTTCTATTTCTTTAGATACTGGCTTAACTCTATCATCGGGAATATTATAAATATATTTAAAATTTTTTTCATTAAAACTATTACTTTCTTTTATTGACTTTTCAATAAAATAGATACTACCAAATACACTAATAAATGTTAATACATAAATGCCATATATAAATGGTTTTCTAATTCTATATTTTTTCATTTTATCACCTCTAATAAAAGTGTGAACAAAAATAAAAAAAATATACATTTTAAATTTTTTTAATACTTACACCAGTATAATAATACTTTAATATCTCATCATATTTATAACCACGTTTTGCCATAGCTTCTGCTCCATACTGGCTCATACCAACACCATGTCCATATCCCTTTTCATTAACAATTATAGAGTCATTTACTTGTTCTATATTAAAATAGGAAGATCTTAAATCAAGATAATCAGTAATATCATTGGAAGTAAAATAATAGCCATTTATCTTTAATTCACGCATTCTTCCAGTACTAGTAGTTCGGATAACTTCTATATCTAAATCATCACTATATGGTATATCTAATAAATCATAAAATTCTTCTAAAGAAAAATACTTGTTAGTACTATAAAGAGGTGATACTTCACTATCCCAACTAGAATCAACACTTACTAAATAGGGTAATTGATTCATAAATATTTCACCACTATTTTCAGTTTCCCCAGTACTTGTGGAAAAAAAGAATGCATCAGCTATTTCACCATTATAATCTATATATTCACCAGATGTACTATTAACTGCAGTACTTATTTTTGCCATATTAGAATCATATTTATCTTCCCAAGCATCAATAAGTTCAGAATCAGTATAATATACTTGATTTACTTGTGTATCAATAATGTCATAATCTAAAGTTTTATTATATTCTACTTTTTTCAAAACATAAGAACGAGCTGCTACAGCTTGGGCTTTTAGTGCTTCTAAACTAAAAGATATTGGCATTTCTCCAGCTACAACACCTCTTATATAACTTTCAAGTGGAACTTCTTCAATTAACCCATTACTATCATGTTTTACTCTAATTATTTGATTTTTAATTAAACTTAAATTTCTTTCTTCTTTTCTATTTAAAATATAAATAATTAAAATTGGAATAACTATTAAACTAGATAAAAAAAAGAATAGTTTTCTCATATATTTCACCTCTTAAATAAAACATACAAACCACTACTCTAAAGACTTTGTGTACTTATAAAAAAATCCATTAAAAAATTAACACTTAAATATGATAATGATAGAGCAAATAAAAGATATAATACTCTAGCTTTATAATAACTATTTTTTTTAAACAAACCATTTATATTAATTGCATCTAATGCCCAAATAGAAATAGGAACAAAAAATATATATAATATTATTCTAACCATTTTTCTTTTCGTAATCTATAATTTGTTTTAAACGTCTTCTATATTTTTCTTCACTATTAAATGGTGTAGTTAAAAATGTATTAATCATTCTAGTTGCTTCATCAACACTATGTTTTTCTGAAAAACTAATTACATTTGCATCATTATCACGTCTTGTATATTCAGCTTCGTCTACATTATCTATTTTAGCACATCTAACACCTTTTACTTTATTACAAGCAATACTCATCCCAATACCAGATCCACAAATTAATATTCCATAATCTAGATTTCCATTTTTAATTTCTTCTCCTATTTTAAATGCATATAACGGAAAATCAGTACTATCACTACTATTAGTACCATAATCAATTAATTCTGGCATTTCACTTATTATTTTACTTTTAAGTTCAAATCCTCTATGATCTGAAGCAATTCCTACTTTCATTCTAACACCCACTTTATTATATTATAATTATAATCAATATTTTCGTATTATAAATCGACAAATATAGATTATTATTTCAAATATATATTATCATATATATATTTTTTTTACAATTTTTCAATAAAAAAAGAAGAATTATTTTTCTTCTTTAGTAAAACCATGTTTACGATTAAATTTATCAATAGCACCTGCTCTTGTTTTAGTTTTTCCTTGTTCACCTGTAAATGCTGGATGACATTTATTACATACTTCAAGATGTAATTTTTCAGTTGTTGATTTAACAGTAAAGGTATTTCCACATGCGCAAGTAACTTCTGTATCTACGTATTTTACATTAGTATCTTTTGCCATTTTAATTCTCCTTTCGCCATGACTTTTAAAAGCCATAGATATAAATACTAACTTAATATATCAAATTTTTTCTTATTTGACAAGTGTTTTTTCCTAATTATTCAATATACTTTACAATTTCACTACCTATTAATTTATAACCATCTAAAGTAGGGTACATATTTTCAGTTATATATTTTGATGAATTTAATTTAGAAAATAAATCTATATAGATAATATTATAGTTATTTAGTAATTTTTCTACCTTTTTATTCAAATATATATAGTACTTATTAACATTAGATTTATTGATAATATTATAATATCCTATAAAAATAATCTTTTCTTTACAATATTTTCTTATTAATTGTAAAAGATTATCTAAATCATTTACATAATCGCTTAAAAATTTATAAATATAATTTTCATCATAATTTTCAGAAAGAATTAATTTAGTTATAATATCGTTTTGACCAATAGAAATAGTAACTAAATCTGCTTTAATTAAAGCATTTTGAATAGTTTTTTCACTTTCATAATTTTCTATTATCATATTTTTTAAATCAATAGTTCGCATATTATCAATATAATAATTATTATTTAATAATTCTAATTTTCCTTGTTCTTTTATATAATCAGTTACATACTTTGTATAACCTTGAGATAATTCATCACCCAGTGATAAATAATATATTTTCTTATCTTGATTTCTTAAATAGATTATTATAACTATAATTATTATTAATAATAGAAATATTAATTTTTTCATTTTACCCCCAAAAAAAGTAGATTTTTATCTACTTTAATTTATGAATAAAATATTTATTTATGCATCAACAATTTCTATATCAGCACCAACTGCTCTTAATTTTTCAATTAAATTCTCATATCCTCTTAATATATGTTCAACATTATTAATTGTTGTTTTACCACTGGCTTTTAAACCTGCAAGTAACATACAAGCACCTGCTCTAAGATCAGTTGCGATTACAGTTTTACCTTTTAAATCTGTTTTGCCATGAACATAAATTATACGATTAGTTTTCTTATCTATACTTGCACCCATTTTATTTAAATAATCAACGTTTTTAAAGCGATTTTCATAAATTGTTTCTTCTAGTCTAGATTTACCATTACACTGTGTAAGTAGGGCAGTAAGAGGTTGCTGCAAATCTGTAGGAAAACCGGGATAACCTAAAGTTTTTACTTCAACTGCACGCATTTTTGGAGCACTTGAAATTATTAAACTATCATCATTTACAATAAATGAAACTCCCATTTCTTTTAATTTTGATAAAAGAGATTCTATATGATCAGGTATTATATTACTAATTTTTAATTCTTGGCCTATTAGAGCCCCAAGTATTGTATAAGTACCTGCTTCAATACGATCAGGTATTACTTCTGAAAAACAACCATTTAAGTGGTTAACACCAACTATTTTAATTTCACTTGTTCCAGCACCAGTAATTTTGGCACCCATATTATTTAAGAATGTTGCAACATTAACTACTTCTGGCTCCTTTGCAGCATTTTCAAGTCTTGTTACTCCTTCAGCTCTTACTGCAGCTAAAAGTGTATTTATAGTTGCACCAACACTTGGCATATCAAGATAGATATGTGCGCCCACTAATTTTTCAGCACTTATTTTATACATATCAGCATTTTCTTCTATGTTAGCTCCTAATAATTTAAAAGCTTTTAAAGTTTGATCAATTGGTCTTGCACCTATTGAACACCCACCTGGAAAATACATTTCTGCATATTTAAATTTTCCTAATAATGCACCCATAAAATAATAAGATGCACGTAATTTTTGAGATAAATTTTGTGGTATTGGTATAGATTTAATTTTAGTAGCATCTATTTCCATTAAACCATCTTCACGTTTTACTTTGGCACCTAAGTAAAGTAATGTTTCTGTTAGAGCATCTATATCAGAAACTGCAGGTATATTATCAATTTTAACTATGCCATCTGATAAAATAGAAGCTGGTACAAGTGCAACTGCACTATTTTTAGCTCCACTTATTTTAATTTCACCAGACAGTACTTTTCCACCATTTATAATTATCTGTTTCATTATATGCCCTCCACTTGTTCAATATATAAATATGTCTATATTCAAATTTGGTGTCAAACCATAAAAATTTGTCTTATTTATTATATAATTTTTATGTAGTCAAACGCAAGTAAATACAATAATGTTTACACATTTTTACAAAAAAAATCTAACTATTGTTAGATTAAATAAATTATACCCAGTATTATTAATAATATCCCACCAATTATTGTTGAAATCTTACCAAAAATTGAGTTTAGCTTTTTACCAAATAATAAACCTATATATGTAAATATAAAACTAGTAATTGAAAATATAGTAGTACATATAAATGGTTTTATTTCAAATGCATTCATACTAATTCCTACTGACAAACTATCAATACTGACTGCAAATCCAAATAGAATTATTTCAATAAATTCTACTTTTTTAATACTATTTTTATTTTTAAAACTTTCTACTATCATTTGCATACCTATAAATAATAATACAATAAATACAATTATATCTGAAGATATACTAATATGCTTTATTATTATTTCTCCCACTAATAGGCCTATTAGAGGCATAAAAAAATGATATATACCAACTACTAAAGAAATTAAAAATATCTTATTTTTTTGTAAATTTAATGTGCCATAGGCAATTGCTAATGAAAAAGCATCCATAGATAGAGATACTGCAAGTATTATTACAAATATTAAATTCATAAAAACCTCCTATAAAATTATATTTATAGAAGGTTTATTTATACATTAATTAATTTTAATAAATTGTTTGTCTTTATCTAATAATATTTTTTTTAAAATACCTAAATTTACTAAATGATTCATTTCTTCATTATATCTACTAATTACTTTATCTATATATTTATTTCTAGTATTTGAATAAAATGAACTTAAATACTGTCCAAATTCATCATCAATTACTTCTACGTTTTTATCTTCATCGAAAGTAATTATATTAGAACTAGTTATATCAAATGTTATATGTAAATCAATTTCTTCATATAAACATCTATAATATGAAATATATGTTTTGTTTTCACATTTAAATTCATTAAAGCCAACTTTTTTTAAATCAGCAATTGTTATATTATCAGCTAATTCATAATGATTTTTTTCCACTGCAATCACCACTTAATATTTTAACTTAATTACATATAGTTATCAAGTATTTCTTTTACCATTGTTGTATATTTTACATCTGTGCTTTCATTTTCTTCAATTAAACATAATGGAGGAAATAATACACACCACCAGTTGTCACCCAAACCATCACCAATAGTTACAACAAGCGATTCGTAATATCCTTCTTGATATTTTATTCCTTTATATTCTTTTTCAGGAAAGTAATTTAATCCAAAATTAACATTAAATTCTTTTTTATAACTATTTTTGTCAAAAATATGACTAATATTAGTACTTATATTGTCTATATTATTTTCAATTATTATTTTGGCTCTATCTGTTTCTTTAATATCTTTTAATAATTTATACATATCTTCTTTTAACATGTCTGATACTTCTTCTTTTATTTTAATATCATATGTATCATTACTATTTGGTATTACTCTTATCCTAATAGCATCTTCTGGTATAAGATTTTGACTAACTACTGTTTCACTTAATAATAAATAAAAAGCAATTATTCCTATAAATAATAAAATATTCTTCAAAAAAATCATCTCCAATATCTTTATGAGATGATTTTATTTTTTTATTCATTTATTTATGATAAGCCTCATTATTATTTATTTTATATGCTCTATATATTTGTTCAAGTAAAATTACCCTAAATAATTGATGCGGAAATGTTAGCTTAGAAAATGATATTCGTTCATTGGACATATTTTTTATATCATCATGAAGTCCATATGAACCACCAATTATAAATGTAATAGTACTATTAGTAATAAATAGATTATCAAGTTTACTAGCTAATTCTTTAGAAGTTAATTCTTTGCCATTAATATCAAGTGAAATTAAATATTCATTTTTTGATATATGTTTTAATATTTCTTCTTTTTCTTTTTGAATAATAATACTTTCATTAGAATCATTTATATCATTTACTTCAATTATTTCTAATTTTGTATATTTAGATAATCTTTTTTTATATTCTTCTATGGCATCTCTAAAAAATTGTTCTTTTATTTTGCCAACTACAATTAGTTTTATCATATTATAAATAACTCCGTTCTTTCTGTTGGTGATGAAATAATTGGTTCTATTTTATAATTTGTTTTCTTAATCATTTCATTAAAACTTTCTTTTGCTAATTCTGGTGTATTATTATCACGACTTAAATGGATTAAAACTACATTTTTAGTCTTATTTCCAATTAATTTTGATAAATAATAGGCACTATCTTTATTTGATAAATGTCCTTTATCACTTAGTATTCTTTGTTTAAGGTGAAATTGATATTTCCCATCCATTAACATTTTTACATCATGATTACTTTCAAAATTATAGGCATTATGATTTTTTAATAAATCTAAATATTTATTATTTATATATCCAGTATCAGTAATATGTACTAGTGTTTTGCCATTTGATTCAAATAAATAACCTTTAATATCAGGTGCATCATGAGAAAGTGTAATAGGAGTAATAGCTAAATCACTAATAAAGAATTTATCACTTATTATTTGATACTCATTACTTCCAATTATTTCTTTTAAATCAGGATACATTTTTGTAGTTATATATAACATAGGTTTATATTTTTTTAAAAATACTTTTAAACCTGCAATATGGTCAATATGTGTATGTGTTATTAATATTGCTTCTACTTCTGCGTGATTAATAGTCATTTCTTTGAAATGATTTTTCACATATAAACAGTTCATACCAAGATCTATTAAAATCTTGGTATTTTCTGTTTCAATATATGTTCCATTACCAGTAATACCGGTTGCTAGAACACTATATTTCATTAATAGATGCTCCATGGACTAATACGGCAGAAGCGGCATCCTTCCCATACTTCATAGTGAAGGTGGACACCAGTTGCATATCCTGTCATACCCATATAACCAATTAATTCACCACGTGATACTGTATCACCAACTTGTTGAGTTGAAAAGTCAGCCATATGTGCATATAGAGTGTAATAACCATTATTATGATTGATGATTACATGATTACCATAATCATATGAATATCTTTTTGTTTCTACTGTTCCATTATTAGTTGCATAAATTGGGGCATAATAACCAAGTCCTGCAATATCAATTCCTGAGTGAAGCTCACGAGCACCTGTTATTGGATTAATACGCCATACAAAGTCATCTGTAATAACCCATCCTGGTTCTGTAGGCCAGCCCCAGCTTGTAAGAGATCCAACATTTGGAATAATTTTTCCACCTTTTGAAATAATCTTATCAATTGTTGGTTTTAATATTTCACGTTTTTCTGTATCTGAATAAATAAATACACCATTTATTTTCTTAGTATTACGTGTAAGACGTGACATTCCATTTTCTCCTTCTTGTAATACCTTATCATGACCCACTAATTCATCTGGATCAACTTGTTCAATTACTTGGAATATGTCATCTACATCTTCTACTATCTTTTCCTCAATAACGACACTTAATTGTGGATTTGTTTGAGCAATAATAACTTTTTCACCTGGGAATAATAAATTATTTTCACTTGTTAAATCTGGATTGGACATTAAGAATTCAGAAATACCAATTTCATGATTAAAAGCTACTTTTGAAATGGTATCACCCGGTTGAATCTCATATATTTCCTTTTTATAATCTTTACCAAAAATCAAATAAGTTGTAAGTTCATCTACATCTGTATAAATTGTTTCATTAACAGGTATATTTACTGCCTTTGGTGTTATTTTTTCGTCAATATATATATTATTTGTATATGACCCTGTTGTTTCTATTTCAGTTTGCGTATTATTTAAAAATGAATCATATTTTTCTGTTCCAACAAATGTTTCTATTGCCTTAGTAACTGCTTTTTCAAAAACATCTTTATCAAGAACATATATAACTTTACTACCATTATCATTTGTTAAAGTAAATTGATATCCAGCTATTGTAAAAGCTTTTTTATCCACTATTTTATTATAAATATCTTCTACGGTTGATAATTCAGCATCATATGTAGAAATACGTCTTATTTCTAATCCATTTGGTGATAATATTTTTTTTACATTATATCTATTTTTTATATATTCACCACGTTTATCAACATATTTTTCAAATTCACTTTTAGACTTAATAGTACCTAATAATTCATCATCTAAGTATACTTGATAATAATGATTTGGTTCTATACTATGCTTATAATCAAAACCTAAGTAAGCAGTTACTGCTGCCACTACTAATAATAAGATTATAATTAATACTTTTTTCATATAACCCCTAACTTTCTTCTTTATCTATAAAATTTACAAAAGTACTTGTATTTCTTTTAAATAACAAATCAATTGTTGTTGTTGGACCACTACGATGTTTTCCAATAATAAATTCACTACGACTTGTATATTCATCTATAGCACTTTCTTTATTATAATAATCATCACGATATAAGAATGCGACTATATCGGCATCTTGTTCAATTGATCCTGATTCCCTTAAATCACTAAGGATTGGACGTTTATCATCTCTTCCTTCAACACTACGTGATAGTTGGGCAAGGGCAATAACTGGAATTCCAAGTTCTAGTGCCATTGTTTTAAGTGAACGTGATATTTCTGATACTTCTTGTTGTCTATTACCAGCATATTTATCAGAACCATTAATTAATTGCAAATAGTCAATTATAACAATACTTAAACCATCTTGAGATGATGCAAGTCTACGACATTTAGAACGAATTTCTCCAATTGTCATACCAGGTGTATCATCAATATATAATTTAGTATCTGCAAGTTTACTGATTGCTTCATTTATACGTTTCCAGTCATTATGTTCTAAGTTACCACTTTTAAGTTTATTAAATTCTATTTGTCCTACAGATGATAGCATTCTTGTTGCAAGTTGTTCTGCACTCATTTCCATATTAAATACAGCTACACTTTTCTCTGTATTCATGGCTATATTAGTTGCTAAATTAAGGGCAAATGCTGTTTTACCCATAGCTGGTCTGGCTGCAATAATTATTAATTCATTTGGATGTAATCCAGCTGTTACTTTATCCAAATCATAAAAACCTGTAGAAAGTCCTGTAATTTCACCTTTAGTTTGAGCTAGTTTTTCAAGATCAGATTGTGTTTTAAATAAAACATCTTGAATACTTCTAAATTCTGTACCTTTTCTTGTTTTTACAACACTAAATATTTTCTTTTCAGCATTATCTAAAATATCACCTATTGAATCTGATGAAGTATATCCTGTTGTAGCAATATCAGTTGCTTCAGATATTAATTTTCTTCTTAAAGCTTTTTCTTCTACAATTTTAATATATTCATCAATATTAGCTGCTGTTGGTACAGCATTAATTACTTCTGTTAAATATTCAACATCTCCAACTTGTTTTAATAAGTTTCTTGTAACTAATTCTGCTGTAACAGTTGTAAAATCTATTGCTGTTCCTTTTTCACATAAATCTGATAATACTTTAAATATATTACTATTAGCTGATGCAAAAAAATGTTCTGGAGATAATGTTTCTACTGCTCTTTGCAAAGCATACTTTGATAAAAACATTGACCCTAAAACTGATTTTTCAGCTATCAAATCATGTGGCAATTCTTTACCATTCATACTAATCTTCCTTTACTAATTGTACTTTAATAGTTGCTACTACTTTTTTATGCAAATTAATTTCTACATCATGAAACCCTAAGCTTGTTAATGCTTCTTTTAAATTAATTTGTTTTTTATCTATATCATATTTTTTCTTTTTTAATTCATCTGCAATTTGTTTAGTACTTACACTACCAAATACTCTATCACCACTACCAGTTTTTACTTTAAATGTTAGTGTTAAAGTAGCTAATTTTTCTTTTATTTTTTCACAAGAAGCTATAAGTTCTTTTTCTTTTTCTTTGCGATCAGTTATTTCACTATCTAAACGTTTTACACTAGTACTTGTTGCAGCTACGCCATAACCATTTTTAATTAAAAAGTTCATAGCATAGCCTGGTTTTACATCAATAATATCATCTTTTTTACCTTGACCTTTAACATCTTTTAATAATATTACTTTCATGTTATCCCTCCTTAATAATTTTAGTTAATTTATCTATACATTCATCTATTTCGGTATCTTCTATCTTAGTAGCAGCATCAGTAATATGACCACCACCACCAAGTTTTTTCATTATTTTTTGAACATCAATATTACCAATTGATCTTGCACTAATACCTACAGTATTATCTTCAATCTTGCCAATACAAAATGATGCTTCTATTCCTTCAAAATTTAATATATTGTCAGCAACAATTGCCAAATAAGATGAAGAAACAATTTTATCATCTATTACACAAAAAATTATATCATCACTTATTTGATAACTGTGTTCAATATATATTTGTCTTTCAATATATATGTCTTTACTTTCTCTAAGTAATTCTTGTTTAATTATAGTAGAAGCCCCACATTTTGTTAAATAGGCAGCACTTTCATATGTATTTGCAGTTGTTTTAAAATTAAAATAATTTGTATCAATTGTTATTGCACATAGTAAAATTGTTGCTAATATTGTATCTGGCTCAAATTTTAGATATTTACAATATTCTACCATAATTTCTGCTACACTAGACATACTAGCATTAACATAAGAAAAAATAGTGTTATGTATATAATCTATATCTTGAATATGATGATCAATAACAATTACTTCATCTACTTTATTTAATAAATCATTATTTTCTAATAAATGATTTTTATTAACATCAACTATTATCAACAATGTATTATCAAATGAAAAATCATCTAATTCTTTCTTAGATAATACATTATACTCATAATTTTCTTTTTTTAGCTTTTTAATTGTTTTAATTATACAATCATTATTTTGTTTTTCACCTAAATATATAAAACATTCTTTATTCATTTTGCTAATAATATTAAATAAACAAAGTGATGCTGAAAAACCATCTAAATCCATATTTTTATGAGTCATTAGAATTATTTTTTCTTTTTCTTCAATTTTTTTGGTTAATGACGAAAAAAACTTTTTCATACTATCACCTCTAAAAATATTATACTATAAAATATTGATATTTTAAAGGAATACAAAGAAAAAACTTTTCATATAGAAAAGTTATTTAAAAATTGAGTCTAATTTTTCTTTTATTTGAGACTTTGTAAATGGTTTAGCAATATAATCACTAAATCCATTCTTCAAATATTTTTCTTCAGCACCGGCTACTGCATCTGCAGTTAAAGCAATTACTGGAGTATTAAAATTAGGATTTTCTTTTAATTTTTTCATAGTTTCATTACCATCAAGTTTAGGCATCATAATATCTAATAGTATTAAATCATAATTTTTAGTTTTTACTTTTTCTAAACAAGATAAACCATCATAACATTCATCTAATTCAAAATTAAAATCATTTAAAGCTTTCTTAGCAACTTTAATATTTAATTTATTATCATCTACTATTAATACTTTACGATTCCAATATGAAGATACAGTATTAGGATTTTCTTCTTCTTCTTTTTCATTAATCATTTTTCCTATTTTTTGTGGTAAATTAACTACAAATATAGAACCCATACCATACTGACTTTGAACATTAATTTTTCCACCCATTAAATCAACAAGAGCTTTTGTAATCGCAAGTCCAAGTCCTGTTCCTTCAATAGTAGTATTTTTTTCAACATCCAATCTTTCAAATTTAGTAAATAATTTTGTTATATTTTCTGCTTTAATACCTCTACCAGTATCAGCAACACTAATAATTAAATTACACTTATCTTTTTCATTTATACATTTTACAGTTAGATTAATAAGTCCTTTTTCAGTATATTTACAAGCATTAGTTAATAAATTGTTAATTATTTCTTTTAAATGTAACTTATCACCAATTAATTCATATGGTAAATCTTCGGCAATATGCATATTAAACTTAATTGGTTTATTTCCTATTCTAGTAGCTGCAACTTTTGCAACTTTTTTTATTATAGTTTTTGGATTATATGAATATTCTACTATTTCCATTTTATTGTTTTCGATTTTATTCATATCCAGAATATTACCAACTATTTCAAGTAATGTTTCAGAAGCATTAATAATATCTTCAGCATCTTCTGATACTTCCTTTGGTACATCTTTTTTATAACTTCCAATATCTTCACATAGTCCAACAATAGCATTTAAAGGTGTTCTTATTTCATGACTCATACTACTTAAGAAATCACTTTTAGCTCTATTGGCTTTTTCTGCTTGAATACGTGCATTATCAGCCTGAATTTTAGCATTTTCTAATTGTGTAATCATTTTTAAATCTGGATTTTCTATAGTAAAATACATAATTAAATTAATAAATGTCATTACTGCTGAAATAATAAGTAATCCAGGATTAATACTTCTTACAACAAATATTACAAATATTAAAAAGATTAATACATAAACTGGATAATATTTTTTATTTAAAATATTTTTATAATTAACAACAATTGACATAAATATTACAAAGAAATAAAAACCACATATTGCATATAAACAAATAGCTGATGGTCCATAAGAATACATTACATTATTTTCATTATATAAATTTGTATCTAAAATTATTATGGCAATTGAACAAATTATATTAATTACTAATGTTAATTTTTTAACAAATTCATATGATTCTTCTTCTTTCTTAAATGATATGTTAATAATATATAAGAAGAATAACCAAGCCCAAAACAAATATAAAATGTAATCAATTTTATTTAATATAATTGCATAAATATCATTATTAATTATATTTTGCCAGTACCCCAAAAAAACTAAAGTAATCATAATAATAATATCAAATAAATTAATAACTAATAATTTTGAAAATATTTTTGTTTCAACATTTTTTACATTTTCTTTGGAAAAGAAAATAATATTTAAAACTATTGAAATAAAAAATGCACAAACAGGTATATAAAGATTACTCATAAAAAAAATCCTCCTAGTATTACTAAGAAGATTATATCATATCATAATATTTTTGTAACTAATTATGTATTTTTTTACTTAATAAAAATGCATTATTTTTAGTTACTTCTACATTATTCATACATTCATATACATCATCAGATGTTACATCTTTTTTCAAAATAACTGATTGTTCATATTCATAATCTAATTTTTTATAAGTAGCTAATGCAGCATTTACAAATTGATCATAAGCATCTTTAGGTAATGAATTTCTTGCTGTTATACCAAATGAACTAATTAATTCCCATCGTAAGGTTGCCATTACATCTGTAAGTTCATCTATTTTAATTTTCTTATCATCATTTTCTTGAACATAGAATCTATCGCCTACATTAACATAAGCTTTATTATCCTTATATTCAATAGCAGCTGGAATAATTGGTACTCCAGATAAACGAGCTATTTCAATTATTCCCCAATTAAGTGGTAACATCATTTTATTTGGAGTTAAATTCCAAGTTCCTTCTGGAAATATAAAAACATTCTTTCCATCTGATAATTTATTAAGTAATTTATCTTTGGCTATTGCTCTAGATTCTTTATTTTTTCGATCTACATAAATTACACCATTTAATCTATTAACTATATTTACTAATAGATCTTTTTGCATAGTATAATCAGCTAAAATATAAAAATGATTTTTTACAGTACAAGCTGCTGTTGGAAAATCATGGCCATTAGTATGATTAAAAGCATAAATACATACTTCATCCTTTTTTGGCAGCTTTTCAGCATTTAATATTTTTATATTTTTATTACATATAAGTGATACAACTTTAAGCATTAAAGGATGCAAAAACTCTTGCAAACTAAGCTTTTTTTGTTCAACACATTTTTCTCTCAATCCTCTATAAATCACTAATTCTTCAGTAACACCTTTCATACTCACACTTTCCCCCCAAAATATGTGTTATATTATAGCACATTTTTCATTTTTTTTCAAGTCTATATTTTTATACCATATTCTTTTATCTTTTGTTTAGCATATCCAGTATGTGCTTTTTCAATCCAATCTTGTTTTGGACCAAATGATAGATCATCTGTAATAATCTTTACTATATCATTATTTTCAAGAACATGATCAAGAGACACATACTCATCATTTACTTTTGCTGCTACCATTGTATTTCCTACATTAGTATTTATTTTATAAGCTAAATCAATTAATGTAGAACCAACTGGAAGTTCAATATCACCACTAAATTTTCTTGCTTCTGTTTTAACATCAAGTGATGCATGAACATATATTTTAGTTGAAAATAACTCATATTTTACTTGATTAACAAAATCTTTATTATCACTAAACATAGCATTTATTTCTGTTAAAGATTTATAAAACTGATACTTTTGTCTTAATTCTTCTTGCATAACATTTCTAGCATCACCCTTCTTTAAATCCCAATAATAAGTAAGACCAAAAGAAGCAACTTTATCCATATCAAATGTTCTAATTTGGGTTTGAACAATTCTATCATTGCTTCCAAAAACGGTTGTATGAAGTGAACGATACATATTAGTTTTTGGATTACAAATATAATCTTTAAACTTATTATTAATTGGATGATACTCACTATGTATTAATCCAAGTGTGCGGTAACAATTATCTATTGTATCAACCATAACTTTTAATGCAAGTAAATCTGGTATATCTGATAATTTTTGTCCCTCTTTTAAACATTTATATATACCATATATATTTTTAGTTCGCATTTTAATTTCATTAGGAATTTCTTTTGCATTTAATATTTCCATTATCTTTGTATACATTTCCAGTAAACATTGATTACTTTCTTCTTCAATTTTTAGTTTTTGTTCTTCTATTCTACGATATTCATCTGGCTTTAAATATCTTAGTGATAAATCTTCTAATTCATTTTTTATACGATATGCACCTATATAATAGGCAAGTGGCACAAATAAGTCCATTGTTTCTAAAGCATTTTCCTTTTGTTTGTATTCAGATTTATACTGTAGTGTACGCATATTATGAAGTCGATCTGCAAGTTTAATAATAATAATTCTAACATCTTCAGTAATACCAACTATTATTTTCCTTGTGTTAGCTAAATCCTGATCTTCCTTATTCATAATATTTAATTCAGGACCACTAATAAAACCAGCAGCCATTTTATTATATTCTTTAACCACTGATTCTTTAGTTATTTTAGTAACACCATCTACTAAGTTTGCAACAGTAGGATTAAATTCTCTAGCTATTTCTTCTTTAGTAATATTTGTATCTTCAAGTGTATCATGTAAAAGTGCCGCACATATAGTATCTCTATCTGCTTTCATTTCAGCAAGAATACTAGCAACTGCTAATGGGTGAACAATATATGGTTCTCCACTTTGTCTTTTTTGTCCACTATGAAGTATTTCTGCCATTTTATAAGCCTTAGTTATAATTTCTACTTCTTCTGGATTATATTCTTTTATTGTTTTGATAAATTCTTCAAACATAAAACCAACTCCTAACAAAAAACAACCACCACACAAAAAGATGATTGTTAATTATCACAATTTTATTTTTTATTCTTAAGCATTTTTATTATTTTGATTATACAAAGTAATGACATAAATATCACCCCATTATATTTAATTAAAATTACTATATATTTTCAATAACATATTATTATTTTTGAAAAGTTTTTGTGTCTTCATTTGTATTTGCATAATCTTTTAAATCAGAAATAATATGATATTCTTTAGTACCATCTTCATTATATACTAAATATGCTGTTGCATATACTTTTTCTTGTCTTAATGCTGAACTTGTGCCGTTAGAAATATTTTTAGTATATAAAAGTGCTTGAATTTGTTTAATGTCAGCATAATTTTTATCTAAGTCACGCGATGCAATTAATTTTTTATTACCCATAATATCTTCAACAGTAAAAGCTATATCCTTTACTATTACATTTTCATATCCCAAATCATTATTTGAAGGTATAGTCATGTTATAATCAATTTCTGAAATTAATGGTTTAGAATTACTTTCATTAATGCTATTAACTTCTATATCTTGATCCATTACTACACTTTTTTCTGGAACAGTTGCAGGTAAATATTGTGCACCTACAATTATTCCAGCTCCAATAATAGTTGTAGCTGCTATTACAGCTGTATTATTTTTATTTAAAAACATCTTACATTTGTCATATAAATTAATTTTTGACATAATAATCCCCCTTTTTCGTGGTGCATATATTAACACAAAATTTAATTTTTGTCAAATTTATGCATACGAGTAGCAAACTCTTTTACCTTATTTAAACGATGACTTACTCCAGATTTAGTTATTTTAGACTGCATTTCACTACTAATTATTTCACTAAGTTCCTGAAGAGAAGCTTCTTCATATTTTAAACGATATTCTGCAACTATTCTAACTTTATCGTCTAATAATTCAAAAGTATTATTTGCTTTTAAATAATTTATTTCATTAATTAAATCACTAGCAGCCATTATTGTTTTATCAACATTTGCTTGTTCGCAATTATTTAAGCGATTAGCCAAATTCTTACTTTCTCTATATACACGAACATCTTCATAATAAAGAAGTGATTTAGTAGCACTTATAATACGCAAAAAATCAGCAATCTTTTCCGCTTCTTTAACATATATCATATATTTATTATCTCTTTTTAAGATTTTGCTATTAAGATTAAACTCATTCAATAGATATTGAACATTTACAGCATAATCTGCTCCATTTATTATAAATTCCAAATGATATCTAGCAGTACTTGGATCATTAATACTACCAGTTGCCATAAATAGACCGGCTAGGTATGCTCTTTTAAGAGCCATATCATCTATTAAAAATTCTTTAATTTTTCCAGATTTGAATCCAAAATCATCAATTATATCTTCTATTTTTTTATTTATTTCTAATATATATAAGTAATTTTTATGAAAATTATATCCACGACGAACAGTAATTTTGATATCCTTATTATAATTATTTTTTAAAAAATTATAAACTAATCTAGCAAGTAATTCATTTTCTGTCATTACTTTAAAATTGCCATCAATTACACCTATATTTTTAATAATAGCAGATGCAAATGATATTTCTTCAGCCTTATTGAACTTTAAAGATATAATTTCATCTTTTGTTTTACTAGTAAAGGACATTATAACATACTCATAAAGATATAAGATGATAATTTAATTGCATTATGTCTTATAACATTATTTTCAATGCTTACAAAATTTGAACTTATTATATTAACACTACTATCAATATTTTCTGGATCTAATCTAACTGGATCTTTTTGTTCCAAAGTAGAGTATTTAAGAGCTATTTCTGGATCAATTCGACCATTATTCGCAACTACCATACTAATTTTCTTTTCACCAAGATATTTATTTAATAGATTAATATGATCACTTACTTTAAATTCATCTGTTTCTCCTGGTTGTGTTGTCATATTACATACGTACATTATTTTTGCCTTACTTTTATCAAGTACTTTTCTTATTTCTGGACATATAAGATTTGGAACTATGCTTGTAAATAAACTACCCATACTTAATATTATTAAATCTGCTTCTTTTATAGCATTAAGAGCAACTGGATTTACAATAGGAAGTTCTTTATAATAAACATCCTTTATTTTTCTTTTATCCTCAGTAATATTATGTTCACCTTCTACTATTGTACCATCTTCCATTTTACCCATTAATACTACATCATCTTCTGTAAGAGGTAATACTTTTCCCTTTAAATTTAAGACATTAGAAAGTGATTCAATACCATCAGACAAATTTCCTGTAATATTAGTTAAAGCAGTAAGAAGTAAATTACCAATAGTATGATTATTTAAATCACTTGTTGTTTCGAAACGATAATTTAATAATTCTTCAATCAAAGGTTCTGTTGTTGAAAGTGCAGCAATTACTTTTCTAATATCACCAACTGCTGACATATTAAATTCTTTACGTAATACTCCTGTACTTCCACCATCATCACAAACAGATACAATAGCAGTTATATCAAGTGGAAATTCTTTTAAACCACGAAGCATTGTTGATAAACCTGTTCCTCCACCTAAAACTACGACTTTTTTATTCATAAATCTCACCAATTAATATTATACTATATTTTCTTAATTATTAAAAAGAAAAACACAATAAAATGTGTTTTCCTTAATTACAAACTGGTACTACAGAACCATCAAGGCATCTACATTCAACACTGCCACCATATTCAACATGCTGGCTTCCATCTGGTGACTCAGAAACATTCCAGCAAGATTGCCCTGCTTCATGTTGTTGACATCTTTCCATAGCATCTGCGCCACAAGAATCAGAACCTCCACTTGAAACAGAGTATTCACACTCTATCTCACTTGCACGAGCTCTATATTTTACACAAGAATTCAAACATGAATAAACTGCATTACTACAACTAGAACAATTTGAAGCTCCGGCTGCTGAACAAGCGCTATAACAACTTGAACCAGCATTTGAACAATTAACAGAACATGTAGAAATTATTTGCGAACAAGTTGCTTCATCACTTGAAGAAGATCCACCGATTGTACATGACAAATTATAATCTTCACCTAATGACGACATACATGTTGACATACAACTTATACGTTGTGTTTCTCCGAAAGATGAACAGTCGGAACATTCGGGATAATTTGGATCATTTCCACACAAATTATTGCAATTAGTAATATATATTGATTTTTCATTGTTACATAAAGGTGCACAACGTCCTTGAATTATTTCACAAGTTGTTGTCTCTGCTTCAGCTCCTTTAACTAAAGTTGCCGTTTTTGGTACACTTGTTACACCTGTAGTAGATGTACAAGTTGCACTTATATTTATATTATTGCTTGTAAATGTTCTAGAATCTAAAGTTGCCGTAGAAGTTGATGAGTTTGATTTTAATGTTGTTCCATCATAGATTTCAATATTAAATGCCCTCGTATTATAGCCATATGGATTATTACATACAGCATTAATAGTTACTGTTCCATTAACTGTTGAACCTGATGGTATAGTTAGTCCACCATAAGTAATTGTGTAATCAATTGTTGGAGCTGGTGGAGCAACTTTATATAAGATTGCTGTTTTTGAATCACTATTAATACCTGTTGCAGTAGTACACGTAGCACTTATATTTATATTATTAGTAGTAAATGTTGAAGCATCAAATGTAATCGTTGAATTATTTGTAGAAGTTTTTAAAGTTTCACCATCATATACTTCAATATTATATTTTTTAATACCATTATTAAGTGGATTATTACATGTTGCCACTACTGTAACTTCACCATATACATTGGAACCAGATGTTACGATAGAACCCGCATGAGACATTGTAAAATCAACTGTTGGCTTAGCAGATTCATTTGTTAATTCAATTGTATATGTGATTATATCATTTTCGTCAACATGCTTAGTAAATTTAGTATTGTTTTTTAATTTAACAACAGGCCTTATTCCAACTGGATTTGGTGAATATCCAGAATTTTCTCTACTTGCATCTGTATCAGTTGGGGCCATATGGCCATCATTCCATATTGCATAATGACTACCACCATAATAATCATATAGGAAATAAGCTGAAGCGTTTGTTTGTGAATCTATAGCCCATAATCCATAGTTACTTCCATCATTATTATTTTTATAATCATTTGGATCTATTTTGTCGGAAGTAGGTGATGTTGTAGCAATAATTCCTAATTGTTCAAATTTTTGTCTATAGCCTGGAGTATGTTCCACGCTATTATATGACGATATGAATAAATCACCCTGTGCTGCTCCTTGAATATAGTCAGTAAATGTATTATCAATTAATCTTGACCATACGGCTTGTTTAGTAAAACCATAGCTTAAACAACTACCATCGCACATAGTATTATTCTTTATAACATAGTTGTTAACTATATGGAAACAATCTGTGTCAAGTGCTACTCCTTCAAAACTACTCCAGTATTCTGAACAATTATTATTAATTTGTGATGTTGGAATATAATATTCTGGTATCAACCACACTGCACCATCATATACCCCAAATATTCTCCATCTAGAATAACCATTATTTGAAACAAAATTAGTGACAAATTTACCAATAAAATCATCTAGCATTACTGTACGTGTATCTCCTGAAATAAATTGATATTCAGTTTCACAAGTAACTACAGGTAATGAAGTAGAATTAGTACCTGTTTGTCTATATCTAGCATATATAGTGGTACTAGCAATTGGTGATAGTTCTTGAGGATTTGTGGCTGGATAAAAATCTGTTCCATCTATAGCATATTCAAATACCCAATCACCACCAGATGGTAATTTAGGCGAAGAAATCACTACTTTTGAATTTCCACTTGTTGCTATTTGAATATTTTTTTCAATTGTAATAGGTAAACCACCTACACTAGTTGGAGTAGTAACTGTTAAATTATTAGCAGCTCTATCATAAATTGTTCCACTAAATGATACTAGTGATACTACTCCTAGATCATCTTTTGTTGTTTGATATTCATAAATAATTTTATTTCCACTTACAGATTTTTTAGGTACATTTATTACAGAACCTGATCCAATTTTTATACTTAGATTTGGAGCTTGTGAAATATCAGTAGATAATAATTGTTTATCACTAGTATAAACATTCTCACTAAATGTTGCTGCTATTCTTATCTTTTCGCCTTGTGGATAACTACCTGTTAATGGAGATTCAACTGATAAACTAGTAAATGTTGGAGGTACTGAATCAACATTAATTATTTCAATAGAAGAAATTGCATGTACTTCATTTGTACCATCAGTATTTTTAGCATCCAAGTGACCATTGGCAGTGAATACCACAGTATCACCACTTGTCCACTGTCCATCATCTTTTTTATAAGAACCTATGCAACCATTTACATTACCATATTGAATATGCACTGTTCTTGAAGGAACCCATTCACTACCACTTGGTTCCACCTTAAATGTTGGAGCTGGACATACCAATAATTTAATACTTTTAGTTTCTGATTCAAGCGAACCTATCAATTTATTTTTATCTTCCGATGGAGTATTTTGATATGCATTATTTATAGCAACTATTTTTACATCGTACGTGTCTTTTACATTTGTAGAAAGATTTGTAAAAGTAAATGTTGGATCACTTGATGTTCCACGAAGTTCATTATCCAAATAGTATTCGTAACCCCATATTCCACTTTCTGAATCTATAGCAGTTGGTATTATTGTAATACTATTTGTTGTTCTACTGTATGAAAAATTCACATAATTTGGTTTAGTATTATCAACATTTATTATGCTTAAATTGTTAATATTTTTATTATTTGCGTTTTTCTCAGTTTTAGCACTTATATTTCCTTCACCAGTAAATATAACAGAATTACCTGTTTGCCATGTTACTCCACCATCTATGCTATAACTACCTACACATTCACTATTATTTGAATTGTGATAATCTATCGTAACAATTTTCTTTTGTGTCCAAATATTTGCAGCTGGTGTAACACTAAATGTTGGTAGTGGACAAGATGGAATTGTTGTAATTACTGCATCAGATATTGAAGCACCAAGTGATTCTTGAGCACCTATACTATTATATGTACCATTATAAGCCTTTACTCTTATCATATATGTTTTGTTTTCTGGATTAGTAATAGTATATGTATTTGTTTCTTGATAAGATGACCATGTTTTCCCATCATCAAGGCTAAATGCATATGCTGATATTCCGCTTTCTAAATCTGATGCATATCCAACGATTGTAAGCGTTGAATTATCTATTGAAACACTTGCACTTACATTTGTAGGAGCTGTTGTATCAATATTTGTAATTTGAGCCGTTCTAATTATTTCTGAATTGTCATTTTTAATCGTTTTTAGAGAAAAATTAGTATTATTCGTTCTTATTTCAACTTGCCCTCTATATTCCTCATAATTTTCACCATTAAGACTATATTTTACACTTCCACATATACCTCTAATAAAATTTGTACTTACTACTTTATATTGTGACCATTTGTTTTCTGGATTGATAATTATTTCTGGATTATTGCAATTAGTCATAATTGAATCACAATTACCATCTATTATTTTAACATCTGTGTCATCAAAAAACTTATAAGCACACCATTCACTATTTGAATATAGTATTGCAGTTCTTTCATCACTATCAATACTTACAACACCATCTCCATCTATTTTTCCATCATAATCTGTACTTATTTTTTCACCATTAAAATAAACAGCATTATCAGCTGAACTTATTATATATTCTTCAACAATATCGCTATCATTAGTCTTACCATCGTTGTTACGTTCTATATGTACCATTTTTAATATGTTAACAGCATTCTGTTGAAAAGTTGATTTTTTTGAATTTTTAACTGTCGAATTAAATATTGGCACTGAAATTAATGCTACTATTCCAATAATTAAAATGGCAGCTAATAATTCTACTAAAGTAAATCCTTTTCTTTTCATCGCTATCACCTTATCTTTATTATTTATCTATCCTACACTAAAGTATACCATTTTTTCTATATTTTTGTCTATTAAAAAGAATAAACTTATCAATAAAGTTTATTCTTTTTTTTAAATGAAAATATAAATATTATTATTCCTGCAATAATTGCACAAATAGAAATTATTTGAGCAACTTTTAAACCGCAAAACATCAAGCTATCAGTTCTTAATGATTCTATATAAAATCTACCAATAGAATACCATACTAAATAAAATGATGTTAAATTGCTTATACGTAATTTTTTAGTTAATCTTAGCGTTACTAGGGCTATAAATCCAGACAAACACCAAATTGATTCATAAAAGAAAGTAGGTTCATAATAATTACCTCTTATAAACATGCCATCTATTATAAATTGTGGTATATTCATTTTTTGTAATGTAGCTAGTTCAATCATAGGACCATGTGCTTCATGATTGAAGAAATTACCCCATCTTCCAATTGCTTGGCCAAGAATTAAACTTACAACCATTATATCAGTGATTAAAAAGAAATTAATCTTTTTAATTTTAGAATATATATAAGTCCATATGATACCAGCTATTACTCCTCCATGAATAGCTAATCCGCCTTCCCATACTTTAAAAATATCTATTAAATTATCACGATAATTATCAAAATTAAACAATACATAATATAAACGGGCTCCTAATATAACAATCGGTATTAAATAAAAGAAATAATCTAACATTACATCTTTAGAAATTCCTTTTTTCTTGGCTTCTCTTAAAGCAAGTATTGCGCCTAAAACAAAACCCACACAAATAAAGAAAGAATACCAATATATTTTTATAAATCCTAAATCAATTAAGACACTATTCATTATTTAGCCTCCAATATCTTATTTACAAAATGCTCCATAATTATATGTGTTATAGATATTATAATGGCCACAAAAAATGGAATAATAATACCTTTTATTTCAAAATGAGAGAAAAGTATCCAATCTGTTATTTTTAATATAAATACATTTATCATAGGATAAAATAAACCAAAAGTTATTGCAGTAATAGGTATTGTAATCCAAACAAGTATTGGTTTTACAGTTCTATTTAGTATATATATTATAAAAGAAGCAAGTAAGCTATAAACACCATAATAAGCGTTATCAATATATACTGTATCATCAAATATAAGAGATACTGTTATCAATATTATAGAATAAATAATTATAGATATTATTGCATCTAATACTTTAATAGTTTTAGTCTTCTTTTTCATAAAGTCACCTCTTTTATTATAACACATTTTTTAATTATTTGCTTTTAATTCAAATAAAATATCACGTAATTCAGTAGCACGTTCAAAATCTAGTCTTGAAGCTGCATCATGCATTTCTTTTTCTATCTTGATTATTAATGATTTTTTCTCAGCTTTTGTCATTTGAATTTCACCTTTATCATTAACTTCCTTATTATTGGTAATTATCTCACTAATTTCTTTAATAATTGTTTTAGGTATTATACCATGTTCTTCATTATATTTATTTTGAATATTTCTTCTACGCATTGTCTCATTAATTGCTTCCTTCATAGAATCACTAATAGTATCTGCATACATAATTACTTTACCATTAGAATTTCTAGCTGCCCTTCCTATTGTTTGAATTAAACTTCTTGTACTTCTTAAGAATCCTTGTTTATCAGCATCTAATATAGCTATTAAACTTACTTCTGGTATATCAAGTCCTTCTCTTAATAAATTAATACCAACTATGACATCGTATTTTCCTATTCTTAAATCTCTAATTATCTTCATTCTTTCTAATGTTTTTATTTCACTATGAAGATATGCGACTTTAATATCTAATTTTTTTAAATAATCAGTTAATTCTTCAGACATTCTAATAGTAAGAGTAGTAATTAATACTCTTTCATTTTTTTCTTTACATTTATTTATTTCTTCAACAAGATCATCAATTTGATTTTTTGATTTTCTTACCTCAATATTTGGATCTAAAAGTCCTGTTGGACGTATAATTTGTTCAATTACTTTATAATTGCACTTTTCTAATTCATAATCACCAGGTGTTGCTGAAACATAAATTACATTATCTAGTTTTTGTTCAAACTCCTCAAATTTTAATGGTCTATTATCAAGAGCGCTTGGAAGTCTAAAACCATAATCAACTAATGATTGTTTACGCATTCTATCTCCATTATACATAGCTCTTACTTGGGGCAAAGTAACATGAGATTCATCTATAAATAAAATAAAATCTTTTTTAAAAAAATCTAATAATGTAGTAGGTGTTTCTCCTGCTTGTTTAAGAGCTAAATGGCGTGAATAATTTTCAACACCATGACAAAAACCAGTTTCAGAAAGCATTTCTAAATCATAATTTGTTCTTTCCATTAAACGTTGATATTCTAATAATTTATTTTCTTGTTTAAAATATGCAAGTTGATTTTCTAGTTCTTCTTTTATATTTTTGATTGCTAATTGCAATTTTTCATCACTTGTTACAAAGTGACTTGCTGGATATATCGATACACTATTTTTTTCTTGGATTATTTTTCCAGTTAAAGTATCAAATTCATATATTTTATCAATTTCATCACCAAAGAATTCAACACGTATTCCTTTAGAATGTTCACCAACTGGAATTATTTCTAATACATCACCTCTAACACGAAAAGTTCCTCTTTTTAAATCAATATTATTTCGTTCATAAAGCATATCTATTAGTTTTTCCATAACATAATTACGATCTACTGTTTCATTTTCATTTAAAACTAATAATTTTTTTCGATATTCTTCAATTTCTCCTATACCATATATACAAGAGACACTTGCAACTACTATAACATCATCATGATCTAAAAGAGCTGCTGTTGCTGAATGACGCAATTCATCTATTTCATCATTAATTGAAGAATCTTTTTCAATATATGTATCTGTTTTAGCTACATATGCTTCTGGTTGATAATAATCATAATAACTAACAAAATACTCAACTCTATTTTCTGGAAAAAACTTTTTCATTTCACTATATAACTGTCCAGCAAGAGTTTTATTGTGAGCAAGTATTAGGGTAGGTTTACCAACTTTTTCAATAACATTAGCCATAGTAAAACTTTTACCACTACCAGTTACACCTTGTAAAACTTGATTTTTTTCACCAATTTTAATTCCATTTACTAATTTATTTATTGCTTCTGGTTGATCTCCACTAGGTTTATAAGGAGCTACTAATTTAAATTTATTTTTCATTAAATTCCTCCTTTTCATAATTAGATATAATTTTAACAAAAATAAAGACAAATTACAATAGTATTAAAAAAAGCCATTAACTGGCCTTTATTTCACTATTCATTTGAGTAGTGCCATTTTCTTTTTTAGGTATAAATTTTTTACTAACTAACATTATTATCCCTAATAATAAGGAAATAATTCCTACAATTAAAATAATGCTTACATTTATATTTATTGGTCTATTATTAATATTAATTTTTGTAACAGAAAGTAAACTTTCAACTAATACATAAAATGATAAATGATTTATTCCAAGTATAATAGATATAACACCAAGCATTGTAAGGCCTGTACGAATAGATTGATTTATTAAAATCACCATTCCTACTGACACAATTACAACAATTATTACAAATGTTAATGCCCCTGAAGAAGTCACTATATTATATGCTTTAGCAGCTATTTCTAATTCATTCGTTTCTTCTTCTATTTGATTAATATTATTATTTAAATTTTCATATAATTTTTCTCTATTTTTTTCAGATTTTATTTCTTCAACGCTTACTTTTTCTCCAGTAATTTCTTCAAGATTTTCTTTATGATTAACAACAAAATCTATTATTTTATCAACTGTTTCATAACTAATTTTATCTTTATCTCCTGACATAACATCAATGTATTCATCAATAACAGTTTGTGCTAATTTTTTTAATTCCTTATCTTCCAATAAATTTTCTAATTGTTCTACTTTTTCATCATCAGTTACCTTTTTTGAATATGAAACTATTATTTCTTCTTTAAGAACATTAGATACTAATTGTTTTTCGAATAAATTTTTAATTATTAAAACTACTGAAGACGAAAATAAAGTAATAGTAAGTATAATTCCTATAAATATAGTAATTAATTTTTTTAATGCATTCATTTATAATTCCTTCTTTTCCTCTATGTCTTTAAATAAATTTGAATCTATTTTTAAGTTATCAACAATTTCAAATACCTTTGATACAATACCTGTTGGTTTTAATTCTTTATCTTGCTCAGTATATTTATGAAATATACTAGGATTTTCAACTATACCATCATATCTATCAATACCTAAATAAATATAGTTGTCTCTAAAGCAAATCATCATTTTACCCTTTATCTTTTTCCTTATTTCTAATACTTCAAGCATTACTAATTGTAACATTTTTAAATACTCTTTTTCATTATTAGTTCTAATAATAAACTTATTATCAAATTCAATAAAATTAGATGTTACTTGTTTATAAAATTTTCCAACAACTGATAGTTTTATCATATTTCTAAAATTTTTTTGATATATATATAAATTAGTTTTAAATGCCCTTGGTAAAGTAAATCTTAACCATTCACCTTTAAAACAAATATCATATGTTTTTGGGCCTAAATATGTATTATTTATATTTGATATAGTAATATGAGCTTGTTCAAGCTTTATGTTATCAGATGAACATAATACATAATTCGAAGATTTATATTTATCACCATCTGTCATTGCATATGAATTATATACTTTATGATATGGGAAACCTGTTGATGGTTGATATTCTATTTTTTTCAAACATTCTGTATTTTTTATATCAACAAGCATTAAATATATAAAATAATTTTTTCTAAAATTATTTATGCGTTCTGGTACTATTATCATTGTTATTATTGTTATTCCAAGCGGTACTACAAAAAATACTAAATGTGGATAAATTATATTAATACTTAGTAATATTAAATCTAATAAACTACAAATAATTATTGGATAAAGAGCTTTCTTTCTAGCTTTTTCTACTTCATTAATATTCATTTTTTCACCTCGTTTTGACATTCTTTAATTATCCATTTTATTAATAAATTGATAATAAAATTAAATTCATCAGGAATTAATTCTTTTCCTTTTGAAATATGATGGATTTTTTCTATACAGCCTCTGCAACAACAACCACATGCATGTTGAGCAATAAATACTGGATGAACTTGACGATATGGTGTTTGTTTGCCATCATTATTTAATACTGCTGGACTAATTCTTTCAAAAATTATTTTTTCAGCATGTTTTCTTATTTCTTCTATTCCTTTTTTATTTACATATTCTTTCATTTTTTTATTTAAATGAAAAGAACCACGATATTTTAATTTTGATAATTTTTCAAGTATTGAATCTATATTATTATTATTCATAAAAAAAGTAAGTTACACTTACTTTTTAATTTTAAATATTACTTGATACATATCATCAAAATCAAATTCTTCAGTGTCTATTTCAAATCCCATCGCTTCTATTTCATCTGCACATTTACGCATTTTATTTATAACATCTCTTAAGTTATAACTTTCCTCTTGAACTGGTACTGTTTGAATCATTGGTTGATCTACAGTTAAAGGAACTACTTGTTGAATTATTGGTTCATCTGATTCTACAATATCAATTGGTGTATCTTCTATTTCAGTATCATCTGAATTATCTTCAATTACTGGCTGTTCAAAATTTTGAATAGGCATCTCTGGAGTAGGTACTGCATTTTGATATACTGGAGCAGCATTAAATATATTATTTTCAACTGGAATTTGTTGAATAGGTGCTACTGTTTCAGGAGTGATACTTACTTGTTGTGTTGGAACAAATTGTTGATTATTAATTGCACTTGAATCAAATATGTTTAAATTTGAATCAGGGACTGCTAGTTCTACTGGTGGAACAACTTTTTCAGATTGATTATTCATAACTGAATTATCTATTTGAACAGGTATCTCCTCTGGTTGTGGAGCCATCATTGTAAAAAATCTATTTTGATGTACTTCTTCTTGAATTGGTTCTTCTACACTTATTTTTTGAATTGGTGCTGTTGGAATAGGCATTGGTGAAGGACCTTCAAATGAACTATTATCTTCAATTATTGGCTGAGTTGGAATCATAACTGGAATTTCTTCCTGAACTGGCATTTGTGGTGCCATTTCAACTGAAGTGGAATATGCTACTGGTTGTGGAATCACTTCGGCTGGTTGAGTCATAGCTGGAATTTCTTCCTGAACTGGTATTTGTGGCGCCATTTCAACTGAAGTGGAATATGCCACTGGTTGTGGAATCACTTCGGCTGGTTGACTCATAGCTGGAATTTCTTTCTGAACTGGCATTTGTGGCACTACTACATCATCTTCTATTATAGGACTTGATGGAATATTTGCATTTGGTGCTTTTATATCTGCATAACCTAAATCTAAAACTTCAACATTTGGAGATGATGGTGATGACATATTATTTAGTAAAAATGGATTTTCACTTGGAGCAACTACTACATCATTTGTTGGAGTCATATCTGAAACATTTGCATTTAAGCTATCTAAAACAGTTTCATTTTTTAACATATCATTTATCACCTCATCAGTCTTTCTAACCGTTAATCTTTCACTTATTATTTTATCAAGCATCTTTTTTTGTAAAGATGGAGATAATTTTAATAAAGATCTAGCATGTCTCTCTGAAATTTTACCATCCAGTAAAGCTTCTTGGACATCATCATCAAGATTTAATAATCTAATTTTGTTTGCAATTGTTGATTGAGCAATGCCAAGTCTATTAGCTAATGCTTCTTGTGTTAAATATCCCATATCAAGAATTTTTCGATATGAGATAGCTTCTTCAATTGCAGTTAAATCTTCTCTCTGAACATTTTCAATAAGAGCAATTTCTGAACTATCTTTATCATTCAAATCAACTATAATTGCTGGTATATCAGTTTTACCTGCTAATACACTTGCTTTATATCTTCTTTCACCTGCTATTATTTCAAACTTATCACTTATCTTTCGAACAATGATTGGTTGAATAACACCATGTTCTTTTATTGATTCAGATAATTCAACAATTGATTTTTCATTAAATTTTATTCTTGGTTGAAAACGATTTGGTAATATATCATTAAGATTTATTTGTATTACGTTTTTGCCTTCCTTCATATCAACCACCAACTATCTTTCTATTCTATAATATATATTACTATATTTTGGGAAATATTGCAACAAATTATTTCCCAAAATAAAAAAAAGATTATAATAATCTTTTCTTTATCTCATTAGTACTACGTGGATACTTTAATTCAGTACGCTTTTTCTTTTGAAAAACAATAATATTTCTTATACTTTCTTCCTTTGGTAATTTGAATTCAACTTTATTTTTTAAAGAAAGATGAAGCTTTTCTATAGCAGATTTTGCTTCCTCTAATTCTTCATCTATATTTGCTTTCATTGCAATAAAATATTTTTCACATTTGACAAGAGGAGTTGCATATTCTATTAATATATTTAATTTAGCTACTGCTCTTGCAACTACTACATCAAATATTTCCCGATTATTTTTTGCAAAATCTTCAACTCTTGTATGAATTGCTACAATATCTTTTAAATTCAATTTATTGATTACTTCATTAAGAAAATTAACTCTCTTATTTAATGAATCCACAAGAGTAATTTTTATGTTGGGAAATAATATTTTAATAACTATTCCTGGAAAACCGGCTCCTGTGCCAAAGTCACATAAATTGTCGATTTCATTTAAATTAATTGCCTTATTTAAAGTAGCACTATCATAAAAATGTTTTAAATAAACATCTTCTTTATCTATAATTCTAGTTAAATTAACCTTTTGATTCCATTCTACTAATAATATATAATATTCATTTAATTGATTTAATTGTTCTTCAGTTACATCAATATTTATTTTTTTTAATTCAATTATAAATTCATTAAGATTCATAATTATGATTTTTCTTTAGATAAATACTTAATATTGATATATCTGCTGGATTAACACCACTTATACGTAATGCTTGGCCAATTGATGTTGGTTTTACTTCAGTTAATTTTTGTTTTGCTTCACTAGCCAAATTATGAATACTATAATAATCAATATTTTCTGGAATCTTTTTATTTTCTAAAGTAAGCATTTTTTCTGCTTCTTTTTCTTCTTTTTTAATATATCCTTCATATTTAATATTTATTTCAACTTGCTCAATAACTTCTTCATCAAATGGAATATCTATAAATTCTTTTATATGTTCCATTCTTATTTCAGGACGTCTTAATAAATCATATAATTTTATACCATCTTTAATAGGACTAGAATTAAAACTTATTAATTTATTATTTATCTCCTCTTTTGGTGTAATTTTATTATTTTTCAAAAATTCTAGCATTTCTTCTATTTTTTGTTTTTTAGATTCTAGTTTTTTATATCTTTCAGCTGGTAAAAGCCCTAAATCATAACCTATCTTACTTAATCTTAAATCCGCATTATCACTTCTTAATAATAATCTATATTCAGCTCTTGAAGTAAGTAAACGATAAGGATCTCTTATACCTTTGGTAACTAAATCATCAATTAATACACCAATATATGCCTCATTTCTTTTTAAAATGAGTGGTTCTCTATTTTCTATTTTTAATGCGGCATTTATACCAGCTATTAATCCTTGACATGCTGCTTCTTCATAACCACTAGTACCATTTATTTGACCTGCAGTAAATAAATTTTCTATTAATTTTGTTTCAAGTGATTGTTTTAACTGAGTTGGATAAATTGCATCATATTCAATAGCATATGCATATTTAAGTATTTTAGCATTCTCAAGACCTGGTAACGAATGAACCATTTGTTCTTGAATTTCATGAGGCATACTTGTAGAAAAACCTTGTAAATATATGTCATCATAATATAAACTTTCTGGCTCTAAAAATAATTGATGTCTTTCTTTGTCAGCAAATCTTACTACTTTATCTTCAATTGATGGACAATATCTTGGACCTATACCTCTTATATCACTTAAACCACCATACATACTTGATTTATTTAAGTTTTCCCTAATAATTTTATGTGTTTCATCTGTTGTATATGTTAAATAACAAGGAACTTGCTTTTCTTTATCATAATATATTTTGTTATCAAAACTAAATGTATGGTAACAATCATCACCTGGTTCCATTTTTAATACAGAATAATCTATACTATCTTTAGCTATTCTTTGTGGAGTTCCTGTTTTTAATCTTTTGATTGTAAATCCTAATCTTTCCAAGTTTTCACTTAAATAATTACTTGGTTTTTCTCCATGTGGACCTTCTCTATGACGTGTACTTCCAACAAGTATATCTGCTTTCATATAAGTACCAGTTGTTAAAATAACACATTTACTACTTATTCTTTCTTCATTTTCTAAAATAACACCTTTTACAACATTATTTTCGACTATTAAATCTTTTACAAGTTCTTCTTTTATATCTAAATTTGATTCATTTTGAAGTGTTTTTAACATTTCCTGTGGATAAGTTATTTTATCTGCTTGTGCACGTAACGCTTGAACGGCTGGACCTTTTTTATTATTAAGCATCTTTATTTGTAGTAATGATTTATCGGCATTTCTACCCATTTCACCACCAAGAGCATCTATTTCTCTTACTACTATTCCTTTTGCAGATCCTCCTATTGATGGATTACATGGCATATCTGCAATATTTTTAATATTTCCTGTTACTAGTAATGTTTTATGATTTTTTCTTGCTGACGCTAATGCAGCTTCACAACCAGCATGGCCTCCACCTACTACTATTATTTCATAATTCATTATGACACCTTCTTCTTTATTTACCTAGGCAAAAACGGCTAAATAACTCATCCAAAAATTCTTCATCATATGTATCACCAGTTATTAAACCAAGTATTTCCCAAATATGTTTAATATCTATATCAATAATATCAATTGGCATATCATTTTCTATATTTTCTTTTATACTTTTAATTAAATTTAAACATTCTTTTAAATTGTTTATATCTTTAACATTAGATAAATATGTATAATCACTATTTTCAATTTTCTCAAGTTCATACATTTTTCTAATAGTATTTTTTAATTTTTCAAGACCTATTTTTTCTTTTACGCTTATTTCAATATATTCTTCATTTATTTTTGATTTATCTAATTTATTATCTAAATCTATTTTATTAATAAGAATTATATGATTTTTATTTTTTATTTTTTCTAATATTTCATAATCTTCATTAGTTAATTCATCATTATTATTTAATAAATAAATTATTAAATCACCTTTATCAATATATTCTAAACTTTTTTTTACACCAATGCTTTCAACAATATCTTCAGTTTCTCTTATTCCAGCAGTATCTATTATATTTAATAAAATACCATCAAAATTAATATTTCCCTCTACTATATCTCTTGTTGTACCAGGAATATCAGTTACTATTGCTTTATCTTCGTCAAGTAATAAATTAAGTAAACTACTCTTACCTACATTTGGTTTTCCTATAATAACAGTATTAATACCATTTTTTATAATTTGACCATTTTTACTTTCTTTTATTAATTCATTAATTTTTATTTCAACTTCATTTAATTCAGCTAAAATATTATCATTTGTTACTTCTTTAACATCATCATATTCTGGATAATCAATATTAACACTTATATTTGCTGACATTTGAATTAATTTTTCTCTTATATTTCTTATTTTAGTTGATAAATTACCATTAATATTATTCATGGCTAAACGGCGAGCTGATTCATTTTTAGCATTTAACATATCCATAATACCTTCTGCTTCTAATAAATCTATTCTTCCATTTAAAAATGCACGTTTTGAAAATTCACCTGGTTCTGCTAGACGACATCCATTTTCTAATAGTATTTCTAATATTTTGTTAGTTACTGCTACTCCACCATGACAATTAATTTCTACAACATCTTCCTTTGTAAAAGTTTTTGGAGCTTTCATTATTGTTATTAATACTTCATCAATCATTATTTCTTTATCATAAATAAAGCCATAATTAATAGTATGACTTTCTTTTTTTAATAAATCTATGTTTGTTATATTATTTACTATTTCAATAGAATTTTTACCACTTATTCTAATTATCGAAATTGCTCCAACACCAGATGATGTTGAAATCGCAGCTATTGTATCATCCATATTATATACTCCTTACTAATTTTTTTATTAAGTATGGAAAAACTTCTAAAGATACTATTTTATCAACAAAGACAATTATCCAGCCTTCAATATATTTAGGAGGTGTAATATTTAAAGGAAACATATGTCTTAAAATTGTATTTTCAATATGATCATTCATATATTGTGGAAATTTTTCTCTTGAATTTTCCAATGCTTCTCTTGCATGCACAAATCCATGTTTTTTAAACAAACTCTTTTTTTCTTTAGATTTTGTATAATCATTATAATAAAAATCGTGCAAAATCCCAGCTATTGCCATATTATTTTCATTTACTATTTCTCTTCTAAAAATAGAATTAATTTTTCGTGCAAAATTATATGAGCATATAGATACACTTAATGAATGTTCATAAACACTTATTTCACCATGATGGCGATAATTTTTTCTTTTTTTAAATTCATCTGTTTCTATAATATCTTTTACAATCTCATAATAATCATTATCTAGATTAATATTTTTAGACATTTTTTTCCTCCTAAATAAAAGAATAAGCGATGCTTATCCTTCAATATATTTGATTACAACACATCTGTTTGGACTTTCGCCTTCACTTTCAGATGTTAATTGTCCATAATTACTCACTAAATTATGAACTATTCTTCTTTCATAAGAATTCATTGGATCTAATTTAACATCTACTTTTGTTCTTAAAACTTCTTTAATTATTTTCTTAATATCACGTTCTAAATAACTAATTTTTCTTTTCTTATAGTTTTCCACATCTAAATTAATTTTTAGACTTACATTTGTATTTACTTCAATCATTTTTCTTAATAATACTTGTAATGAATTTAACATTTTACCATTTTTACCTATTAAGGCAGATGCATCATTAGAACTTAAATTAATATTAATAATATCTTCTTCAATATTTATTTCAGTATTAATTTGAATATTTAATCCATTTGCAAGATTATCAAAATAATCTTTTATAAAACTAATTAAATCTCCTTTTTTAACAATTTCTAATATTACTTTAGAAGATTTTAATAATCCACCTTTTTCTTCTGTTGATGTATATAATACATCTTCCTTTGTTAAATTTGTTTCTTGTTCAAATTTTTCAAAAGCTTTATCTAAATTTTTTTCTTCATATACATACTTATTTAATAACAACATTTTTCTTCATCCTTTTTACTAATAAATTTTGGGCTATTGTGAATGTACTATTGAATATCCAGTATAATTGAATACCAACTGACATTGTAATAGCTGCAACTGTAATCATAACTACTGAAATTTTTGAGAACATTTTCATTTGTTTTGCTTGATCTGGTGACATACTTGCACCACTATTCAATTTAAATGAATAGAAAGTTGCTACTGCCACTAAAACAACAAATATAATGTAATAATATTTTCCATTTTGAATAGCTGTTAATGGACTTGTTCCTAGTTGGAAACCTAAGAAATTCTCTTCAAAAATTGCTGGTAAACGATTCATTGCTTCATAGAATGAAAAGAAAAGTGGAATTTGTATTAATGCAAATAAACAACCAGAAATAGGATTTATATTATATTTTTTATATATAATCATCATTTCTTGACTCTTTTGCATCATACTTTGTTGATCTTTTTTATCTTTATATTTTGCTTCCAAATTTGATAATTCTTTTTGCGCATATTTCATCTTTTCAGATTGCATAGCAGTTTTCTTTGTCATTGGATACATAGCTAATCTTATTAATAAAGTAACAAGTATAATTGCTACACCATAGTTTTTAAAAAGAATACCAAATTTAATTATTAACCATGCAAGTGGTTTTACAAATATGGCTGAGAATAAACTACCATCATATCCACCACTAGTAACTTTAAATTCACTACATTTTGGATAATCTTCCATATTGATGCCATTTTCTTTATATATTTCTATAGTTTTCTCATCTTCTACTTGGCATAAAATATTTTGTGGTAAACTTTGTCCTGTTTCTGGATTTTTTACTACTTTGCCATCATTTTTTATATATTTTGTACATCCTGTTAATGTTAATAATAATGCAAATAATACTAATACTTTAATACTTTTTTTCTTCATCTTTACTCTCCTTTATTATATCTAATTTTTTAATAGCAAATATCAAATCTTCTTCCATTTCTTTGAAAGATTTATCTACTATTTCCCTCTTCACAATTATAATACAATTAAAGCCTTTTTTAAAGATAAATTTATCTAAAATAGATTTAATTCTTCTTTTTTCTTTATTTCTCGTAACAGCATTGCCTACTTTTTTACCTACTGACAATCCAAAATGATAAATTTCTTCTTCAGTTTTTTCCACATAAATAATAAAGTATTTTGATTTAAATGATCTATTATTTTTTATAATACGAGTAAATTCATCATTCTTTTTAATTATATTAATTTTTTTCATATTATTCACTCCTAATTAAGATTAAAACGTCACCAATCAGTGACGTTCTTTTAATTAATGAGATAAAACTTTACGTCCTTTACGACGACGACTATTAATTATTTTTGTTTCCATTCTCGCTAAAAAACCCATTTTTTTAGATTTTTTTCTATTATTTGGTTGATAAGTTCTTTTCATTCAAGACACCTCCTGTACTAAAATTCAAATTCATTTGTTTACTTGTTTAATTATATATATAAATATACTAAATGTCAAACATTTTCTTTATTTTTAATTAAAATTAATTTTCCACATTATTTTTTAATTATTTTTTCTATTCTTTTTAATTTATACACATATATTGTGGAAAAAATTATAACATTGTTTATTATTATGTAGAAGTTTTCCACAACTATTGTTAATAATTTAAAAAATTTAATAAAAATAAGTAATTTTAGATGTGTATAACTATGTGTATTTCTATTTTTTTTTGCACTTTTACTATTTTTTTATACTTTTTTATTGTGGAAATTTTTATTTTTTTAATTTTTTTCCACATTTTGTTTGTTTTTTGTTTAAATTTAAGGTAAAATGAAATTGTGAGTTAGTTAGTAGGTGAGGATATGGACTTAAATGTAATATGGCAATCTTTCTTAGATAAAATAAAAGATGAAATAGCACCTATGCTTTTTGAAACATGGTTTAGTGAAACAAAATTACATTCATTAAATGATGGAATTGCTAAAGTTATAGTTCCTATGCATATTCATAAGAAACATTTAAAAGAAAACTATAATGACTTTATTGTGGAAAACTTTGCTAGTGTAGCAGGTTCTAATTTTCAATTTGAATACTATATAGATGATGAAATAGAGCAAAATGTGGAAATTGATACTAGTAATATTGGTATTCCATCAAATACATATGAAAATAATTTAAAACCACAATATACGTTTGATAATTTTATAGTAGGGGATAGTAATAAATTTGCCCATACTGTTGCTCTTGCGGTTGCAGAAAAACCAGGTATGATGTACAATCCGTTATTTATATATGGAAAAAGTGGACTTGGTAAAACACATTTAATGCACGCAATTGGTAACTATATTATAAAAAATTCAAAAAAGAAAGTATTATATGTAACAAGTGAACAATTTGTTAATGATTTTATTGATTTATATCGTAAGAACAAAGAAAACGATAATATAAATGATGTTAAATATTTTAAATCAAAATATCGAGATATTGATGTATTAATGATTGATGACATTCAATATCTTCAAATAGCTAACAAAGCTCAGCAAGAATTTTTCAACACATTTAATGAGCTTCATGGAAGTAATAAACAAATTATAATTACATCCGATCGTTCACCAGATGATTTAAAAGCTCTTGAGGAAAGATTACAAACTAGATTTCACTGGGGAATAACCACAAATATATTACCACCTGATTTTGAACTTAGACTTCATATCATTGAGAAAAAAATTGAAGGAAATGCAATGGTTAGTGATATTCCTAAAGATGTTAAAAACTATATTGCTAGTAACTGCGATAGTGATGTTCGAAAATTGGAAGGGGCCATTACCAGAGTTGTTGCTTATTCAGCAATGAAGGGTGGAGTAAATATTGATTTAGAATTAACAATAGAAGCTTTAAAAGATTATTTTGTTAAAACTATAATATCTAAAAATAAAATAGATATGGTTCAACAATTAGTTGCTGATGCTTACAATATTTCAATAGATGATTTAAAAAGTAAAAAAAGAAATGCTAGTATTGCTGGCCCAAGACAAGTAGCAATGTATATATGTAGAGTTGCTTGTGAAGAATCTTATCCAAAAATAGGTATGGAATTTGGTGGAAAAGACCATACAACAGTTATGCACTCTGTTGATAAAATTAAAAAAGCTATAAAAAAAGATAATAATCTAGAATTAGTTATTAAAAAGATTATTAATCAAATAAAATAGTTGAAAAAAATTTTTTTTACACAATATAATGTATATTATTATTTTGGATTAAGTATTATAAATAAATAAAAAATAAAAGTTTTCCACATTTTCCACAATAATAATAATAATATTAAAAAATAAAGGAGAATATATATGAAATTAAAAATTAAACAATCAAAATTGATGGAACATTTAAATTATGTAATAAAAGGGGTATCTACTAAAAATTTAATTCCTATTCTAAACTGTATTAAAATGGATTTAACAAGTGATGGATTATATTTAATGAGTACAGATAATGAAATAGCTATTAAAACTTTTATACCAAGACAAGAAATAGAAGAAATAGTAGAAACAGGATCTATTGTTGTATCTGGTAAATATATTTATGAAATAATAAGAAAAATGCCTAACAATTTAGTAAATCTTGAAGAAGTAGTTGATTCAAAGTTATATATATATAATGATAATTCTTCATTTAATTTAAATTGTAATAATGTTAATGACTTTCCAGATTTAAATCTAGATGTTAGTAAAAATCCAATATGTATTGATAGAAGAATATTTAAAAATATAATAAATCAAACATCTTTTGCAGCATCTACTCAAGAATCTAGACCAGTTTTAACAGGAATTAATTTTAAAATAGAAAATGATGTAATGGAATGTGTAGCAACTGATTCCTATAGATTATCTAAAAAAACTATAAAATTAAATTGTAATGTGGAAAATTTAATTAATATAATTATTCCTACAAAAAATTTAAATGAATTAGTTAAATTAATTAATGATAATGAAGAAGATATAGAAATGCATATATTTAATAATAAAGTTATATTTAAATTTGATAATATAATAATGATGACTACATTAATAAATGGGACATATCCAGATACAGCAAAATTAATACCAACAGAATTCATGCTTGAAGTATCATTAAATTTAAATGAATTATATACAGCACTTGATAGAGCTTCTTTATTAACAAATCAAGATGATAAAAATACAATTAATCTTGAAACATTTGATGATAAAATAAAAATTTCATCTAATATACCTGAAATAGGTAATGTAGAGGAAAATATAATTGTAAAGAAAAATAATAAAGAAAATATAAAAATTTCATTTAGTTCTAAGTATATGATGGATGCTTTAAAAGCATTTACTGCTGATGATGTTATTATTTGTTTTAATGGAGAAGTAAAACCTATAATAATAAAGAGTAGTGATAATCAAGATCTAATTGAATTAATTTTACCTATAAGAACTTATTAAAGTTCTTTTTTTTCAACAAAAAGTATCAAATTTTGACAAAAATTTATGATATAAGTAGGGAAATATGTAATTTTTTGGAATTATATATTTAAGGGGGAAAATTTATGGAAGAAATTTATGAAGTAAATAATTCAACATTAGCAGTAATTGCCATTGATGAAAATAATTCAAGAATAATTGAAAAAGAAAGAGATTTTATAGTAAATACACCAGCTATGAAAATAATAGAGAATAGTTGTAGTTATTTTGGAAGTTCTTATAATGGAAGATATGAAGGTACTAAAAGATTAACAGGTATTTCTTATAAATCACCAATTATAATTGAAGAATCAACAAATATGATTTTTTTTCCAACAGCATCACCAAGAATTACTAATTGTTCTTGGATATCATTAAATAATATAATGGAATATAAAAGATGTGAAAAGAAAGCTAATTTGGTATTTTATAATGGTTATAAGCTTGAATTAGATGTGTCATTTAATGTTCTTGAAAATCAAATAATGCGAGCTACTAGGTTGGATTCAATTTTAAGAAAAAGAAAAATAGGGTAATACCTATTTTTTTAGTACAAAAATACCTCATTTTATGATATAATATATTTGTATGTAGGAGGACACGATATGTACTGTTTTTTTTCTTATTTGTGCTTAAAATTAATTTTTTATGATTTTAAAGAATTTAGAATTAATAAATTTTAGAAATTATAAACATCTTGATATATCTTTTTCTCCAAAATTAAATATTATTTATGGAGATAATGCACAAGGAAAAACAAATATACTTGAAGGAATCTTTGTTTTATGTTTAACAAAATCACATAGACCATACGTTGATAATAATCTTATAAAGAGTGGTGAAGAGTTTTTAAAAATAACTGGAAAGTTTAAAAGTGATATTTTGGATAAAGAGCAAAATATATTAATAAATGAAAAAGGTAAGAATCTTGAAATAAATAATCAAAAAATAAGAAAAATAAATGATTATATAAAAGATTCTAGTATTATTATTTTTTATCCAGAAGATTTAAATTTAATTAAAGGTACACCTGGTGATCGTAGAAGATTTTTAAATATTGAACTTAGTCAGTTATATAATGAATATATTATTGCTTTAAATGATTATAATAAATTATTAAAAATAAGAAATGATTACTTAAAAAAATTGAAATTAAATTTAAGTATTGATATTAATTACTTTAATATTGTTACTAGTTATTTAATTGATAAATCGGAAATTATATATAGATATAGAAAAAAGTATTTTGAAAAAATAAATAATATATGTACAAATATATATAAAGAAATAAGTAATTATGATAAATTCAAAATAATTTATAAACCAAATTTTGAAATGAAGTTTAATTATAAAGAAGAAATGTTAGAATTGTTTAAAAAAAATTATAAGGAAGAAATAAGAAGTGGCAGTACTTTATACGGTGTTCATAAAGATGATTATATTTATGTAATAGAGAATAATAATTTAAAAGAATTTGGTTCACAAGGACAACAAAGAATGGCAATTTTAGCTCATAAATTATCGGAAATAAAAATATTTGAAGAAGAAAAGAAAGATATTCCTATATTATTATTAGATGATGTATTTAGTGAATTAGATGATGAGAAAAAAAATAAGTTATTAAAATATATTAATCAGGATATACAAACAATAATAACAACAACTGATTTAAAAAATATTGATGATAGTATTATTAAAAATTCTAAGTTGTTTAAAATTAATAATGGAATGATTGAAATAGAGGAGGT